>ENA-OWPI01000002-OWPI01000002.1-marine-metagenome-genome-assembly--contig:-NODE-2-length-327484-cov-11.991405_pt1 | contig 327484 bp, 214 predicted proteins | sample MGYA00238138_ERZ651775 | MGnify/ENA primary metagenome ERZ651775 (study PRJEB26906, sample SAMN06265043) | marine metagenome | isolation source: Helgoland LTER site | place: Germany:Helgoland, sampling... | reverse complement strand
CCTAAACCCTAAACCCTAAAACCCTAAACCCAAAAGGGTAGTGAAAATTTAGAGGAATTCCGGATTAGGGGATTGCAAATTGGGTTATATTTAAGAAATATATCAAATGAAAATTTAGGGGAACACAATATTTATCCAACGCTTCTATCTTGCGGGCGCACATAATCTAGCCCCAGTGCCGCGAAGATGTCTTGTTCGGTCACAGTCTCTACTCGCCTCGATTTGTTCCTGTCCATGTACAATCCTTTGTCGTCTAAATGCCAACCCATCATGTGCGTATACGTACGCATCGATCGGTTGAAGCGGCCACTACCCGTAAAATATAGCAACGCCGTCGCGAACTGTTTGGGCTCGTATATTTTGATGTCAAGTCTGCGGTGTTTGCGGTTTTCTTTGCCGTCCGGGAGCTTGCAGACACCCATGAAGTTATCTTGCCCGAACGTGCCTTGCGACAATCTCGCCGAAATCAAGCCTCTTCGATCGATATCGTCGACGATATTTTGCAACACACCATCTTTCTTTTGATTCTCTTTTAAACACACCAAAACGTCGACGTCACCGCACGTCGGCTTTCCTCGTCGATACGAACCAGCAACTTCAACTTGAGCGCCTTTCACAATATTCTCGACGCTTTCGCGGACGAAATCGCCAATCTCTTTCGCTTCTTCCCGCGGAATGCGATCTTCCAAATCCTCAAGATATTTCAAGCTGATGCGCATATCGTTCTTCAGAATATTGTTTGGATCGCCACTGGACAGAAGCGCGCGCAAATCCTCAACCGACTTCAAGTTAAATCGCTCATAAAATTTGTACGCTGTTTTTGTTCCAATTCCGTGCACTCGAGACATGTCTTTCACCGCGATGACGGAAGGATCCTTCAAAAACGCCTCATATTCCGGTAAAACTTTAAACGAGACGGCGTACTTGAGCTTATTGCACATGCTCTCTCCCATGCCTTGACCTCCGCGCCTGTTCTTCTCAATGAAATCGTCGATGTTGTTTGGCGTCAACTCGTACGGCGTGCTCTCCAGCAAACGCGCGATTTTAACATACGCATTCCCCCGCCCTCTTTGTTGCTTGTTATCTGGGTACATATCCTGAAGCAATGCTCCATAATTCGAGAACATATCGATGAGTGACTTGTTGGCGTCCTGGTTTCCAACGCGTTCTGCAGGTTGACACATGAAATGCTTCTTGATTTTCTTCATATTTTCCAAGCTGTGATAGTAGTTCTGCCGAACGTCGCTTTCCATGGACGCTTGCTTGGATGCGTTTTCAACTAGCGTCTGCTCACCATTAATATCCGTGAAGGAAACCTTGCCTTCCAGAAAAGCTTCTACTGCAACTTCTAACGAATATCCAAAATGTACCAGTGCGACGCGAGCCTGCTCGAGCGAAATTTGCGCGAGTTCCATCAGAGTCAAGATTTCTTCATCGTGATGACTTTCTTCTCCTCTCTTCTCTTTCTTCTCTTTGCTCTCTCCTTTCGGCATTTCTGGCGTTGGTTTCTCGATCGGCGACATCTTTGCGTCCGCAACTGCGGCAAAGGACCATTTCTCTTCGATGGGTACAATAATCTTCTTCTCTTTCAAGCACGCCGCGAGGTATTCCGGAGATACAAACTTGGTCACGCACTCATCCGGCACACTCTTTTCGTACTTGGCAAATCCTTCTTTCGTAGTAACTACGTGCGAGACGCCAATCTCCTCGTCTTCTTTCTTTCCCTTCCTCTTTTTCTTTTTCTTTGGCTCGATCTTGGATTTATGTTTTCCACCTCTTGTGGCGTCGTTCGCAACGAGACCCCCAACTAAAAGCGCGTTTGAATCAATTATCGACTTTTCCACATGAGAAACGACGAGCCCTCCGAGCTTTTCCGGAACGTTTTTTGCAAATATGTCGAACCTTGTTTTACCTACGCTAGAATCTATGTAAACAACAAACGGGATTTCGTCGGCGTCGTCGTTGCCCGCATCCTTCAAAGACGTTTTCTTCCGCTTTCTTCGCTCGTCCCTCATAACGCTTTCGCGTAGCGTGCGATAAGGTTCTCTTGCGCTCTTTTTTCGCGACATATTCTCGTCCAAAACACCGTGAACAGATTTTTCATTCAACACGATGTCTGATGTTTGCATTGACGCCGTAACTTCTACGTCCTTTGATGTATTTATTGTTGTTGTTGTCTTCGCCGTGTTACTTATGCTATTGTTTCCCACCGTCGTCGGCGTCGCGTCGACACGAAACGCTTTTTGTTTAGGAAGTTTTACATCGGGCTTCACAGTCTCTGTATACTCATCATCGCCATCTTTCTCTTCTTCTTTTTGCTTCCTAATTTGTCGCTCTTTCGTCTTGCGCATAGGCTTGTCCCTTGCGAGATCATCGATGACCTTTAAAAAACTCATATGTGAGCACTCCTTGTCTATTCTTCTTCTTCTTCCTCTTCTTCGCTCACGCCTTGTTCGTCTTCTTCCATAGCATTGCCACCTTCGGCGACGTCGTTATCTTCTAAATCTGATTCCGCTTGATTTGTGATGTTATTGTCGCTCCCTGCTCCGCCTTCTCCTCCGATGCTTCCGTTGTTTCCTCTTCTGTTCTTCGTCTTTCCTATAATCGGTCGTCTCGAGTGTAACGTTCTGACGATGTGTAAACGTTTCGCGTGCGCTCTTTCCAACGCCAACAAGTCGTCGTAAATTATCTCCGCTTCGATGGTACTTCTCGTCGCGGATAGAGTCGATATGGTTCTCGGGAAGCTGCTTCCTTGCACCGGAGGAAGAGACATGTATTGCTATTACTATTACTATTATTCAACTATGATGTTGTCGTTGAAGTTTTTGTTGTGACGAGTGTTCGTTGAACAAACCGAGTGAAAAGAAACTCGTCTCGTCACTTCATGGTTGCATAAAAACACGCATTCAAACAATCGCGTTGTACGAGTGAAGAAGAGAGCATAAAAAAAGATGTATCCGACGCTCCCCGATCGGTACACCGAGCAGCAGAATCAGCAACATCATCCGCCATCTCATCATAATCATCATCATCAACAACAACAACAACAACAACCAAATCTTCAACAATTCATTCACACACAGCAAGGTGCCTTTCCTCAAGGAGGAGGAGGAGGAGGAGGAGGAAGAGCGCAAAAACCGAACGAAGTTACCGGCGCGCCAGATGGAAACCAACGATATAAGGCGACGTTATTTCCTTTGAGCGATGAACACGACGTGCAATCGGTAATCGTACAAGTTGGAATCGATGGTGTTGTTTTATTCAACGAAGCGCAAACGGAGGAAATTCTTACCTCTCCTATGAATAAAATCTCTTCGTGGCAACAAATCGACGACAGCATGTTTCGAATCGTCTGTGACGATAACAAAAACGTTCCCAGTCGAGAGCTAGTCATTACTGCAGATAATGCCACGACCGGCGCAATGATTGATTCATTATTATCTGGGGCATTTCAATGGTGCGAGTTGAACAGTCACGAAGGAACGTCGACGATTGTGTGCGACGATTCAAACGAATGGACGAACTTAAGCTCAGACTTTAACGTAGCGAAAAGGAGAAGAGAAATATCGACGGAATATAACAGCGCGACCGCAGCAACGACAACTAACGGTGCGAGCGCGATGAGTAGCGGTGGAGGTATTGCGTATTGGGAGAAACCGCACGAGCATTCTGGTTGGCTTTGGAAGAAGGGAGAGACAGTTAGAATGTGGCGCCGGCGATTTTTTCTTTTAAAAGATAACCACATATTTTGGTTCAAAACAGCTGATGTTACGGCAAAGACGCAGCCTCGAGGTACTATTCCATTATCTCGCGTTGATTCCATTTCACCAGCGGCGGCGCGTGATGCGGGAAAAAGTCATTCGCTTACGTTGGAAGGTGCGTTTTCCGAACGAATCGGGGCGAGGCATTTGGCCGCAGATAGCGATCGCGAACGCGATGAATGGATTTCTGCACTCCGAACAAGCAACATAGCTTTAACATCGCAACATCAACGCCAACCGGCCGTTATGAAATCTCCGCCGCCGGCTACAACTTCAGCGTTGGGGAACAAATTGAAGAGCGCGTACGGCGTCATGACTTCATCAGCTTCTCCCACCAACCAACCTTCGCCAAGTTCTTATAGACAGCAACCAACAACGTCTACAACGTCGCCGACTCTAGCGAGATCACCACCCACGATTTCAGTATCGACATATTCCGGAGGACAACAACAAGCAGCTCAACCTGAACTCCCGCCGTTGCCTTTTCAACATCCAGGAGTCGTCGCCAGTCACTCTCGAAACCCAGGACCACCGCAGCAGCAAGTTTTCTACACGCCGCAAGGCAGAGCGTACATTGTCGATCCATTGACTGGCCAGTCCAAGTGGTGTTAAAGTTGTCGTGTAAATTAGTATCGTTGTATTGTAAAATTCGACTTGTACTATGGATAGATATAAAGAAACCTAAACTACTGAGTGCTAAAAAAGACAAACCCCTAATTCCAACATCAAGATGACTTTATTCCCGCCTTTGCCTCTAAAGCTTTAATTCTATTGTCCTGCTCTTTTAATGCGTTCACGAGCATGTAAACTAAAGCCGTTGGATCCGTCGCGTGAGAGCCGTCCGCGTTCTTCACGAGCATTTCTGGTGCGATTTTTTCCACGTCGCTCGCCGCTATCCCAAACAGAGTCCTCGATCCGTCCGCGCTGACGTAAGATTTCGGCGCGATGTTACGTATTACTTCTGTACCTTTCGTATACAAGGAGCGTTTCCGGTCCTGTACAACTTTCTCGTCAAATACAAACATACCACCACCTGTTTTACGAACATCGTCGTGTTGCATTACTACTTGATTTGCATTCGTGCTCCGCGCTGAGCTGAGCGACGCGTCGCCAAATACTACCGAACCTTTGTGCAAAGCGCTGGACAACCGTCCCGATAAAACGGAAGAAAATTGACCGCTCGCCTTGTTGTTTTCACCACCCGCAACGTGCGATCCACCACCCGATGCTTCGTTATTGGAGCCACCTACAATTGTTGCGTCGCTCGCCTTGACGGTATTGTTGTAGCCTCCAACGATTACGCCGTACGTCTCCTCCACCTTGTTATAGCCTCCTCCTACTATCACGGTAAAATTCGACGTCGCAGAGTTTGCCAATCCACCAACAATTGCACCGTGATCATATGAAACGGAGTTTAACGCACCACCCAAGACGGACGAGTGTACCCCGTTCGCATTGTTGTACTCGCCGCCGCCGACGCAGGATCCGTCCCCAATTGCTTTGTTAAACACACCTCCGTTTACGACGGAATCAACACCCCCGGCAACATTATTCGCACCACCATTTGCGACCGAGCCTGCTTTTAAAGCCATGTTCAATTCACCTCCGTTCACCGTAGATGCAACTTCAAAGGCGCGATTTTGACCGCCGCCGTTGACGGTGGAATCATCTTTTGCGCCTTCGTTGTCGTAACCACCGTTTATAGTCGCGTACGCGCCTTTCGCTCTGTTATTCAAGCCTCCATTCACAGTAGGATGACCGTCGTTTTCGTTCCAAGCAATGTTATACGCGCCTCCGTTAATAGTACATCCAACACCTTTCGCGAAATGTCCGCCGGTTGCATTTGTGCAAACGCCGCAACCGGCGATGCCGCGCGAGCGCGTCATTGGCACTAAAAGCGCCGGATGCGGGACCAGCGGTTTCGTCATTGCCCCTTGCGCAGCTTCCTCCCTTTTCGCTTTGTCGATGGCTAATATTTTCTCTTGCGCTTTCTTCTTCATTGATTCGGTTAAACTTTGTTGACTGTGCGTATCCAAACCAAATCTCCTAAGTAAGCGTTTCGTTTCCGGATCTTTGAATTTCTCTTTGTCGCGAGCAGCTTCGCGAGCGAGTTTCATGTATTCGGAATCTTTCATCTTCACCGCACTTTTCGCTCCATCTACTCTTCCCATGTTTTTTTCCGCGATTTTGATAACCTCTTCGTTTCCAGTGTCTACTTCGACCCACATGCCGCCGACGTTCTCGTACGTCTTCCCATTTTCAACTTTTCTGTTTTCATCGATCGCGCTTTCGTCGTCTTCGTCCTCGTCGTTTTCTTTAAATCCAGCTTCAGCTCGATTGAACTCGAGCGTTCCTTTCAAACGTTCGTCTCTTTCGTCCAAGTCTTCGAATTGCTTCTCGAGTTCTTGATGTCGTTTCTCCGCTTCGCGCAACTTATCCGATCCGAAACTCGCCGGTCGTTCAACTCTGGGAATCATTTTCGGTTCTATTTTTGGGCTTGCAGATTTAGGAACTTCCACATCGCCGTTAGTGTCGTTTACGTCGTCGTCATCCATTTCTGTGTCTTCGATGTCGTCCAAATCGTCGATGTCTTCGTTCTCCTCCTCGGCGGCTTTTTTCGTTGTTGTTACTTTCGGTGCCGAGGAGGAAGAAAAAGAGGATTTACTGGCTCCAACACCACCAGTACCGTGCGCATGCGTTGAAGAACTCGCTGAAGCTTTCACGTGCGCGTCGTGATGCGCATTCATAGAGTGTACGTTAATGGCGCCGCCTATAACGCACAGTGCCGCCGCGAGAAGCAGAATACACCGAGGTAAATCCAAGCCTAAAAATCCAAAGGATCGTCGTCGGTGTCGATTGTTCACGTGGAACAAACCGCCCCGTCGCAGTCCGTCTCGTCTGCCTCCACCGGCGTTGCGCATCATTTTCAAAGTGGTGGTGGTGGTGGTGGTGGTGTGATAGTGTGATAGTGTGAAGGTTTGTATATCTCGTAACGTCTGAGAAAAACTTTTCTGCTGCTGCTTTTGCTGCTGCTCGTTGTGTTTGAAGGAGTGAAGACCGAATTCAAAACAGTCAACTTGGCGGCAGAAAAACACACCCCTAAATCTCAATCCGTTTTTGGTACTAAACGCGCTCGGTATTTATTTATTTATTATGCATACAGAGAGAGGCAGATAAGAATACAATCGGAGAGAACATCGAAAGAGAAGACGGAAGCATGAGTTTATCCACTTTCCGCGCTTTGGGATCTCGTCGCGCCTCCTCCAGCGGCAGAGAGCTTTCTGCGTTGATGGAAACATTTGTGTCGTCGTCATCCAAGAACTTTCAGCAAAACGAAGAGCAACAAAAGCAGCGACGCAGATACCCAACGTCATCGACCTTGAGAATTCCGGATATGCTACGAGATAGAAAGATACTAGCAAAGTGCAATTCTCGACCCATTTCTTGGCAACGCGGATACGCTGCATCGTCAGCGCCGGTACCAGCTGCAGTAGCAGTAGCATCGGAGAGCTCTTTCGATGTCGTCTCTTCAACCGTCGCGACTGCGTTACAACACGTTCAATTGCACTCGGGTTTACCGTGGTGGGCAACACTAGGCGCAACTGCGTGTATTATTCGCATTTCTATGCTCCCTATCTTATCAAAGCAAATGAAGGCGAGCGTTTTAATTGCACACGCAACGTCCGTTTTGCAGGCCAAAAAGAAACGCGAGGCGGAAAAAAGACTTGCCGACAAGGACGCGGGTTCCATCAACGACGTTCCCGAAAAAGCAGCAATTTTCAACGACGTTTCAGAAACGTTGCGAATGGCATTAGCTATTCGTCAGCGATTGCCAGACAATTCGACCGCGCCGCATCCGTACTGGCTCCTTGCGGCTCCAATGATTCAGCTCCCAACGTTTGTTTGTGCTATATCAGGCGTTCGAAGTTTAATATCGAAAGCGTCGAACGATGTCGCTTCTGGTCATCAGAGTGCGTTGTATGCGGACCTTTCCAACGGTGGTATGTTTTGGTTTAGAGACTTGACGCTGAGTGGATTAGATTTAACGAATTTGTACGCGCCCATGGGCATGTATGGCGTAATACTACCTTCGCTCACCGCGGCGATGGTGTTTGCAAACATAGATTTGAATTTTAGTAAAATAGCGACTGCAAACCCGAGGGGAATACAGGCATCTATCAAACTGCTACTCGAGTGGATGTGCGTCCCAATATTGATAGTAGGTATGCAGTTACCGCAAGCGGTTCATTGCTACTGGCTCGCAGGAAGCACGTATTCGTATCTCCAATCGAGTGCGATTCGGAGCGAGTTTGGGAAGAGATCGAAGATTTTAGGTACGGCTGAGCTTGAGCTCGATTTGAAGAAATTATCGCGGCGAGGCGTAGATAGCGTGATAGCACTTGATAATGGGAGTCTTCTCGCGTCGTCGGAAAATGATGCGCGTGTTTTGGATTCACCTTCGCCGAAGCTATCGAAGGAGATGGAAGAAGGTTTAATAACCGCGGCGGAATTGAAAGCTTCCGGAAAAGCGATGGAGGCGTGCAGACAAATAGAAAAGTTATTAACAGCAAATAATAATTATAACGATGGAGCAGCCAGTGGTGGGCAAAGCAATACTAGCGTTCGCATCGATACGTCGCAAGGGCATCCTTCGTTGTGGTACGCGCTAGCGCAAACGCGAGCCTCGATGAAAAATTGGAAGCACGCGGCGGCGGCGTATGAAGCGTGCGCGAGACTTGAACCAGACGCATCAAAGCGGGGGAAGGCACTTTTTGGAGCCGGTATCAGTAGAGGAAAACTGGACGATGTGGCAAAAGCCGTGGATGCTCTAGAAGAAGCACACAACCTGCTTCCGAAAGATGTATCAATTATGATTGCGTTGGCGTCATCGTACAAGATGAACGGTGACTCCGATATGGCACTTACCGTCCTGAAGAGCGCGTCTGAAGAAAAACCAGAAATTTATAAAGCATACGTAGAACCATTAGAGCGCGAAATAGATGAGAATAGAATGAAGTAATAGTAGTAATAGTAGTAATAGTAGTTTGTCTGAGAATTAGTTACAATTCGAAATCATAACGCATATAATCTAAATCCTGTGGCTACTCGCACAAACGCGTGGTATGTGGGAGTGAGCATATGACTTTTCCCCAAAGAGAGATAAGAGAAATTCCACATTTACACAACACACATTTGAAAGCTCGAGACAAGAGAGCGAAGAACAAGTGCACATCAAACGGGATGAAAGAGGAACAAGATTTGAAGTGAATGTAAGTGTCTCGCGAAAGAGTGCGTAATGTCGAGTAAACCGCCGTCGTGCTTGATTATCTTGACAGGGTTACCAAAGTCGAACAAGTCACTCGTCGCGAAAGACATTCTGCGCCGTCTGCTCGACGCCGGTGAAGAATGCGTCCTCGTGGACGAACCTTCTTTGAGTTTGAAACGAAATAAGGCGTACAAAGATGCTCGAATGGAAAAAATTACTCGTCAGACGTTGCAATCGACGGTGGAAAGGTATGTGAGACCAAACGGACCGCACGTCATTTTAGACTCTATGAATTTAGTTAAAGGTTTTCGATATCAACTGTGGTGCATAGCGCGAGAAAACGCGTGTCGTTGCGTGACTCTATTCTGCGCTGACTCGCGAGAGGTTGCAACATCTAGAAATCAGAGCGCAGCATTGAAGGAAGTGGATGCATCGGTTGAAGCGTACGAAGATTCCATCTTTGAAGACTTGTGTAACAGGTATGAGGTTCCTGATACGCGGGATCGGTGGCATAAGCCAATGTTTACGTTGAAAACGAAACCGATAGCGTCAGAAGATTTCTCGGGCGAGATATATAAGGGGGATTATGTAAGCAATAGCAACGATGACGGCGCACATGTATTTGTTGATGGTGAAATGACGTATGATGCAATCATTCGAATGGTTTCGGGAGAGGGAAGTTCCAAGGATGAAACGACCGGAGATGGTGACGGAGAGGCGATGACGAGCCTGGAAGAGTCATTCGCGAGAAACGCTGCTATCGACGGTGCATCGAGAAAGAGTTTGCGCCCAACATTCGCAACGGCAACCACTCGGTTGAGTGAAACAAATTTGAGATACTCTTTGGACAAAGCTATACAGCGCGTCATAGATTCAATTGCCAAGCAAAATTCTGCAAATCCCCTAGGGGTTTCTGAACCGACGACGTATACATTTGAAGATATTCATGGACAAGATTGCAGCACGGGGCTTAAACCTATCCGTTGTGTCAGACAACCTACCCTTATCGAATTGAGACGGTTTAAGAGAGACTTTTTGAAGATATCCTCGAGCTTAAAGACGAAGTCGTCGGAACAAATTTCGCAGCTCTTCGCCGAATGCGTTGCCCGAGACGTAAAATAGAAAGCATTTTGTATAACACCACAATTTAGCACACACGATAGAAGTAGTTTGATAATGAACACAGTTATCGCGCGTTCGCCCAAATGTTACGCGCGTAACTTGTGATACAAATTGCATTGCTATTACATTACATTCTAAAACTGCTATACTTTTTTTTGCTATGCGTGACCACTTCCTTCGCTCGTCAAATTCATGCGAGCGAGTTCGGCTAAATTGATGAAGTTGAAATCCCCGAAATCTTCCTCGTACACGTCATCATCGATAACCACGTCATCTTCCTCGCCACTATCGTACGACTCGAACGTATGTTCTCTACTTCTTTCTCTCAGAGTGGAACCGCCCTTTGGTGAACGGAGCGGCGATGAGGAGCTTCCGTATTCATTGTCGACGGTGTTCGCGCCAGCGCTGTCTGAACTCTCTTCGGAACTTTGCCGGGCAGTTCTCGAGGAACTCTGGGACGAACGCTTTATGAAATAGCTCGTGTCACGAATATTAGAAACATTGGGAACAAAATTAGCCTCTGAATGGCCATTATCCCAGTCAATATCTGTAAACCATGGGTGCGTCTTCACGCTATCTGCGCCGCCGAGGAGAAGGGACCCGAGGCGCACGTCTGGTTCGGAATGTAACAGGCTTTTCACGATATCCTTAGCTTCATCCGAGATATCTTCTGGATATGTGACGACAACGTTGTGTGCGTCGTAGCCTGCGAGAATGTTATCGAAAATATCCGCCGGTGTCGGCGCGTGGAAAGGAGGAACGCCCGAAAGCATTTCGAATACGATGATACCCAACGACCACCAATCAACCGATTGGGAGATCTCATCCGTTTCGCAGAGCAAAACTTCTGGTGCCAAGTAGTCCGGAGTTCCCACTGCCATCTTCTTCTCGCTACTTAACGCGTCAGAGCTGATACTCCCAGAGCGATGATGCGGAGATTTCTCGTTGCTCGCTTTCGGGATGATATTATCGTCTCGCGACGCTCCGACAAAGCTCAGACCAAAGTCCGCGAGCTTCAAATGTCCATCTGAGGAGATCAGAAGGTTGTCTGGTTTCAAATCGCGATGAGTCACGCCAACTGAGTGTACGTATTCTAGCGCCAGAACGACTTCACTCGCATATTTTCGTGCCATGCTTTCTTCTAAAGAGCCGAGCTGTTTCAAAAGGCTATACAAATCGCCGCCGTTGGCGTACTCCGTCACAAAGTACACGTGTCGCGCCGATGAGAAGGCGTAGAACAACTTGATAACGAATGGGTTCGCCGCTAAGACCAGCGCATCCCGTTCTTCCTTCAAGCGAGAGATTGTGTTTCTAAACACCAAATCTCTTTTCTTTATCGCTTTGATAGCGTATATATCTCCCGTAGCTCGCTTTTTCGCCAAGAAAACGCGACCGTGGGCGCCCGATGAAATAAGCTTGAGCACCTCGAAATCTTCCACGGATACTCGTGCTTGCGGCGGGATAGTGTTGCCAATATCAGTGTTATTACCGCTTCCTTCATAGTCGAGAAAGTCATCTCTATCCGAAGAATTCGTGTTGCCGCTCAGAGATCTACTCAACTCTGAGACTCTCATTTTTTCCTCAAAGGATGACGAAAGCGAAGAGGTGCGTAGATAGTCTACTGGTGACATAGAACGTTGCCTCGAGTGCTTATCACCTCGCGGTGAACTCAATGGACTGCTCGCACAACACGCGGAGTGTGCCACAAGCTCTGATAATGGAACAGGTTTCTCGCATATTCTGCACACGGACGTCATCTTCCGCTGACTCTCTGGACTGACCTGTTTTCCTCCGTGCGCTGCGCCTAAGCTCCCAGATGGAGTATCACTTTGCGAATTTGATTGCAAATTGTCGTAATTTTCATCGTCGTCGAGCTCCATGTCAGCTCTGTAGAATATTCGAGAAGGATTCCTCATGACTCCTCGTCCGACACGACTGCCCGCACCCGCCCTGGTGGGAGACGCCGCGCCGTCGTGCCCAAAACTCGCATCATGATTGGTCCGTCGCGAGGGCGATTGCGAAGAGTACTTACTGCTGTTATCAAAGGCATCTTTGCGCTCAATATCATCTGCTGCTAAAGTCTGCGCAATTGCGGAGACGTTTGAAAACCTCGAGAATTCATTCGAAATTCTGGTCCCCTGGGACTGGCCCAAAGGCGAGGAGCCCAGCAACGAGCGCGAATGCGACGTCGGAGAATCCAAAGGAGACATCCGATTCGGCGAAGAACCACGATTATACCCACTCGCAGTTCTGTGATTATTATTACTCGTGATTATATCAAGCGACGGTGATGCAGAACTTTCTCTAGAGGAGGTGAAGGAATTTTTTCTTCCTTGTTGCGCCGCCGATCCTGGCGAATGGATTCTTTTTTGCGCGTTTCTATCTTCCGCGGTGCTCCCAGAGTTTTTTTCGCTATTGTTACTACTGTTATTAATATTGTTGTTCGTGTTTAACTGCGGCAAAGTTAAGATGATGGCGAGTGCGACGCAAGATTGTATCATTTTTACGCCTTCGTACATCGTTTTACAGTTTTCGCACGTCTTGAAACACTCCAACGTGAGTTTTTGTGTGGAGGGATCGTCCGTGGCGACGATATCTTTCTTTCTGATCGCACCAAACGACGACGACGACGACGTCGTGGACGATGTTCTCGAGAACGCTTCCGTGTTAATGTTGTTGGAATGAGCGCGGCTGGCTGACTCGACTTCGTCTTTAATTTTTTTGTGTAGACTCGTGATGCGAGTGAAACACAACAACAACGTCAACAGTGCCCGTCTGTTCTTTCGGTTCTCTTCTTTTCGCAATTCGGTCGCCAAGTCTGTTCTTTTCAGTAAGATTTTGATGGCGTGCGCGGCAAAGACCGACCACTTGGGCATAGCGTGGTTCGGGAACTGCAGAAAGTGCTCACCGATGGAGTGCACAACCTCCAGAAACGAAGATTGAGCTTCGTCGTCTCCTTCTGTTTTCCCGTCGTTTTTATTGTTGTTGCTACCTCCTCCTTCCTCTTCTTCTCTTTCAACGAGAAAAATATCATCTCCAATGTCTGAGAGAAGTGTTTGTAAACGCGCGCGCGTCTCGTTCGTCGTGGAGATGAGCAAAACGTCGTCGACTTTCGACGACGGCGACGAAGCTTTCACCGCAGTTCTTTTCGCATTTCTATTTGCTATTCTCGCATCATTTGTTGTTGTTGTTGTTGTCATCGGCACAGATGAGCGGAAACCATCCCCACGTGTCGAAGCACTGATGAACTCTTTCGTCGTCGCAAATTCCTCCTCTCCGTTTTGTTTCTCTTTTTGCTCCTTCTCCAACTCTTCCCCCAAGCAGGACACGTTCTTCAACGTCACCGCCCGAACAGGAGGATGAGAATGAGGAGGAGGAGGAGGAGGAGGGGCACTCATCTCTCGTTCTTTGATGAGGGACTTCTTTTGAGAAGAGAACAGACGTGTTCTCAATTGTGCCGGGGGGGGTGACTCAGCAGAAATGATATTTGATTTTTTCCTTCGTTTTTTTTGTTCGTCGTACGGACTCTTGCAAGCATTTTTACGCAAAAACAAAGTTCCCTCTTCATGTATTAGACGACACTATATTCATCATCCATCTTCATCTTCATCTCTTATGATCTCTTATTCTTATCATCGTCAAAGTACCCCCTCTGAACGAGTTTCGATGGCTTTCGCGTCCACGTCGTATCATCGCTCTCCTCCGTCGTCATCAACCCGTATTCCATCTGCGGACCGACGGCGGCAACATCATCGTCTTTGTTCTAAAAGTAATACTCTTAAGACGTGCTCTGCCATACGGCCGAACGAGATTCAAAACAATGGAAAGATAGAAATAAAAAAAGTCGATTCAGATGCAGATATTCGTGGCGCGGCGTGCGTCAGAGCGCTGTGTTTTTATTCCTATCCCAAAGACCGTTCGGAATTTAGCATCCGAGCGCACCGACTGACAAAAATCGAAGCCGAGTTTGAGGCGATATCGAATAAAATAACAGGCAAAGACGTGTCGTACAAAAATAACGATGTTTTTTGCTATGTTGCCGTAGAAGAACGCGTAAAAGGTGACAACAGAGTGCCAGAAGATCCCGCGATTGTCATTCCGGGCGAAAAGAGCGCAATCGTTTGCGGGACGTTGGATTTGAACGTCGGCGTAAACTTGCCGGCGGAAGAGTTGGTTGGAAAATTTCCCATCGAAGGTAATGCTCGAAAGAAACGATGTTACATGAGTAACGTTTGCGTGTTGGAGTCTCGTAGAAATCTAGGTATAGCAAGACAACTCATAGAGCGCGCGATTGAAGATGCGAAGAACATCAACGTGGAGGAGATTTACGTGCACGTAGTATCGGAAAATATCGCCGCGAAACGCCTCTACGAGAAAGCAGGATTTGTCGTAGAATCAGAGGAGTCGGCGAAAGAGGCTTTGACGAGAATGCACGAACCGAGACAAATTTTACGGTATCGTGGATGATTTCGCGTTGTTTTCATTCACTATTGCCGTTATTATGCGTGTGTATCTATGTTTGAAAAACGTATATGTCTACTTATCTTTGTTGCTCCTCCTGCTGCTGCTGCTGCTCATCGTTGACGACGTCAGATGAAGAAGAAGAAGGAAAATGTCCCATCACTTCTTCGCTTTCTTCGGACGTACCTTCTTCTTGTTCATGTTCTCGCTCTTCTTCTTCTTCTTCTTCTTCTTCTTCTTCTTCTTCTTCTTCTTCTTCTTCTTCTTGTCCTTCTTCTCCTTGTTCCCGTTCTTCTCCCGCGATGGTAATTATGCGAAGAATCTGCTCGATGCTCATTTGTGGATTTGCGGCTTTTAATCTGTGCAAAAACGATTCGCGAAACGGAACTTTTACCAATCTGTGTTCACGCGTGTGATTTTGCAGGAAACGAAAACGCCCGGCTGCGGCGTAAGCGTTCGCACTCGTCTCATTCAATCCGACTTTCTCGTCGAATTCTTTACACTTACCGCACAAATCAAAACCAAGTGGACATCCGTTCTCGTCTTCTTTGCAATCATGGCACTGATATCTCTCGCCTTTGATTGGATAGCTCCCGCACAAGTCACAACCCACGCCGAAATGTACTTCTTCTTCTTTTTCATCATCCTCTTCTCCTCTTTGGCCTCCTTCTTCTCCGGAGGGTACATTTTCCATCATCACGACTTCTTCTATTTCTTCATTCTCCTCTTTTTCCATGCGCTCTTTAATCTCGAGTGGATACATCTTCTCTAGTAAATGCTGCATCGCTTTGACGACACCCGCTTCTTTGTCGATATCTCCGCCGTAACAGTTTTCAAAGACGCATTTTTTCATATTCCCGCGACGAACACAGTTGAGACAGTACAGGTGGCCACACGTGGCCGCTATCGGGTTCACGAGTATTCGTTTACATTTTGTACACGTGACGCTTTCCGTGAGTGCAGAGGCGTTCGTTTTCAGCTCTTCCTTCAAAAACTTTACGAAAGGCAAGAGGAACTTTTCATACTCCTCCGAACTTTCCCTTTCTCTTTCTAACCGCTCGTCGAATTGCTCTCGAAAGGTCGACAAAATTAACAGCGATAATTGCGTAGAGAGACCTGGCAAAGCGTGATACTGCTTTTTGCACAAGAAACAATGCGAGTTCTCCAAGTTCATAGAGCAGTGACAACAGTATATGCACGATAAATGGCCACAAGGTAGAATAGCTGCTCCAAGAATGAGTTCCAAACAGATTGGACATTCGAACTCTTTAATATTCTCCTTGGCATTGTCTGTAGCCGTTTTAACCGCATCGATGACGTTGCCATCGGCGGTTTCGCTCATTTTCGATCGCGCGAGATGGAGCTTTTCTGACGGCGGACAGGAGAAAAAGAGAAGAAGAAAGATAGGCGAAATGAATGGGGAAAATGAAGAAAAGTTCGTTAGACTTTTCATACGTGAAAGAGATACGAATTTAAGAAAACAAACTCACCCTCATCGTCAACCTTCACTTCACTTTGTGACACCTTCCACTTGCGAAACGATCGTGCTCTACATATCATAGCTATCAGAGATACCCCCCTAAGATAAGTAGAGAGAAAGATAAGGCGTTAATGACGACATTTACGTATCGCGTCGTCAACGCGTTCGTAAACAACGACACGAAAAACGAAGAGTTGAAAGGAAATCCCGCCGCTGTTATCGTTCTTGCGAGTGATGAAAGCGGAAGCATATCGAAAGAAGAGAAGCAAACGGTGGCACGAAAGCTCGGTCTCTCTGAAACGGCTTTCGTTCGGGAAGACGTAAACAAGGGAGGAGGAAGGAAATATTTTAACATCGAGTGGTTTTCACCTACGTGTCAAGTGGGTTTGTGCGGGCACGCGAGTTTAGCTTCTGCGGCGTGCCTTTTCCGTGATGTTTTAGCAGCCAACGGTGAAAAACAAAGTTCTGAACCGATCGTATTTGTATACGATGATGGAAAAAGTGAACTGGTTCTCGAGAGATGCGAAATAACAGGGGCGATAACGATGTCGTTTCCTGCGTCGCCCCCTGTTCCGGTTGCCGACGAGGAAGCTTCGCGCCGAATCGAGCTCGTCAGAGAAGCGTTCGGAGACAGTCGTGAAGCACTCGCCGCATCGCCAGTATACGAAAATTCAATCGGAGATACTTTTATTTATATGGAGGAGACATCCGTTCCATCCGTGGACGAAATATATTTCGATTGCAAGAAGAAAGTCGACTACGAAAAGTTGGGAAAAGTTGGTGGAAGAGGCGTGGTCATTACCGCACTCTCCAATCCGGAGAAAAAGGAATTGATTGATTGCGACTTTGTGTCGAGATTCTTCGGACCAAACATAGGCATAGCCGAGGATCCTGTGACTGGTTCGGCACACTGCGGATTAGCGCCCTTCTTTAGAAATATTCTTCCTTCCTCGATGGATGGAAAATTTCTGCGCGGGTACCAAAAGAGCGCGAGAGGCGGGTTGGTCTTATGCAGAATAGTGGCGGATAAGGTAGAACTTCGCGGATTTTGCTCGTTCGATAAAATAGACACGATAGAAATATAGCATAGAGCGCGCAGATAGAAAAAACTTTAATCCACGATGGATCATTTTTACTATGTAGTTTAAGATTTAAGATTTTGCACTTAATATTTGATAGGTGTGCTTCACTTCTTCACCTTCTTCTTCGTCGTTTGAGATGCCTTCATCATCGTACGATATCTTGCCCAACGGGATTTCGAACGACGATTACGTCATTCAAAACAGCTCGAAGAAACACGACCCCCAATGGGCCGCGAACGCGTCTCGAGGCATCATCTCTTCCCACGGTAATCAGCTCTTGGAAGTGCAAAAGCTTTTACAGGAACTGACGGAACACCAAGACCAAATTCTCGAGTCTATTCCGTTAACCGAAGACGCGGTGCTTTGGGCGTCGCACACGCGCGAATTCATCGAACAGGTTGAGAAGTTACCAGAATACACCAAAAAAGCGCAAGCGATCGAGGCGGAGATGCAAAATTTGACAAAACGAATCCAACGAGCTAAAGAGCGCGTACAAAAGTTGAACAGCTAGCTCGGGGTAATATCAACGAAAAGTATCTGTGTTTTGGGCGTAACACGAGAAGAAAAAAATATTTCGATGAAACGAAAACGCGCGGTTTCCGAAAAAAAATACTCACCTGCTCGCGAACGCGCTCTTTTTCTTCCCGTCAGAAAGAGAGAGGACAGAACAAGCATTCTCTGTCATGGTGCGACGCGCGAGTGTCGCATTCCTCGCGCTTGTAACGACAGTCGGTTTGACATTCTTAAAACACACAGTGAGCGCGACAGAAACGAGCAGAAGGAGCCTTCTACAAACAGATACGTTTTCGTATCAGAACACTGGCTTTTGCACGAGAGAAAACGTTTTATATGCGTCCGTAGGAATCGGGTGTGGAGCACTTCGAGACTTCGCAGAGGAGGATGAAGACAGAAAGAACGCGTGTTGTTTGATTCTAAGCGAGTTGAACGAAGAAAAGTGCTTTTGTGAGAACAAAGTAGCTCCCATCTTGCAGCAGTCTCAGGCGAATTTCGTGAGCATGTTCGTTTCGGCGTACGACGTGTGCAACGGGTTGGAGATTTATGGCGGATGGAAATGTTCAAAATTTCCCAGACAGGCTTTTTTGCAACCGCCCCCGCCACCTCCATCGGATGAATCGTATCCACCATATCCTCCTTCGCCACCAAGTTCTCCAACTTCCTCAGAAACTCCTCCTCCGAGAACAGAAACCGTGGATGTTTGCTCCATCGCTTCGCAAAATCCTGACTCTCTGCTCAATCAAAAATGCGACAAACTTCCGTTTTTGAGAGAGAATTTTGAAGACAGAAACCCTCTGAGTTTGCTTTCGAGATGTTGCGAGCAAATTGAAGTTCTCAACAGCGCGTTATGCTTTTGTGACGAACGATTTCAAAAAGTCATGAACGACAACGAACGCAAATTTAGAGCTCTTTTCGCCGCCGTGCCCATTAAATGTAGAAATACCGCGCGAATGCAAATATATTACGGCAGAGCGTGTTCTGCGTACGACGATATTGGTATACCAAACAGTCCACCTCCACCACCGAGGTCGCCGCGACCGCCGAGAGCTTCTCCTGATGTGTCCGCTCCATCCTCCGCCGAAGATTCTGCGAACGAGAATAGAAACGATTGGTCGAATGTGAACGAATCTGAAGAGAATAACAATCGAAACGATCTTTTTGGTTACTGGCGAAAACCAGGAGGGCAGATCTTCAATAGTGGATAAATACCCACGGGTTTGTTTTGTTTAATAAAATAATTTTGTATATTACAGTCAGGCAGTCGTTTTTAAAAGCAAGGTAACCATAGCTGTACGCTCGCAATCTCTTGGCCTTTCGTTTCTATTGTGCGCATGACCCCTCCCGCTTGATGGATCGTATCTGCAGCTATTCGTAATGACTGGTCATCTTCGGGTATAATCACCGTATCGCACAATCTATTTTCTACATCGGTGACGCGCACGGCGACTAATACACCGAGTGTCATCGAATTATCAACTTCTAATGTTTGAGGTCGTACGGCGACGTCGATTCGTCCTTCGCTCGGCGCCATGACCAGAGCCGAATCAATCATGCGCGCAATCACGGAACGCGTCACGTTTTCGTCGACAGAAACGCACGTAGAACTTTCGTTAGTACCATCGCCTCCTCCATCGATTGGTAAGGATGCAATCATAGAAACACCAGCTGAATTTGCTATTAGTTCCGAAGTCGCCAGCAACGCTGCTACGATGGGCGTCACGTCACACTTTGAGACCGGCTTCGTTGATCTCGAGGAAGACGGTAAGAATATTTTCTGAGACGCACTCTTTGGCGGTTGGTTCAGCGCTCTACCTATACTGCTGCTTCCGCTGTTCATTTTCGATTCAGCGGAAGAAGAATTAGTAGTAGAAGAAGATCGATTGTCACTGGCGGAAGGTAAGGATGCAGCAAACGGAGATAGGCCTTCGTTTGGATACAGCGCGTCTTCGAGCTGTTGACTCAGCGTAGCGAGAATATCTCCCTGAGCCATGATAGCATCCGCCATGTCACCAGCAGGTGACTCTTCGTCGGCTTTCAGATACGTTTTCAGCATACCGGTCATCGTGCGGAGTGCCGAGAGTGGCACCCGTGAGTCATATAAATAGTCTCCAACGTTTTGTTCTTGTGCGTATGTTTTCTTCATGAGCAAGACCGCGCGCTTTTGCATGGCCCATACGGGCACAAATGCTTCAGCTCCATTCTTCAAGCACTGTCGCTCTCGCTCGCCAAACTGCTCTTCTCGATCTACGTTTTGATTCAAATTCATTCGTCTTTTACTTCGGTTCTTTCCTTTACCTTTTCCTCCGCCTGAGGACCCGAACCCCGCCGCCGGTGAGTTCGTCGATATATCTGGGAGTGGCAACTCTCCGACGAGTAAACCGATGAGCAAACCTTCCAAGGTCAACGGAACAACCATTGCGTTCGTTGAAGGTAGGAAGAAATACTCTTTGTTCAACAGGAGTGTTTCGGCGGTGATGTTCGTTTCATCGACCGATGCCCCCCACGCGTCTGAGCCGTTTGATCTACTGAATGATGACGGTACCAACGAAGTCGACAGTTCAAATGTTTCCTTGCTGCTGCTATTACCGTTATCACTGTTGTTAAGTGTGCCACCGTTGTTATCGAATACGTCTCCATCTTTTGTATTGTTCATTTCTTCTTGTTCTGAAACCACGTTGCTCCAGTCGAACGAGTTGTTTATGGAGGTGAAATTCACCCCTCTGTTCGAAGACGAAGAAGACGAGGAAGAACGTCCTCCTCTATTCGTGCTAGTGCTGTTTGCATTTGAATCCATACCAGTGTACAGGGTTGGAAAAGAGGCGACTTGTGCTAATCGCAAACCTCCTCCCGAGCGTTCTTCGGTGAGATATAGCATACATTTGGCGTCGTTCCCGAGCGCGTTCGCGACGAGTTCCACGTGTTTTTCGCAATACAGCGCAAACATATCCTCCGTGCTCGATTGCCTCTGCAAAGACCTCGTTTCTTTATCGCCTTCTTCTTCGTCGTCCTCTTCTTTTTCTCCTCCTCCTTTGTTTGCTGTTTGTTGCAACAACGCCGCTTCGCCGCCGTCGTTTTGGTTGGTTCCTTTCGTCGCGAGAATTCTGCTCCGCGCAATTCTGCTCGAATTACGACGAGAAGAATTCTGTGCTTGTTGTTGTTGTTTTCTTCTTCCTCCTCCTCCTCTGTACGTCGTCGTCGTCGATGCTAGCAATGAAGACGAATAGCATCTCGTCCGAGCTCTCACTGCAGGAAGACAGTGAGAGAGCCTCGTCGTCGTCGTCGTCGTCCACGTGGAGGTCATATTTGTTCTGAGGAATTGTGTGAGCGTGTTTTAGATAATAACCAAAAAATTACAATTTCTTTTTCTTCTTCTTCAGTTCTCCTTCTTCTCTCTATTATTGTTCTTCCGATTGAACGAAAAGCATGGCACCGTTGGAGGAGAGCTCTGAGACTTCAATCAACAGCTCGTCCGTTCGGTGAAACACTTTTCGAGGGAAATTCGATACTAGACTATATTTCGTTTCCGAAACGCATTCGAGCGTGTCCACGAAATCGTACACGTCGTTCAAAGTCGACTCTCTCGAAGCGAAGCGTCTCTCGACGCGACTTCCATCCGCCATACGAAATGCAATTTTAGTCACATTTTCCGTGACGCTCATCTCTGGTTCTGGTTTTAAGCGCGCAGCTTTTTCTTCCCGGCGATTCTTCAAAGCCATCGCGCGCTCTTCTTCTTTGCGTCGGTTTTCGCTTTCAATTCTTTCGTTTTCCAATCGTTCGTTTTCAGCTTCCTTCAAGCGCGCTTCCTCCTCTTCCATCTCTTGAACTCTTTTCGCCTCTTTCGCAGCATCAGCAGCTAACGATGCCCGGAATGCCGCGTCTTGCTCTTCCCTCAACAACCTATCGTTTTCGGCGGCTTCGTTCCGAGATCGCGCCTCGCTCATTGAACCGGATGCGTCTTCGATGGACTTTTCCAAAACTTCGAGAAGTTCGTCGCTGTCGCAATACCCTTCAACAGACACGACGAGCGAAACGCGCGAGCCAGACGAATTAAGCAGCGCACAGTATGGAAAGGACGAAGGCGAGACACCGAGCGCGAGCAATAGCGCGTCTGAATTCGAGACGTCGCCTCCCCAAGCCACGAACTTTTCGTTGACGAAACTCGCGACGTTTGGATCATTCAAAACGTCTTTACAGAAACCGAGCGCGTCGTCGTGTATCGGAGAGTGCAAGTAGACAAAACACAGCTTATATTCCGACTTTGCCATTCGCAACGCGTCTGAATGCGAAAGTTCGACGAAGTTTATCAAACAGTTTCCATCGTTCTCGTTCATAAACGTTCTTCGAAACTCTTTCGCCGCTTCGATCGGGTCGCCTCTCGTCGGTCCAACCACCCCTCTTCCTCTGGCGCTGGCCGCTAAGTACCGTTGGTTGAGACGATGCGCTCGAAACGCTCGCGACAAAGAACTCAGCACGTTCGATGGTAATATCTTTGATAAAATCGTACTCGTAATTTTCACCGCCACGGAGAGAAGGCCAAACACCGCTCGCACGGGAAGCAAAGGCACGAGTTGTTGTTGTTGTTGTTGTTGATTCGTAGCATTTTCGTGCCTCGTTTGCTCTTGTTCTTGTTGTTGACTACGTCTATTCTCGTTTCCTCTTCTTGTTCTTCTATCGGTTCCATCTCCATCTATCATGACTAAATCATCATCCTCTTCTTCTTCTTCTTCTCCGTCAACGATATCGATATCGTCGGGGAGTTTGATTGCGTCGTTCTCGGTAAACTGTAAAGAGCCATTGAAAAACGCATTACACGCGTTTTCCAAAGAGTTCCCGTAATGTTTCAGAGCGTTTCGAGCTTGCGTTGGATTCAGTTGCGCGATTTCTACGAGCGACTGTATCGCAGCTGCGTCGATGTCGTCGTTGTCGTCGACCATGGAGAAAAGGTTGTTGAGGAATGACGAGAAAGATTAAAGAAGGTTGAAAAGACACACTGCTTTTTATTCGATGTGAAAAAATTATAAAATTACAATGATGAATGTTTTGTACACATGCAAAGAAGAGAGTTTTTTTTATCCATCGGTGGAGTTGTTTGTACCTTCACCGCCCCCGCTATTCGTGGTGGTATCGGACCCGTCGTTGTTGTTAATGTTGTTTGATGAAAATAACTCGAGCGAGGAGACGACGAACGGCTTCTCCACCTGTTTCAGGTCTGGAACTTTGTTGCCCGCGTCCTCGATGCACTTTGCAAGCACGCTTTCGTTTTCCGCGCGAATGTCGCGCTCTGAAGCGAGCTTTTCCACCGCTTCTCTCAGTTTCATATTTTCTGTCGCGTACCGTTCTAATATGTTACCTAGTTCCTCCGTTTCCGCTTGCTTCCGGAGTCTAGAACGTCTCGCCGACTCTCTGTTGGACTGTTTTCTTCTTTGCCGTTTCAACTCTCGGTCGTCCGCGGTGGGTGTTTTATTCGAGGTATCAATAGTGGCTATCGGTGATACTACGGTGGCTTGCGCGGTCTTGTTTCTGCTGGTTTTGTTGTTGTTGTTGATGATGGTGGCATCAGGAGGAGTAGTAGTGGTCGTTGTGGTCGTCGTCGTCGTCAACGAAGCGCTACTGTTGTTCAATCTCTTCCTGTCTTTAGTGATGGCGTTGTTATTGTTGTTATTGTTGTTATTGTTGTTGTTAGTTGTCAGAGGTGGGTGCTGGTTCATCTCTGTTTTTATATTTGCCAATTTTATTTGAGCACCCTGTTTTTGCGGGTGTCCAGTATTACCAACAGCGAGAGTTTTCGTCGGTTTTTGTGGATTTTGTTGTGGATATAAAGGAGGTGCTCCCATCATCATACCTGCCGCGGCCACCGCTGCCATGTCCGGAGAGAGCCCATTCGCTTGCGGTTGTAACGCGCTTGTTGCCATGAGTAAGTGTGCCGCAAATGCCGGGTTGTTTAAACTTGCCGCCAGGTGTGGATTGTGGAAGTGAGGGGGCGCTAATCCCGTCGGCGTTTCCTGCGTGACGTTTCCTCCTTTTTGTTGTTGTTGATTATACATCGCGGCGCTATACGCTTGCGCCCAGGAATTTTCCATGCTATTTGAGGCATTCATCATCGCAGTTGTCGTCGTCGTCGCCGTTGGTTGTTGGAGTTGCTGCTGTTGCTGCTGCGGTCGATGTTGTTGCATACCATTCGGCGCGGTTTCTCGAGAAAGGCTCGCATTTGGATTGTGCTGTTTCGTCGCCATCTTGAGCGTTCGATGAAACGCTCTGCTTCTTCCACGACTGAACCTCTCGTCGCGCGCAAAGGTGGAAACAACAGAGAAACTAGGAGAGGCTATTCGTGCTAAAATACAGAGTATTCGGCCAGATCGGATCTAGACTCGTGCTGTTCTTTTCCCAAGCAGAAAGAAGTGCGTGCGTTTTTCTTTTGAACTCTGACGTCACACGAGAGAGAGAGCAAAGAGGAGACCACGACGACAAGCATTTGAAAATTGAGAGCCAAAATGCCATGAGGAAAAAAGAAAGATTTTTGGCCTTGCATGCATAAAAAAAAACAAAAGTCTTCCTCTACGCAAAGACCACATCATCACCGAGTCGTGGTACCAGTAGTACTCATTATTAAATTAAGTTGTTATCATCAACGCAAAAGTTGGTTCATCTCTCTTACATCTCGCTACAATTTTTTTATAAAACTAATAATATATTAATATTAAAACTCTTCTTGCGCAACCGATTCCGCAGTGCTGGCGTTGGCGGCGGCTTGAATTTTCAGTTCGAGCTTTCGATCTCGTCCAGCTTGGATCAACGCTTTCGTGTCCCCGGGTTTCAACTCACCTCTTTGCATAGCTTTCACCATTTCAGTCGCTTCTCCTCTCCGCAACAATCCCTTCACGTTTCTTTCGCCGGTACCAAAACACACCGGACAGACTCTCACGCCTCTGCCGTAACACTGCGGACACTCGGTAAACTCGTACGTGTCTTGCACGCGTTTTCTGTTCAAAGCTTTCCATTTACCGGTTCCGCCACACATATCGCACGGAACGATACCAGTGCCACCACACTCGATGCACTCGGTATCTTCCAACGCAAACGCCGCGTTATTGTTGATATTTTCTTCCGCCGCGCTCGCAAAAATCAAAGCACCAAACGCAGCGGCTGTTCTCGAAAGAAACGTGCGTCTCGATTTCGGTTTCGTCGTCGTCGCTGCTTCGTTTCTTCTTGTTTGTGTGTACTCCCCTCCTTCTCTTTTGCTGTTGTTGATGTTGATGTTGTTCTCGTTGTCATCTGTGATCGCGTTCTTTGCCGAAGCGATCGTTAAACAGTGGTGTTTGCCTCGTCTCAAAGTCCAAAATGATTTCGACGACGACGACGACGACGATGATGATGATGATGAAGATGATGATGCGACTTTTTTTGAGGTCAACGCCGCCGCGCTTTGACTCGACGCAGATGAAGAGTGTTGCGTTCGTTGCATTGAGACTCTTCCTGTGCCTCGACAACACTTGCACGCGTGTTGGTGCGCGCGAGAAGAAGAACTACTCCCCGTCGTAGTACACGTGAACGAAGACATAATCTGTTTTCTCTTTTTTTTGTGTGCTGATTGTTGTTTTGTGTGTGGTTGTCCCTTATAGATCTCTCTCGCACCGAAATGGGGGCGGAAGAGGAAAAAAAATTCAAAAAGAAAAGTTGGCACTCACATCCCTCTCAACAAAAATTTACTTGAAGCGCGCAGGCAGAGAACACACACACACACACACACACACACACACACACACACACACACGCAAAGAAGAAGAAGAAGAATTTAAGAAGTTAAAGAAGAAGTTAAAGACGAAGAAGACAAAAAGAAGAAGGAAAAATGGCGAAAGGAAAATCCGTGGCCGATAAGAGAGCCATAATTCTCGGAATCTTTCACGAGAAGAAAGAGCCATTCCTCTTGAAAGAAATCGAGAAGTTAGCGTCAAAGAAAGGCGTGGTTTTGCAGAGTGTTCAGGAGATTTTGAAAACTTTGACGGACGACGATTTAGTGAAAACGGATAAAATCGGCACCACGAATTGGTTCTGGTCCTTTCCGAGCGAACACGCGACCAAGTTAGAACAGAAGAAGAATCAGTGCGACGCGGAATTGAAAGCGTTGGAAAAACAGCTGAAAAAAATCGAGGAAGATATTGAAAACGAAAAGACGACGAATAAAGAGAACGACGCGTCGTCGTCGGCTCAGGACAGAAAGAACGCGGAGATGGCATTACAAGCGGCGAAGGATGAAAACGCAAAGCTTTTGAAAGAGCTCGCGAAGCTTGAAGAGAGCAATCCAGAGTTGCAAGAACAAGTCGCTAAAGGCGTGGATGCTATGCGCGGCGCGGCTGATCGATGGACGGATAACCTCTTCCTCGTGAAATCATGGGTGGACAAGAAGATGGGAGATAAAGAACAAACCAAAGCTTTCTTTAAACAACAAGGCGTTGATTTGAACACGTTGGACTACGTTCAATAATTATCAGAAAAACGAACAGGAGGAGAAGAAACGCGCGAAAAGAGAGAAACACAAAACACAGCTTACATAGAAAACTTAGAAGAAGAAGAAGAAAAATCTGTAACAACACTACCACGACGAGAAATACACACGATTACTAAGATACACCATTACTTACTGCTATGAATATGCTACAAGTGTACGAGCTATTAACTACGCAAGCTATTACTTATGGACTAATATTCTTCTTTAAGCCGCACCTTCTAAAACGAGAACATCTTTCGCGGACAACGGTTGCGATTTCGGAATTGGCGGTCGTTCGTTCACCACCTTTTGTATTTCTTTCGTCGCCTCATCCGCCGCAGTTGCTTTCGTTTTCTTCCTCAAAATGAAAGTCGTGTAGTATCCAGCGGCTTCCCACTCTTGCTCTGTTAACGCGGCGTTTAAAGATTTGTTCAAAGGCTTCACAGCGGTGGCGTAGAGAAGCGACTGACCGTCTGCGTTTCTGGGCACCAACGATTTTCCATCCGCCGGGCTACCGCCCGGCGGTTGCATCAAATGAAGCCACAACTCGTGCACGGATCGATACTTTCCCTCTTTGGGCAGATTTAGCATTTCGTGCACGTACTGGTGGAAGTTTGTCCACCTCATGATTTCCAAGTCGTACTCCTTCGCCAACTCGGCAAAAGTAACGAAAGGAACCAAGGACTCTTTACAATCAGTCACAGCGTCTTCGAGCGTAAACGAATACTCGATGCCAAAACCGGGCGGTAAAAACTCTTTCTTACAATGCTTCTCGTCAAAATTGACTTCAATGACATCGTTACCGAATAATAAACCGTCCGTTTGCCTTAAATTTCGCACTAGAACGTTCGAATCGACCGTCGTTCCTACAAAGTGCCCGCCCGGGCGCAACGCTTTGCTTATGTTCTCGAACGCTTTGCGCGCACGCTTTTCCGTCGAGAACGAGTAGTGGATGGCAAACTGACATGAAACAACGTCAAAGAGACCGTTCACTTTTTCTCCTAAAACGTCTTCCAAGTCGTGGACGAATGCGTCGCCGGCGATAAACGTCGCTGGAAACGTGTAGTCGCCTTTGTTGTATCTCTGGATGGCATCTCGTCGAACGGATTCTAAGGCAATATCAATCCCACAATAATACCCAATCTCAGCCTTCTTAAACTTGCCCAAATCTCCACCCTTTCCGCAGGCTAAATCCATCACTCGGTCGTCCTTCTTTGTCACCGTTTGTATCAGAGTTGATTTCACAAAGTTGTTCAAACACCTCAAGTTATAAATCGGGGACTGTCTTCTCTGTTCTAAATTTTGGTTTTGTCTTTGGGAGTAGTGTTTCGCCACGAGCGTGGCCTCGTTGACATCGTAATGGTTCTTTCCTCCTCCTCCCTGTCCTCCTTTCTCTAGCTCTGCTGGATTTGCATCGTCGTCGGCGACGACGTTTCTCGTTCGTTTCATGATGTGTCGTCGTTTAAACAGAAAGAGAGAGGTTTTAAGGCATATCAGAACAAGTACTCGTAAACCGCTCGTTGTTGACAGAGTGAGTTGTGAGGAAAACAAATCATTGAAAATTTCTTTACAAAAAAAGTTCCTCCTCCATCACGGGCGTCCTCCTCCTCTCTTTAAGGTGGAGTACAAAAAACGATGATGTCTTCATTTACTATCTTTGCACGTGTTCTGGTGTTGATGTTACTCTCTGTTACTCTCTCTCAAGGCGCGAAATTACCCTCGAAAAGAGTCGGGGACAAAGCTACGTGCGTGGCCTGCAACGCAACCTTAACGGAAATCGGGAAGGATATCAGAGACAAGTCTAAGTTTATCGGTCCGGAAGAAGTAGTCATTGAAAGCATGTCGAACGTCTGCTCAGAGGTGAAACGGTTCATCACGTATAATTACCCACCGCCGGAGATGCAAAACGCGTGCAGAGAGATCGTAGGCACGTACGAGGAGAAAATAGAACGGTTGATGTATAAATACGCCAAGACTGTAGAAAAGAATAAAAAAAAGAAAGGCGAGGATAGCGATAGTGGCGGAGAGAACGAAGCGCAAGAGGAAGCGATGATGGATGATATATTCATGAAAGTGTGTAAACGAGAGGCGTGCAAAGGGATAGATTTAGAGACGTACATGCAAATTGAAAAGTCGGAATCTGGTATGAGAACAAGCGGGATCGAAGCAACCGGTCAGTTTGCGGACCAAGACGAGTTATAATGTATTGTAGTTTGTGTTCCCTAGCATGTGCTCTGTAGCAAAATTTTTTTACAACACGCACGCGTTCATTTACTCACCAAATCTCTCTCTCTCTCACTCTTTTCTCCACTCTCTTTACATTTTCTCCTCTCTCTCTCCCTCTCTCTCTCTAACTATATTGATTTATAAAACATGACGATGTGATTTCTCTCTTACAAATTCACGCAAGCGTTTCTCACGATAAAAAAACTTAGTTGAAGATGTTCACGGCACCCGGGTTCGCGATGTGCGAGGTCAAGTTGGTCAACGGAGACACACCAGTCGTCGCGCCTTGGACGAAGCAGCCGGCAATGGCGACCATCGCCAAACGACCGTTTTTGATTTCCTTCAACTTCAACGTGTCCAAATCCTTCTTCGCGTAGCCGAGCTTGTCAAACAAGCCACCCGGGTAACCAACGTCCGTGTTCGTGTCGTTCGCGTTGTAGCCAAACAACGGATCCTTGTTCATGGACCCCGGGTCCTTCATGTCTTGCCAGCGTCTGACTTCAGCCCAGTTCATCATCGCCATTTGGATGAAGAACAACGGACCAGCCGGCGCCCAGTATTCAAACTTACCAGCCTCAATCCAGGACGGAGTATCCCACGGGGCCAAATCCGGGCCAACCATGCCGGCAACACCAAGCATCGCCCATCTGGCGTGTTGGAGTTCGGCTTGGACCATCCACTTCTTCATTTCCGGGTCAACGGACAAGCCCAACGGGTCGAAGCCAAAGTCGCCCGGCAAGGAGCCGTCCAAGTGCGCCGGCGCGTCGACTCCAGGCCACCACACGTCTCTTTGCGCCTTGACGACGAAAGAAGCGCGCGCGGATTGGCGAGACACCGAGCGAGATTTCAACGCGGAGGTGTTCACGCGCGAGGTGATTCTGTTTTTATGCGCGGAGAGAGAAAGAGAATATATATGTTAAGTCTTTGTTTTTTAAAGAAAGAAAGAAACCGAAAAAAACGACCCCCCCAACCATGCCAACCCAAAAAAAAGATCACACAGGACTCTCTTTTTCTGGTGGATTTTGAACCGACGACGATGAAAAAGAAGAATTCCTCTCCTCCTCTCTCTTGCGATGATGATTTTTGATACGTTCTCTTTTCAGAGGAAGATCACGGCGTGATCATCCAACGCACGACGCGCGTCCTCTTCCTACTCCTCCTCGTCTTCGTCGTCTTCGTCACTCTTTACTTTTAATCGAGCGCAGAAAAGAAAAGCGCGCGAGAAAAAAAAATCAATAAACGATCATCCAGAAAGGGGAGAAAAAGGGAGAAAAAGAGCCCTTCTTCTCTCTCTTTTCCTCCTCTCTTTGTTCTCTCACGTTTCTCTCTGTAAGAGCAATCCATTCTCAAGAAGAAGGGAAGAAAAAGAATGATAGAGTTCTCTCTTTCAGCAAGAACAAGAGATGAACGACGACGAAAACACTCACCTCGCGGAAGAAGAAACAATAGCGGACATCTTCGATATAAGAGTAGTTGCTTTTGATGCGTGTATTTATAACGCAGACGGGAGGAGCGCGCCGATGGAAATCTCTTCTTCTCTTCAAAAAGCAAAGCCGTATCTTACGAACGCAGATTTGGAGTTGCTACCCTAAACACTTCGCTGCTCGAAAAATACACGAGAGAGGAAAGCAAAAAAAACAAAGAAGTCAACCCACACACTTCCTACACTTACTTATTTAAAAATAAAGAGACAAACGAAAACGACGACGAAGGAGAATCATGTCTGCCACCACCGTGGGCGTTCTCGAGACGACGACGACGACGATTGATGCGCCGGCGGCGCGTGGTGATGCCACTGCCGTAATCTCGATCAACGCGTCGGAGAGTATCTTGCAAGAAGCGATATTAGAGGAAGAGGAAGAAAACGAAGAAGACCAAGAAGACCAAGAGGAACTCTGGAGAGTCGCTCGACAACGAAACGCAGAGAAACTCCTGAAAGCTTCGTTCGAGAATAAACTCAACGAAATCGACGAGATTCTCACCTCGGAAGAAAGCATCATCAATGTTGCCGCGAATACCGCGGAAGGAGTTTGTGCGTTGCACGCTTGTACTTCCTCGAAGACGGTCAACTTCCTCCTCAAAAGGGGCGCCGACGTACGAGTTCGTAAACGCAATAATGACCAACCTTTACACGTGCAGTGCTACGCAAAAAACCTTAAAGCCATTCAATATCTTCTCGAAGCTGGCGCGGATGTGAACTCACGCGGCGATTGTGGGAATTCACCGCTCCATTTAGCAGTTTCTGCGGCATTAATATTTCCTCCGCAGACAACGACAATAGACAACGAGAACAGATTCCAAACTGACGAGAGCAATATGGGAAGAACTGAAGAGGAAGAGGTTGAGGAGGACGAGGAAGAGGAAGAAGAAAATGATGCAAATGACGAAGACGTAGAAAATAGCGACGACGCGCGTGCCCGAATTGTTATGGAGCTCATATCAAGAGGCGCAGACGTGCACGCCAAAAACGATAACGCGCAAACGCCTTTGCTTCTTCTTTCAAACACACGAGAGAACGCGAGCGTCGCAGAATTACTCTTCAAAGTTCAAAATCGCGGACAAAGCGCTCGAGAAGAGATTAGGGAAGAATTGGCGCGTTTGAAACTGCACGAGGCTATAGCTTTACGGGGAGAAAATTTGCACACGGCGAGGATGAAAAGAGAAGCGAGGAAAAACAAAGCTCTCGCGGTGAAAAGAGCGCACGAGAGGGAGGTTCACGAGCTGAAAATAAAGCTTGATTTGATGGAGCGAAAAGAACGCGAGCGCATAGAGGAAGAGCAAGAAAAAGAGCGCTTGCGACTAGAGGCGAAGAAGGCGAAAGCCAAAGCCAAGAAGGCTTCGAAAAAATAAAGCTGCGCTATGATGACTTCTCGAATACCTGTATCTCGTGAGAAAAAATACTCTAAGTCCTAAGAGAAAATCCATGCTCGATTCCTCGTGGTTTCATCAACTTTCGATCGGCAATATCCTCGAGTCTATCCGAGCCTAAAATTCGTTTTTCGCTTTGCACAGGTTTGCCCGTTCGCGCGAAGGTTCCACCATTACACCCGTGCTTCGTACACTTCAGAGGCATTATCTGGTTTAGCGTAGTAATGTGCGTGGCACATGATGAACAGGTAAACCATCGAGCCGTAGCCTTCTTCTTTTCGATCGGGTGCTTAGCCCCTTCGTCCCCACATGATTGCTTGGGATAGAAAGAAGTCCATTTGTTGCACTGTTTGCAATAATACGCGTCGACGTCTTGTTCGCGAACGTCTTCTAAGAAGGTTCTGATTTGGTCCATCTTTTCTAAGTCATCCATCTTATTAAAAACTGTATCGGTCGCCTCGTCCGCTGCTTCCTTTGCATGTAGCGAAGGACGCGATATATCTTCCTTCGTGACGATGTTCTTGAAAGCGTCTGAGAAGGATGACGTGGAAACCTTCTTCCTGGAATCGTTCCTAACCGTGTTATTATTTTTGTTATTGGTATTGGTTGCACGTCCCGTGCTAAAAGTGCTCCCGAGTCGAACGAGTTCGGCTTTTGCACGCGCCAACTCGTCTCTCGTTTCTTTCAATTCTCGAACCAAGCGACTATTTTCACCTTCTAATCGACTCACATATGCAGCACTTTCTAAATTTGTGCTACCACTTTTGCTCGTCGTCATGTTCTCCTTACCAAATCCTACTCCTTTTCCAGCGAAGAGGTCAACGTTAAGCAACCTATTTTTAAACGACTGCACTTTTGTATTGTTCGGATCCGAAGCTTTGAGCTCTTGGTTTCCTAATAAAGCTTTCGCTCGCTTTTGTGCCTCGGCAACTTTGGCTACGCGCGCATCCAACGCCGCATCACGCGGCGCTTCTTCAACGAGCAACTCTTCATCGTCTGAATCATCGTCGTCGTCGTCTTTGTCCTCGTTTTTGCTCATTTTCTTTTGAATTTTGTGAACGCTCGTGTTGTCATTTTTCCCTATCGTAAGTGAGGCGGCGTTGCGTTGAGAGACCCCCATTGTGCCCATCTGTTGTTGCTTTTGTGCGAGTTTAGAAAGAATCTGATTGCCCGCTCTCTGGTTGTGCATGCTATTGAGTGTCGACGTCGTGTTCATGTTGTCGGATGGTTTCGCGACGTTGCCGATACCTCCGCCTGGATTTACGAAATGACTCGACCGAGAAGCATTACTTCTCGCCGCAAACTGCCCTCCTAACTGATTGATTGCCGAATTATTTTTGCTGTACGGATTGTACGTCTGCGACGAGGTAATTATTTTCCCATTGGCTCCGGCTAATTTACCTCGCCCCGAGGCTAAAGCGACACGTTCTGTTTGCAGCGCTCTCAACGCGCCGCCGGCGTGAAATTCACAGAATTCGCACTTGCTCAGATTTACGGCTTTTGTGCACGGTAACCCATCCTTCGCACGCGTTCCTTTACAATATGCAAAATCCGGAGACTTTCCTATCTTAATCATCTGCGACGGGTCTTCTATTGATACCGAGAATTTTTTCGTCTTTGGACAGAGATACGGCTTGCAGTCTAGAAGTGCGTACAACATCCCCGCTTTCGCTTCTTTCCAGTGCGCTTGGTGCGCCTCGCCGAAAAGTTTCACCGATAATTCCGACTTGTCCAAATTACCAAACGATATCGTGGAGAAGTGCTTCCCGTTCGCCGTGGTGAATGGCCGAGACTTTTCTAAACTCACTGCGACGGTGCCCCACTTTTTGGTTTCTAAATTTGCGTCTCCGCGCGAAGACGAAAAGATAGACGAACTTCCCGCAAAAACGTTCGACAAGGATGAAATCACATCGTTTGTAACGTTTTCGAGCTTTATAAATCTCCGTTCGCTGAATTTATCGTCCATGGACGCGCCCGAGACGACTCTATTTTCTACTTTTAAATTCGAAAATCTCTCGAGAGTTTGGAGTTTCTGCGCTTTTCGTTGAAGCTCTTCCATCGGCTTCCTTTTCTTGGTATTGTTGTTCATACTCATTGGCCCTTGTTTGTATATCTCGCTACACACACACACACACACACACGGAGAGAGAGAGAGAGATGCTTCTACAACGAACGACAGAAGAGATATATCGGCGTTTGAGTTTGAGTTTCTTTGGGAAAGAGAGTGTGAAGAAGAATGATGCAATTTGTTTGTTCAAAGGAGAGAGAGATTTTTGAATTTTTCGTAAAACGCTGAAATGCAAGCTTCCCACAGTCAGGTGTCAAACGACGTGAGAGTTGAAGATCCGTTTTTAACGTATATTTTACATTTCTATTATTATAACAACAACAACGACAACGAAAAATTATACTTACTATACCACCCAGGCCGTTTCGTCTCCTCCACTTCCAAACGTTTCTGCGTGACTGACCATGGAGTCGGAAAACATTGCGTTATCGAACCCGCGAGAAAACGAGCCGGGCAACTGTCGTCGGCGCATGGTCGCATCCCATGCCGCTTTCCACGCGTTTACACCTCCGTCCACTAATACAAGAGACGAAAATCCATTCGAAGAGAGTATCTCGAACGCCCTTTCCGCTCTCACGCCTCCTATACTATCCATAATCATAATCTTCGCGTCCTTCGTCGCTCCTGCTTTCGCCGTCACGCTCGATAGGAACGCCTCGGCGTTTACTTTTTCTTGCTTATATACCTTCTTCCCTGCGTCCGCATCGTACACTCTTTTCGCGTTTATTAACGGTACTTCGATAACGTTTGGTTTCCCGGAGCATCTTCCCTCGAAATCAATCTCATCGAGCGCTCGACAGTCCAAGATTATATAGTTATTCTCGAACAAAACTCTCGCTTCTTCTGTCGTAGCTTTTGTTGTTGAACTCGTCGATTGCTGAAACTTATCCAACGCCTTTTCCGCGAAAATAGGACAGTCAAATAATCCAGTCGACGACGATGCCACCACAATCGTCGATGTTACCCATGATGATGATGATGATGATGATGATCTTCTTCTTCTTCTGCTGCTGCTTGGTATGTTGTTAGATTTTGGACGAGTCACGGCAAAAGTTTGATGATGATTACTCTGATTTCTGAGTTTTAGAGTACTCGCGGCGATGATGGTACCGTTTTTACTGCGACTCACGATGCGCGTCTGATGGCCGAATATAAATTGACTCTGCATTAGCATTCTCGTTTGTGTGTGTGTGTGTGTGTGTTTGGTCGTGCGCGTGTTCTCTGACGACGTTCGTTATGTCTCAATAATCTTTCTTTACTTTCGAAAAAATGCACAGTCAGCTTTAATTACGTGATCACACAACCCAACCACAAAACAACCGCAACATTTTCATCCAAACTTCTTCATTTTTTTCTGCAGCACGCTGTGTGTATGCTTCGCAAATTGACTTTTGCAGCACGAAGCACGATGAGCACGCTCCTCGCTTCGACCACATCGACGACGATAACAACAACAACAACAACAACACACATCAGAGGAAGATGGAAGCGAAGCAACGTCAGCAGTAAAAGTAGTGGTCGATATTATTCGCGCTGCGCATCATCGTCGTCTACAAAAAATCTCTTCGTCGTCTTTTCCAATGTACGAAGACATCAGCAACGTCGTCGTCGTCATCACCAATCGGCCGCCGCTCGTTGTTTTTCTTCTTCTTCTTGCGTCCACTCAAACGACGACGAAAAAGACGACGCGTTCGCGCGACGACGAAATGACCTCTTATTTTCCAGACCATCGACTTCATCATCATCAAATCTCAGAGGCTGTCGCTCTTCTTTTTTGTTGAGAGCGAAGAAGTCAAAGTCTTCGTCCGCCGGCGGCGGTGCAAACGACGCGACGAACGAACAACAACAACAGCAACAAAAATCTTCAACGATGGTAGAACCAGAGACGGGGCGTTCGATACTATACGATAGAGACGGTGAAATCCACGTCGGCGTTTTAGAGAAGCGATTGGGTAAATCTGGATGGTCCATCCTCGTCGCCGACTCTTCGTCGGCGTCTCCGACGAATAACAACATATCGGAGAAGCACATCAAGTTTGTTATGACGAAGAAACGCTCTTTAGACGATTTGCGGATTATTATTGAACGCGCAAAATTGCTTCTCACCGATGGGAGCTTGAAGCTAACTTGGGAAATATGCAAAGAAGAGGAAGAAGAAGGCAATAACAAAGGTGCGACGTATACGATTGAAGATTTACAAGAGATGCTTGTACCAGATGTCGAAGACGAAGAGGAAGCCAAGACGACTTTGATGTTAGTCTTATCAGAAAGCACGAACGTGTACTTTAAACATCAGCAACAAAAAAGTAGAAAAAGTAGCAGTAGTAGTGCGAGTGATATCATCTACACGACGAGGAGCGAAGACGATGCGAACGCTTTACAGAAGAAACTCGATGCGGAACTTCTCGCGAAGAAGTTGGAAGACGAGTTTGTTTCGGAGATTCAAAACGCCATGCTCGCGAAAGACGATGACAGAACGACGATGAAAAAAGCGAAATCCCTGGAGGTTTTCAATGATAACAACGGTACTCGACATCAACGCTTAGAGAGTTTACAGGCGTATGCTTCCGGTGATGAGTGTTACACACCCGGGCAAAAAGCATCGGCGGAGGATTTGTTGGCAAAACTCAACGTGCAAAAAACTTCTCAGAAAGCAGCCGAGGTGTTGGTGAAACTTGGCATTTGGCGAGAACACGAGAACTTGGCGCTTCGAAGGAACCTCATACCGGTTGAATTTGACGAAAATCTTGTACAGCTGGCGCAAACTATTCAGTGCGAACCTTCGGACGTGGATCTCGATGCGTCCTCGAGAGTCGATTTAAGTCGGCTAGAAGTATTCGCGGTGGACAACGAGTCTACATACGAAATAGATGACGGCATATCGATCGAGAAAATCGAAGGCGACGATGAATTTGTCCGAGTATATATTCACGTGGCCGATCCTACGAGGTTTATTGTTTTCGATTCGCCGCTCGATATAGAGGCGCGGAAGAGAGGAACGACGTTATATTTACCCACGGAATCGATTCCTATGTTTCCCAAGTCGCTAAGTGGAGGTAAACTGAGTTTACGCGTTGCCAATGATGAGACGACGACAAGAAACGACAACGAAGGTGTTGCATTAACGGTACAAGCGGATATATCGCGTCTCAATGGATCCATTAGATCGTACGACATTTATCCGAGCACCATATCTGGAGTAACTCGCATGACGTACGAAGATGTCGACGCTCACCTTAAAGATGAAGGAAGAGCAAAAAATGATCTTCATCTGCTCAACGAGTGTGCGGTCGCGCGATATCATAAGCGCGAGAATGAGGGTGCGATCAATATTCTTTTACCCGAGCTCGACGTTTTCGTTTCAAGCGCCGACGCGAGAGGTGGTGACGTGAGTTCGGAAATCTTTCTCAAGCGTCGAGATAACTCTGCGTCTAATATTTTAGTCTCTGAGATGATGATTTTAGCCGGAGAGATTGCTGGAACTTTTGGCGTTGAGAACAGTCTCGCGTTGCCATTTCGCGGTCAGGGCGAACCTCGTTTGCTGGATGAAGAAACCTGGGATACAATTCCAGACGGCGTGTGTGCGGAAATGGCCATGCGTTCGTGTATGACGGCGAGTTCGCAAGGCATTACCCCGAGACCTCACCACTCGCTCGGATTGAGCGCGTATGTTCAGTTCACGTCGCCTATTCGTCGATATGCTGATTTATTGGCACACTACCAAATCAAATCGTACTTGCGAAGTGGAAGGCACTCGTCTGAAATCTCGAACGAGAAGTTAGAGTTGGTTTTAAGTGAGGCTGGAGCAAACGCCTCGGTGGGAATCAAAACGCAGCGAGAAATATCCAAGTATTGGGTCACCGAATACTTCTCTCGTCAAATGGGATCCGCAGATAACATCTACGAAGCAACAGTGGTGAAATCCATGCGTTCTGATGCATTTGCGTTGGCTTTGTTGGAGGATACTGGATTTGAAACGCCGTTCAAGTTACTTCGTGAGAACGATTTTAAGCTCGGTACGACGGTCAAGATCAAGGTAGACTCGGCAAATCCCATCGAGCAACAGCTCTTTTTTTCGCAAGTTTACGAAGGTACTGACGACGATGACAACGATGAGCAAAATGATAGTCAATAATTAGAACACAACGAACGATGAAGTTTGACAAATAAAGCGCGCGCTGTAATTTTTAGTTTACTGTATTATTTTGATTTTTGTTTAATATTAATAAAGCAACTTCAAAGCGACTAGAAGGAGAGAAGAAAAATGAAAAGACTCATCATCATCATCATCATCATCACTCGCGCGTCCCCTTTCATCACAAACAACTAAAGTACTAAAAGAATTAATAGATTTAGTTGACGATGATCTTGCCTTGCATGCCCGCGCCTTGGTGCGGTTCGCAGTAGTAGCCGTAGGTACCGGCAACGTCAAACTTGTTCGTGACCTTCTCCCCCGGGCCGTTCAAGTAGTCCTCGTGGGAGATCTTGTCGGCATCGACGCCAGCCGGGACGTTGTCTTCGTCGAAGACGACGTTGTGCGGGAACGCCTTGTTGTTGACGAATTCAACAGTTTCGCCCTTGGAGACCGTGATGGACGGCGGGTAGAAACCGAGTTCACCGTTGTCGCCACCCAACTTGATGGTAGCGGCAAACGCCGGATTGACCATGAGGACAGTCGCACCAACGACGGCAGCCTGTTGTGTCGCGTTGAAATGAAGATAGAAAGAATCGGTCAGTCGTTATTCCATGACGGCAACATTTGATTTCATCCTTGTTTGAGGAGAAAAATTTTCCCCCTTGCAAGCGCAAAAACATCCAATTTTGGTTCATCCAAAAAAAATCTTTCCTCTCCTTTCCCGTCGATCGCGTCCAAAATTGTAAAATTTTCGCACCCAACCGCGCGAGCCAAAACCCAATACTAAACGAATTCAACGAGACGCGGAACGAGTCGATTCGTTCGAATGATACGATCGTGGCCGCGTTTTACTTTTTTTTGAGGAAATATAAATCTCGCATCGCCCTCGTGCGAGCGAGGGCCGATTGAATTTCTTATTTCCCTAACGATATATCGACGTAGGAGGAGGAAAACTGACGAGGCTCAAATTACCCCCAAATTTAGGCGCAGAAAAAGAACAAATTGATATGCATATTTACCTTCTTCATGTCTTGGACGAAGGACGCCTTGGTCGTCTTGTTGACTTTGTTGACTTGGACAGTCTTCGTGGCAAAAGTTTGTTGGACAGCGAACATTTTTATTAGATTTATATGTGTTGAATAGTGCCGAATACGAGAGAGAGCACGCGATGAGAGCAGGAAGAAATGTCTCTTTTCCAAGCGCTACACTGACTCACTAAACATGTCGTAAAACACGAAAACTCAATCGCGAAAGTTTGACAAATCTCGTGTAAACGGAACAGGCGCGAAAAGCGCGAAAAGCGTGCTGAGATTGCGCGAGCCGATACATAAATACGCACGCATACACACGGGAAGAGAAGAAGTGTGGTAGAATCTATTACGTCGACGTCGTCATCGATTTAAAAAGATGGACTCGGTCATACAAAAAGAACGAAGGACGGCGGAAAAGCCAAAAATCTTATTGACGAGTGAGAGTAGTAATGGCGGCAGTGGTTTAGAGTCGCAACCGATAGAAGGAAAAGGGAGTAGTTTTATGATGCTTCATAACGCGAGCAGCGGCAAAAAGAGTAAACCAATCAACGAAGGGTTTGCTATTTGGGAGAAGCAAAGGAACGCGTGGAGGAATTTGAACAACAACAACAAGAGTACAGGAGAAGGAGAGACGAACAAAAAACTGTCCTCGGCGTTTTCCATCACGAAAAGGAAACGAGGCCAACGCTCGGCGATACCACACGATGCGACGTACGAGGACCTTCTCCTCATCCCGTTCGTGAAATTCCCGAAACCAATTAAGCTCGGGGAAATGATAGATTTTTTAGTCGAGACGTGGTCGGAAGAAAACAACTTTTGGTAGTTTAGAGAGAGCCACCACCATACAATATCGAGAGCGCGCCGCGCACGCGTAGAAGCTATGAAGAGAGAACAAATAGAAGAATAGGGACACAAACAATAATGTATTTAGAGTTTTGTAAGTAGTTTAGTTAAGTCTCTCTCTCATACATTCACATATTAAATTACAACAACTTCTCAAAAGAAAGTTGTAGGAGGGGAATTGTTCCACTTCCGAATACAACAAAAGCACGCGCTCTTAAACAGAAGGCGTTACCAACTTAGGCGAGCCTCTGCTTCGAGTCGTTCTCGCCGGCGTCTTCTCCTCGACGTTGTTGGTGTCGTCCGTGAATAAAGGCACTGGTGCCTTCCTTCTCGTGTTCATAGCGCTGTTCGTCTTTGAAAAGGAAAAACGACCCGCGGCTCCTCTCGTTTTCGAAGACGCTTTGGTGTTATTCCCGACGCTATTACTCTTGTTGTTGGCGTTCACGTCGTTGTTCTCTTTCTTGCCTTGTCTAGAGTTGGTGGCAGTAGCACCTTTATCGTCATTCACGCGTTGAAACATCGGAGACAAGCCAGTTTCCGAGTGCAACAACGTTCGCAAAGGTGAAGCGAGGTTCCCGTGTCCGTAGTTCACGAAAGACATGTCGTCCATGAAGACGTCGTCGGCGAGCATGCGTTGCGCGGCTCGAGCAGCTTCGCGAGCTGGTGAATTCAATATGAAACTAGTATCACTGTCTCTAACAGACCCAACGATAGACTTTTTCAAGCCCTCGACTTTCTTTTTCGCCTCGTTGGTGTTTGTGAGTATTTTACCCTCGTCTTCTCTAACTGCGGTTGTTGTAGTCGTTGTTGTTATCGTTGTCTTCGTCGCCGTCGCGGCGCCGCCGTTTTGCGAAGGATTCGCGCCATCGGTCGTGTTCTTACATCCTTCGCACTTGCAGTAGTCTTGGCATCGCACATTTGCTTGGAAGCATTCGCAGTACTTTTTCAAGCACGCTGATTTCTTGCAATGGCAGCCTTTGGCGTGCTTTGCGTCCACGCTATCGTCGTCGACAATCTTATTCGCAAACGCGTTTGGATTTCTAGATTCAATCTGGTATCTCGTTTGTCGAACAACCTCGAGATCACCCTCCGTGTTACTGCAGCTTTGGCAAGAGCAATCGCGGCAAAACACCCCGGCCGCAAAGCAATCGCAGTACAACTTCAAGCACTTCGACTTTTTACAGTTGCACTTCTTGGACGCGCCGTCGAAGTCGATGCCTTCGTCGAGTTTACTCTGGTCCAATTTGTCCGCAAAGGTCAATTTTGTGTTCGACCCGGGAGTTTGTAAATCGCGGGTATTCTTCACTTTACTACCACCATCGCTTTTTGATTTTCCGACTGGTGGAGTAATGTGCTCATCGTTGCTACTGGTGAGGCTATCGCGTCTACTGGACTTCTTTGTCGAAGCCATAGGCGTGGCCCCTGCTTTTCTATTTTCCGTCCCGACCGGGTGGTCTCTCGGTGAATCCGCCGCTTTGCCTCGAATCGTTTTCGAGAACCCACTGTTCCATTCGAGTGAGGCACCCGTCGTCGACTGACGTTTTGAGGATCCAGTTGGCGGCGAAACAGACGCGTTGTTGTTTTTGCCTCCATTCTTCTTGGCACTCTTCTTTTGGTCCCCTCCGCTCTTCTTGGCGGTTGTTTTATCACCCTTACCTCCGCTATTATTATGCTTATTATTATTGACCTTATTATTGAACTTATTATCTAACTGCAAGAGCTCATCCTCGAGCGTAATCGCGCCCATGGTTCCTCCAATACCACCAACAAAGTCGTCCTGGTCGTCCGCGTCTTCGTGTTGGTGCTTTTCGTGGGCAAACGGAACCATCAAACTGTCCGGGATGGGACCCATATCGTTCGCCAAGGAGGAAACCGTGTTGTTGTGATTGTGGTTGCCGTTATCCTCGGATCGTTTTCTCGGCGGACTGAATATAATAATGAGAGAACAAGTCGTGAGTATTTTTGAAACACGAAAAAAATGCAACATGTGCACACAACATCCATCCAAAAAAAAGGCAAAACTTCTTCGTGTTGAGATATTTTTAGTTCAATCTGGCGTGCGTGGAGCTTCCTTTTCCTCCTTCGACGTTTGCGTTTGTTCCTTGCTGAGAGAAGGAAAGGAAAAAACGCATATACGCGCAATCAAAACGCCCTGGATATGGTTCGCGCGAAATTCACGTTTACAAACAAAAGGAAAACATGGGATGATCAAACCGTAAGGAATGCACTCCCAGAAAACGAAAGCACAGAGCGCGCTTTTGAACGTACCTTTTAAACGCCGAAGGCGAGGAAAAACAGATGGGCACGACGGTGTTGTTTCCTCCCAAACTCGAAGCGCCAAATCGTATGGGCGATAAGTTGGAAACGAAATTCATAAACGGAGAGTTTATGATGCTCTGTAGTGTGTTGAATAAAGAATAAGAGTAAGTACACATCCGAGAAGTTTTTTTGCGCTTTTCGGTCTCGCACGCGCGAGACTTGCGCGTTATTCCGAGCGAAATCAATCGTCGTTTTCTCTTCGACACTTTAGAGGAACAAAAAGATGAGAAAAAATCGGTTTCGGGGAAAATCTTTTTTAATCCAATCGCGTCGCGAACGAGACACGTACCGGGTCGATGTCGCCGTTTCCGTTCTTTTTCGGACGCTCTGGAGTCTTCATGATGTCGTCCATGTTCGAAATCCCCATTTTATACGTCGCGTGTGACGTCAAAATAGTGAAGAAGGAGGGTGTCATTTTTCTGCTCACGTGTACTTCGAAAAATACAGTTACAAAAGAAACTTCCATGTTTTGGCGGGCTTTTTTTTTTCGAGAGAGGAGGGGAGAGACGAAAAGAACAGAATCGAAGCTACCGGTATTTTTATTTAAAAATCTAATACTACTAAACCTACCGTCTCTTACGAAACGTTCTCTTGGACGAGGACGATGGAGGCGCTGCGCTCGAACCAACGGTAAACGCGGGCGCTGTAGGATTCGGTGCCGGAGGGAAGGGAAACGCAGTCGTCGTCGTCGTCGTCGTCGTCGTTGGTGGTTGCGAAGCCGCTGGTTTTTCACTCACCAGAGGCGTTGTCGTTGGAGCTGGTAACGTCGCAGCAGCCGAAGCAGCTTTCTTCCGTGCCGCTTCCGCTTCTTCCGCCGCTTTTTTCGCCGCTTCGGCCAGTCTCGCCGCTTCCGCTTTTTTCGCCGCCTCCGTTCTTTCCTTCTCTTCTTTGGCTTTTTGCTGCGCTTCGACTTCCTTTACGTCCTCGGGATGCGGTTCTAACTCCGAATCGAGAAGCAAGCGCATGACTTCTTTTTGCGATTTGATGGATGCTTTTCCTATTGTCGTTCGCCTTGGTCTTATTGCTATTCTTCTTCTTCTTCTTGCCGTCGTCGTCGTCGTCGTTCTCGCGAGCTTTATTCTCGACGATGACGTTTTGGTGTGCTTTTGTTGTTGTTGTTGTTGTTGTTGCTCTTCCAAAATGCCGCGCTTTCGAAACTGTAACGTTTTCGACGAACCTCCTTCTTCTTCTTCTTCTCCCCCTCCTCCTTTGGTGGAAACGTAATCACAATCGACGTTCATTTTCCTCCGTCGCGTAAAAGTCGTCGTCGTCGTCTGAATCGTCTCGTTTTCTTCTTCTTCTTCTTCTTCGGAACTTCTTCCGCCTCGTTTTCGTTTGTTCGTCGTCGCAATCATTTCTTCGTCGTCAATATTCTCGAAAACCGACGACGCTCTTCCTCCTAGCTTTCTTCCTCTTCTTCGAATAACGGTATTACTCAAGATTTCTCGCGGTGAGAGCGGTGTTCTCCTCTTCATAGTCGTTTACGTCGTTTACGTCGTCGTTTTACTGTTGTTCTTTTTTCCATGTGAATGAAGTTTTGAACGAAAAAGTTTTTTGTCTGTCTTCTTTTTAATAAAACTCCTTTTTGCAACAAAAACACACAACAAAACTTTTTTTTTTCTTCACTCATCAATTCGCATCATCATCATACTACGCTCAAAATAGAGCATGACGATGTCTAATAATAAAACTTCTTCTTCTTTCAATTCTTCTTCGTTACAACAAACAGAAGCCGAGGCGTTCGCGTTTCGGAAACTTCTGGAGCACATGAAGTGGAGAAACGAAACCATTCAAAACATAGAGATGATGAACTTGACTGGTTTCTGTCGAAACTGTTTAGCCAAGTGGTTGTTGTTGGGGAAGAAAAATGTACGACTGAAAAGCACGTACGAGCTGTGTCAAGAGGAAGTGTACGGGATGACGCAAAAGGAATGGAAAGAGAAGTGGCAGTCGAAAGCGACGGAGGAGATGTTGGAGAAATTTAAGAGCGGGCAAGAGATGCACGCGAAACACCCGAAAGATTTGATGACGACGACGACGACGACAACGACTTTGGAAGCAGCAACATTACCGTTGACACAACCACGGTATTATTCAGGAGGTAACAATAACACCAACAACAGAATGCTCTCAGACGTGTGCTGCGAAGATATCGAAGAAGATGCGGTATGTATCAACAGAGGAGGAGGAGGAGGAGATGGCACGAATAGTGGTGATGGTAACAGTGACATATCTTTCGGTATCATAACTGTATCAGACCGAGCGTTCAACGGCGTTTACGAAGACATCTCCGGTAACGTCGTCATGAGAGAAACCATCGAGACGTATTTTACTACTGATGATGTTAGCAAAAGTAGCACACATATCATTAAAGGATACAAGCTCGTCCCGGACGAGGAAGAGGAGATTGCAAAAGCGATCGTATACATGTCGGACGAACTGAAATGCGACGTGATTTTGACCACCGGAGGAACCGGTTTAGCGAAAAGAGACGTCACGCCCGAGGCGACGAAGAGCGTACTCACGAGAGAAGTGAAGGGCATAGCAGAATCGCTCAGAGCACACGCGCGGCGATACGAAAAACACGCCGCATTATCGCGGGCAGTTGCTGGGTTGCGAAATAACCAGAGTTTAATCGTAAACTTACCCGGTCGGCCGAATGCGGTGTCGTCGAGTTTAGGGGTGTTACTTCCGATGTTGCGGCACGCCGTTCGGCAACTTAAATCTTAAGAAGGATTTTTCTTACGTGAAATATATTCACAATAGCGTAGTAATTACAGTATATTATAACAGAATGTTCAATCAAAGCTAATTTTAATACGTAGAAACTCATAGCGAATAAGGGACGAGCAAGTATGAAACATGCGGCGCCCGCCTCTCTCTATTCGAAAATAAAATTATTGCTCTTGTGATCTGATCAACTCAAACACAGCGAACTCAATCAAAACCATCGCCGCGACTAAACCGGCTCTTTGTCTTGGGTGCGAACCGGGCGCAAACCTCAACACAAAGTGCGAGCGATCCGTTAGCCCAGCGCAAGAGCAACCCGGCCACTTGGAAACCATCACGCCGAGATGTTCTTTCGTCGACGGATCTCGAATGTCAATGTTTAAGTTCGCGTTAAAGCAACTCGGCGCGCAAGCGTTGCACTTCCCGTTATCAGCCTTCAACGCGTTATACGACACGTGATAAATCAATCGACCTTTATCGTCGGTCGCGTCAAAGTTACGCCCGCAACACGTCGGCGTTCTTTCAATCGCCTTGGCGTACGTGTTTCCGTTCGCGTCTAACAACTCCGCCTCTTGCGGTTGACAGATGCACATATATGGAATGCCCATGGTACACCTAAACGGTCGAATGATGGAAAAGAACCTTCTTCCTTCCCCATCGACGAATGGCATGGTGAAGGATCTGTAGCCAGGGCAGATAATTCTCGTCAAACAGTTCGATTCTTCCTTCGCCTTAAATAAAGGTTCTAAGTTTCCTTTGGTGAATTCCTTCATCCACGCGTCCGGGATTGGATCTGGCATCTCTTGACCGATTGGGATCACGCGATACTGATTTTTCGTGTTAATACCAGTCACGGCTTCGAGTAACTCGATTTTTTGATTCATGTACAGACCCTGTGTTGATTGATTGATTGATTGATTGATTGATTCATCATCATCGTAAGGAAGGAAATTTGGATGAGTTCGTTCCAATATTGTCGACTGGCAAGATCTTCACAATTGGGAAAAGAAGAAGAAGAAAGAGAAGAAAATCAGGAAAGAAAGAACAGAAACACGACGCACAGAAATGCCTTCCAAGAACTCTAAACCGGTCACATCCTTCTTGTTCGGAGGCACTGGCGCGGATGGCGGGACCATTTCAGTCATGGTGAGGGAGGTTTTTTAAATTGTAAACCCCCGCGACTTAAATTTGGAAAATATCTTTTCTGAATTCTCTCTGATGGCATATTAAATTAATAAGCTGTTTCATTTTAAGCAAGCTAAACAAGAAAGTAGTAAGGGACATCAAAAGAGTACATTATTAATCTAAGTTGCCTGCGGCGTCTAAGTTCCCATCACCAGCACCTTGACGACCACCCTCGGCTTCGTTTTCTTCCTCGTCGTCGTCGTTCTCGTCGTCGTCTAAGCCACCACCCGTGGTGAGCGTTTCTAAACCAGTCGTCGCGCCGCCGTCTTCCCCTGTATCGGTCGCCGTGTTCGTAGTTTCCGCCGGGCCACCACCACCACTTTCTTCCACTTTCGGCTTCATCTTGAACGAAAACTTCATCTTCATCTTTGGTTGCGTTTGCGTCAAACCGCTACTTTTTTTCTCCTCTTCTCCTTGATCGTCGTCGCCGTCGTCTTCCTGCGGCGAGTACGTGTGGTCCGCTTTCTTCAAGTCGCGCCTGGTGTACGGTCGATCGAGGAGCGTTTGGACAAAATTGACGAGTTTTGTAGCCAATGCCGGTACCCAATCTATGCGCATCTTTACCTCCTGTTCGGATTCATGGTAAGCTTTTGCATTTGATTCAATCAGAGCAATATCCGCGAACCATTCCATGACGGTGCCGTACGCGTTTCCTCGCGCTTTCTTGAGGATCGTGTTCAAATCCACCGGTGTTTCGATATAATTCGTGTAATCTTCTAAAAGTACCGGCGTCCCGAAAACCTGACCGAACTGCCTATTTTTGATGACTATTTCGGTGAGATCACTGAGTTGTATCCATAAAGGCTTGGCTGGTCTCGGTTTATACACTTGCTTCTTCCTCGGTTGACCGCTACCTGGCGTCGAGTGGCTGCGTTGCGCAGCGGCTTTGATTCTCGACGCATTCAAACTGAGTTTCAAGCCTTGGCCAGGAACTGGTTTCATATCCGGCATCTCCTCATCGTCCAACTCGCCATCGAGGAGTAAACCTTGTGCTGCCAGCTTTGAGATTTTCTCCTTTGCGCGTCGTGCCCGTTCCTTTGCGCGTTTTCGAAGTCGCACCCACTCTGCTCTTTCCTCGTCTGCTTTATCTGCAAACGTGACTGGTTTTTTTGGAGCCGCCTTCTTTTCAGGAGGTGCTTCATCAGGCGCATCAGGAGGTTTGTCTCTACCCACAGCCGCGAGCGCTTGCGTAGCCGCTTCCTCAGACGCCTTCTTTCCTTGCGCTCTGACTTGCATCCAAGCTTCTCCGGCGACGTCGGTGATGTCTTCTTCCACCGTCGCTTGTCGACCATCCGGAAACGTATGCGTTGTGATACGTTTCAAACGTAATTTCTTCCCTATTGGGATAATGCCGCGCTCCAGAAGTTTTGCAGGATCTTCTGCACCAATACCAGCGCCGAGTTCGTTGCGCAACTTGTCTAATTCAGCAGCATCTTCCTCTTCAGTTGGTCCTCTCGCTTTCATCGCCAACTCCGCCTCTAATTCTGCCGCCAATGAGTCCGAGTCTGAATCCGATCGGTTTTCATCGCTCTCGTCGTCGCTATCTTCCGTATCGGAGCACAAAGCGTTTAAACCATCGTCCGTATCACCCCCAGATGATGAATCGTCGTCGTCTCCGTCCGCTCTCTTCTTTCGATCTCTCCTGGCGAGTTTTCTCCATTGCCGTTTGAAAAGAAAATTGGACGTTTCCTTGAGTTCCTCGACTTGTTGCACTTCGGAAAGTTTGATACTTCTCGCAAACCTGGACATGTTCTGATGCGTCGCGTTCCCATCCGCAGTGGCGGCGCCTGACAATTCCCGAATCAAACCGATGCGCTTCCATCGTTCGAGTTTTAAAATGACTTCATCTTCTATACCAAAGTTTCTCAAGATGCGCGCTGCTTGCGGCATGGTAAGTTTTCTTAAATCTGCCGCGGTACCAGTCACTGTTCCTGGTTGTACTTTTGGACGAAGTTCTTCCGGCGGCGGTGGTTTCGTGAGTCTTCGGACGTAATGCCAGAACTTCCCAGTTTCTTTCCGAATCTTTTTTGAGTTGTCGATGTGCAAAACACCTTTCCCAGCCGCGTATGCGAGAAACTCTCGAGTGACCGACCACGGTTGCATCTGAAGCAAAAGTTCGATTCTTTCTAAATCCCTCGCACGTTTTCCTTTCGCGTGTCGCACTAAAATCGTCACGGCGTTCGTTAAGGACTGAAAATCAACTGCCAAAAGTTTTTTCATTCTTTTCACTTGTTCGGGCGTTCGATCTTGCATGAGTTCGGTGATAGCGTGACGCATAGATTCGTACGCGCAAATATCTTCAGGCGTGCACATTTTTTGAATTTCTTTTTCGTGCTCGAATCGGTACTCTGGGTTTAACGCATAATCTTCTTTACTAATCCCTTCTCTCGATCTGACTGGTGCACAAATTCTGAGGCGTAACTTGGATCGAATTTGATCTTCAGTCAAGACATTATTCAAAGTGGCTGCTATGTCCGACACTTTGACGAGTTTCGGAAGATGCGCATCTTCCGGAGTAGTTCGCTTTTGAAGCTCTAAGAAATGTTTCAAAACTGTCGCGTTGACCATGCGTTCTTCAATATCAATACACTCTAACGATCCTGGCATTGGGACTTCAACGTGTGGTTCCATTTGGCCAGCGACGAAGAAATGAGGCACTTGCCGCATGCTCCATTTGCCCGTAGGTCCTCTGGCAAGCAGAAACATTCCAGGTTGAGAGTCGTCGTCCATATCTGGCGTCCTATCAAACAGTGGAGAGCGGTACATGGACGTTTCTAAGACATTTACAGGTATACCAGGAGGTAAACCAGATAGAAAGGGTGACGGCGCGTTTGGTTTTAAATCAAACACTTGCCCGCTTTTTCCCATCAAAGGTCTGGCGCCTTGATCACCCGCGGATTTTCTCAAGTAATACGTCACTTTCTTCGCCGCCATGCCCGGTTTAGCGATGAGCGGGGGATCTGCCTCGGCATAGTTGACGAGCATAATGTGACCATCTTCAATGGAAAGATCGGAGGGTTTCTTAAACGCTCCAGGAGGTGCCAAGGCGCGATCGTCTATCGGGCGCATCGTCGCGATTTCTTCCGAAACCACATGTACTTTAGTCGACTCGATGTATAATATCGGAGCACCAACTTGAGGTTTGACGCCACAGTCTTTCAAGCTCGTGGATTCATCCAGCGGTTCTTGTTTCTCCACTCCCGCTTTAGGAAAGTACAAGGACAAATCACCTTCGAGTTCTGGCCAACGTTTTCGAACGCGTTGAATGATAGATCCCACAGTTTCGGAGGACTTTACTTTCAACGTCGCGACGGCGCTATCGAGCGTCAACGATTTCACGTTAATCTTGAATGTTTCGTCTGCCGAAGGCCCAGCTATGCGAATACCCATAAAACCAATTTTTTTCTTCGTCGCTTGTGGCGGCTGCACTTCTAAAACTGGGGGAGGTCGCGGGTAATCCATTGGATCTCTGTTCAAAGTCGGAGGATTTTGGTACACAAAATCGGAGTGTATGATTCCTTCCAAACGCCCTGGTCGAGTACGCTCGCGCGCGTCGCCTTCCTCGGGAACTTCTGGTGCGTACGCTTCGTCTATACTAATATTCAGAGCTTTCTCAAAGTCAGCTACCGGCGGTAAATCACGCGATTTCCAAACTTTCGCAGTCGCTCTCGCAAACTCAGAACCGTCGAGCTCGCCATCCGCGTACAAGTCGAGATCGGGATCGTTTGGATTTATTCGTAGCTCGCTAAACATCTTCGAAGGATCACCGATATCGTCCACATGCACTGGATTTCCGTCCCATGAAACTTCGTCCACCCAATCGCCAGAAAGCAACTCCTGGTTCTTCCGTTTCAACATTTCGAGCGCGCCGCATTCTTGAAGCTCTCTCGAAACGCGCTCTTGATAGGTTTGTTCGTGCTTCCTAGCAGCAGCGTCTGCTTTTTCATATTCTTCCGCCGTGAACATTGCGGCCTCTGGCGGTAAATCGCTCTGACCGACTATGCGAACGACGAGTTTATCTAAACCGGCTAATCGATGCGAGCCGCCGCTTTGCGCACGCGCTTCGGCTTGCCCGAGAACTTTGATATCTTCCTTTGAACCTCCAGACGCGAGTGAATTCGGATCTTGCATTGCCGCGTTTGGATTTGAAAATTTGTGCGATTCTTCTTTCATGTTCTTCGTGTTGTTGTTATTCCCGTCGATCTCTGTCCACAGACGTAAGGTTTGAAACGAATTCGCATCAGGCGCTTCGAAGTATTCCAGAGACGCCGTCGATTTTGAATCTTCGTCATCGGGTTGTTCCGTATACTCACCCCAGTTCTTAACGTGAGAGCTTTTCAATGCATGTATTGTCGCGCTATCTAACTTGGGCACAGAAACGACCGACTTGCGATTTTTACTGTCGTTTTCCGCATCCTCCACGTCCTCCTCATTGTTGGAGTCTTTTTCTTTTTCTGCTATTCCTACTACCGCTATTCCTTCCTTTTGTTCTCGTTCCGCTGCACTCGCCTGAAAAGTTGCACTACCCGCAGTTCTTCTTCTCTGCTCCTCATCTGCCGCTCCTCCTTCGTCGTCCCACATGATGTCGTCTTCCCAATCTTTCTGTTCCACGCCGACCAGAAACTTCTCCTTTTCCAACTCCGTGACCTTTATCTTCTTGATCTCATCAATATCTAACGCATCCGCCATCGCCTCTCGCATCGCCTCCTTCTCGCTGGCGTACATCTCAGCTACTCTCGCTGCTAACGACACGTCGTCTCGATCCACTCTCCCGCCCGGTCTCCACTTTCGATCGATATCGTCGTTCAAGTCCTGATCGAGCATCACTTGATTGACTTTTGGTAGAAGCTTCTCGCCTCTGTAATGAAATCCATGTAAATCCTCGTTGTCGGAATCACCCTCCATACTGTTATCTCCCTCTTCCTCTTCCTCTTCTGAGTCGTCCGTTTCTTCCCTGGCGTCGTCGTTTTCTCCTTCCAGCCTTCTCGTTGCTTCTCCCTCTTCGCCTTCCTCCTCTTCTCGTTCTTTCTTCCTCTGTCTTCTTCTCTCTCTCGCGACTTCTCTCTCCTCCTCCAAAGATTTCTGAGGGTGCATCAGTTCGGTAAATCGCAGAATCCTTCCCGGTTTCATCGACGGATGATGATGGACGAAAACATCTCCCACTTTATCGGAAGCGCTTCCCCCGATCGCCGTCGTCGGTTGCACAACTTTTTTCATTTCGACCGTAGGAACAGTAGGTTGCTTGTTCGCAACTGTGTTCGCAGCGTCCTTGTTGTTGTTGTTGGTGGTGGTGATGGGGACATCTTCACCCTCCTCCTCCTCCTCGTCGTAATTATCCTCCATGGCGGCGAGACGTGACTTCTCTCACTCTCTACGGCTGCGTAGGAGTTCTTCTTTTTCTTTTTCTCTTCAAAATCGATTGCACAGTTTACCTATTACACTCCAATGGAAAATTCTTCTTCTTCTTCTTCTTCTTCTTCTTTTTGCTCTCGTCGTCCTAACCGCAAACTGTTGATGATTGAGATGCTATCACGACGGCCACCACCGAATTTATGCGCAATACCTTATACTCAATCAATCGATCGATGATGATTGTTAAATATAATAATACTCGTACGAAAGACAAGCAAAAGCAGCAGAGAAGAGAAGTTTTTGTGCATTTTCCCTCTCTTCTCTCTTTTTCGAAGCTCAAACGAGCAGAGACGACGACGGCAAAATTTGTTGCACCAAAGGAAGTTCAAAGAATATATATGTCGGCCATCGCGCGCGTTTTATTCCTAAAATCATCATCATCTGTTTCTCCTAAAACTTTGCAACGAATAGCATCATCATCAACAACATCATCCTCGTCGTCGACTTCATCTTTGTTAAAACGAGGACGTGCTCGCACTCAAACACAACAAACTAAAACACCAAAAACGAGAACGATGGCGTCAACCCCGAAAAACGACGAACAGTTAAACGCGCAAGAAGCGATTTTAAAAGGCATGCAAGACTCAACGGAGCCGACCATTTTCGATAAAATCGTCAGCAAAGAAATACCAGCGACGGTTTTATACGAAGATAATCTCGCCATGGCGTTTAAAGACGTCAATCCAGTCGCTAAGACGCACTTTTTGGTCATTCCGAAAATCAAAGCCGGACTGTCGCAGCTGAGCAAAGCGAACGAGGACCACAAGATGTTGTTAGGGCATTGCATGTACGTCGCGCAGATGGTGGCAAAACAAGAAAAGTTGGAGAAGGGATTTCGGGTGGTCATTAACGACGGCGTGGATGGATGCCAATCGGTGTATCACTTACATTTGCACGTGATTGGAGGACAGCAGTTAAGTTGGCCGCCCGGGTGTTGAGAGAAGAAGGTGCAGTTTGAGAAAAGCAATAAAATGAACTTCACAACTATTCTGTTATTACAATATGCGCTCTAATTTTCTATGTACGTAATCTATTTCCTCATCTTCCTCTTCCTCTTCTTCCTCTTCGTTGTCGTCGAATGGTGGTTGATTGAAGTATTTCCATGCGATGCTCAACCCAATGTTCAACGCGGCGTTGCGACCAGCATTTTCCTCTTCTTCTTCTTCTTCGTCCTCCTCTTCCTCCTTTTCTTTAAACGACGACGAAAGTTGTTTGGCAAACACTCTCGAGACTCGTCTCACTGCCGCTTGCGTTTCACTATCGAGTGGCATGCTTACGCGAACGGCGAGAGCGAAAAACCACGCGTGCTTCAACTTTTCTTTTTCACTTTCATCTTCCTTCTCGGTAAACGAGTAACAATATTTCCGAAACAACGCGCTCACAGTCACGTCATCCAACGCCACAACATCGCTCATCATTGGCACAGCTTCGAGTTTCTCAGGTGTTATGTATTTTCTATTAATGTTCTTCGCGCCTGCCTTCATCTTTTCCTCTATGTCGTCTAAAGCGCGTCGCATCGAGACGCGTAAATTAGAAAACGACTCTAAAAACTGTTTCGTCCACTCCGCGTTCGCTCTCGCGTGCTCGAGAATGCGCATGGTTTTCTCTCTACCCAACGCTTTCGCGCTCGTTGATACAAATCCATGTTTCTCTAATATTTTTGGCGTTCTTTTGTTGTCGTAATCGCGGGGATTTACGTCGGAGACGACGACGTGTGGAATTGTCGCCGCCTCGTATCGCACCCTTCGTAAATACTCAAATCCATCCACCGGTTCCTCCGTTTCGAAGTCAGGAAGTATCGCATCTAACGGCAAACACTGCGAACGCAAGGAAGGGTCAATCTTCTCGTCTTGTTCATAGTCTGATTCTTCTTCATATTCTTCTTCGTATTCTTTCTCATCTTCTTCTCTCGCCGGCGTCTCCAAGACGGGCGCGACAAAGACGGATGAAGTTGACTTCGTCGTCATTTCAAGAAAGAAGGAGAAAGGGACGCGCTCCTTTTTGTGTGCTGTTCTGTACCTGCGGAGCAAGAAAAGACCTCGTTAGTATGTCAATTACACTTAATACCACCAAAAGAAGACACAGAAAGAAAAGGAACGAAACACCTCGTTCTAAACAACACTCTCTCGTCCATGTGATATAATAAGAAAAGATAGGAAGTACGAATGTTCGACTCATCCAAAACGCAACTCAATACCTATGATGCTCATAATAAAGAGGTATCGAGAGCTCCTCGACGCCACATCGAGAAATTACCGCGTTAAGACAGAGAGAAAAGGTTTGATGTACCAAGTCTTTCAAGAGAAGCAATCAAATGTGGTTTAATATGCATTTGTCTTCTTAGGATTATAATCTTGGAAAAAGAAAGAGAAAGAGAAGAAGACAAAGAAGAAGAAGAAGAACACGCGCGCTCGCTCACCCCCTCTGATGTATATATTGTTACCCTACTGCTCGTCTCTCTTTTCTTCTGAAACAACAGGAGTACTTACTTACACCTCTGTGTGTGTTTCTAATAATTTTAGGGGAATTTTTTTCGAAACGAACTTCACCACAAAAAATTTTTGCGAAGAGAGACTAACCAACCATGACTACTACGAGTACTACTTTTTATTCGTATTAAGAAGAGTACGATGACGACGACGACGACGACGAATTTGCACCATCAACGCGCGAATCCTCACTCGAAAGCTTTATCATCAAATTCCTACTCTCGTCGACGGAAATTTGTCTTTTGCTTCGTTTTATTCCTCGCGTGCGCGGGCCTGTTTGAGTTGAGATTTTTGGAAAAGGAAAAGAAGTGGACTCCGAGTCCTGTCAACAATCGTGTTGCTCTTCATCTTGGAGCAGGAGCAGGAGCAGCAGGAGCAGCAGACGACGACGGAGCGTTTCGAAGAAGAGATGATGCGGCGAGAAGAGTTCAAGACACTGATCACGAAGACTACGCGAGAAACAACAATAACAGAGATGCAAGAAGAAGAAGAAGAAGAGTATCTGAACCGAAGAAAGAATTGTCCTATGAAGAAGAGGAACAGTTGAGAAAGCAAAGAATGGAGGAGCGGATGGCGGGAGGGAAAGACGTTCGCGAAAGCAATGATAAGAGTCAACCAAATCATCAAGAACATGAGAAACTAAGAGTAGAACACGTGGACTCGTTAAATAAAAGCAGCATAGTCTTTGCCGCGTTCGCTTCCGCCGGGTTTCACGAGTTTATGCTGAACTGGTACGCGCACACGCAAAAGCTGAACATCGGGAACGTCATCGTCGCCGCGTTTGATGCGGAGACAGAAAAAGTGTGTAAAGAGAACAACATTCCGTATTTAGGAGACGAAGAGTTGAGGTACACGCACGGCGTCGTTGCGACGGGTGGGCAGCCGTTGCACGATCAAAACGCGAAAGTGACCATGGTTGGAAAAGCGTTTCAACAAATCGGCGCTTTAAAGGCGTCTTTTTTGTTGCGATTGATGCAGAAAGGATTTAGAGTTTTAGTATCCGATTGCGATACGGCGTGGATGAGAGACCCGAGAGAGTGGTTCGCGACAAACGAGATGGCGAAATACGTGGACATGGCAGTCAGTACGGACTGCTTGTCCTATAAGAACGAAGAGAAAGTTAGGGGATGTTGGCACGATCAATTCAACACCGGGATTTTGTTCTTAAATCCAACGGAAAAGACGAAAGGGTTCTTGAAAGACTGGCAAGTGGCGTTAGAAACAACCACACACAAGTTTGAACACGATCAGGACATATTCAACAGATTACTACGCGAAGGCGCCGGTTTGCGGCCACCACAACGGTTGGACGAAATAGACGTCGAGAACAGGAAGGAAGGCGCTGAGCGGCACGAATTGCACGTCGCGTTAGCGTCGAAGGATTTGAAGTTGGGCGCTTTACCGCTCACCTTGTTTACTTCAGGTCACGTTTTCTTCATTCAGCAAACGCACTTGCACTTAAACGTCGAACCTTTTGTGGTACACACGACGTATCAGTTTTCGCAAGCGAGAGGCAAACGACAGCGCTTGCGCGAACATCAGTTATGGTTGATCGATGCGCAGGAGTACCACGACGAAGGCAACTTCATAACGACTTCAGAGAAACCACCGCAGGAGTTGTTATCGATTGGCATCGAAAATCATTTAAAACTTGCCTCGTGGTATCGATTGGTATTGAGGAATCTGTTCGCATATGCGGAAATTTTGAACCGCATTCCCATCCTTCCTGAATTCTCGTGCTTGTGCGATCGATACTGGGGTAACGTCCTTCCACAATGTTACATTCCAGGTGCGGACATTCATCCTCCGTATAATAAGTGTCCAATGGACCACGTGACGAACTTACCAAATTTGGAACGCGCCGGTTTAAATTTTCGCGAGTACTCGTTCTTAACTAACGAGCAAACGAGCGACAAAATCAAGCAGAGCGTCGAAACGGTTTCCCTGTCTCGACAGTTCCCAACTGACGAAGAGATTCGAGATCAATTAGGCAGGAAAACTGATAAGAGAGTTCTAGTGCTCGAAACCGCGAGTAAATCATTTTGTACGTTCAAAGATGAAAGCAAATCGAAGGCGTTCGATTCTAAAATGCAAACCGGATTAGAAGCCGGAAGTCATTTTTGCAAACATGGCGGTTCGACTGGACGAATATGCGAAATTGGATTCACAAAGCCAAAAGGCGTGAGCCAGAATAGAGATTGCGATAGAATGCGTAGCGAAGACTTTGACTTTGAGAAGTTTTATGATAAACTTTGGGAGCACAAAGGATAGAAAGTTTTAGGAAAGAAATCTTTGAACGTTTTAAAGTAACGTGTAGTCGCGTGCGATAAACCCAGTTGCTAAACTTAGTTTTGTTTATTCACAACCTCTTCTAAAGTCCTTTGCCTTTATTCCAGTTTGATTTTTGCCAATCTTTAAACGTGGACATACCTTCGTGACATCCTTCGTGGTAAGGAAGCGACGCAGCATCGCTAATCGCCGCGTTATGTCCTCTGCTCGCGAATCGCCAACACGGTTCGTTCCACGCGGTGTTCCAATACGAACCGTCCGCTCGAATATCGTACTTTGTAATCGCACCCCAGCTCGCAGCCACGGCGGAAAACGAGGATCCGTACGAACCGACAATCTCATCGCACATGCTCAAAACGCGCATTTCTGCGATGGCATTTTGTAACGATTCCACCGAGGCCCGGTCGCCGTCGTTACCAAATTTAATACCTTCCATAAAGCGCACGGTTAATCCTCTTTTGCTAAAATACTCCGTCGCTCGATCGCGAGCGCGCGAATCGTCGGAGGCTAAGTAAAACACAGTATCAGAGGCTGGAAATCCCAACGCTTCGGCACGCATTCGCGCAAACTTGAAAAAAACCTCCGGATCGGGCACTTTCACTCCTTTATCACCACCCGCCGGCATTGGTTTTTGCATGCGTAAGTGCATGCCAAAATTATATTTTCCTAAACTCTCAAACGTTCGATCGACGGTTTTTTGAATCTTTGGCGACGGAGTCAATAACCATCTCGCGATGTGCCCGAACACGTTCGCATGCTTGTTGTTGAATAATGACTTCACTTGATCTTTGTAATTTTCGTTGTTTACCAGCAAAGGCATGGCGTAATCGTCCGATTTGAACAACAACACTTTCTCCGGGTACTGCTGATTTAAATCTTTCGATGCGATTTTCGCGTAATCGTCTCGAACAACCATCGCGCATCCGCTATTACTGCTACTTCCTTTTTTGTTACTATTTCCACACGACGCGGAAGATCCAAATGGGACGTACTGCAGAATCTTATCGCTCAAACTATCTCTCAATTTATCCACGTCCATCTCCACGCCCGGTTGAAACAACTTCCCCCAACTCGCCGGGTTCGGAAACGTATCTCTCCAATGCACCAACAACACTCTATCCGTCAACAACGCCCACAAAAACGCCATCGCCACGCCTGGTAACCTATTCCCGTACCCGTCGTTCCCTCCAGATACGTATACAATGTACTTGTGATTCTCACTGTCTTTCTTCGATACCTCCGTCGCGCTCTTGTGTTTCTCAACGTATTCCATCAACGCTCTCTCAAACGCCGGTGGACGCGCCGTTAAGGCTCGCTTCAATCGTTTTCGCAGATCCAACGGATCTTCACTATCGCTGCTGTGCGAGTGATGATTACTGTTTTGATGATGATTATGCATAAACTGATACCGAAAGGACGAGTGGTGTTCTCCGCTCTCTTCTCCTCCTCCTGCTCCGTATGCTTTCGCGTTCGCCCACTCCTCGTTCGCTCTCTTTCGCACCTCATTAGAGGGAGTATAATTCGAGGAGGAGGAGGAGGAGGAGGAATAATACCAACTCTCTTGGACGCTCAAAACAAGCATCCCAAATATAATTAACCCCGTCGCGCGAATGCACTTGGACAACTGCTGTCTTCGCGCTTGATGATGAGAGTATTTGTTGTTGTTGTTCATCATCGTGTTAAAAATCAAATCCAGAACAATAATACAACAAAAACAACCACAACAATAACACAAGTATTCTCTCTCCACCAAAAGCAACGCGACGACGCGAACACTCGCGCTGAGTGACAAAATGTGCTCTTTTTGTTCGAATAATACTCAATTCGAAAACGAGAGAGAGGACAGAGGTGGTTTGCCTATTACTATATATATTTAACAAAGGGAATGGAGAATCTTTTTTATGAAAAAATGGATTTTCAGTCAAAAAGTCTTCAAAAATTTTGTCGTCAGACTCTTTCGACAACGACAACGAAAGAAGAAGAAGAAGAAGAAGAAGAATGGATTTCCTCCCGCACGCGTTGCAACAAAAAGTCCGGAAAGGCGTCTACGCTTTAAAAGGCCTCTCGGAGTGCGAACAACTCGTCTTAGAGAGCACGGATAAAGAGAAGTGGGGTCCACACGGCGAACAATTGAAATCTCTCGCCGAGAAAACCGTCGCCGAGGAGGAAGGAGTGAGAGGGAGAGGAGGCAACAACAACAACAACAACAACGAAGAGTCGGACACGAGAATCATTCTGAGAGTTTTATTCGAAAACAGATTGAAGAAGAGAGACCTGGAGTGGCGCTTGTGCTATAAAGCGTTGACCGTGATTGACTATTTAATCGCCAACGGAAGCGAAACGATTGTGAGAGAGATTCAGAGAAGAATAGGGAGAGACTTGCAACCGTTGAAGACGTTTGAACATCGAGATCCAGAGAAAGGGAGAGACGAAGGGATTAACATCAGACAGAAAGTGACGAATATGATCGCTTTGTTGGAAGACCCGGAACGAGTGAGAGAAGTTAGAGAGAAGGCGAGGATGAACAGAGGGAAGTATAGTGGAATGAGCAACGCGGATTTGAAGGCGTCGAGTCGCAACAGGAACTCTGCGAACGATACTTATAATAATAGAGCGACTTATAATAATAACGATAGCGCCACTAGAGTGGCGACACCGACGACGACATCAGCAATAACATCACCATCAGCAACAACACCAGCACCGAAATCAAAAAACGACGGTGCTCATTCTGGAACGAGCGCTATGAGCAATGTGCTCAACGCTTTCGAGGACGACAAGGACGACGACGAGGACGACGACGATGGGGATAATGATGAGTTCATGACTGGAGGCGGGAACCAACGAAGCAAAGGACCCCCAACTTTCGTTCCTAAAGTTGTCATCCGAGACACTCCTATTCAACGTCCTCCGAATTCGGCTGGATTTAGTGCAACGCTGAAGCCGCCTCCGCGAGGAGGCAACGCCTTCGTGAACGCCAACAATACGAACTTGTTCTTTGAAAGTCGACCGGCGGGTAATACCCAGAAGCCCACGACGGCTTCTCCGACAATCTCTCTCGACGAACTCTTGGGGGGAGGAAGTGGAGGAGGAGGAGGAGGAGGAGCAACCAACACCAATCAGTCCTCGTCTACGGGAACTCCATACCAAAGCGCCGAAGATTTGTTTGGTTTCGAAGCAAACGTATCGAAACCTACGCCGCAACAACCAACAACGCGCGCACCACTAACTCCGGCACCAGCTGCCGCGATCGACGATCTATTCTTTGGAATGGAGACGACGGCTACGGCACCGATAGCACAACCGGCTGTGATGCCGAAGCAGCAACACGTGGATCCGTTTTCCGATTTCGCGGCGTCGACGCCTTCGAAAATCAACTTTTCTAGTAACAACAATAGCAACAACAGAAACAAGAAACTTGACCCGCTCGATGCGTTAGATTTCGGTAGCTTAGGATTAAAGTAAACTCATCGCATCGATTTTTGTAAATAATAATAAGAACACTATGATTCGCGAAAGTGGAATTATACATGGAGTTTTTGGTACCTACTGGTAGTTCTATACGCGCTAAAATCTATTATACTACACAAAACACAACTACTTTTCATCTCTTTCATTCTCGCTCCTAAGAAGAGTATACCGAACGAAGAAAGAAAGAGTTCCTCCTACCAGCTTCCTCTCACGTTATCTCCGCTCGAGCGAATGTCGTCGTAATCCACCTCTCTCTCCTCGTTCTCGTTCGTCACCACGGGTGGTTTGTCGTGCATCATATCTCTCGCGAAACTCCCGAAATCTCCCAGTTTCGGTGCCACGTTCTTTCGGTAAAAGTTGAACACGTTTGAAGAGAATTTGAGTCGCTTTTGTTGTTGTTGTTGTTGTTGTTGTTGTTGTTGCGTCGTTTTTGCTTTTGTCGCTGTTTCTTCTCCGTTATTAAATTCGTTCCGTAACAGCGCTCGCTCTTTCGTGCTTCTTTTGTTTTCTTCTCCCAAAGACGCCAACGAGGAGGAGGACGCTCCAAAATCATCGTTTCCATCATCATCACCGGCGGCAAAAATTGGAGACGACGAAGACGCGATTCCAAAACACGCGAGCAGCATTAGAAGCAGTAACGCGAGAAAGAGAAAGGAACTTTTCTTCTTCGATGCTGCTTCTTCGTTATCGCTCTTTCTCGTCGTCGTCGTCGCTAAGAGTGGCGTCGAATCGTAATCATCCTTGTTGTTGTTGTTGTAAAGCAGCGGCATCATTTTTTGAAGAATTTTGAGGCGCGTGTGACTGTGTTTTTTGTGTAAATTGAGTAAATTGTTGAAGCAGAAAAGAAAACACAACAAGAACGTGAAGAGGAATTTTTGAACACGCACGTTCTATTTACACATAATACACGACTAATGACATTCTCAATCGACGTATCTCTTCAACATTCTCAAGGCCTCGCTGTATTCACACGCGCCTTTACGTTCTTCTCCGCCTTGCGCGATTAACAAATCTTGAGCTAACTGTTTCGTGGCGACGTTTCTTCCCGCGCCGGTTCTCGACGCGGTAGCCGCGCCGACTGCGGTGGCTAAAGCCAAAGTCGCTTTCGCAGAAAGTTGTTTGGCTTCCTTTGTCGTCGTCATCGTCGTGCTATTACTATTACTACTGCTTCTGCTGCCGTTATTATCACTGCCACTACCGTTACTACTATCTTTCCCACTATCGCTCTTGGTCGACATCAATTTTTTGTATTCGAGAAATCCCATGACGATGGCACTCGCCGCAGAGTCGCCGCACCCGACCGTATCGCCGACGTCAATCGTGGGAGAGCCTACTTTAGTGCTATCGATATCCATATCATTCTTTGAAAACAAAATCGCTCCATCCGGGCCGAGTTTTACGACGATCCATTCTAAATTGCCCGATCCTTCAAATTGAGGATGGTTGAACAAGCTATACGCCAACGTGCGAGGATTTTGTAACAACTCCTCGTTCGGATTTGGGTGTTCGACTAAAGCCGCTAACTCTTCTGCGGTCGCTAAAACGACATCCGTTCGCTTTATGAGTGAAATCAAAGCTTTCTTGCGCAACTCGGTTTCGTGAAAGGTGAACGCGCGTGGACCGGGGTCGAAAAACACCGTGCCGTCGTGTTTGTGAATAATATCCGCCGCGTCGACGACATCGTTCGGTGCGAGCTCATCGAACGCAAATCCGTTTACAAACATAGCTTTTGATTTCCTCAACGCCGCTTTCACATCCGCGCCGAGCTTGTATTTTTCCGCCAGTAACGGCCACGGGCCGAGATCGTAGGAAGAACAAAACGCGTGCGAACCAGATCCATCCACCAACACGAAACAAACCAACGTTCGACTTTCCGAAGTACTGGGAGCAGAGGAGGATGTGGAAGAATTTTGCTTTTCCTCGTAACTGCGAAACCCGACGCGTTCTTCGCGCAAGACGTCTTTCATAAACGTCCCGTAGAAATCATTTCCAATCTGCCCTAACGAGACTGCTTTCAGCCCGAGCCTCCTCGCGGCGATTAAGAAGTTCGTGTTGCCACCAACCTCCAACTCCTCGCATCCCATCGCTTTCATTTTCTCCGTTCTCGTTAACAAATCGTTCAGAGTTTCCATCGTTTTCAACTCGTTCTTGTCTTCAGGGAGAGACTCCACGGAATGAAACACATCCACGCACATATTTCCGAGCGTGACTACATCGATATCTTTAGACTCGTCGTCGTCGACTTTATTCGCAGACACAGAAGAGAAAGAAGTTACTGCTTTTCGCGCACCGCATCCTCTTCCGTATTTACCTCTACTTTTCCTTCTCGTCGTCGTCTGAATCGTCGTCGCACCGTGATGAAACCGACGACGTTTCGACGAATGTAAAATGTCGTTTCGTGGGTGGTGGATTACTCGTTGTTGTTTTTGTTGCATCATCATCATCATCGGTCGTCAAGAAGACCACCACGTGTGCGGAATAAAACCTTAACTCAGAGCGCGCCCTCCTCTCTCCTTCTCTCTGTCTTTGCAATTTGCTAAAGTGTTTGTCTTCTTAAACTCAGCAAAAGTTTTTAATAGTAGTAGAGAGAGTAGTATTCGCAGAGAGAGTTGTTTGTAGTATTGTTTTGAATTTTGAAGGGAAGCGACAAAGTGCGGGAAAGATGAAAAAAAAATTTTCATTCACTTTTACTGTTTTAAGCCTCTTTGCTGCCTTTTTCAAGCGTCTGACGTTGACAACAAACGTGTCAAGTCTGTCTTCTTTTTTATCCACAAATAAAACTAATCTGTGGCGCACGAAATACTCTTAAAACTCCCTCAAGAACACTTTGACGACAACGCGCGTCGTCTCGAAAGATAGAAAGTATCATCATCATGTCGCAAATGTCCGCGAGTTTACTTTTTTCTTCTACTTCTTCTTTATTTATATCTTCATCATCTTCGAGTTTGAGAAGATGCAAAAGTCGATCTTCGTCGTCGTCACCGACAAAAACTCATCGTGATACTAAGAGTAATACTAAGAAGAAGAACAATAATAACGCACGAGCGATGTCTTCCTCCTCTTCTTCTTCGTCCTCGACGGAACCAGATTGGAAAGTCAAACAGAGAGAACAAGACGCGTTAATCGGTAAAGAAGAAACCGCGGTGAAAACCAGAGTGGTTGAGATGTTGAAACCGATATTAGAAGGCGCAGATAAAGTGACTTCTCAAGGCGACGACGCCGCGCAGCTGCAGTTGCAAGGGGAGTTGTCGGAGAAAATTAGACAGGCGACAAAAATGTTGGAAGAAGGTCTCGTCGAGAGGGATTCGCAAGTGAGATTGCTCTTGTTAGCGGCGTTTTGCTCGGAACATTTACTGCTATTAGGCCCACCGGGGACGGCAAAATCTGAGATTGGTCGAAGGCTCTCGGCGTTTACGCAAGGACAATACTTCGAGAGATTGTTGACGAGATTTTCCGTTCCTGAAGAGTTGTTTGGCCCATTGAGTATGGTTGGATTAGAGAAAGATATGTACGTGAGAAAAATTGACGGGTATTTACCGACCGCACGAGTCGCGTTCGTGGATGAGATTTTCAAAGCGAACTCGGCGATTTTGAACTCTTTGTTGACCATCTTGAACGAGCGCTTGTTCGATAACGGTAACGAGCGCATTGAGGTACCTTTGTTGTGCTTAGTCGGCGCGTCGAACGAGTTACCAGAAAGCGAGGAGTTAGACGCGTTGTATGATCGTTTCTTGCTGAGATCTTCGGTAGAACAAGTATCTTCGACGGCGTTGAGAGATTTGTTGAAACTCTCCGAGGCGTCTGAGACGAAAGCGAGAGCTGATATCAACGACGAGCAAAAATTTTCGTTGAAACCGAGCGATTTTCAAGGTGTAAAAGAAAAAGCGTGCGAATCAACTACGGTTCCAGATTCTGTGATTAATTTGATGACAGATTTGCGCTCACATTTACAGGACAAGTGCGAACCACCCATTTACGTTTCCGATCGTCGTTTATTGAAAGCGGTGACTTTATTGCGAGTGGCGGCGTATACGGACGGTCGTTCCGTGGTTTCCGATTTCGACACTTTACTCTTAGCGCATGTTTTGTGGCAACGCCCGGGTGAGTCTGCCATGGTACAAGATTGGATTTTAGAACGTTTAGCGAAAGAGAGAGGTGTAAAGCAAGTTCAATATCTCCTCGCCGCTTTGTTCGGGCGAGCGTGTCGATCGGACGAAAACGACCAGGAAGAAGCCGCGCAGCTCTTAAAAGAAGCGCAAGGTTTGAAGGAAATCTTGACTTCTCAGTTAAACGATTTAGCTGGTGCCACTGCGGGTGGCGTCCCGCAACTGAAAAGACACGTCTGGTTATCTCCCGCCGAGTCTGAACGCGCCGCGCAATCCTTATCTCCCATGTTCAACAAAGCGAGAAAAGGTTTAGAGAAGTTATTAGAGGAATGCTTGACGTTAGAAGTCGCGCTGGAACGGAAAACGGAACCGCACGTCATGGCGTTGTTGTTGCCGGAATATTGGGCCGATTTTATTCGATCCGGGCCGATCGAAGACGTCAAGCCGCTCGGATTAAAGTAAAAATATTTAATAACCATTTTTGTCAACCGCTTTGTTTTGTTTTGTTGTATTCCCTCCTCACAAAATATTTTTACTCCCTCCTTCCGCGTGCACAAAGAGCAAAAGCGCAGAAGCCTAAGCGTTCTCGTCGTCATCATCTATTTGATAATGGTCTTCGTGAGAAGCGCTTCCTCGTCGTCATCGTCCCTCCTCTCGTTCCTTCTGAAGAGCACGACGACGACGACGAGTAGAATAAAACGAGGAAGCGAAACAACGAGAAAAACGATACAAAAATATTACTCGTCGTCGACGACTTTCGATCGCTCGGGCGAAACCATCTCTCGAGACATGCGCAGAAAAGATTTAGCGGAAGAGACGAGGTATTTCGCGCACGAGGATTACGAGTTGTTGCGTAAACTCGCAAGAAAAGCGAAACGCTCGGCGGACGAGGTCAATCCTGAACACGGGCAAAAGTTGAGAGAAACCGAGAGAAGAGAGCTCGCCAAACTTGTTCCTTCGCTTCGCGATGGCGACTTGACGAAAATTCTCAATTGGTTGCATAAAGATGGAACAGGAACGCGAGCGTAAATTTGTGCGTTTCGTGTGTTTTTGATATATAATCTGTTTTACCAGTGGTACATTATAGATTAACTATACCTAAAGCATCATCCGAAGAAGGACCAAACGTAGCCGACGACTTTCATGCCGGTCCACGCCAAGAAAATGCCTCCCACGCCGTAAAAGAATATCGTCGCATCTTGACGCATTTCACGTAGCTCTTGCTCCAGAAGCATTAACCTCTGGTCGATTTCTAACGCCGATTTCGCATCCCCCGCGAGTAACTCCTCTGCTTTCTTCAACATCTCCTGCGCTTGCTGGAGGGTGAAATCGGGTTTGTTTTTGTACGCAAAAAACTTCTCCGTTACTTTATCTTTCAACGCGTAGAGTTCGTCCAAGTTCTCGTCGTTATTCATCTTATTATCTATAATACCTGCCTCTTTCCTTTCGCCTTCTGAATCGTCCACATCGTTCGCGAACGCTTTATTTCGCGTCTTAAATGGAGAGCCGAATCCTCCTCCTTTTGCTCCTTGGCTCCGCGACGATGTCGTCGTCTTCCGTCTTTGCCTGTCCGAATCAAAACTAGTCTCACTTCTATCATCGTCGTCCTCGTCACTATCATCGTCGTCCTCGTCGTCGTGTCGAGCAGGGTCGTATTCTTCGCCTTCTAAAATCGAATCGATTTGTGAAATGCTTTCTTTACGCATAATCTTCACGTGTTTACCTAAATTTTTACCTCTCTGAGATAACTCGTCCCCTTCATCTCCACTTTCGGCGAACAGATTCGACATCGAACCAGACGGCGATGGCATACCGAACGCATCTGACGCGTCGCTCGGTGAGAACATCGCTTCCATCTGATCTACTGAAGATTGTCTCGATAAATTTTGAAACGACACCGCGCTTCGTCCTTTGTTGTCCCCTCTCGTCGCGAACGCGGGTTCTGATCCGGGAGCTGAAGAAGAAGATAAAGATGAAGGCGCAATCGTCGTTGCCGTAGTGTTGAAGGTCACTGTTTTGTTGTTGTTTTCGTTGTTGTTATTCGTTTTTTCTCGGTTGGGCTCGTTCTCTTTACTACCGTTTGCTTTCTTTGTCGTCGTCGTCGAACCAACCTTCTTGTTGGCAAAATACTGATTCTTTCGCCCCGCGCTCGGCGATGGCGTCCCGCCGCTCTCTGAAAAATAGTCGTCGTCTTGCAGTTCAATCTTCTTCTGATGCATTTTCACTTTCGGTGGTGGCGACGTGATGCTGTTCTTTCTCTTGCTCTTCGGCTGCTGCCACTCCTCTTCCGTAGTATTATTAGTCGCGGAATCAAAATCCAAGTTTCTGTTACTCTTCCCCTTCCCATTGTTGTTGTTGTTATTGTTCGTCGTAGCGTTATTATTCTCTGCATCATTTCTGGAGACGAACTTCTCCGCCTCTCGTATGACTTTCGTCATCGGCGATAAAGCGACTGGGGAGGCTTGTTGTTGCCCTGTGTCTTCCCCTAACGACTTTGTATTCATTTTGCTCGTGTCCAAATACAGATGATTTCTCTTTGACACTACCGTCGTCCACTCCGACTCCGAGCTCCTCGTGTTCTTCTCGCTGTTCTCGCTAATAGTGTCTTTTTCGTTAGGAGACGACCCTTTGTTGTTCTTATTCTTCTTCGTATTCTTCTCGGGTGAATTCAACAAGAACTCACTTGCTTGCTCTAAAAGCTCGTTGGAATTGTCCGTGTTGTTGTCTTCGGACACGGAAAGTGGTCGTGCTCCTTTTCCGACCCCTCCGCGTCTTCCTCCTCCTCCTCCGCTCATTTTCTTCTTACGATTGTTATTATTATGATTGTTATTATTAGTAGTAGTATTACGTGGTGGTGGTACCTGGTCGTGTGTGTAACGAGTAACTCTTTAATCTGATGAAATATTTAATTGTGTTATTAGAGCCGCTTTTTGCCCTTTTTTTCTTCTTTAAAATTCTTCATTTTTTTTTAAACGAGAGAGTGTGATGAGATGACGAGAGGTTGAGATTTTGACGATCCCAAAAGCGACGATAATAGTATTGCTCGTCGTGTTCTTCGGACGATGATGATGATGATGATGATGATGGTCTGCTCTCTCTCGTTGTTTTAAAAGTTGTTATAAAAAGAGTGTTCATCAAACACAAATGTCATCATCAATCGTAACGGCGAGAGTCAAAGAAGAATGAATAAAAAAATAAAAATCAACTTTGTTCGAACGCAACTGCAATGCATCAGGAAACTCCTGAGAGTGGAAGAAGCGTTGTTTCGACACTCGCGAGAAGACTGGGTGATTATAAACGACGGCGTGGAGAAAGAGACGATCGTTTTAGGGATATCCGGGAAACCCGAGGAACTCGTGCACGAGTTGAAAGCCAAACAGTTGCGAGTGCCTTTGGTGAAACGGTTCACGGGAGGCGGCACCGTCGTCGTGGATAAAAACACGCAGTTTGTCAGTTTTATATTCAACGAAGGCACCGTTGAAGGATTAGAGTTGTTTCCAAGGAAAATCATGGAATGGTCGGGAACCTTTTACGGGAAAGCGGTTGAAGGAATGTTTTCTTCACCACCGGGCGCCAAAACCTCCGCTCCGCTACGCCGCGACAAAGATGATTTTAGTTTGCGAGAGAACGATTACGTGTTCGGCGAGAAGAAGTTTGGGGGGAACGCGCAATCCATAAGTAAAAGTAGATTCATACACCACACGTCATTTCTGTACGATTACGATAAAGCCCTGATGGATTTGTTAAAGTCGCCGAGGAAACAGCCGGAATATAGGGAGAACAGAACGCACGACGATTTCGTCGCGACGTTGAAAAGCAAGTATACAGAAATAGGCAAAGAAGAAGAAAGTGAAGATAAAAGAAGAGAATTACTATTAGGAGCGGTGTACGAGAGTTTACGAGAACACCGCGACTTTGAAGTCAGATCTGTTTCGTTCGATGCCGCGGAGAATGTATTGTTGGATTACAACGAAAACGTAAAGCCGTCTACGGTAAAATTGTGGTGCGATAAAGAACGAAAATGGAACGTCTGCGACGATTAGACGATTATTAGAAAAGTAGAAGGTAGACGCATGCGCTATATAGTTGTACCTACTAGGTAGTCAGTAATAAAAATACATATTTATTCATCACACGGATCCAAAAGCAACCATGAACAGCAACACTAATATAATCGTCAACGCGAACACGGTGCACAACTGCGCTCGAACGCCGGCTTTCTTAAAAACGTGAATCATCATCTGATTCGCGGCTTGCATTCTCGCTCTCACCCCTTCCGTTTCTTCCTCTAAATCTTCTAACATCCTCCCTTGCTGCTCTAACTCTTCGCCTATAGTTTTCCCGACGTTCCCGATCGTTCGTATGTGGTGGGATAAATCCTCCAACTGCTCGTCTTGATTGGCGAACAGCTGGTCTTGCGTCGCGCGTTCATCCGAGAGCATGTAATCGTCTATCGTGTTTCGGTTTTGATCTAGAACAGATTTCACTCTGTTTTGTTCGCTATTAAGGGAGTTGCTACTGTTCATCATCATGTTTTCCACTCGTCCTTTTAAAACGTTCAACCTCTCTCTCGTTTGCGAAGTCCACGCTTTCCTTCGTTCCAACTCCTCTCTCGAAACTCGAAATCTATTCGGATCTCTCTCCGCGGCTTCTGTCGCTCGATCGAGTTCGTTCAACTGCCACAACAACGAATCAATTTCAGAGGAGATGTTTATGCACGTTTCCTTCTTTTGTGTGAGTGTTTGTAAGTTATGTATTCGAGAGAAGGAACTCTCGCACGTGGAAACGGAATCGGAGATTTCCTCTCGAACTAAATAGAACGGGTCGTTGACATCTCCTCCTCCTCCTCCTTGTCCACCTTCGGTGAACGAAGTCGACGACGCCATCGGAGTTCTCCTCTCCTCTTTGAAAACTGTGTGATTTAAGCGTTTTTAGATGATGATGATTTTATACTCTCTCTCTATGAGCATAAAGTCGGGGTATAAAGTGTGAGGACAAAAGTAGTGGTTTCAAATATGTGTTTTTGGTGCCTTTCATCAGCCTTTGTTTGAACGTGTTGTGTTCGAGAACGCAATACATAAGATTTAAAGGTGGTACGTTCGCAAAATGTTCGAAAAATCATCGAGCTATTCACATATATATATATACTAGTAGTTACAAACGTGGTATATTATCATTAATCTATCCTCTCTCGTCATTTCCTCTTCGCTGTTGCGCTTCGTCTTTTTCTTTCGAACACGTGCCCTTCTCGGCTCGTCGCCAGCGAATAGAACAACAGTAAAGGCACAAAAAAGTACGGAAAGTAAATCAAGAACAAGGTTAAACTCCCTCTGCGATAGATTTCCGTTAATATTGGAACCATGGTTGTCATCACGTGACTGGAATATCCAACTCCCATCCATCGAATATTCGTCTCCTCTTTACGTAAAAGCTTTCTCAACAAGACGTAAAACATCGGCAGTTGCACCAAGACTTCGCAAACGATAAAACTTTTCAACCACATCGGTTGTTCGAGCATGAGGAAGTCATCGTTTTGTTTGACGTGGAACTTCAGCAACTGTCGAGCGAAAGACGGGACGTATTTCTCGGGAACGATCGCTTGAGAGTCGATCAAAATCGTCGCCGGCACGTGCGTCGCGAAGTACGCGATGTACACTTTGCGCATGAAGTCGTTCATCATCGTCCTTTTTTTCTATTATTCAACTCTATCTTCTCCTTACATACATAAAAGAGAGCCGCTTTCAACAAAATCGCGCTCTTCTGCTCCTCCTCCTGCTGATGTCTTTCTCTTTCTTCTTTTTCTCCTTCAAACTCTTCTCGTCGTCGCTAAATCGTCGTTAAAGTCAGGAGGCTTTTTGTTAAGTGTTGTGGTTCGTTTTTCTCTTTTCTGTCAAAAATCACCCCCCAAAAATTCCTTTACCAAGAAGAATGAAGCGTGATGAGTCACTCTTGGCCCCGAACGAAAGCCATAAATTCAAAAGACACAACTTGGCACAAAATTCGTGGTGGAGAAGAAGAACCAAAAAAAGAAAAAAATTTCGTTCCTTCTTCTTCAAACAACAACACTTTATCATCGCGCGCTTTTTCTCTCTCTCTCTCTCTCTCTCTCTCTCTTGCGTCGTCGTCGTCGTTTGAAGAAGAAGAGAGAAGAGAGAAGAGGGGAGGAAAGAAGGAGTATAATGGAGGTGAACGATTTAATCGCGAACAATCCCCACGAGAACGAAGAAGAGGAGGAACAGGAGAAGAGAAACAACAGAACGAGATTAGCAGCGGCGAGAAGTAATCATCATCATCAGCAGCAGCATCCGGCGATGATGGATAATAATAATAATAATAATAAAAACCATAAAGTCGTCGAAGCGGCGCTGGAGCTTCCACCACCACAAATACAACAACAACAACAACAGCAGCAGCAAATGTTTCATCAAACCGCGCACCCATCACAACAACAACAACAACAACAACAACAACAACATCATCAACATCATCAACAACAACAACAACAACAACAACAGCAAATGATGATGTATACTAATCCTCACCAGCCAGCGCGGCACGGAACGTATCAGCAGCAGCAGCAGCAGCAACAACCAAACCACCTTCATCAAGGAAATCTAGGAGAAGCTCTTCCTCAAGCACCTGCGGCTGGACTTCACCGGGGAAATATTGGTACTGGAGGGAGGCACGAAAACAACATGGAATACACGGCGGCGCAACAGTTGTCGCAGTTACAAAACATCCACCCGAACGCGATCGACGCGCAATCGTTGCTAGCGTTGGCAATACAAAACCAAGAGGTAGAGTCGAACCTCGTCAGGCGTCAGACGCACAGACTCCCATCAGGGTGGAAGAAATCGGCCAACTGCGTCAAGTGCTCGAAACCGGCGCCGGTTGGTTTTCGGTACAAAGTCAAAGACTCTCCTGGGAATTTTTACTGCAAAACGTGTTACAACGCGCAAAATACAAAGATGAAGAGAGACACGTGCACGTCCTGTCACGTCACGAAAGATTCTTTGACGTGGTTTAAGTCGAAAAAGACGCCCGGGGGGGCGACGTTGTGTCAAAAGTGCTACACCTCGGAGATGAACGCGCGAGCGATTACGTGCAGTAACTGTCAAAGTGATAAAACGACGAACGCGTGGGTTCGCTCGAAGACAGATAAGAGGAAATACTTGTGTCAGCAGTGCTATCGCAAAGAGAAAGGAAAGAAAACGGTATCGAAATGTGGAGAGTGTAATTGCGATGTCGAGGTTGGTGGGTGTAGGAAATCCAAGTTGCAGAAAATGAAGCACTTGTGTGGCGCGTGCTTCGAGAACGAGCAATCTCTCATTAAGCAGAAGCCATGCACGGCTTGCGATGGGAAATTGGACCCGGACAATTTGAGGAAATCTAAGGTGGATAAATCAAATTATTTGTGCAATAAGTGTTATCTGAAAGAATTAAATTCGATGGTGAATAAACAGTGCGGGAAGTGCGGCACGAAAGAGTCGCCTGGGAGTTGGAGCAAATCTCGAACAAATCAAGGAGTGGATTACTGTTCGCAGTGTTTTTCCAAGGAGAGAGCAGAGTTAAAGAAAGCCCAAAAGCAAGAGGAAGTAAATAAAGCAGCGGCGGCGGCGGCGAACAATGCCACGGATGCGATGCAAGTAGGAGTTGAGGCGGGCGCGAGTACTCCCAATCGCAGCATCGAGCAGGCGGAGAATAGCACCCCCCCCTCGACGCGGGGCGGAAGGAATGCACGCAACAAGAAGTGATCATTAGAGAGCAAAAAAGCTAACAAACGCATATACAATTTAGAATCTCAATATTGGAAAATACGGATTTATATACGCGCTTAATTTTTACTACTCGTACACTGTTTTGGCTGCGATTTCTAAATCTTCACGCTACTTTCTCAACACTCGAATGCATTCTCCTTCGTCGGCGTCTAAATTTGAAGCAATTATTCTAAACTTATTACCAATGAGTTCTTGATCCATTCGCGCGACTTGAACAGGTTGCGTTTTCCACTCGTCGGCGTGACTTTTGTCGGAGAAGAAAAATACCACGTGATTCGCCGTAATCTCGAGCCCAGCATCCACGTCAATACGTAGCTTCTTCTTGTTGTCTTCTTCTCCTTCTTCTTCCTTTTCTTCTTCTTCTCTCTTCTTCTCATCTGCATCATCAACGAATAGCTCGCATGATTTCCACAGAAATATGGTTTGCTCTTCCTCAATCGTGGAATATCGATGACCAAGTTCATCTAACAAATCACATTTGAACGATTGATAGCAATATCCCGGGCTATTACTTTCCACTGACTTCGCACACAGGAGAACGTTTGCTTTTGTCAAATTTAAGCCGCAGACGTTATCACCTAAAGGCGCTCGCGAGCTCCAGAACTCGGATATATTTGCCAGAGCTATATGAAGCCATATCTTCTTCTCTCTGCACGTCTCTTGCTTTGTTTCTATCAAAGTTTCCTTCTGTTTTTTCATCGTCATCTCCTTCTTCTTCTCCTTTTCCTTATCCCCACAACCAGAAACCTTCACATCGAATGCCAAACAATCGTCTGCTATTCTTGCCTCTACTTGTATCGGTATTTCTTCTGACGCAGATAATGGAATCGGGCATTCTAGAGGCGCAATTACTTGGCGCCAATGTCTACGATAACTTTGCGCGGGGAAAGTATTCAATCTAAAGGCTCCTGAGCCATCCAAATCGCACTCCCAAAACATTGCGACGGCGTTAATCTCGAGACCTAACGATCGAAGACTACTACTACTACTACTACTGCTGCTGCTACAACAACAACAACAGCGCACTACTTCTGTCCGACCCCAATCCTTATCGTTCGTGAAATCAATCTCGAATACTTGGATGTGTTTTGAAATTGCTCTTATTCGCCCTCTCTTTTCGAGCGAGTCAAAGTGACATTGTACGTCCAAACGCGAAAATCCATCGGAGGTTATCGCTTCGCCGAACAAAGCAGCTCTTCCTTTTTTCACGTCAACATCGAGCATCGACTCCTCCGCGTGTAAAAGTTGAACCCATATTTTAGCGGAACTTGGAACGATACTGAAATGATCTCTCCTCAACAACTCCCTCGAGAACACGTCTTTCAAGACCATCAACCACCCTTCGCCGAGGAGCGCAGAATCGAGGAGTTCTGATATCAAAACGTCCAGTTCGTGCTTTGCTATCGCATCCACGTCTTCGCTCCTCGTATGAAACATCTGAATCGAACTCGTTTCAGGTATTTTCTTTTCTCTCACGTTATCTCTCACGACTCGCTCTCCTACGAGAAACATTGGTAAAAACATCTCACACGAGTAAATTCTAACTGTAACTCCCGTTTTTGTTGCCGCTCTCGCGGCGAATAAAGAGAGCAACCCGGTGCCACTGCCGACGTCAAAAACATGCAAAACCACACCACCATTTGCCGCGTTGCGCTTCTTTACCGACGTTATCTTCTCCGTGCTGTTTTCAATCGCTCGTTGAAACATCGCGTTTCTTTTCGTATCGTTCAACATATCTAACCAAGTCGTTGAATCGGCCAACGTCTTCGCGATTTTCTTGACGTGTTGTTCGTTCTTCCTCCCGAAGAAGCCGCCATTTTCTCCTCCTTCCTCTTCTTTGTTCTCGTCGTCGCTCGCGGAGACGGCAACCCACTCGCCGTGTTTGTCGAGACAAAACTGCATGTCTGTATGTTTTTTATTTCTTCATTTTGTGTTGTATTTATTTCTGTCGCATCTGCTCTTCTGGCAATTCTATTTGACTTGATTCATATGGATAAATAATCTTAAATACTTAAATGGTACGAGTAGCATAAGAACTAAGGTACTATAGTATCTAGTAGTAGTAAATTACAACGTATATGCGCATCTTGGCTAATGCTGCTTGATTCTTCTCTTCCTCGCAAAGGCCTCTCGACGTTGCTTTTCGAGGGTCAAGACGATACTGATTTGTAAATACATCAGAACGACAAAGACGAACTTAAAAAAGGAAGACCACGTATACCAGTTGCCGCTGAAGATGCCCAGATTTAACGAACCACTGTTTCCCTTACACGTCACGACTGAAGAATCACCACTGACGTCGATAATACCATATTCCTCTGTTCCAACGTACCATTCTAATGCTCGAGGTATGATGAAAGCGTTCGTCAATACAATCATAACCTCTCGTTCAAAACGAACCGACAAGAGCACCGCGCATAATCGAAACATGATGACCACGACAAACTCTGGTGATTCTGCCACTTTCAGGGCTGGTGCCACGCTGGCTGATAATTTAAGAACAGCGATGAAGGACTCGCGACTGTGACAATAGACGCGAGGAAGAAAGATGGCGATTAGTGACGTTCCCACGAGCACTGATGAGGAGAACACTTTTAAAAGAAAAAGAGCGCTGACGCGCCTCTCATAACCTGTTATTCTCATGGTATCTTCGGTCACGTCACAGTTTGTGAACATAGATAAGGCATACCAATCGAATGAATGACCCCATTTCAAATACTTACGATAAAGTTCAGATCCCCATATGAGATATAGATAGCCAAAGATGGCGATATCGTAAGGTCTTCGAAAATTTGAGTTTTCAAGGACGTACGCACCCTCGTCTCTCGGATTCGGAAACGCAAAGTAAGCCTTGGCATGCAAGGATTTTCTTTGCTCAGAAATGAACTTGAAAAACCGGTTGCGACGGTTGAGACTTTTATGACGGACATCATCTTCTTCGTCGCTATCGAAAGCTCCTACTTCTTCGCGAATATCTTTGATGAACTTTTCATCTTCCCCGGGCGGAAGCGGGGGCGACGTCATCCAACTTATCTTCATCCAATTGACGCCGTATTTCGCCGCAAACTTACGCCGAAATCGTGCTTCGACCAAGAATGAGACGACCAAATTCAAGCCTATCGATCCCATAGACAAAATTCTGTTGCACCCGTTTCTGTCCAAATCTTCAACCACGGTCGAGAATGTCAAATCTGCGGCTTGGCCCTCAAATATTTTAAGCATTCGAGCGAATGGAAAGAAGTAGTTCATCATTGTCACAAACGCGTGTCTTTCAAATCGACATCCATACACGCAAGCTGACGAACGCATGAACATTACCCTGGCAATTGACACCGGAGCTGTTTCGTTTGCAGAACGAAGCGACCACATTAATGGACTCATATATCGAACCAGCATGGTGATGCTTTCTCGGTGTCGCGTGTAAAATTTCGGATACACGAGGAGCGCAAAAATGGCTCCTGGAAACGTCAGCACGCCGATCATCCTCGAGATGTAAAAGCACAAACTCGACGATTCGCCCATGCGGAAGAAAGTGAACACGAAATCCGAAAATGTCCCGTCCGAAAATTTGATCCTTCGAGCGCAAATGACCGAAAATATGAGCAAAAACGCGACGAGATCGACGCGTTTTCGATAGAAGGAATTTTCAAGAACGTATGCTTTTTCAATCAACGGATCTTCAAAAGCAAGCATCGATTTGTACTTCAAAGAAGCGAGTGCATTACTCAACTTACCGAAAATTTTGCGGATCGATTGAGGGACGTAGCCTCGTCCCTGGCCACTATCATAACTTGACAACAGCTCCACGAAAAACGAATCCGCGCCAGACTGGATTGGCGAGTCGAAAGATTTGTCCATGCTGTCTGCGCCGTTATAACTTTCGAGCAATTTGCAGTCTCTCTCAATAGCTAACGAGAAAAGCTTCAAGAAGCACGCTTTGTGCTGCAGTAGCATGTTTGTTATTTCAAGCAACCGGACTGTGGCAACTTTTCGAGCTTCTTCGAGCTCATTTTGTGAAACAGTTGTGCTGATTTCAGTCAGGCTTTCGAAAACCAAATCTGAAGCGCGAGCGAATATCGCTTGGCTCTGGTTTTCCAGCTCCTCAACGTGGTCGATTGCAGGTGCATGATCGGGAGCGGTATACGCCCCGCTCTTTACTTTGGACACGAATTCCTTCACTGCGAGGCATACTGCATTCGAGGCAATCAAGAGCGGATCGTCCAAAACTTTTGTGATGGCTTTCGAAAGATTCGAGCTTTGCGCCAAAACTGCGCAGTCTCTCGGCGAGAATCCGCTCGAGTTTCGCGACGTGAACCAAGATTCTATGGAGGATACTATGGACAAAAAATCAAGCACCATGTTCGTGTTCCCATTCATCGCGGCAATATGCAAAGCCGTATCTCTCGTCTCTTTGTTGCCGACGGTTGAAACCGTACCGAACAAGTTCTTTTCTCCGCCCAAGGCGATGACTTCGCGAACGATTTCCACTGAATCAGACAACGTCGCCGCGTACACATATGTTTTATACACTCCGTCCGCAGCTGCCAAAGACCGTGCATTTTCCAACATCTGAACTTGTGGTTTTAGCAATCGCTTAGAAAGCTTAGGGAATCCGTTTCTCAAAGCCCACAAAGTTATATCCTTTTGTACTAAGCAAAAATTTGGGTTCGTGAACGATCGCACGTCACCATCCTTGACTAGACACGCGCCGACGTATCGCTTAAAAGTGTAGCAAAATTCGGAGGACAGCGCATGCACTTCATCCATCGCTTCTTTCAGTTCTTGCGCGAGATCAATATCAGGCGTCAAGAGGATAATGATTGGATCACATAGTGCAGAACCTGCGAATTCGTGTCCTTCTGGCCACATCAGATTGATTGTCATCAGACCTTCCGCGTAATCGAGAGGTACCGATACGTACACGTAATTTGACTGTGAGTTTTGCAATACATCCGGCCGCTCCTGTTGCTGATTACTTTCGCTACTACTCTGATTCAAGCGCGTCGTTGTTTTTCTCGTCGATGCTTCCGTTACTGGAGAATTACCACCGAAACGAGCGATTACACTTCCTCTTTCCACTTGTCCGTTGATACGCACGACAGCTACGACGTCTGGAGGAACGCCTGTGACAATCAAAGTATTTTCATTCTCGCACGAATTTAAAATGTCCGGATTTGTACACATCACGTGTTTGGCCGAACGACAGTCGTGCTTTTTACGAATTTTAGTGCTCAATTCCCATTCGCCATTTCTTCGTCGCGTTCGCACCGCACCAATGATTACATCTATATCCACATCGTCCAAACCTCCATCGTCCGTATCGATGGCGTAACTGGCCAATTCTTTTGCAACTTCTTTGTCTGACGTTCCTCGTCGATTTCTCAAAAACGAATGACGTGACGTCATTGGTGGGATCAGTGCATCCACGTTCAACTTCGTGCATCCTGGTTCCGCGGTGAATTCTAATCTCGCCGGCGGATGCCCAGATTTCTCTGCGAAATAATTTTTGACGCCTTCGCCGATGGAAGCGCTCAAATCGTGAGGTTGTTTGTTATGAATCTTAATTTCTGCAGCGAGCGTGATAAAAGCCTCGTTGTCGAGATGCATTAATCGATCGTAACCTTCACTTCGCGTATACGACGCGTTGATTATCTCCCTTCTTCGTCTTTCCTCCGCATTTGTCGAAGGATCAAAATTTTCGGGCAGATGGTTCAGCAACATTTGCGCGCACTGTAAGCGTATAACTCTGAGCTGTGACACGCTGAGGGTTTTTTGATCTATTTGGGTTCCTTGTGATTGTTGCTGAACTTCTTCATTTCTTTCTTTGATTTTCATTCTTTCTTTCCTTTCTTTCTTCGTTGTGCCTTGATGCCAACTTGCACCGAGCAACGTGAGTGCATCGCGGATTCGCCGTTGACGAGTCAACTCATTCGAGGGAAGTACCGAAGAAACTTCGCGTTTATTATTATCAGTATTCGTTGCCGAATCGGAGTTTGCCCCTCCATTTGGCGCTGCTTCACCAGTTCCCGCTTGCGACATAATCATTCGATCGTACATGGCCAACGTATTTAATGCGCTCTCTTGCGCACTCGCCGGTACTCGCTTGAACGCCAATCTATTCAAGGAACGTAAACACGCTCTCCGACCTTCCTCGAAATTACCCACGTTGTGAAATTTCGTGCACTTTTGACAAAATCGACACAATTCGTTGTTAAACATCACTTCATCCGCTTTCAAATGAAACACGCACACCTTGACGCGAATTGAATACAAAGACAAGCACTCCTCATCGCACCCATTCACTTTGCAAAAAACTTTGTGCTTGATGACTCTATACTTTGTCCCATTCGCTGCCTCGCTTCTTAATTTGACCGGGACAAAACCGGTCGTTGCGAGTGCTGCTGCGGCGATGCTCGTTCTCGCGCCGTCGTCTGCGGTACCATCCGCCGAATCGGTCGTAAAGTTCTTTTCTTCTTTTCGTCGTTTTTCGAGATACTTATTCTTGTCTCCCTCTTTCTCTTCACTCGTTCTCACCATCGGTCGAAAGCGAGGCGAGTTGCGCAAGTCATTCACGTCCGCTTCTTCTTCTTCTTCTTCTTCTTCATCGTCGTCGTCGTTGGAGCCATCTTCCGTCCCCATCGTTTGTTTCCTCTTCAAACCTCCTCCTCTTCCTCCGACTCGTTTTTTCCCAGTCTTTAGAGTTGTGAGTGTTGTTATTTTTTTCCCAATGGCTTTGTCCGAGTCCCATTTGAATTCTTCGAGCGCCCAAGCAGCATCTTTCTCGTTCTCGTTCAGCGGTAGTATTCTCTCTCGTTCTTCTTCTTCTTCTTCTTCTTCTTCTTTTGTGTTGTTAGTATTGTCATCGTTATTGACGATGCTTTCGACGTTCGTATTTGTCGTCGTCGCCATCTTTTGTCTTCTTCTTCTTCTTCTTCTTCAATAATACTACTACGAGTTAAATGTCGGAGCGCGAAGCGTTGTACGGAACAAAACTCAGACAAAACAGAAGAGAAGATCCGTCCTCCGTCTTTTAAAAACCTCGTTGATTTTCTCTCTCTCTCTCTCTCTCTTTTGACGGCGACGATTCAGACAAACTGATGATATTAAACTCGGCAGAAGAGCTTCTTTCACACTTCTTTCGATCTTTTGTTTGCGTCGTCGTGCTTTGTTGTTGTTGTTGTTGTTGTTGTGTGTGTGTGCTCTCTTTTTCTCTCGAAGATGATGATGACGCGCGCGCAGAGGGTCGAAGAAAGAGCGGGTGTTTATTAAGCCGCAAAAGAAGGAAAAAGAGAGAAAAAGAGAGAAAAAGAGAGGGAAACAAGATTTAATTGGCCAGAGAGCCCCTTCACTGAGAGAAAGATTCCCTTCTTCTTTGGAGGAGAAATCTACTTTTTTTTCTCTTTTTTGTCCTCCGTTTTCTTTTTCTTGCCAGAACTCTTCGACGAACGAACTCTTCTTCTTCTTCTCGAGAGAGAGTATCATCATCAAAAGACCACAGAAGAAGAAGAGTCCACTCTCTCTCTCACACAACAGAAGAGAGAACACCTTGAACACCAAGAACACAACAACAGAAGAGAGAGAGAGAGAGAAACGCATCACATGAACAACAACAACGACGACAGAAAAGAAGAAGAACAAAAAGAAGACAAAGCACCGTTCGACGAGGATTACGAACACTTACTGTTACGAAGAGAACAAAGAGGCGACGGAGCGGCATCGTCCAGCGACGAAGACGAGAAACAGAAGAGAAACGACGACGGCGACATTAGTAGCGACGAAGAGAGGAGTTCCGAGGATGACGACGACGACGAGGATACGGAGGAAGACGACAACGTAAACGACGCGTTACGACGGAAGAAGAAGGTATCGAAAGTGAGACGACGGAAAGATAAGGAGAACAACGTGTCGTTGACCTCGACGCCGACGCCGAGAAGACGAGGCGCAGAGGATAATACTACTACTACTACTAACAACAATAGTAATAACGAGAAGAAGATAATATCAAACAACACAAACAAGAACGACCTAGAAGAAGAAGAACAAGACGAAGGAGATGACCCGTACGAGTTGACAAAGTTTGTAGTCTGTGGAAATCTGTTCGAAGTGAAGAAGAAATACGTCCCGATTAAACCTATAGGCAAAGGCGCGTACGGCATCGTCTGTTCGGCGAAGGACGAAAAGCAAAACACAAAGGTGGCGATTAAGAAAATAACGAACGCGTTTGAGAACGTGGTGGACGCGAAACGAACGCTGAGAGAGATTAAACTTTTAAGGCATTTGAGGCACGAAAACGTCGTTCCCATTACTGATTGCATGCTTCCCTCGAAAGAAGAGGAGTATAATTTCAACGACGTGTACGTCATGTACGAGTTGATGGATACGGATTTACATCAAATCATTCGCTCGGACCAACCGTTAACGGACGACCACTGCCAATACTTCATTTACCAGTTATTAAGAGGATTGAAGTATATTCACAGCGCGGACGTCTTACACAGAGATTTGAAACCGTCTAACTTGTTGCTAAACGCCAACTGCGACTTGAAAATTTGCGATTTTGGTTTAGCGCGAACAAACACGCAAGATAAAAACCGAGATTTCATGACAGAATACGTCGTAACGAGATGGTATCGCGCGCCTGAATTGTTGTTATCGTGCGCAGAATATACCGTCGCCATTGATGTGTGGTCTTGCGGGTGCATTTTAGCTGAATTACTGGGTAGAAAACCGTTATTTCCGGGGAAAGATTACGTCCATCAGTTGAATCTGATTACCAAAGTCATCGGCACCCCGGACGAGCAGGATTTATATTTCGTGACTTCGGATAAAGCCAGACGATATTTACGTCAACTTCCGTATTCTAAACCGATGGATTTTAAACGATTATACCCGGAAGCGAACCCGTTAGCGTGCGATTTAATTGAAAAGATGCTCATCTTTAACCCGGAAAAGCGCATCAACGTCGAGGAGTGTTTAAAGCACCCGTATTTGGCGTCGTTACACGACACGAACGACGAACCAGTAGCGAACGCGCCGTTCACGTTCGCGTTCGAGCAACACAACGGAGGCGAAATGTCCGAGGAGACGGTGAGAAGACTCATCTTTCAAGAGTTGAAACAACTCGACGAGGAGATTAACTTTCCTCTGCTGCGCAATACGCACGCCGACGCTTTAGAGGAAAGATTGCAAACCATGAGAGTTTAATAATAATAAACTATTTCTACTACTACTAATAACGAGAAAGAGAGAGAAAGGTGTGTGTGTGAGAGAGAGAATGAGCGTGAAACTACTAATACTTTTCCTGCTACTTATAATACACTAATACATTTGCGAACAAAAATTCTCTAACACCCCAAACACCTCCCAGACAAAAAAGGCCGCGCCACTTTCCGTTTCTGATTGATTTCCACTTCACTTCTCAAACGCACAAAAGATACAGTCGTCGTCAACACCCTCTGTATCTTCTCGAAGCAATAGTAGTAGTGTGTTGTTATTAATTCATCGCGATGAATCAATACGACGAAGGAGAGTCCGAGAGGCTCATCGTCCCTTCTTCCTCCTCCTCTTCGTCTTCATCTTCTTCAGCGGGGAAATTTTCATCGTCGATGATGAGAAAAGTCAGCATCGGCGCGTCTTTGGGCGCGCTCGCGCTGTTTGCGACCAGCGCGTCGTCGTCATCTGATGCCGTTTCACGTCATTCTCCCTTAAAACTCGGTGAAGGAGCGACAAATAGTGCCGCTGTGAATCATCAGCAAGGAGGAAAGAAAGTGTTCACGTTGCACACCTCCTGTTCACCTCTGTTGCAACAAAAGGACAACAACGCTTTGCCGTTCCCAATGCAAGATAACTGGAAATACATCGGCGCGAAGTTGATCACGAAGAGCATGAGCGAGGAATTCGATTTCGACCAGGCGAAGGAAATGCGAATGACGACGTGCGGGACCTTCGAGGTTGAACACGAACAGATGAAACCGAACGAACAGTTTGGGTTTTACTTGTACCCGAAACCGCGACCGACCAATGACGAGGAAGACGATGGGTCGCCGTCGTTAGGATACGATTCGTGGACTACGTTCCACTCGAGTGGTGAAACGGACTCGTTCGTAGGCCGTTTAGGCAACGAAGAGAAGGAAGAATTGTCCGCGGCGATTACGAAAAAGATCAACACGGGCAAGTATCGCGCGGTGTCCGAGTTGGCTTGCGAAAACGTGTCGCCGCACGAAGAAGACCAGTGCCCAGCTTCGAGAAAAGGAAAGATTGGCAAGATTGTTACTCTGGGTGACGATGAAAAGAATGATTCGAACGATGTCGCGAACGCATCCATGTCCAAATGCACCGGTCAATTCACGCACGGCATTTCGGAAAGGACCGGAGGAGTGAAGAACGTCCTGTACAACCGAGTATTCGACGGGAAGACGTTGAGTTACGTCTGGGGGTCGTGTGCGCACACGTGCGAGAACGCGGACCAGCCGCACCGCACGCAGGTCTCGGCTGGGTGCGACGTGCCGAAATTGTTCGCGGTAAAAGCGAAAATGTCCATTTCTGGTAACGGCATGACTGCGCAAAAGCTGCTCTCCAACGAAAAGCAAAACGCCGCTTTGAAATCAGCCATCGCCGATATTGTCCACGTTCGACCGCAAGACGTGGTCATTAAATCCTTGAAGGACGTCGCGATGTCAGAAGAAGCACTTTTGGGCGAAATGAAGCAGTCCCAAGACGAAGGTTTCGTGGACATTTCTCAATTCGCACAAAGAGTCGCCAAGCTCGAAAATCAACACTCGGAGGTGTACAAAGAAAATCAACAGTTGACGCAATTAAACGTTGAACTTGCGGAGAACAAGAAAGCTTTAGAGGATAAAATCAACAACTGGAAAGCCGAGAATGAAAAGTTGAGGAAAGCAATCGCGGAGAGACAAACGACGTTACACAGTACCAACGCAGATAGCGTGCTTGGTGAAGAAGAAGTCGCTGCCCCGGGCAAATCTATTTCTGCCACTGTCGCTGCTCCGTCGAAGTCTTCTTCTTCCAGTGCAGTTGAAGTTGGATTTGAAATCATCGTGCAAGAGAAAGAGGGAAATGCTGAGACTATTTTGAAGTCTTTGATGTCCACCGCTCCGGAGCGAATGTTGAAAGTGTTGAACAACAGTCGCGGAATTAACATGTTGAAACAAGTCACCTATCTTTCCGCGCCGAAAATTCGTGAAGTCTTGGCAACAGAGTCCACGATAAGTCTCGAAGCTATCCAACGAGTGCCAAAAACAGAGGAACAACTCGTGAAAGAAAAGAGGCAAATCGAAAACGCCAACGATGCGGTCAAAGCGGCGACTTCTGCGTCGCGAGTCGCTGAAATTGAAGCCGAAAGAAAAGTTTCCGAAGAAGTCGAGACGGCGAGAGAACTCGTCGCGCAAGAAAAGATTGGCGCTTCGAACGCGTTCAGAGAAGCGTTTAGAGCGAAAGAATCTGCACTCGCCGAAAAAGATGAGGATAAAAAAGAAGCGCTCGAGGAGGAAGCCGCCAAGCTCGAAGCGAGAGCGGTGAGAGCGCAAGAGGAAGCAGACGTCGCGCAAGACGTTTTGAACGAAGAAACGAAGAAATTACATCGCTCCGGTAACGTTGTCATCTCTTCCTCTTCATCTACTTCGTCTAAGAGCACGGCGGAAGCAAAAGTTGGTCTCCTCGATGCTGCTACTGACGACGACGACAACAATAAAGAATTCAAAGAAATTTTAGAAGAAGTTGAAGAACAAAAAGATGCGCTGGAGGAGAAGAATACCGCCGCAGGCAAGACAAAAGTCGCCTCGTGCAAAGGAAAATCGCCGAATTTTAAAGTGCAAGCCTCGGTTGCCATCTCTGGTGCTGGAATCACCTCTGCGAGTCAGATTTCAACGCATCCAGAGTTCGCGGACTCGTTCTCGAAGACCATCGTCACCCTCACAGGCGCCGACGAAGATCAACTCATGTGGTTAGATCTCTCGACTCGACCGGTAGAAGAAGAAGAAGGAGAGAAAGACAGCAAGAGCTCGAGATTAGGCGCTTGGTTCAGTTCCGTAGCGCTTGGACGTTTCGTTTCCGACGACAGTAACGAAGAACCGGTCGAAGTTACCTTTTCGCTTCTCTCGTGTTCTCGAAGCGGCGCCGAAGATCTCGCCGACAAGTTGTACGGCGTCACTCCGAAAAAGATGCTCGCCGCGGCGACAGAATACGGAGCGGCGATCGACGACATTCAATTCGTTTCTCCGCCGAAGGTTTTACCAGTCGATCAAGACTTTATCGAATCCTACAGCGGGCCGACGGTTGAAGGTAAATCGACTTCCGTGAACGTCAAGCCGCGAGTATTAAAGACGGCGTTGAAAATCGTCAACTCCGAGAAAGAGGCGGAGATGGAGGAAAAAGGCGAGCAATTCGAAGAAGAGGAAGAACGAGACGAAGAAAAGGAGGAGAAAAATAGTAATAGATCATCGTATGATGAGTCTGGCAACGGATCGTTATCGGAGCAGCTTGCGAGCATCCAACGCGATTCGTTGCAATCCATTCAAGCTCATCAAAAACGAGAGATGAGCGTCGCTGACGACGACGACGAAGCGTTTTGAACAAAGAAACGCATTCTGAGTATTTCTGTAGATTGTATTACTGTGTTTTTATGTTAAAATATGTCCATGTTAATTATATATCAAAATTATTTAAGCTTTGGCATTCATTTCTCGTTCCGTGCTGCTACTGTTCGCGCCGTCCTCGGATTTCGCGTCTATCTTTGGCATCGACATCGCCTTCTCTCGATCTTTATATTTGGAATAATTATAATAACACACCGCCACAAAACTAATCCCGTACCCAAAAAGTTGTAACTTTGTGATTGGCGCATCAAACAACGCTGAACTGATGAAAATCAGCAACCAATCTTTGACCACCCCGGCGACGTTCATCGTCAGCGCCGACGTCTTTCCGATTAACAAATACACCGCCATGTTCAACGCGAAAGCCGTGCACGCGTTTAAGAACAAAATGTGCGGTTGACTCGTATTCACTTCCGTGTTTGTGTCTAAATATCTCGGAACTTCTAAAAACGTAAACGGTATCAACAAAAATACAAAGCACGCCGGCGACACGTAATACAACGTCGTTATCGAATTCATCTTCAGCTTTTCCGAGTTTAATATTATTTGTACCAATCCCAATCTAAAGGCTTCCGCGCACACCGACGCCAACTGAATCAACACCCCTAACAAGTGGAAGTTCAACTCCCCGTAAGACGCAATGCACACTCCTAACGTAATCACGAACATGTTCGCCAACCTCGCGTACGTGAACTGTTCGATCCCCATCAAGCACCCGACGGTATACACGCTCGCCGGCATCAACGCTTTCAACATCTGAATAAACGCCACGGATAAGTACACGTACGCGGTGTTCGAGAGCCATAAACTCAGCGCAAACAACGCCCCGACTGGGACGATCTTTTGCACGTACGTCTGCCTGTCCAGATCGTTCGAATTTACCAGCTTAAACACTCGAATGATTAAAAACGCCATACACGAGCAAAAACACATGTGTATCATGGTTAAAGAAATCGGGAACGGGAACCCGAAAAACGATAAGATGTACTTGTTGAATAAAATCACTCCCGAGGAGAGACCGATCCAAGTGGCGACGTAGCCGTACGCGATTAACGCTTCGTTTATTAACGCGGAGCCTGCCATTGGGGCGATCGAAGAGGCGGCCGCTGCGGCTGCTGGTACCACCATCTTTCCTTTTTAACTTTTTTTGTAGATTGCTTCAAGACGAGTTGTGTGGTGGTTTCATTGTATTATTCCCTCGTTCTTTCCTTTTCATTCTCTAAAATCAAACACATCAAACAAAGCTTCTTTTCTTTTTTTTCGCTTTCGAACTTTAAGAACAAAGAACAACAAGAACGAGAACAACAAGAACACAACTTCATTCATACGAACAAGAACCAGACGACGACGACGTATAAAATTAGAGAAGAAAAAAACCTCTCTTTAAGACTCTCTGCTTTGAACGCGCTGCTCTGTTGTCTATCTCTGATGTGAGATGAGTCAGTCAAAGTTGGAGTATTTGAAGCGAAACTATCTTCTGAGCGGAGGAGGAGGAGGCAAAGAAGTTAAAGAAGAAGAAAAGAAGGTAAAGAAGAAGAAGAAGAAAAAGACGAATGTGACAAAGAAGAACGAGAGGAAAGAAGAAGGAGTGAAAGTGTACGACGAAGACGAGGACAACTACAATACTACTAATACTAATAATAAAACGGCTTTAGAAGAGGATTTTGAGAATACTCCGGTGATTGTGACCGACGCGCACTACGTGGCGAGGAGTAAACGGGAGGAAGAAGATGAGAAGAAGACAAAGAAGAATTCGTCGAATTCGAATTCAGGGTGGGTGACCGTCGTCGAAGGCGCGAAGGAGGAAGAGGAACCGCATGACGACGATGATGATAATAATAAGAACAACAATAAGAAGACGAAGATGAAAAAGAAAAAACGACGGCACGATTCGGATGGAGAAGAAGAAGAAGAAGAAGAAGAGAAGAAGAAGACAAAGAAGAAGACAAAGAAGCGGAGACAACGACACGACTCGGACGACGATGACGCAGAAGAAAAAGAAGAACCTGCGACGACAAATGATGACGTTAAAACGGAAGTGGTGGAATACGACTCGGACGGAGACGTCATCGTTCGAAAAGTTACCAAAACAACGGAAGCGAAGAGAAGCGAGGAACCGGAACAAAAAGTCGAATACGACTCGGACGGCGACATTATAGTCAAACCGCAACCGCCAGTGAAAGCGACAAAGAACAAAACCGGTTTAGTGTCCGCGTCCGAAATTGTCAAAGAAGCCGAGTTGAGGCGCAAAGAGCAAGAGGAACGCATCGAGAAGATGTCCGCGGAGAAGAGCGGGAAGAATGCGAAAACGTTAGTCAGAGATAAAACCACCGGACGGTTGTTAACGCAAGAAGAAATCGAAGAGAGAACCAAAGGCGCTCAAGAGACGAAGAAGGAACGAGAGAAACCGGTTTGGGGAGGAGGTTTGAAGCAACAACAGATTGAAAATGAAAAAGCGGAGGAGCTGAGGAAAGCGAGCGAGGCGCCGTTCGCTCGTTCGGAAGTAGACGCGACGTGGAACTCGGAGAAAATGAACGAAGTGCGATACGGCGACCCCATGGCGAAGAAAGCGCACGAGAGGCAACAAAAGGAACTTGAAAAGCAACAGAAAAAGCTGAACGTGATGCAAGGCGTGGATAAGAAACTGGCTAAAAAACACGGGTTTAAAGTTCCGCAAGAAATTCCAAAGCACTCGTGGAGGAACAAAGCAGTTGCGGTCGAAAGGAATAGATACGGCATCGAACCCGGAAGACACTGGGACGGCGTCGATCGAGGCACCGGTTTCGAGAAGAAATGGTTGCAGAAGAGCGAACTTAGGAAGCACTTAGAAATAGAAAAGCGAGGAACGAGAAACCTCACCGACACGGTATACGATGAAGACGACTTCAACGAGGATTTAGGCACGTAGGAATTTTTTTAGTTGTTTGAATGTTAGTTTTTATCTCTAGTTTCGTTCCGCTATTACAAATTCTAAATTTATCCCCTCTCGCACATCTCTCTCTCTCTCTCTCTATCACCCACTTGAAATGTTACAATCAATACTTAGAAGACCATCTCGTGGGGCTTGTCGCCACTTTTAAGGGAAAACAAAGAGGACATGTACTCTTTCAAGTGCGGCACGGCGCCGATGGCGGCGCCAACCGAGGCGTCCAAAGCTTTGTTTGCCGCGACGTACTCAGCCGGCAATTCCTTTCTCGCCGTCGGCGCGGCAAAGAAACCATCCTCAGACTTGGCCGAGCGGTCCTTCGCCGGCTTTTTGAAGTATTTATCGTCAAACGCTTTGCAATCAACTTTGGAAACGTCAACCTTGGTGGAGGTGGCGATGGCGTATCTTTGGTTCAATCGCTTCACCGGCACGCCGTTGATGCCATACGGGCCGCACACCAACAACAAACCAGAATCTAATTGCTTCAAGAACACGCACTTCTTCCCCTTGAAGTGACCAGCTAAGACGATCAACACGGTCCCCGGTGTGATGCTCTTGCGCAACTTCGTTTGGTTCTTCGCTTGCGACTTGGCTTGCGACTTGAGCGGCTTTTTGATGTCATCCGCCGGGTAAAAGGACGGTGTCCCAGATTTGACTTTCTTTGCTCCTTTCTGTTTTGATTATTAGGAGATGAAAAAGAAGAGAAGGTGTGAGTGATGATTGCGTGCGAGCAAAAAAGGAGAAGAAGAAAGACGTTCTGCGCGTGCGGTCAAATCGTCGCATCCAACACCTCGAAAGCCCTTCAAGAGAGAGGAAGGAACCTAAAAAGAACGGAGACAAAAAACGAAATTCAGGCCCTCTCGATCACCACGCGCGATGAAATAAAAAAACATGCAAACTCGATATCAACTCGTCCAAACGTATTTCATCAACATTTCGACGACGAATCATCGAGCGCGCGCCGTTCGCATCCATCCTTCACGCGCCGTTTTTCGAAAGGATGAGAAATTTTCAGAGTCCCTCTACATTTTAGGCGGAAACCCAAAAAAATCATCATCCAACGCGCGCAAGCAAAAAGCGAAAGAGCGCGGTATTTCTCGCTCCATTCACGCGCGCGCGATACAAACTATGCTTTATCATCTCTCTCTCTCTCTCTCTCTCTCTCTCTCGAGAAGCTGATAATCATCGCAGACGACAACAAAAGAGAATGCTCTGCGCTTACCTTTGCCATTTTATTTTTATGTCTCTGTAGTATGTTTTAATGAAGTTGAATTTTGTTAGGGGGGCAGCTCCTCAACAAATCAGACTTTAGAAGAGACTCTTCAGAAAAAAAAGAGAAAAAAATCGCGAAGAAGAAATAAAAAATGTCGATTGGAATTTAACAACTCGTCGGCAGTGAAATGCGGCGAGCAGCGGCGAGACTACAGCGAAGGCTCTCGAGCGTAACCGCGACGACGTCGTCGTCGTCGTCGTCTCTCGGTGGTGGTGATGTTCATCCTCAGTCGTCGCTCTTCCTCCTCAAAAGATATCTCTCTGCGGCGGCAGCGGTGCCCGAACAGAAACTTTCCATGGACGATAAAAATTTCCTCGACGGATCCTACGTGCGTCGTTCTTCTCTTCTTTTTCTCGTCGTTGTTTACTCACCACTTCTTCTTTGTCTTCTTTTTTAATTCTGACATAAACAGGACGTGGAGCTTCTGCCAACAGGACAGATCCGATATCGGTCTCCGCACAATCGAGTCATCGGTCCGGCGTTGGTGCCACCGCAATCGTTCGATTCTCCGTTGCCGGCGATTGACGATTTCGACGACTGGGACGTTGGCGCTCTCGTGGAACGAAAGAAGAAGAAACAGAAAGAGAAACAAAAGGAATTATTAGAAAATCAAATAGAGTTACCTATGAGAGGTTTGTTTAGCGTTTTAGTCGAGCGCAAATCGCAACTGAGGATTAAAGAAGAGTCGCCGGAAAATCTCGAGTTCGTCGCCAGACGGGAAAGGCAAAGACGGGTGGAAAACGAAAGCGTGAACGACGAGATTAAACGATACAGAGAGATGAGCGAACAGATGGCACAAGTTGGCGCGGGCGCGAATTTACCAGCAGTGCGACAGTTGTTGACGTCGTTTTACGAGCCGTTAATGGTTGGTGTAGAACGAGAACAAAGCATGATTAGTGAAGGCGTGCCCGGCTTCGATCGAAGAGTGTACGGACCGTATTTACAATTATTAGGAGCGGATAAAATAGCCGTGATTTCGTTACACACGATAATTTCCATGCTCATGCGTGGGGTAGAAAAGACGAGAGGCGATGTGTTTCGCGACCATTCACGTGAACACGGCGAAGCCGGGAGCGTGAAGTTTGTTCGTCTGGCGAGCTCGCTAGGCCGAGTGATTGAAGCCGAAGTGAATTTATCGCGATTGCAAACGAGGGAAAAGTTATTGTCGGCGCGATACCGCGCCGGATTGATCAACATGGAAGATATCGTGGAAACGTTTAACCAAGAGAGACACGCCGGTGAAAACGAAATGATTGCAGAAAGAGAACGGGAAGAGAAAATCGCAAACATCGATAGAGAGATTCGCGAAAAGAATTTGATAAAGGAAAGCGATATTACGAGCACGATGCTCCAAAGAGATTCGACAAAGAAATTGAAATCAGTTCGCGCGGTTTCGGAACAAGCGAAGAAAGCGCTAGATAACGCCGACTGGGGTTCAGTTCTTCACTTGAAAGTCGGCGCGGCAATCATCGCCATCGTTTTGGATGTGTGTAAAATTAAAGTGCCAGGACCGGAAACCGCGGAGACAGGCGAGAAAATTGAGGTGCCGGCTTTTTATCACGACTATTCGTTGGAACCAAACGCGTACCAGGGATGGAAACAGAAAGCCAGTCCGAACAATCGATCGGGGACAGTGCATTGGCACGATTCTTTTTTCCGATTCGTGCATTCGGCGACGTTGGCGAGAGCGAGGAGCGCGATTACGAGACACAAACCGATGATTGTTCCTCCTAGACCGTGGGAATCGTACAACAAAGGTGGTTATTTAAATTCGAATTCAGTCGTCATGCGAGGGAATTACTCGAGAGACGGTCCTTCGGATGGGCAAATGAAACTTCTAGCAGAACGCGTCGGCGAATACGACAACGTTTTTGGCGCCTTGAATGTGCTCGGCTCGACCGCGTGGGTGATCAACACGGACATTTTAGAAGTCATCGAACAAGTTTGGCGAGAGAAGAAGTACGCGGGTGGTTTTGGTGGTGGTATCGCAAACATACCGCCTCGAGCAGAGTTAAATTTACCGAACTGGCCTTCGAGCGAGTTTCGATTACGGCGCGAACGCAATGGACCTCTCTACGCGACGGCGCTACCGTCCTCGAGAGAAGTTGGCGAGTTCATGAGAGCTTTAAACCGAGCGAAACAAACCAATCGCGAGTTGCATTCACAAAGGTGTGATTTTGCCATCAAGCTTCAAGTCGCCAGAGAAATGAAGAACGAAGAGCGCATATACTTTCCGCACAACGTTGATTTCCGCGGTCGCGCGTATACCATGCACGCGCACTTGAACCACATAGGGTCTGATTTTTGTCGAGGTACTTTGAAGTTTGCCGATGCAAAACCGTTAGGTGAGAACGGTTTAGATTGGTTATTTATTCAGTGCGCGAACTTATACGGCGGTGGAGCGGATAAACTCCCTTTACATCAGCGCGTCGAGTTTAGCAAGCTAAACTTAGAGAAGATTAAGAAATCTGCGGAGGATCCGCTCGGCCCTGAAGGGTCTTGGTGGCAAGACGCCGATGACCCGTGGCAATGCTTGGCCACGTGCATGGAAATAATTAAAGCGATCAACTCGAAAGACCCGGCGAAGTACATGTGTAATTTGCCCGTTCACCAAGACGGGTCGTGCAACGGTTTACAACACTACGCGGCCTTGGGCAGAGATTTCGCCGGTGGACGAGCAGTAAATTTGGTCCCCGCCGATCGTGGTGCGGACGTTTACACCGGTATTGCGAATGTTTTGAGAGACATCGTTCAAAAAGACATCGAAAATTGTGATTACAAAGACGAAGAATCCGTGGAACGAATGAAGTTGGCAAAACTTCTCATCGACCAAGTCGATCGAAAACTCGTCAAACAAACGGTCATGACATCCGTCTATGGAGTCACTTTTGTCGGCGCTCGAATGCAGATTTCAGCGCGCTTGAAAGAACGCGTCGGTTTCGAAAGCGAAAGCGTCCGGTACCGAGTCGCGGCATACGCCGCAAAACGAACTTTGGACGCTTTGAACGACATGTTTCAAAACGCTCGCGAAGTCATGGGATGGCTCACGCATTGCGCCTCGGTCGTGACGAAAGTCAACGCCCCTGTCCAATGGACAACCCCGCTCGGTCTTCCTGTCCTTCAACCGTATCGAAATCAAACGCAAAAGTCAGTCCGCACGTTGCTCCAAACCTTTGTCCTCAGATCGGAAGACGAGAAGCAAAAAGTGAACAAATCGAAACAGCGATCGGCGTTCCCGCCAAACTACATCCACTCCATCGATTCCACGCACATGATGATGACCGCTTTAGAGTGTTCTCGAGCAAACATCACGTTCGCCGGCGTCCACGATTCTTTCTGGACCCACGCCGGAGACGTCCCGGTCATGTCTCGAATCCTCCGCGAAAAATTCATCGAGTTGCACGAAACGCCTCTTTTGGACAACTTATACGAAGAGTTGAAATCAACCTATCCGGAAGTTGCCGGTGAGTTTTTGCCTCCTCCAGAGTACGGGGACTTGGACATCGAAACCGTCAGGGATTCCGCGTATTTCTTTAGTTAATTGTTAGTAGTTAGAGTGTATTAGCGAAGTGTATAGCAGTAGTAGAGTAGTAGCAGATGATTTTTGTGTTGTCTTTTCATTTTCGCGTGTGCAACCTGTCTTTTCTCGCTTACAAAAACTTCATTAATTAATTAAAAAATGAACCGAGAAGTGGCCTCTTCGGAAAAGCTTTCCTCCGGCGAAACCGCCTACGGGGAAACGAAGTATCTCTGGATGAACGTCAAAGTCTTGTCGATTATCGTTGGATGTACGTTTATTGTTGTTCGTATTCCTCTCTTCTTCTTTGTCATCTTCTTTTCCCGAATGTGATGATGAAAAGACGAAAGCGCGTCTCGTAGTTCTCGTACTCTGTTTTGTTCTTCTCGCTTGCGGGCCTTTACGTGCACTGCTTCAACTGACCACCACCTTTCGCGATTATTATTAAACAGACTGCATCATCGGCTCGCAACTCTCCGTGGTGAACAAACTCGCCGTGTCGGATTTGAAGCTCCCGAATACAATTTTAATACTTCAGTTCGTCTCCTGCGTGTGTTTATTAGGCGGAGCGCACGCGATGAACGTCATACAAATATCCAACATCAATCGCGAGACTGTTCTTGGGTTTATACCTTTATCCATCGCGTTTTTTGGTTTACTGAGCGCCGGGATGTGGGTGATGAAAGAAGCGCCGTTGGAGACGTTCATCGCGTTCAAGTCGACGACGCCTATTTGCTTTTCGATGATCGATTATATATTTTTAGGAAGAGCGTTACCGAGAGCGAAATCAATCATGAGTATGGTTGGTATTACTTTAGGTGCTATTTATTACGTCCACGGAGACGTTTTGTCCAACGCCGCATCGTACGGATTGTGCGTCGTTTTTATCGTCTTCGCGTGTTTGGAAGGTTCCATCGCCAAGGACACCATCAACCGCTACAAGATGAACAGTTGGTCGAGAACATTTTTGATGAATTTGATAAGCATACCGATATCGTTTATGTTGGCATTGTTTACGGGGGAGTTATCGCACGCTGGTAATTTGGAAGATGTGCACGGAGACGCTTTAGAGTTTACCAACAGAGCGGTGTTGGCTTTGGGTTGTTCGTGCGTGTTTGGCGTCGGGATGGGCGTCTTTACCATGCTCATCAGAGACGCGTTGAGCGCGACATCGGTGTCCGTCGTGGCTACTTGTAACAAATTTTTGAGCGAAATTGTAAATTATTTCATATGGAACAACCACGCGTCTTTAGACGGTGCCGGAGCGGTGTTTTTTATCATTTTCTGCGGCGCGTTTTACGAACAGTCGCCGTTGCGGAAAGGGGAGATTGGTTTTTCCAAAAAGAGCGCGTGTCCGTGTTTGCCGAGGCACGTGGTCAACGCGATGTTCAATCTCGTCGGTATGGGGACCGTTAGTACCGGAGACGTTGGAGTTGACGACAGAGACGCAGAGTTAGCGAATAAAAACGCGAATTAATTTAATCTACTTACTTAGAAAATTTTACCACTTAGAAGCAGGAGAGAGAGCTATTAGAAGCGATAGGTCGTGTTGTCGAACTAACATGTATACTACTTTAAATAAATTAGTCATAATCTACAGTTTTACAGCAATCTATTTTGCACTCCGTTCAAGTGCGCGGCACCTAATATCGCAATGACCGTTTTCTCAGTTCCTTTTTGTTCCTCGCATTTCTGGCGAATACTCTCCGAGAGCACGTCGTTGCGTTCTCCCAACAACGCGACTAACATCAATCGAGACAAAACCACGATTTGGAACACGTCTAAAAAGAGGAAAAGTACGGACAACGTCTCGTCCAAGATATCTGCGCTTTGCACGAGACCAACTCCTCCAGATGCCGCCGTCGCTAGAACGTCCCCGCCGCCGCTCGTTTCCATCGCCTCGACCAACCCCGGCAAATTCGCCAACCCGAAATAAAACGAAAGCAAAGGCACGACTAATTTTGGCGACTTCAATAACCACGCCAACGGGTACCGAAACAAAGAAATTGGCAACGCCACGAGTAACCTCCCGTCTAACAAGAAATCTTGCAACGATAAAGTCTGCACGTCCTTCCCGAACTCTTTCGTCGGGTACAATTCCGTCGCCGAGTACCGCACCAAATCCTCTCTCACCCTTTTCCAACCGTCGATGCTCTTCACATCTTCCAGCGTTTCCTTGAATATCCGTTTCATGTTCTGCCCGAGATCGTCTATGGACTGGTCCCCGAGCGAGACTTGCGATTGATCCTCCACCAATTCCTGCGCCGCTTGAAACTCGTTATCCAACAGTTGACGCCTAATAGTTCCTGGACGTTGAAACTCCAACGTTTTCTCCCATCGTTTTTCGCACGACTCCAGAACTAAACATCCAAACGTGCCGTCCTCGATGGCTTTTGAGGTCATCTCGTGTACGAGCTCGATCGAGCGCGGGTTATAATGCATGGTGCCGATTAAACACACTTTCGTGTTTGAGTGTTTTTCTCGGAACGTCAGAGATTGGAACGACTTCACGCTCGACTTTTGATTCTTCTTACTCGTATTACTATCATCTTTAGACGCGGACGAGGACGACGTTACGCGTGAGCAAAACACATTGTTATTCAGGAGTGTAAAGTTTCGCATGACGCGATGATGATGCTCCTTTTCTCTGTCTCTGTCTCTCTCTGTGTTTAATGAATACTCACAGAAGTGACGTGTGTTGTTCTCAATAAGGAAGTTGAATGAAAAAGGAGAAAAAAAACATGCGTGGAAGAAGGAAAATGTCAGAGTTCTTCTGTTGTTGTTGTTGTTGTGTACATCTTTCTTTCTTTCTTTCTCGATTTCAAAACGAGTTACAATTATATTTTCACTCACGTGTCGTGAAGAGGACGACGGGACGGATTGCTCGTTTCCCCCTGCATCGGCTTTTTCTTTTTCTTTTTCTTCGTCTTTGCGTTGGCGCCGAATTCGCGAGCGGTAAGAGCGGCGGTATTCGCGTCGCCGTCGTTTTCAGGCGGCGTTGGACCTCCTCCTTCTCCTTCTTCCTCTGCGTTCTCCCTTGTCGATGTTGTGTTGCTTCGGGTTTTCTTCTTCGTTTTCTTCGTTTTCATTTTCTTCGCAGTAGTTGCGCCACCGTCATTCGTCGCTTCTGATTTTCCGCCACCGTTTCGTTGTTTCCGTAACAACGTGCGCGCGACTTCGAAGAACAACTCTTCAACGCCTTCCCCGGTTTTTGCCGAAGATGTGACGCACATGTGACACCCGAGTTCGTTCGCCATGCGATTGGCGCGGTCCATGGATACGAATACCGCATTGCCGTCGTCGTCTTCGACAATCTCGTCACCGCCGTTCCCTCCTCTGCTAGAAGAAGAAGGCTCCTCGATCCTATCCTCGTGTTCGTCCGTAATCTTGTCCATTTTATTCCCGCACAAAATAATCAAAGCGTCTCTCTTCTCGCACTTCTCCTTTAATTCGTTGATCCAAAATCTCGCCTTCTCGAACGACTTCTCGTCGTCCAGCGCGAACACGACTATCGCCACGTGCGCTCGGCGGTAGTACAGATTCGCTAAACTCTCGTACCTTTCCTGACCGGCGGTATCCCAGATTTCAAACTTGACTCTTCGCCCTGCTTGTGGTGGCTTTTTCATTTTTATTAAACTCTCATCTTTATCGCTTTTGTTGACTTCAATCGTCCTCGCCACGAACGCGGCGCCAACCGTCACTCGAGAATCAACGTCAAACGTATTCGTGGCGAACCGATTGACGATGCAGGACTTCCCAACCCCGCTGTCGCCGAGTAAAACGACTTTCGTTTTCAAAATTTCATCTCGTTCTTCTCTTCTTTGTTGTCGAGAAGAGGAAGAGGAGGAAGCGCCTCTCGTCCGTCTTCTCTCGTCGTTGTTGTCTTCTTCTTCTTGTGAAGAGGTATTCCCGAATAACTGACGAAACAATCTCGAATGATGTTGAGAAGAACTCGGAGTCGATTGCGCGCAGCCCATTATTTTCTCTTTTTCGCGTCTTTAGAAAGAGTGACTTCGAGAGACTTCTTAAAAAAGTCTTCTTCTTCTTCTCTCTAAAAGTAGAGGTTTGTTCTCGTGGTATTCGTGTACACTTACGCGTGTTATTTAGTAGACGTTTTCTATGGAGAATAATTCAATCTGAAAACGTACGAGATCTCTCTTCTCTCTCTCTTGGAAAAAACTCAAATTGATCAAATTTTCTTCTTCTTCTTCTTTTGACGTTTTGTTTCTGTCGTCTGTACGAAAAGTGTTGCACAAACGAGAAGAATTCTTGACAAAAGTCATCGCACACACTCAAAAAAGACAGATACAAAATTTTCTCTCTCTTCTCTCTCTCTCTGCTTCCACGACAACAGAAGAACAACTCTTCTTATACGCTTTGAGACGAACTTTAGTATTTTAGTAGCTCTGCATATACGAGTCGTAATAAACGCAGCGGTACTTTTTTTGTCGTCCTCGCACTTTGAGAACGAAAGAGTCGGAGAGAGAGAGTGCAGAGAGAAGAGAGAGGGAATAATAATACTATTACGAGTAATGACCGAGAAAAGAGCGAAAGAACTCCAACTCGATGCGAAGTGGGAAGCCGCCATCGACGTCTCGTTGAGACGAATCGTCTACGGCGCGATTGGTGGGACCACTTTGGCGATGTTGATGTGTCGAGGGACGACGGCGAGGACGGCAGTGGCGGCGTTTGGAATCGGTATCGGCGTTGGGAGCGCGTACGAAGATGCCAGCAAACTTTTTAAGTAGGGTAGCCTTTTATGAAATACGCAATACTATAGTTTGCGATTAAAAATAATACTGATAATGTTCTTCGTGTCTCTCTCTCTTGTACTAATGTTCGTCTCTCTCTCTCTCTCTCTCTCTGTATAAGCCTTCCGCCGTTATGCTGCCGCGACTCTTCTAAGAGTCTAGATGCGCTTCTATGTCCCCGACAATTGTAGCGTATTGTTCGTACGTTGGTTCCGAGCACCCTTTTTCTCGTAAGTAGTTTACGCACTCCGTTTGCTCGTAGTAACGAGCGTAAGCGATATAGACAAAAACGAGCGGCGCTCTCCCCTTCTCCAATAAGTATTTGAGGCAACCGAGTTGGCCATGCCTTGCAGCATTTACCACGCAGTTTAACTTATCCTCATAGGTGGATATCATTCTTTTTTCAACGAGATATTTCACGATGTCCACGCGACCATCGATTATTGGCTGTAGTATCACATGCCTGTGTGTTCTCACATCACACGGGCAATGGTTAGAGATGCAATACTTCAACATCTCGAGATTACCTTTATATGCTGCCGCATTAATCGTCCACTCATCCCACTCGCAATGTTTCACTTCTCTCAACCACTTGAGCAACTCGAGTTTGTTCGTTCCAGCAACTTGAGCGCAAAACCAGGCTTGGTCTTTCACATTTCCACATGGAAATCTCTCTCCCCATTCCATGTTGTTCCACGCAAACTCCAAGGTCGAAATGGATGAACATTCATAAATATTCCAACTCAATTTCGAGAGAACCTTTGCGTACGCAAGCACCTCCCAACTTCCTCCACTCGCCCCTGCAAAGAAAAACCGATCCGTCTCGTTCAATTTCGGAAGCACATGCGATGTGAAAACATCCTTCTGATGCAACACCAACCCGGTCCATAACTTCGTCGGTCCAAGCTTCAACCGCTCCGTTTCCGCGGCGAGCTCTTCTTTCTCCTTTTTCTTCTTCCTCTTCTGCGCGCCGGATACCTGCTTCCCCATTATCTTCTTCGTCGTCTTCTTTTTCCTCTCGAATTCTAAAAAGCCGTTTTCCTTCTTTTTTTTTAAAGCGTGCAGAGTATTTTGACGAGAAAGAATGTAAAAATGTCTCTTCGTTAGTAAAACCGCCAGTCGTCGTGTGAAAACAACGACAGAATAATCAGAGAGGATTCTCTTTTAGCAGAGCGTTGATACGCACAACACGCACACAGTTGAGAGCGTTTAAAGAGAAAGAGACGCCACATCAATCATGTTTTTCGGTGGTGGTGGAACGCACAATCGCAACAGCAGCAACACGAACACGACGACGAGCGCCACGACGACGACGACGAACAAAGGAGGAGGAGGAGAAAAAGTCGTCGTCCCGAGAACGTTTAAGCTTTTGGAAGAACTGGAAGCCGGGGAGAAAGGGACCGGGGTGAACTCGCACCATTGCTCGCTCGGGTTAGCGGACGACGGTAATACCTTCTTGTCTTTGTCTTCTTCGTCCAACCGGCGCGAGAGGGAGTATATAGTCTTTTCTTCTTGCGCGCGATTTCTTTTTTTCTCTCGTGTCATCGATCGTCGTTGTGCTTTTGTGTGATTTACTCGCAAAACGCGGTATTCGATGCAGAACGAAACCCACTCATTTATGCGAATAACGCATTCTCTTTCTTCCTAACATTTAACAATTCTACAATAATGCTACTACTATTGATAAAACAACAGATGACAACGACGACTTGCGATATTGGAACGGTACCATCTTAGGCCCGATGCAATCGTCTTACGAAAATCGCATCTACTCTTTACGCATAGAAGCCGGGGAAGGGTACCCGATGCAACCGCCGACGGTGACATTCATAACGAAAATTAACTTACCGTCGTGCGTGGATGGGCGAACAGGGAAAGTTGATTTAGGAAAGATTGGGGTGACGAGAGGGTGGACGCCGCAGAATTCGATTAGCGACGTGTTGGGGGCGATATTCCACGCCATGGCGAGGTCGGAGAACAGAAAGTTACCGCAACCAGAGGAAGGAACGGAGTTTTGATATACATATATATTATAATATATATAATCACACTAGCAGCGAGCAAGAAGAAATTTGTAGTTAATAACAACACAATATCAACTTTTATAATACTAAAGCGTTTCTTTTCCTTCGTCCTCTTTCTTTCAAGCGTTGTGTTTTTTATTCTATTACATCTAAAACCTCCTAGTACAAAATGAATTCAAAATAACTCGCTATTTTCGGCCAACGCGCACGCGCCAAAGTGAATGCTCCCATCCGCTCTCTCCATGAATCCTTTAATCACCCTCTCCACGCTTTGTTTCAACAAATCTCCTCTCTCGATTTCCCCGTGGTCGATGGCGCTTTGCTTCCTCCCGTCCAGCTCGTACAATCTCCCGTCTCGCTCGACCAACGCGATGAAATGTAAATCAATCTTCGCATCCAGAGAAGGCACTTCCGTATCTCCCGCGTTCACCGCTGTCGCGTGATACGACTCTAAATCCGTGTCTGTTTCTACGAATTTCGCGCGTTCGTCCGGGGTCATGTCCTTGGTCTTTTCGAAAAATCTTCGAAAGTAATTTTTGTTTTCTTCTTCGTCTTCTTCGTTTTGGTTTGTCAAAACGTCCTCTCGATTGTTCATGATCGCGTGGAACACTCCGATCGTCCCGCACGCGTTTCCAACCGTTTGTTTCATGTAATACACGTTCGAAGAGACTTCGTTTGCCCTTTTCCCGTTCTCAATATCTTCTCGCTCTTCTTTTTGAAATCGTTCGGACTTGTCCGTGATTGGAAACAACAACACGACCGCTCGACAGTTTGGCGGCACCATCGCCAATAACTCGTCGTCGAAACCGAAAATGTCCGACCACGCGTACGCGGTGGAAAGACCCAACGCGTAGCTGAAATCGTTCAGAACGGATGGGTTGGATTCCAACGGGAGCCATTTCGGAGGAGGTTTGTGTGACATTTTTGTTTTTGTTGTGAAGTTTTGTGGCGACGGTTCGTTTTCCGTTTTGGAGTTCAAATACGAGAGCACGTAGTAGTTTAATAAAACAATAATACTTAAATGTATAACATAGGTAGTACAAAACGTGTTTCTTTATTATGTTTAATGCTGATGATTAGATTGCGACTTTGGAAGCGGTGTTGCGAACTTCTTCTTCTTGGCTGTCTTTGGCGTCGCCGCCGATGGATTTGGAATTTTCATTCAACGGCAAAGACGCATCGTTGTCGTCGCTGTCGTTTCTCTCCGTTCGGTCGTCGCTGGACGTGTGCTTCAATTCATTTTCTTCCTCATCTCGGGTTGGGTAGTGAGGCGTTTTCGGCTGCTCTCCTCTTGCATCATCATCTTCTTCTTCTTCTTCTTCTTGAAAGAGAAGCGCGTCGAGAGGCGTCGGGTCAAGCGCGTCTGCAATGTTCGTTGCCTCTTCTGGCTTAACCGTCTTCTCGTCGTCGCCATTATCATCCTTATCTACGATATCATCGCCACTTAACCCCAAATCGGTAATCATATCGTCGTCGACGATGACGTCGTCGTCGTCGTCGACGCCGTCTTCAACCTCGTCGGGATCGTCCAAATTTTCCTCTTCTCCGGTTTTACCGACGACGTCGTCGCCACCAACAGTCATGAACGTCGCGTTTGCGATCTGGTTGTCAAAGTCGTCGTCGTAGCCAAACATGGCAACATCTTCCGGGTTCTCTGCGTTAATTACTTCCAAATGTCTTCCAGTAGTAACCAAGAAAGACTTCAACGATTCGAGCTCTTCCAAGAGAATGACCCGTTCGCGTTCAGTCATTTGAGCCATTCTGTTCTCGCCTCCGGTGTGTTCTTGAAGTTGCAGCTGCACGCGCAAGTGCTGCGAAGCGGCTATCGCCAATGGCGCGACGCGATCTTTCAGCGCGTCGAAATGCTTACCCAAACGAGCGAGTCTCGCGGCGGAGGAGTTTCCATTCAGATCAACGTTTGCCAATAAATCCGCGTCGTTCTTGATAACTTTGTTGTTCGCGTTAATGTTATGCTTCGTTTTTCCTTTTTTGCTCTTGGTGTTGTGCGTTGATTTATTCTTTGCTGCTGTTGGTTTTGTTGTTGTTGTTGTCTGCTGTTCTTGTCGCTTCTTTGTCAAAGCGGCGTATTTCTTTCGAATCTCCGCAAACTCTTCTTGCTTTCTCGCCACGCGTTTCTTCAACCTTTCCGTGAAGTTCTTTTCCGCAGATTCCATCGATCGTTTCACCGCGTTTTCGTATGATTTAGACGCCTTCGATTTCTTCAACACATCAAAAAAGGTGTTGTACGGTACGAGATCAGCGCGCAAACATTTAGCCGTGGAATCGTCGAAGAACGCGATCGTTCTTGTCGCGGATGATTCTTTGCCTTTACAGACGCCTGGCCACCATCCGTGACCTTTCACGCGTCCCCAAACGTGCGCACCAACTTTCGGCCAGCTCTCGGACATCTGCGCGACAATCTCAGACATTTTACCTTGCGCCGGTAACGTGACTTTACTCTTTGATTTCTTTGTTTTCGTCGTGTTATTTTTGTTTTCATCTTTTTCGTCGTCGGCGTCGCACCATTCGAGCGTATCCGCCTCGATGTCGATATAATCCAACACCCCTTCGTTCTCTCTTTTCACCATGTCGTACTTCACGCAGTGTCTTTTCACCACTTGGTCGTAGTTTACGATCGTTCCTCGATGATACACTTGTTCGCCGATCCAAAAAACTTCAACTTTCTTGCCGATATACGCTCTCTTCGCCCTCAACTCTTCAAAGTCTATTTTGACCACGGCGGCGGCGGCGCCTGCGTTCGATTTATCCGCCGCGGCTGATTCCATTTTTCGTTTTTTAGTGCTGCCGTTTTCTTTGTTATTATTATTACTGTTTCCTTTGCTATTTCCTCTCTTGTTTTTCTTATTCGACGATCCCGGTCGTTCGTACGTGTTGATGCGTTCGTAGTCTTCCGTATCGTCGAACAAAATCTTTGGCTTGACGGACCTTTTCGATTTGCGAACACCATTCTCGTCGAATTCTGCGGCAACAATAGTAGGTGTTACTATTGTTGTTGTTGTTGTTGTTGCTGTCGTCTTCGCCTCGGATCCGTCGCCTTCTGCTCGAAGCGTCGACGCGCTCACGAATTTCGTCTTGATGGGCAGTTCCCCAGCTTTCCTCTTTAACCTCTGTTGTTGCGAGAATAAAGTCTCGTCGCCGATACTCGTTGGAGTCTCCGATGAAGAGAGAACGTGTGGTCCCGCCGCGGTGTTTTTTAATAGCAATTGTTTTTGTTCTTGTTGTTCATGTTGTTGTTCCTTTCGAGCATCGAGAGATGGATTCTTCGACATTTTCATCGTCATCGTCATCCCGTCGGCCTTCTCCAATTCGAACAACGATAATGATGAAGCTTTTTCTTCGTGAGAATGATGATTACGAGAAATAGTCCCCGCGTTTCGCTGCTCCTCGGAGGAAGTGTTGTTGTTGTTGTTATTCAGCGCCGCCGCGACCATTCTCTCGTCGCTACTACTCCTCGAGAGAGAGAAGACTGAAATTACGGAGAGAGAATTACGAGGTGCCTTCTCTCAAATTAGGGAAATATATTCTCTCGCGAGACGATGATGATCGCACACACACGCCCTCTCTTTGATTGTGCTTTTGTGGTCGACTGGGTTTAATCCTCGATCTCTTTTTTTAAGAGAGAGAGTATTTGCGCTTTCTGCTCTCTCTCTCTCTCTTCTGTGCCTTGATGAGAGTAGTATAACAGAGATAACAGCGTTCTGATATATAAACACTCCTTTATGAAAGAGAGCGATACTCTTGCGAGAGAGTAAGTGTAAAGAGATTTGATTTATTCCGAAAGAGAGAGAGAGAAGAGACGATCAGAGGGAACACCACAACACTCTTGCTTTTGAGAGAGAGAAAGTTTTTTTTTTGGGACATGGGAGGGGACGGGCCAAAAAATTTCATGAAAGAAGAGAGAAGAGAGAAATTTTCTGACTGCGTCGTGATGGAAAACTTTTGCTTTCTGCGCGACAAACGCCTCCAAAATTTTTTCTCGCAAATTATATATATAACGTATGTACTTCACATGAAACAACCCCGATGAGTGAAGAAGAAGAGAGATGACGACACGTACTCGTCGTCGCGGAGTGCAGTTACTGCTCTCCTCGCTGTCGTCGTCGTCTTCGCGAGAACGAAGAGCGAGGAGTCACCGCTCGTTAGCGTCGACTTCGAATTCTTCTTCTTTGAAAAAATCATCATCGGCAACGACTGCGACGGCGAACAACAACAACAACAGCTCGTCTTCTTCATCTTCGTCTTCGTCTTTAGTGCACTTAAAAAACTTCCAAACGCAACAAGAATACGCGAGAGCGATTGAATTAGGGAAACCTGCACCGGAAAACGCGTGGTGGTGCTACAAGTACTTCTGGGACCCGATCGTCGTCGTTAAGAATAAAACAGATGTTGTTACTCATTCTAAAAAGAAGACGAGAACAGATTACGTTTTGCGAGTGCAACGGGATTCTTCATTTGGCGCGATAAACTCGTACTTTCCTACGTTTGTGTATAAGATATTGAGTGGGTACAGAGGGCACTTACCGAAGAAAGAGTACGACGAGGAGAATCTATTGAGTAATAATAACTTCCCGTGGATGTGGATGTGGCTGAGGCAGGCGACGTCGATGGAGTCGTGGTTCCCGACGCAAGTGCCGGTGTTGGCGCACGTCATCGGCGAAGGAGAAACGAAAAGGAAACCACCTCCATTTAGCGGAACACCGAAGAAATTAACCAAGTATTATCAGTTGAAAGCGAAAAACACGATGGAGATGACCGTACAAGGTAATCAGTTGTTAGACTATATGAGCGCGAATAGTTTGTTGTATTACAGTTCGCAATCCGGGAACGACTGGTGGTCCAAATGGCCTTTGAAGATGTCGCTGAAGAAGAGGAGACAGTTATGGTTAACCATCGTCGGGCTACCGAAAGAGGAAAGTTTGTTAATGCACGAGGGTTTACATAATCAAATGCTTAGGGACGCGAGTTTCGTGTACGCGACCGATTGGACGTTTTCGAAAAAGTTAAAGAAGACGTTTTTAGGGACAGTCGGCACAGCTTCGAGACCAGACTCGAGAGAGCGCGATTTGGTTATTCGGAAGAAGGTAAAAGATAGTAATAATAAGAACAACTCGGCGCAATGGGTATCTACGCATCAGATGAAAGAGTTGGTGGATCCGCACGTCGTCGCGCCGACGTATTTCCCGTTTCCATTTTTTAACAAAGAGGCGAGTAATAATCCGTTAGTCGTCGCCTTCGTTTTGCCGGCGAAAGCAAGAAATGAGAAAGCGGTGGAAGAGCTGTCGGACATTTTCAGATTCGCGCGAGAAACCAACGTGGACGTTGCCGTTTGTGGATTACAAGTGGAAGATAATAAGAGTATGTCGTCCCTCGACAATACGTACGATAAATGGCGATCCTTACAAAACGAAACCGTGAGATTGACTCGAGAGGCATGCTTAATCGAATGGGAAAACCGAATAGGGAATAAAATTATGGATCAGGAGAGAGCGTTTATTGATGCTGATTTAGATTTAGATGCGACTATAGAAGCCTTGAAAGCAGGTCAGTGTCCCTCGAGCAAAGCGAAAGAGAAGTTTGATGATATCGCGTGGACGTTTGCAAAAACGGACGAAGTGGGGGACAAGAAGAAGGACGGGTATCTCGGTCGCGCGATTCGATTTTTCGTACAGCTGGGATTTGATAACACACGCACCGACGACGTGCACGAGTTTGAGAACTTTGGCACTCGAGCGAAAGTTGCCATCTTGGATACCAAGAAATTTTTGAACGGGGAGATGACGGAAGGCGATATAACAAGCAGAGAAGCATCGCGAAGAGCAAAAGTCGAGACACTCTCTTCTTCAGATTTAGAAATATTCCCGCCTTTGACACAAGTCGAGGATATTTTGCGAAGATTTAGACGTGCTTATAACGTAGCAAAAGCGAAAGAAACGGTTTCGGATTTTTTGACCTATAATTTAGTGTGGTGGGCGAGCGATTCGGTAATCCCCGTAGGAGTACTTCGATACGTCTATGAATCGAAAATTAAAAAATGTATCGATGAACTCGATCGAGCCGGTTTATCGAGGAAAGATCCGTATTTCATCAAAGTAATGGGAAATGTCGAAGCGTACGAGAAAATCATGACGTTTGAAGAACAGAATCTAGAAGACATGAAGGAAAAACTGAACGAGTTGAGATTTTTGTGCGACGACGAAGCGTCGCCTATTCTCGCGCAAGATGAGGAGGAAATCGACACTCTCATACATCGCGTGATCAAAGCGAACGAGGAAGCGAGCAAACGATTCGCGTATTTTCAGGAGAGGGATAAGTTATCTCTCCTTCCGGAATGGAAGGACTACGTTGGTAAAGGTATTTCCTTCGCTGATATTAACTCGAGATCAAATGAGTTTACCGAACTCATGCAAATGATGGCCAATCGATTGCAAAAGCTCAAGGATTGTAAAGAACTCTTTCGCGCGATGGATGAAAATGACCACTTTGCGTTGAAAAATAAAATTACCGAAGCGAACCTTCCGAACTCGGTGATTGAGAAAGCAATACTGCGTCAGAAAGAACTTCAAAAAGCGTACGCGCAGTATCTCAAAGATACGAGAGTGAAAAGAGGGATGAGCGCGTACATGCAACGGTACGAGGGTGAGGTAAACGCTGGGAAATCGATTTGGTACGACAGGAAAAAGGTTTTAGGCACGGGTTCACTTGGAGTTGTCGTCTATGAAGGGTATTATGACGAGAAACATCCGACAACAGGCAAAATCAAACCGCACGATGCGGCGATTAAAAGAATCCCGCTCGATGCGGATAGCAAAAATGCGGACGAGCGAAGACAATTACTCCGAAGAGAGTTTGAGGTTCACCGAAAAATAGCATCGAGAAGAATCACTCGTTTATTCGGCGCAGAGTTAAATGTACACGAAGACGATGATGACTCAAACAAAGCCGCATACGTGGCAACGGAATTATGCGGCGAGACGCTTACATCCTGGTTAGTCAACGGCGGGGTTGCGCTCAAGAAAAAAGATACAGATTTTAAGAAAGCTCGTCAAAGCGTTAAAGAAATCCCGTGGGAGGAACGTGTTAAAGTTGTGAAGCAAATAGCCGTCGCTTTGAAGGAAATACACGCCTCTGGAGTCGCGCATAACGACATCAAGGCTGATAATTGTTTGAAAAGTAGGAATGACGAGATATTCGAAGAAGAAGGAGAAGAACCAACGAAAATCTTTAAAATTTCGGATTTTGGCCTCGCGAAAGAATTCGACGATCGCTTCCAATCGTTCGAAGGAACTCAAAGAAAGGCACAAAGTTTCACGTCGCAGTATGGCATGGGTCCTTCCACTGTGGGCACTGGAAGTATGCAAAACCCGTTGAGAAAACCCCCTGAAGAGCTCTCCTGGGACGGATCTGGGGTGGTGCAACTCACTCCGAAGAGAGACGTCTGGGATCTCGGGTGCTTGGCTTTTCAAGTGCTCACCGGGGCGTGGTCTCCTTATTCTTCGGTGGAAATCAAAGAGGACGATGTCGCCGCGATTACGAGGATGAATCACAAGAAAAGAGAAGGAAGGTACGAAAATTTGAACACTCTTTTACAAGTCGCGAATTTACCTCGGCACGTCCAAGTCGTCTCCAACTATCTGATTGGAAAGACGCTGCATCAAAATCCAAAAAAACGCCCAACTTCTGCGGAGTTCGTGTCAATGATGCAACTGTGTGATCCAGAGTTTTGTATGGAGCAGATAGAGGATGTTGCCGATAGATCCAACCCGGGCAAAGTCGGCAGAGCGAAGAGTTTAATCGGAGATCAAACCACACAAAATTTAGTCGAGAGAGCATGGGTTGGTCGAAAAGCCGACGTGAGGAGAGTGACGGATAATATCAACAACTGGAAAGATCACATCCTGTCGAGTTTATTACAAAGGTCAGAACGAAGAAGAGCGGAAGATAGTGGCAGCAGCGGCAGCAACAACGCGAGACCACTGACGAGATCCCAGAAACGGCGAGCGGCCCGAGAACGACGTCAGAAAGAGAGAGTTATTGCCCCCGATGACACCAACGATAGCGAAGAAGATATCCAAGGAGGTAAAATGGAAACTCTAAAGGTATCTTCGGCTTCGTTAGAGTCCCTGGAAACCGAAATACCAGAGGACAAAAAGCAAGAACAACTCAGCGCCGGCGCGTACTCGAACGATTTTGCAGGTTTAGTCCTTTGCATTCGTAACATCTATACCCATCCACCCATGGGGCACGGAGGAGAAGCCTTTCGAATTCAGCGCGAAATGAAAAGCTGGCTCTCCGCTAATGGCGCGCCGTTTGTGGAAAAACCTGGCGAAGACGAATACGTCAAACTCGAACGCCTCGTCGCGTTGTATTTTGTCACTCGTTTCCCAGACGCCGCGATTATCGCCTATCAATTGTTAAACGATAAGAAATGAGTAAACTAGTATTATTATTAGCATCTATTAGAAGAAACTATTAGTATTATTATTATTACATGCGTTGTTTAATTTCAGCAGACTATGTATGTAGCCCTCGCCGCGCGCGCTGCGAGGAGATGATAGATACTGTTGTTGATAGAACTTAACTTTTCGAATTTATTCATCGCATCGAATCTGGGCACTCGCTCGACTTTTCGATCCAAGAAAGAAAGAGAATTCTTCGATTGCTTGAAAAAAAAAGGGGAAGAAAAAAAATGGAAAAAAAAGAAATCCTCATTTTTTACCCTGCACGACGCAACCACTCGTAACCACTCGTTGCTCTTGCTGTCGCTCTTGTTTTCCTATCACCATTACTACTCCACTGCTATTACTCTCAGAGTAAAACGTTAAGCCCGCGTTTTGTCGCAAATGTCGCCACGCACTCACAGTGATGTCTTCGAGATATAATTTTTGAGTGCGTGCCAACAATTCTTTCTTTTTGTTGGGGGAAAAAGAATAAAGAGAGATGATGAAGAACGTCACGCGAGACATTTCTCCGGCGAAAACAAACGATCAGATTGAAAGAGACATCGAAAAGGAGATGACGACAATGCGCGACGAGGATGTGATGTTGTCTTCGCCGCGGTTCTTCTCAGAGGAGGAGGAGGAGAACGAAAATGACGACGCGCAATTTTTGATGCTGAACGTTGGTCCAGTCGGGACGAGGAGAGATTCGTTGAAAACTTCAAAGCGAAGACGAAGGTCTTTAGATTTTACCGCCGCCGCGCTGGGAGAGAATGAACAACAGCAACAAAACGCAGTTGCTCCTCTTCCAATACAACAACATTCCAAGAGTTTTTTAGCCTCGCTACCTCCGATTGATTCCCCGACGCTACTCAAGAAAGAGCAGAAGAAGAAACAGCTCGCGGAGACGACGACGGCGGAGACTATTCCGTTGCACTCGTTGCACTTGCCGGAATCGTTCGTGAAATATTTACACAGGAAAGGGATCAAGAAGTTGTACGATTGGCAATCGGACGTGCTAAACACCCCTGGTGTGTTAACGCACGGGCAAAATATCGTGTATTGCGCGCCCACGTCCGGTGGGAAATCCTTAGTCGCGGATATTTTGTTAGCGAGAAGATTGACGCAATACAAAGGGTGCATATGTTTGTTGGTGTTGCCATTCGTGTCCTTATGCGTGGAAAGAGCGAGAGACTTGGAGATTTTATTGTCGAGCATACACCGATTGCGCGTGTTGCGTCACTTTGGTGGGAGTGGCGGCGGTATACCGAAATCTGGAACTGGGCAAACGTACTTGATTGTGTGCACGCCGGAGAAAGCCAACGCTCTGGTGACGAAGATGATTGAACAACACAGATTGAAAGATTTGAAGTGCGTGGTGGTCGACGAGTTACACATGGTTCAAGAACCAGGGCGAGGTGCGACTTTGGAGTGTTTGTTGACGAAGTTAGTGTACGCGACTGAAGAGAATGGGAGTGGCGCGCCTGGAGATGCCGCAAATACAAACACGGTATTGGGCGACGTGTCGCAATACTCGTCCTCGGACGGCGGGTACTCCATCTTCTCGCCACCGTCTAAAGAAGTTGAAAATACAATGAATAACCAAAGACCGATACAGATTGTTGGCATGTCCGCGACGTTACCGAACGTAAATGCGCTGGCGGAATGGCTGGACGCGTCTTGTAGCATTAGTAACTATCGACCGGTGACGTTGGAAGTCTTCGTCAAATCGAGAAATAATATTATCGACAGTGCGTCGGGCGAAGTCGTTCGTACGTTAGAGCAAGGAAACGATGTGGTACACGTAGGTAAACTGTGCATGGAAACGTTACAGGAAAATGGCCAGGTTCTTGTCTTTTGCGGCACGCGAGATAAATGTCGAGTACTCGCAGATCAGTTGGCGAAAATGAAATTTGTTGATGTTAATTTAGGTATCGGGAACTCGGTCGAGGCGAGAGAACAATTCGCCTACGACGCTTTACCGAGGAACGATAAAGATGGTTCGATTTCCAATATCGCCAAGTACATCATTTCAGGTATTGCGTTCCATCACGCTGGCATGCAAGTAGAAGAACGTCAAGCGATTGAAGTTGCATATAAACGTGGCTTGGTTCGCATCGTATGCGCCACGTCCACGCTCGCGGCGGGCGTGAACATGCCCGCGCGAAGGGTTATCGTTCGCGACTTGCTCGTCGGTGGAACGCAAAAACTGGAACCGAGAAATCTGCAGCAAATGATCGGTCGCGCTGGAAGAGCTGGCTTAGACGATCGAGGCAGCGCTTACGTTTTCGTCAGTCAAGACGTTCCGGAGAAAGTCCTCGAGAAGAAAATCGAGGAAGTGCGCGACATGCTCGAAGGGGATTTGCCCGAGTTGGAATCTGCGTTGGCACAAGCTGGCATGCGGCGTGTCATGTTGGAGGGATGTGCTTCAGGTTTAGTCCGACACGCGAGAGAAGTCAAACGCTACGCGCAGAAAACTCTATTATCCGCGTTGAACGATTTCGACGATTACGTGCAATCCATCGCCGTCGAGGCGTTGAAGTGGTTGCAAGACGAAGCGTTATTGAAATGGTGTCCGAAAACGCACACGTATTCAGCCTCAAATTTAGGAAACGCCGCGGCGCAATCTGGGATGGTCAAAGTCGAATCGATTCGACGCGTCGAACAAGATTTGTTGTTAGCCAGGAAGGCTTTAGTCTTAGCCACGCCTCTGCACTTGTTGTTTCTGATTACTCCGACATTGGATTGGCGTGAAGAGGAAATCGTGCAAAAGAATGGCAAAGTCATCAAGAAGATGGTCCCGCCTGACCCGTTGCCTCCATTAAATCAAAAGTTCTTCATGGATTTGTACTCAAACTTAGATCCATTGCAAAAGTCTGTTCTGGAAATGGTCGGTATTGAACGCGCGTACGTCGAAATTCGTTTACAACAAGGTAAAATGGACAACCCGCGTGACGAGAATCATGCGAGGCAACGACTGCTGTGCATTCGATTCATCAACGCGTTAATTTTACTCGACTTAGTCGAAGAAGTCAAAGTCGATCACATATGTAAAAAGTATTCCATCACCGGTCATACGTTGAAAAAGTTGCAGGAAGAATCGGTTCGTTTAGGATTCACCGTCTCGTCCGTGTGCGTGTACATGCGATGGCAGGATTTAGGCGATTTGGTAAATCGCGCTGCGGAACGGCTCATGGTTGGTGGCAGAGAAGATATTTTACCACTCACTTGCGTCGGAGACTGCATAGATGTGACTCGAGCGCGAGCGTTACTAGATGCGGGAATGAAGTCGCCAAAAGATGTCGTCGGATTTGGCGTCAAAAGAGTGCAAAAAGCCATCAAACGTTTGAACACGGTGAAAAACTCGGCACATACGGCGAACCAGATTTTTAGAGCGTGCGAGAAATTTATCGCCGAGGAAGCGAAAGCGGCGAGAGAAGAAGCGGAACAGAGAATGCGTGAGTTGATGGAAGAGGAAGAGTTGTTTTGTTTGGAGGAGGAGAATAACACGACCAATAACACTACGACCACCACGACCACGATGCTTCTCAAGGAAGAAGAAGAAGAAGAGCAAGCGGAAGCGGAAGACATGTGGGCGGGAGGTTGCAGAGGAGGCGTTAAAAAACGAAAAGACCACGTTTTGGTAGAAGGTAAAAATGAGAACGCGAGGAATGCTTCTTCTTTCAAGCGCGCGAAAAGATATCCAACGCCGTTCACGGAGGAAGACGACGACGATTTCGATCTCGACGACAAAACCCCGGGCATTGTCTTCTGCAGAGATGCTGAACAAGTCGCCGCGTTGACAAAGAAATGGCGCGAGTCCGAAAAATACGCCATTCTCTTCGAACCAAACCCACTGGAACCGTTTTCGTTGCCACCGATTGGTATCTTCTTAGCATTTAGCGACGAGTGCGTGTATTTCATGCGCTTACGTGCAAAGTCAAGAGATGAGGCCGGCAACGAAGCGACGGAAATCGTAAACGAAACGAAAGACAAACCGGCGTGCGACGTTGCCACGGCGATTGAGATTTTGCGAGACGCTCGGTCGAAGAAAATGACGATTGATTTGAAACCGCAACTGAGAAGTTTACTCGGTGCAGAAACGTTCGAAGACCGCGAATCGAGATTGAAGAATTCCGCTCGTTCAGTAGCCCAACAACCACACGAGTATTTCTTTGCGTTTTGTGGCGAGCGTGTTTTGGATCTTCGCATCATGGCGTGGTTGTTGCGACCGGACGTGCAGACGACACCGTGCGTCTCTTCTGCAAACGCATGGGGGTCATCGCGAATGTTGCGGTCGTCTAGTGAAAGTAACAATAACAATAAGGTAGTCTTGAATATGTCATCTGCTGCGATGACCTACGAAACATCCTTGTGCGACGCCATCTTGAGAACGTTCATCGGCGACCTCTCACCCGCGCTGAACGTCTCGAAAATCGAACGCCAATCGACGTACGATCCCCGAGCAAAAAAAAATAGGCACCGAAATAAACTCTCTGTGTTTCGACTAGAGCTAGCCAAAGCTGTGGCGACCATTTGGCACGTCTCGGAGACGTTTGAGCACATGTGCAAGAAAAGCGACGTGTACCAAGCTTTGCGAACGTTGGAAATGCCCTTCGCGCGAGCGTTGGCCGATATTGAAAATGTCGGCGTACCGATTAATGCTGCAGCACTCCAACCACACATCGCAAAAGCTAAAGCGAGACGAGATGAGATCGAAACCATTTGCATGCAATGGTATTCGCCCGAAATGCCCTCAGTGAATTTGAACTCGTCCACGGACGTGAGTATTTTACTGTTTGAAACGTTAGGTTTGACGCCGCCGGACGATGCAATAATTCCAGATTTTAACACCAAACGTTATAACGATAACGGTAAAAATGACAAAATTAAACGCAGGCAGAAGTTTAAAGTTGATGCGGAGTGTTTGAAGCAGTTGGCGCACCCAGTCGCGGCGTTGATATCCGAGCATAGGAGTTTGGGTAAGTACGTAGCTACCGCCGAGGAGCTTTCATTGGTCGCATCTCGTCCCATACAAGAAGAAGACGAAGTCGATGAGGATGGCGTCGATATTTCTCGAACGAAAGCAACGACGAAAGACCGCATATACGCGTTCGCGAACCAAACCGATACGGAAACTGGACGAACGACGTCCGTTAATCCAAACTTGTATTCCATTCCTCACGGCGCCGTTTCTGATGAGAAAGTGCCCACATCTCTGCGCTCGCTCTTTGAAGCTCCACAAGGGCGGATTTTAGTCGCGTGTGATTATGCTCAATTGGAATTGAGGTTAGTCGCGCACTGTTCCGAAGATGCGACGTTGATTTCCGCGCTGAGTTCTAACCCGTTCGAAGAGGAAAATGCGGATCCGTTTACGCGAATCGCCTCGAAATGGATGCGCGTGGATTACAACGCGGTGACTGACGAACAGAGGAAACAAACGAAAAATCTCGTATATGGTGTCATTTACGGTTCCGGCGTAAAATTGTTTGCAAAGAGCTTGAACATCGCTGAGAACGAAGCGACGAAAATGCTCGATGATCTCAAAGGTACCACTTTATTGGGCGTCGAAAAATGGAAATCGCAAATCCTTGCCTTAGAAAAGACGAAAGATTCGCCGCGCGCGAGAACGTTATCGGGACGTTTCAGAGATTTACCAGAACTGAAATCCGAGAATTTCTCGCAAGCTGCTACCGCGGAAAGAGTCTTCATCAACACCTTGATGCAAGGCAGCGCGGTTGACATCCTTAAAATGGCCACCATGTCCGCGCTCGAAAACTTACGCAAGAAGTCCTTGTTGAAAAAAACCGATTTAATCTTAACCATACACGACGAGTTGTTGTTCGAATGCGACGAAAATCTCGCTAAAATGGTTGGTCGGGAGACAAGGAAAGCCATGGAAGATGTCGGGAAACACTTCAATTTGAAAGTGCCTTTATTTGCGGATTTACGAATCGGTAAGACGTGGGCGGATTTGAGCAAACGAAAATAAGGTGTATGAAATGAATACAATAGAAAAAGCCGCGCGGCAAAGAAAGTAGTAGTGTGTAGAAATACGAAGAAGACGACGACGAAAAGTCGCAGGGATGCATATTAGGGCGTGCGTTGTAATAATAATACCACATCTGATGTTTACGCATAGAAGGCGTAGCATTGTACAAAAATATCACCATTTTTGCTCCCAAATTCTTTCGCATTACCTAACAGTAATTATTCCCCTAGGCGCTTTCTTTAACGCGTAAAGCAAGATACACAAATGTTCGCCTCAGCGACGATATTGCCAATAGTGCATCATCATCGTCGTCAGCATCGCGTCGCATCTTCTCGCGCGAGTACTAAGACCGCATCGTCGCACGGCAGACGAAGAAATCAACTCCTCGTCGTCACCAACACCAACACCAATTCGAATTCGTCTGGCATTTGTGGCATCGATTTGGGCACGACGAACAGCGCCGTCGCGATAGTCACGGACTCTGGGAAAACGGAAATCGTCCCGATACCGACAATAAATAACGTGGAAACGACGAGAACGATGCCATCGGTGATACATTTCACGAGTTCCGGTGAAGTTTTGACCGGACACGATGCGGTTCCTTTTTTACGCTCCGACCCGAAAAACACGTTCGGGTCGGTGAAAAGGCTCATAGGAAGGAAATATCGGAAAGCGAAGGAGGATATGAAATCGGTATCGTACGAGTGCTGCTTCGACGACGAGACAAAAAGAGTGGGCATAAAAGTACCGAATTTAGGCGAAGATGTTTCTTTACTTCCAGAAGAAATATCCTCGAAGGTTATCGAGCGACTCGTTCTCGAAGCCGAGCGGTATCGAGGTCTCGAGAGAGGGACGATTGAAAAAGCGGTGATTACGGTTCCTGCGTATTTTGATCAGACGCAAGTGGATGCAACCGTAGATGCGGGGATGATGGCTGGCTTGAAAGTGGTGAAGACGTTGAGAGAACCGGAAGCCGCGGCTTTGGCGTACGGGGTGGACATCATGAACCCGGACTTGGACGAAACGATTTTCGTTTTCGATTTAGGCGGCGGCACGTTCGACGTGTCGATTTTAGAAGTTGGCGGTGGAACGTTGGAGGTGTTAGCCACTGGGGGAGATTCTAGATTAGGCGGGGACGATTTAGACGTAGCCGTAGCGAAATGGATGAGTAAAGAGTGCGATAAGAAAGGGTTGATTGTTGATTTTAGAGGCGCGTTGTTAAACGCCAGGAGGACGAGAGAGAAACTGTCCGACGTGGATGTTGTGAACGTGCCTTTACCACCAGATGGGAAAGAGGTAGCGTTTACGAGACAGATGTTAGAGAAAGCTTGCACGAGCGTTTTGCGACGAATGCGACAGCCGTGCGTGGAATGCGCGGATAGCGCCGGGGTGAACTTGGAACGTCTCAGGCAAATCGAAGAGGCGAAGAACAAGAAGAAAAATAGAAACAAGATTAGCACGAGATCGGCTGGACGGCCATTTGATAGAGTATTATTAGTTGGAGGAGCGACAAAAACGCCTTGTGTGAGAAAGTTTGTCGAAAACACATTTTCGAGGAAACCAGAGTTGGATTTAGTGGACCCGGACGAAGTCGTCGCGCTTGGCGCAGCTGTGAGAGCGGGGAGTTTGTCTGGGACCATAGATAACGTAGATACGTTCAACCCGTTAGAAGCGGGACTTATTCGAGCGTTTGCTGCCGCAAAAGGGCTTAACAATACTGAAGCTGGCGGCGCTGTTGGCGATTTGGAGGATGATGACGGTGAATACGATGAGTTTGACGAAGCGTATTTGAACGAGGACGAGGGCGAGTGGGAAGACGACGAGATCCCAGAAGACTTGGACGATTTGAAAGAGATGATAGAACAATAATAATACGAATAGAATTTTTGCTGCTTTTGTGTGTAGATGTACAATATATGGCGATAGATTGAATACGGTTACTGCTACTACACTGTATGTGTGTTCTTTATTAAGTTTTTTTACTAAACAAACTCTCTTCGAGTCTTTCCGTGATGCTCGCGCCTACGGGTTTCAGTTCTATCGTTCTAATCGTTTTTGGGTTATGATTGTCATCATTGCTATCACCTTCCTCCTCCTCCTCGTCGTCGTCGTCGTCGTTATCAATCTCTTCACTTTCATAGTCCAATGCGAGTAAATGCGCCTCGTGAACCGCTCCAAACTTGTTTTCAAAATCATCCTCGCTCGAGTTTATCTCAGCCGACGCCGATATGAACACGTCCACTCTATTCTCCGCTTTTTCAATCAAAGACCCCAACCTGTCCGGCCATTCGAACACTGACACGCTCGTATTTGAAAAAGTATCCTCTAAATCAATCAACTGCATCACGCTCTTTTCGTCTGGTAATCGATACAGGTCAAAATGGTGCACCTTTTGAACGCCTTTCATCGTATCGCTCTCGTCGTCCTTCTCGTACGTGTTCTGAATCAGATACGTCGGAGACGTGACGGACAAAGACAAACCTTCGTTCAACGCGGAACGAATAAACGCTCTCGCAAACAGAGATTTCCCGGCACCGACGGTGCCGTGCAAACAAATCACATCGCCACCTCGTATAACCGTTTCGGCTAAAATTTTTGCAATTTGGCCAGTTTGGGAAGGTTTTTTCGTCCTGAACGACATCTTTTTCATCAAAGACGACGCGCTTTTGTTGTCGTTGCTCTCATCATCATCAGTGGCAGCTTTGGTGGTGGTAAACAGTGCTCTGCTGTTACTGTTTTTGTTCAAATAATAATAATAATAACAATACCCATCACGCGGCGTCCTCCTTCTCCCTCTGTTTTGCATCATCCTCAAATACCGTTGTTCCGTGTTTTGCCTTTCTGACAAAAAGGACGACGACGAAACCACCACCGCTTTCGTCGTCGTCGTCGCAAAACCACCTCGACGAGAAAAACACCTCCGACAACACATTTTGTTCGCTCTGGCAATACCGTTGATGATCATTTATCGTCGTGTGTTATATTCGTATTCTCTTTCGCCCCAAAACAAAGTGTTGAAAAGGTACGTTTTTTTTCCCTTCTTTTTTTCTCTTATACCCTAAACACTGTACAGGGGTGCTTTTCTCTCTCTCTCTCTCTCTCTGTGAAAGACATTTTGTCATAAAAAGAGCTTCTCTGAAAGAACGACGACAAAGAGCGACGACCGGAGAGGAGCAGCTAGAAGAAAGAAATAAGACGAGCGAAAAGGAGAGAGACATTTCATCTGAACATCGAGTTGTTGTTCGAGGAAAGAGCGTTTTCTCTAAGTCGCGCTTTTATTTGTTTTTTATTGCAATAGAAGAAAAGAGCAATTGAGAAGAAGAGAGCAGATCTTGTTAGAATTCCGATCACATCAGAAACGCATTCTTTTCCGTATACATAAGTATTCATGACGGTCCCTTCAGAAGGAGAAGAAACGACCACCACCGCTGCGGCGAAAGATGCGCTCGAGAATCTCTCCTTGAGACCGGAAACGGCATCAAACAACAACGCGGGGTGGCAAACGCAAGGTGAAAAAGGAGAAAAAGGAGGGAAACCGAAACCACCCGGGAAAGAAGAATCGACACATAAGTGGAAAGAAGAAGACGATCGAGACTTTCAAACGGTGACAAACAGACGCGCATCCGTGGACCACAAGAGGAGAGAGTATGCAGAACCGAGAGGAAGTGGTGGTGGTATGGGGGGGTTAAGAGGCGGGAGAATTTCAGAAGACCGAGGGGGAGGAGGCGAGAGGAATTCCATCCCTGGTTTGAGACCACCGCGAGGGTACGAGAAGAGAGAAGGAGGAAACGATTTTTATAACCGAAACCGTAAAGATGGACCGTCGAGACCGAACCAAAACAGATCTGGGTTTTCTATTGGAAGAGGTCGAGGTCAAGGAAAAGGTCACGGGAACGTTTTAGGCGGCCCTGGTGGCGGGTACGAAGTGAACATGGCGCAACCGTACGCGCCCGGGTTTAACGAAGCCGAGCTCGAAATCGAAGAGAAGAAAAGTTGCATCTCGGAGGAATTTGAGAAGAGCATCGCGGAACACGCGACAGAGTTTGAGAAGTTGTTTAAAGACGAAAGAGAGTCGAATCCGGATCGCGAGAACATTGAACACGTGTACGGGGCGATGGAACTGGTTAAAATTTTGAGAGATTTGGAAGCGGCGAACGCCTGCGAATTGCCGGCGGAGGTGGATAAAGACACCGTGCCGTTGAGATCGGTGAAACCTGGAGATATGTTGTGGGATTTGACCATGTTCGCAAACAGGGTGAAGACGAATCCGGGGGCGCCAGCAGGGCAACTGAAAGGTCCGGCGTGGAAAGACGGCGAAGACGCTTTGGGACGAAAAAAGAAAGATCGATACGAAGTTGGCGACGGGAAAGGATCGTACTCTACACAAAATAGAGGCGGCAGGAGAGATGAATACGACGGTGTGCCCGAGTGGGCTTTGGATGGGAACCAATTAAAAGACCGAACGGAGGTTGGAGATTCATTTTTGGGCGGTGCCATGCCGGCGTTGACGGAGGAGGAGATGCGCCAGATGCGCGAGGAAATCGCCTCGGGCACGACGAGGTCAGAGGCGAGAGTCGTCCCTGAAAGCGAAAAGATTGAGCTCACCGAAGCTGATATCAATGGTTTAATTACTGAGGACGCGTTTACGCAAGATATTAAAGCGGAATTAATGGAACAAGAAGCGGCGAAGAATCAACCGAGACAACAATCGAGATTTGTCATCGAAGAGGATTCTCCAAACGTGTCTTCCGGCGGTGGCTTTTTCGGAGATTTGAACGCACCGAATGTTGCGCAGCAACATCAAATGATGCAGCAGCAACAGCGGCAGCAACAACCGGCGGCGCCGGTGTCTATACCGACGAACTGGATGTACTTGGATCCCGCGGGCGCGCCGCAAGGACCATTTACGCGAGATGAGATCACAGAGTGGCACCAAGGCGGCTTCTTCCCGATGGATTTACCGTTGAGACCGTCTGATGCACCAATAAACTTCAAGTACGTTCCTCTTCAGGCGCTGTTAAAAATGGGATGGCGGTACGATCAAGTCTTGAACGCCATGAACGGAGGAGTTCGAGCGATTCCCGCGCCAGTTCAGCAACAACAACAACAGCAGCAGCAGCAGCGACAGCCTACCGGAGGTGGTGGCAGCGGCGGCGGCGGGCTGCTTAGTAACATTATGGGTGCAGCGGTGCCGTCTGGTCACCCAGCCGCGCCGTCCGGGCCGACAAAGTCGCTCGCTGATATCGAAGGCGGCGTTGCTGCAGTCAAGAAGGGCATGCCGCAACCGCGCGCCGGTGTGGTTGCGCCGAAGCCGAACGTCGCTCCATCACCATCACCAGCTACTGGAGGTGGTTTATTAGGAAGTATAATGGGTAGTGCCGGTGGTTTACCACAAGGGCATCATCAACAACAACAAGGTCAAAGCAAAGGTATGGGCATGTCGTTACAAGAGATGGAAGATCGACAGCGGGCGATGCTCGTTTTAGAGAAACAAAGCGAAGAAAATGCCCGCATAAATAGACAAAAACAAGAGCAAGAACAAAAACGTTTAGAAATGGAAAGACAGCAAAAACAGCAACAGCAGCAACAGCAGCAGCAACAAGCGCAACAGAAGCCAGCTTGGGGCGGAGCAAAACCAGCTGCCGTTGTCAATGAAGGACGAAGTTTAGCGGACATTCAAAGAGAAGAAGCCGAGTTAGAGAGACAACGCAGAGCGAATGCGCCTGATATGCCCGCAGGAGGCCAAGGTGGTCTTCTGGGAACGCCGTGGGGTACCGGCGCGCCGCAAAACGCTCGAGCACAACCGGCGAAACCGGCGTCGGGTTCCTTGGCGGCAGTCATGGCGCAAGAGCAAGCGCAAGCGAGGAAAAGGCAAGAGATTTTGCAACGCGAAGCGAACGAGAGAATGGCAAACATGAAGGGTGGATGGCAAGGTAGTGGTGGTAGTACTGTCGGCGGTAACGATGGTCAAAAGTCGTTAGCGGAGATTCAACGAGAAGAAGAGGAACGCCGCCAACGTGAAATGGCTGCGAAGAACGAAGAACTGTTGGGTATGCCGCAAAACGCCATCGGCACTGCGTGGGCGACTGGAAAATTAGCAAGTAGTAGTAACCCTCCACCGCCTCAACAGCAACAACCGCCGCCGCCGAAGCGACCGACGATGATGATGCCGCGACAGATGCAAGGTTCGCAACGCAAAGTGCAATCCGATTTCGATCGTCCCGATAGCGCCGGCTCCGCGCCGCGATCCAACCCAGGAAGCCACAACAACTCTATCGCGGATAATATGAACCAAATCGACGGCGACTCTTGGGGTGCGCCTCCGGCGCCGAAGAACAAGCGCGCGTTGCAACAATGGTGCAAACGCGCGATGAAAACGTTGAACGGATCCGAAGATTTAACTCTAGTGGATTTCTTGCTCTCCTTGGCGAGCGCGGGAGAGGTTCAAGAGTACGTTGGTTTATATCTAGGCAACACGCCAAAAGCCACGGAGTTTGGCTTAGAGTTGGTGAAGCAAAAACGAGCGGATCCGAGTTTGAAAGACGGCATCGCGCGCTTGTGAGCTCATAATGGAATAAGAGAGAAAGTAAAACAAATAAAAAGTGGTAATAAAAAGAATAAGCGAATATATCAATCCGTGAATATATAAATACAACAGCAGCGAGCGCGCTAAAAGTTTTAAAAGTCAATACCAGGACACGGTAACCCAAACACTATTCCTCCTATGCACGACTGCAACGGCTTCCCGTATATTATCGGTAACAAGAACGCCGCGCCGATGTTCCCTAAACTTAAAAACGACGCCAAGAACGCGCAAAAAATGCCCACCGCTTTTATCTGTTCTGGATCTTTGAAAAAATCTGACCCTTCTTCGGAGACGTACGTTCCGTCTCGATCGTACACTCTTTGCTTCATCTCCAGCTCTTTCTTTCGTTCGTCGTTCAACCGTTTTTCTTTTTCTGAGATGGATTCTTCCTTTTCTGCGAAGAACGATTCGAAGGTTTCCGTGAATGTTTTTTCTTCCTTCGTATCTTCACTCTCTGTCTCCTCTGCATCATCGGAAGAGGCTTTCGTTCTTTGTATCGTATTTGTACGGGGGAAGGTAAAATGTGTCTCGTGATGATGATGATTTCTTTGGGTGTGTTGTTGCTGATGATAATAACGCTTCTTTGCGAAGTTACCTTTACCGTTGCGGTAAAGAACAGTCTCAGCAAAATTCCTCGCGCTCGATGAAATGGTTTTGACGATCATCGTCGTCGTTTACGCCGTCTTTTAATCGTGCTTTTAAATGATGATGTAATTTTGGATGATTTTCGATCCAAAATGGAAAGATATTTCTCATGCAGATATTTCTCTTTAATTTTACAACAGCTTTTCTTCGAATTATTACTTTTGTTGCACGACGCACCCTTTCAACCCGTTCCCGATCGTTCTGGAATCGTCGTCCAACTTTTCCGGGGGGAACCCGCTCAGTTGTAACGGCCTCGTCGCAGACGCTTCTCCATTCGCCTGTCGAATAAAGTCTCGAATGTGCGCGACGGTGTGCGAGAGATTGAACTTGGCGACGAGGCGAGACCCGTCGCGTAAACGAATTTGAATCGACGTCGTCGGTTCTTTCTCGTCCACCGACCACGGTTTCATTTCTTCGAGCGCTTTTCCTCCTCCATCTCCGCCACCACCAACACCCTCGTCGTTTCCTTCTCCCTCTGCTCCTTCCAACTTATTCCCGCTCCCGCTAAACGCCTTCACGCCTTTCGGCGGCGTCCAATCCCTTCTCTCTCGTTTCAAATCAATCTTCACCGGATTCCTCGCCGAGGCTCCGGGGTGCATCAATTCCGGTGGACACATCCCTCGACCAATCATTTCGATAAACTCTTGATTTTCCGATGGATCCCGCAACGGTCCGTCGTCCACCGTGAACCCGTTGTCGTAAAACGTAACCACGCGTTCAATCCGCATCTCTTCTTTTTCCTCTTCTTGGTCTTCTTCTTCTTTCAAGTCGCCGTCCAACGCGTCGTCTTCTTCTTCCTTTTCCTCCTCGGTCATCTTCCTCCCTCTTCCGCTGAAAAAGACCTCTCTTTGGCTTCTGGTCGTCGTCGTATCTTCATCGGTATCGTCCTGTCGATGTCTCGCCCCGTGTCTCAACGCCTCTCGAAACATGTTTCCGTATCGACTGTCCGTGAACTCATCGCCGTCGCCGTTTTCTGGGTGTTCTTTCTGTGAAGGTCGTTTGGAAGGATCGATGACGTTTTGCCCGGACGACGCGCCTCCCGCGTACCACTCCTGCGGTTTGTCCTCTTGATTGCCTTCTTCGTTTTCCTCGGCGTCTTTTATGTCTTTCAGCGTTCGAGGCGCGTTGTTGGTGTTCTCGCCGCCCATCTTTTAATGTGTTTTGTGTTTGTGTTTTAATGACGAGATCTCGTAAAACGTAAAATGTTGGACTTTTTACTCAAAATTGACTATTCGTATTTTTATAAGCGCTCCTTTAATGAACGACGAGGCTTTGAAACTGCTTAAACGGTCGATTCAGAGCGCCTCCGCGCTGCTCTTCTTCTTTAACTTTTTCTTTAAAATTCTTTTGTTTCATCAAAGCTTTGGCGATGCTCGCGATGACTTTCTTTTCCTCGTCGCCGAAGACGTTGAGCGAGTACAAGTCTCGCTCGAGCAAAGCGTTCAAGAAGAGGAGGATTTGTTTATCTTCTTCGTTCTCGTCGCAGAGTTTACTCAGCGCGATGGCGACGCATTCGCACGCTTCTTTCTTCGCGTTCGGTGATGGTGGAGAGGAAGAGACGCCGGCTTTTTCGTAGACGTAACTGCCGACTAAATCGAGTATTTTTTCTACGCTTTCCTTTCTCGTAACTTTTTCGAGGAGGAGTTTCAAACAGCGCAAACTCGTTTGGGTCGTTTGATCGACAAAGATAGGGACGAGAGAGGTGACGGCATCGACGATTCCGGATTCCTCGTTTTCGATTTTGTCGTCGCCGTCGGTTGCTCTTTCAAATGCTCGGAACAAGACGCGTCGGGCGTAGAATCGGCAGACGCCGTCGAGATCTGTCTCGGCGACTTTGACCAACGTCGGCGCGAGTAAAGTGACGAAAGGTTTGAACGCCGAATATTCCAATTGGACCATTTCAAGGAGAGAGCGCAACACGTCTCGACGATCGTCGATGGTGCTCACATCCTCTTCTTTTTTTAAGCAGTCCAACGCGCGCATCACGCGTGCGCCAACGCCGAGCGATTGCGTTTGCGGCTTCCCCGTTACTCGAGCAATCGTCGGAGCAGCGTTAGGTGTTGTGCGCGCAGAAACGGGACCAGGCGTCGGAGCAGCGGATTTGACTACGGACGAGTGTTGACCGCTCATTTTCGTCAGCAATAAGTTCTTTTTCACCGTCGTCGGCGGCATTAAGTTGTTCATTTGCGAAACGTCTAAACCAAACGAGGCTTCGTTGTTGTTGTTGTTGTTGTTGTCGTTCACGTTCATCCTCGTCGAGGCATCACCGCCTCCCAAAATTGGTGACGGAGATATGGTCATTGGTATGCTGTTGTCCGTATTTATGGTACTGACTGGTGTCTTTCGCGTGCCAAAGCTCTTTCTGCTGCGACCGGTTGATTTGTCCAAGCACGCACCCGGTGTTCTTCCTGCGAGCGAAGTCGAGGCATCGTTTTCTTCCTCGCCGCCGTCGACAGGCTTGCCGTCGATATTTTCCGGCGTCGTCGAGGACGCTTTTTTTGTCTTCTTGTTCTTCTTCTTCGATGATCTTTCCAAAACATCCGCGTTCGATTTCTTCAAAAGCACGTCCGCTTTGATAGATTCGTAATTCGCGACGATTTTCTCGACCGTTTCTTGATCGATTTCAAAACATACGACTCTCAACGCGTCCACGCACGCGTCGTACAAATTCGATTTAGAAGACACCGAAACGCATCGACTCGCACACTTCGCCAGCGTATTCGCCCAGTTCTTCAACTCGTCCGAGCCTTCCGCGAGATGCGCAATCTTCTTCTTGGACAAGTTCTTCGTACTCAACGCGTATCCGGAAAACTGCGCGACACCGGTTCGAGCGCGGTCGCACTTCTCCACGTCTGACTCAGTCGCTTCGATGGACACGAATGCTCTGCGTAGCGAAGGAAGTAAGCCGGTTTCTAGATCGACGTTGCGCGCTAAAGAAATGAGTGCTTCTTGCGCGGACGTTCGCGCGTTTGGATTTTGCCCGGCTAATCGCCCGAAAAGAGGTCCGGCTAAAATTTTCGTCGATTCCGCGAAAGCGAATTTGAACTCTTTCATGAACGAGTTGTTCGACGCCTCCATGGCCAAGGAGGAAGAGGCAATTTTAATGCGTAGCGAAGATACGTTGGTTAACGCGACGATAGCTTCCAAGGCGGGCACAAAACATCGAGACTCCGTCACATCGTCCGCGCAAAATCGCGCTAATGTCGTCGCCGCTCGGAGTACGAAGTCTGCCGATATCGCTTCGACGCCCTCTTTGTCGTCGTCGTCGTCGGTATTCTTCGAGAGGAGTTGCTCCATATCTTCTAAAGCATCTCGGAGACGTTCGGCAGCTTTTGCGCGAGCTGGTGGCGAGTCTGCAACTTCCGTTTGAGCGAGCGAGCGACCTAATCGTTCTCTCGGAGGGAGAGAGGAGTCGATGCTATCGTCGTCGTCTTTGTTGTTGTTGTTGTTGTTGTTGTTATCGCGAAAGCCTTCTTCCGCGTCGACGTCGACATCAAACTCACTCTCTTTAATCGCCGCCATTCTCGTCGATATCGTTGCTGTTGCTGTCGTCGTCGCTCTCTTGCTCGCTTCCTCGACGAGTGCCGTGTGTTTCTTCAACGCCGGCTTAATCGACATGGGCGTTTGAATCGATAACATTCGCGGCGGCAAGTCAATCGTAAAGTCATCGTCCACCGGTTGCCCGATTCTATCGTTGTACGCCTTCATGTTATTCTGTGCCGCCAAAATCGCGTTGAGCTCGATGACTTCCGTCAATTCACCTTTCGAGTTGTTGTTGTCCTTTTGTTGTTCTTTTTCTTGTTGTAACTTTCGTTTCCGTTCTCGCATGGCGTCTTGCAAAGACATTTCATTACTCTTCTCATCCGAACCAGCCATAATCGTCTTCTTATTCTTCTTATTCTTCTTCTCCGAAGATGATACTAACGCTAAACGTCTTTTAATTTCAGGGTCTAACTGTTGCGTAAACGCATCGAAATACGATTCATCCACGACTCGATGAAACTTTTCGTACGCCAACTTGGCGTTACCGCGAACAGTCGCGTCGGCGTCTTCCAGCGCTTTCTCAATAGCGACGCTTGCGATATCCGCAACAGGTTTTGGCAAGTGCGAGGATCCAACCAAGCCAACTTCGAAGCATTCGGAGAGGTACAACGCACATTTCGCTCTCAACTTTGCAATTTTCGATACTTTCGGCGAGACGATTTCTTCCGCAAACACGCGCGCCAGGTGCACCTTTGGACCTTCATCGTCCAAACTGCTACCGCCGAAACAGTTCCGAACGATTTCCGAGACGCACGCGTCGCCGCTATCACTTATCACGCCCACCGAGACTATGATCGCTTTGAAAAGCGAAGGTAAAAGAATATCGAGAAACTCGTCGCTCAAATCGCCTTTCAGGCGTTGCGCCATGCACAAAACCGCTTGACATCCCGCGCGCGCGACCGACGAGCGCTTGTCGTGCACCGCATACGATAACTTATCGAGGATGAGTAAAACGGCGTTTGTTTCGCCAAACTTTTTGATCGACCCGTTTTGTTTCTTTATCACAATCGAAGCGTCTTTACAAAACTGTCGGAACTTGTTGTTTTGCAAGGTGCATAATTTGACGATTTTTTTACACCCGAGAACTCTCTTTTCCCATTCCGAGGAAGATTGATGCAACTCCTCGGCGATCGTTTCCAAGACGTGTTGCGTGCACTCTAAAGAGCTTAATGCGTTTTCTTCAGCTTCTTGCTTTTGTTTGGACTTGGACGTCGACTGCGTTAAAAACGCCTCCTTCGGCAACGCGTCGTCGGATTGAAACTTTTGCAACCGTTCGGATTGCTTCCTTAATCGTCTCGCCGGCGTCGTTTCGTTCGGATTGATCGGACTGCGCATCTCTAACAATCGATCTTCGCCAGTTCTCGTATTAGTAGTCGTCGTCGTCACATATCCTCCACCCTCAAACGCTCGCTCCAACGCTTTCCTCGTCTTAGGACTCATCCCGTTCGTTTCCAATAAAGCGCGCTCAATCCCTTGCCTTTCCGTGAAATCGTCTACTCTGGAATTCCGCAATGCCACGCACGCGCGTAAGCTCGCATCTTTCACCATTGGTTCTGCATCGTCGTCCGACAACAACAATAACTGCTTCAATTTCTTCACCGCGTTGGTACAATCCCAACTGAGCGAACTCTTCTCGCAAATCTCTTGGATAACTTTACACGCGTTCACGCGAGCTTTCACTGAACTCGTTTTCACATCCACGTTCAATTTGGTCACCAAAAACGTTTTCGTAATCGCTTTGGCGTCGCAGCACAACGACACTAAAGCGTCGATGGCGCTCTTCTCTTCGTCGTCCTTCTCGTCTCCGCCGCCTTCAACGCCGCCGGACAATTTTTTCAAACACGCGTTTACGAACAGTTTCTTCGCCGTCTCCGACCCGCCGTTCAAGCACTCCTTGAAAATCTCCTTATCTTTGCTCGATTGAATCGCTAAAGAAGTCACGCGCATCGCTCGAGCGTGGTGACGGTTTATCGTCTCGTTCTCATTCCCCGTCGTCGTGACGAGGAAAGACGCCACCGACTCGTACAACGTTTTGCCTAGCTCTTCCGTCCAGAAAATTTTGTTGCTTTCAGCAGATTTGAGGTGCATTTCCAACTGCGACAACGCGTGTATCACGTCTTCTACATCTTCATCTCTTCTTTTCGAAGAAGAAGAAGAGAGATTAAGGATGCGTTGGACGCTCTCGGAAAACCGTTTCAACGAAGTTTCCACCACATCCGCGGCTCTCGTCGCGCGTTGTTGTTCGTTGAGCGCATTCATTTTTTGTATCTCTTCTTTCAGCGTTCGATTTTCAAAAATTCCCCTCGTGTTACGTTTTTATCCTTTCTCGATTGTTTTTTCACGAAGTAATAATATACTTATTATTATTAAATCTCTCTGCTTCTCTCTCGCTCCGTAAAGTCTCTCTTGCTGAAATGCCGCTGTTGTTGTTGTTATTCGTTCTTCTTATTAGAGAGTTGTTCTTCTCTCTCACTCTTTAGAAGAAGAAGAAGAAGAAGCTCACTATAAAATGTGTTGTGTGTGTAAAAGAAAGAGGAGGGGAAAGAAAACAACGGTAAAAGTTTAGGGTTTTTTAAAACCCTAAAACGAAGAAGAAAGAAGAAGGAAGAAACATTTCTCACGAAAGAGTCAACAACACAGAAAAGAGAGATTTATAAGAAGAACTCGGTGGTAAAACGAGCAGCGGTACAACCGTAACAACAACACTTCATTCTGAGAACGAGAGAGAGAGAGAGAGAGAATACGTGATACGAATCAGTATATAAGAGAGAGTTTATAAAAAGAGAGAGAAAAAGTGAGAAGAAACACACATACATTAAACAAACATAAAAAGGATGAGCAAAAGTCATCATTTCCTCATCCCGACAGAAATGGAAGCGCAATTCGACGCGTTCTTCATGAACGTCGCTTCGCAGTGCAGCTCGATCGCGTCGAACGAACACGTTCACGGAATAAACGCGATCGATATCATGCACGAAGCATATTTCGGGTTTTTGAGAAGGAAAACGGATTTCTTTTCTCGTTCGAGTAGTACTAACGAAGAGGAAAAAAACAGAGGGAAAACATCCGTCCTGAAAGCGTTGGAGAAACAACGAGAAGAGGTGGAAAAATCAAAGACTACTTTCGAACGCGAAAAGGAGGAAACGGAAAAACGCAAACACAAAGAAATGGTAAAGAAGAAAGAGAGAGAAGAGGAGATGAGAGAAAAAATTGCGGAAGAGGAGAGGGAGAGGAAAGAACGCGTGAGAGAGGCGCTGATGGCGCAGAAGATGGAAGAGGCGAAGAAGAAAATCGTCGAGTTGGACGAGGACGGGAACGAAGTGATTTGTAACGACGAAGAGGAAGAGAAAGACGAGCAACAAAAAGTCGCTCGAGAGAATACAGAGAAAGTGGAAAAGGAAGAAGAGGATCCTCACGCGTTGCAACCAGGGACGGTGCACCCGTCTCCGTTGAACGGCGGCGAAGCCGAACATTACGTGTGGTCGCAAACGTTGCAAGAGGTGGACGTGCGTTTGCCGGTACCGGTTGGCACGCGAGCGAAAGATATCGTCTGCGAGTTTACCGCGACGACGTTTAAGTTTGGTTTAAAATCCGAACCCGCGTTAAGGATTCCGGAAAAGTCCAAATTATGCGAAAGTATTAAACCGGACGATTCGTTTTGGACGTTGGAGGACAATCGCGAAGTCCGATTAACGCTCACGAAATCCAACCAAATGAGTTGGTGGGAAAACGTAATAAAAGGCGACCCGAGAATAGACACGAAGAAAGTTGTCCCGGAAAACTCCAACTTGGCCGATTTAGACGGCGAAACGCGATCGACCGTGGAAAAAATGATGTACGACCAACGGCAAAAAGCCGCCGGGAAACCAACCAGCGACCAAGAAAGCAAGATGGGTTTGATGAAAAAGTTCATGGAGAGCCATCCGGAGATGGATTTCAGCAACTGCAAATTCGACGACGGCGTCTTACCGGCCGGCGCCTTTAATGGACAATGACGATGAGAAGAAGAAGAAGAAAAAGAAAGAGAAAACACGACGAGAGAGCGCGCACGTACGCATAGAAGAAATATAATATACTAAGAAGGTGGTAATATAAAAATCTTACAACAAAGAAGCTACAGTAAGTATCGTCATCAGTCCTCTTCACTGGACGATCATCATTTCTTCTTCTCCTTTTCCTCCTCTTCCTCGTCTTCATCAACCCCGCTAATCCACAAGACGTTGTTACACCTTATCAAAACCTCCCCCAAATTCCCGGTTTCCTCTCCGTCGATTATTTCCATCGTGTTTGCGAGTTGCACGTTCATGTACGCGTCCGTGGAGACTAAAAAACCTTTATACGCCATGCCGGACCATTTTAACTTCACGAGGACTTTTTTCCCGGTTAACGATTGTAAGAACGGTTTCGGGTTGATCGGGACGAACGACGGACCCATTGGTATTGTTTATGAAAAGTAGTGTGCACTCCTCGTCGTCGTCTTTCCTATTTTGCTCTTTTTGCTCTTCTTCTTCTTCTTCTCTAAAGAGTCTTTTCCCAATGTACTACTACTACTACTTTTAACAAGAGTACTAATTAGAGCCGTCTGATGTTTTTGTTGTTGTTGTTGTTGTTGTTGTTGTCTCTTTCTGTTGTTGCTTTAACAAAAAAATGAAGTTTTGAGGAGGACTGACTGTCCTTTTTTTTTTCTTCAAAAAACACACACAAAAAAAATTTTAGACACGAAAGTAAAATCTCTCTCTCATCATCATCATCATCACTTTTTATTAAGGAGCTTTTAAGAAGAAGAAAATAACGATGTCGAATACTCGCAACAACAACAACAGTTATAACGAGACTAAGAAGAGGGCGACGAAGGTATCTAAAGAGGACGAACCGACGTCGCCGAAGATTTTTCTCTCGATTACTTTCGGCATTCTTTTCATTCTGAGCTTGATTTTCGGGAAAGCTGGGTCGTTTTCCTCATCTTCTTCTTCTTTATCATTAAACGTTGCGGATGATGCGAATCAAATGTCCTCGGTGGACGACGACGCCCCGGACGTTGGCTTAACGTCGTACGAAGAACAACACGTGGACCCGTCTGAAGTGGCCAAGGAGCCAATCGAAGAGTCGTTGGCGAAAGATGACGGGGAAGAGCACTCGGATTTAGACGGCGATTTGGATTATCACTTAGACCAACCGGTGCAGAAACCGAAAACGGAGGTGGATAATTGCAAGAAATGCAAGAAAGTTACAGTGCCGGAAATGTGCGGGTACGCGCCGAAGAGAACGATGGAAGATTTGTCGGTCACTATGAAGAAGAGGAGGATATTGTCGTTCGACTTGGAGGAGAGCGAGGAGGAGGATTCAGACGACGATGAGGCGAAGAGTAGCAACATTTTAAACATTACTACTAGAATAGGACTTCGGAAGTTATTGAAAGGGCACCAGGCGTTTCAAACGGACAGAAACCGAGCGTTGGCGAAATCGAGGCAACCGGATTTCAAGCCGCCTCCAGAGAGCGTCCGAGAGGAGGTTTTGAAACATTACAAGATGTGGCAATCGGATTCGGCGTGCACGATGTGGACGAGAACGTGCGTGAAAAGACATCTGGAAGGCGACGATATGGGTTTTAAGCGAGGTCCGGAACAGTATTTCAAAGATAAGAAAATGCCCGGGTTGGATGGCTCCTTAGTTTTTCCGGATTTGAAACGAGGCGAGTTGGGGACGTGCGCGCTCGTCGCCGTGGCGGATAACATGTTAGGGAAAGGACGAGGTCCGGAAATCGACAATCACGACACCGTTTTTCGGTACAACGGGCCTTTGAAAGCATATAAGAAGGATATTGGGGTGAAAGGCGACGTGTATTATTGGAAGCAAAGACGCGATGAGAAACAATACGGCGTAGAGGGACAAAAAGCGAACAAGTACTACATGTGGAAAGACGCCGCGAAATATTGGATGTTCGGCGATAAGAAGGAATTTTCAAAGTTAACTTTTAGAGGTAAACAGTTGTTGTGGGAGACACCGATGGCTTCGGAGATGGTTGGGAACGTCTATGCCAAATACCACGACGAGTTGAACATTAAAACCAAACACGCGAGCACCGGCGGGTTTAAATTAGCCATGTCCGTCCTCGCGAGCGGTTTGTGCACGAGATTAGATTTATACGGATTTTCGAGTAAAGGTGGGGGCAGGTATTTTAAGAATGCGGTCGTTAATACCGTGCATTTGATCGGGCTGGAACATTATGCCTTACGAGTGGCCATGGAGGAGAATTACGGGGTGTGCGTGTACGACTAAATAAATAATCGATTCTTTAAATTATGTTATTGATATGAAGACGGTATTTCATCATGTACTACACAACAATTCTTGCTATTCATCTACGGCGTCTATATTTAATACAATTTTTTTTAGTAATCATCAAAGCTGCCTTGCGTATCGTCGGACTCGTAGCAATACTCGTTCAAATCCGGCGAGTCGAGCTCGAAAAACTCTTCGAAGACTTTCTGCAACCCGGGAACGCCCGCTTTCGAGAGGCGAACGAAATACTCTTGCGACTCGTTGAAACCGGTTTTGGTGATTCCAGCGGTTAACTTGTTCGTGAATGATTTCGGGAGTCTCAACATGGAGAGCTGCGCCGTGATTTTCCTCTCGCATAAAATCTCGTGTAAACGCACGAGATCGGCGCGGTTACGGTACATCGTACACGTGACATCGTTCGGGCCTCGAATGACGAATTTGTACCGCATGATATCCGCAGATTCATTCAGAGTGTCTTGCGAAGGAATCGTTTTCACCGGCGATAAGGTCATCATCAGCGGGTCCTCGCTTTTTTTTCGTTCAAGTTCTGATCCCGACTCGTTGATCTCGTTGACGACTTCTTGAACGCTTCGCGATTGCTGTTTCTTTTCTTCCTCCCGGAGAAAATCATCTTGCGACTTCCTGCGATTTCGCAACGGCGAAAAATGTCCGAAGAAATCGCAACTTCGGGTGGCTTTCCTGATCGCCTCGTCCTCGTCGCTGCTCCAACCGCTGGTTGGAACAAACATTTTCTTCTTCTTGGAAGACACGTCGCCATCTTTCATTCTCTTGGCGGAAACCAACGAGACTGACCAGCCTTTGTCTGGACCGCAAAAGCCACCGCTCGAGCGTTCAACCCGCTGTCTGGCGAGAATCCGTAAGGACGAATTACTTTTCATCGTTTCCGTCGCGCTCATCATCTTCATGCCATTGATGATTAACTCGTCGCAGTCGAACGCCTCCGTGGCGATTTCTAAAGTCCTCTCTTCATCTTTTAACTTTTCGCCGTGATGAAATAAGAACTCATACGCGATGTGATGAAGTAAGCGAGAGGACAACGGCGGTGGAGAGAGGATGATCGCATCCAAGATTCGTAAGACGACGTTTGGCGGGAAGAATCCAGCGCCTATGCGAGTGAAGATCTTCCCGACCAAATTAGTATGCACGCGTTCCAAGGAAGAGTTGTGTCTCGTTCGCTCCTCCAACACAATCGTCTCCGTCGTCACTTCTGCTTCGTCCAAAAACAAGTTGACGTCTTCAGCGAGGCACACTAACGTCCAAAACGCATTCTCTTCGTTGCCTTTGAAAACGAGCAAAGACATTGCCGCTGCGACGACGTGTGATTTTTCCAAATCTCTCGGCGAGCGCGCGCTGAAAGCCATCAAAACACGTTCCATTTTCCCGAAATATTGTAATGATGTTGAGTCCATATAGTTTTCCGGTAATCTAAATTGATCTTCGTCGTCTTCTTCTTCATCTTCGTCGTCGTCGTCGTTGTTGTTGTTGTTCGCTTTCTTCTTACCTTCTCTCCCTTCCTCCTCTTTGATGCTCGATACTCGCGCCGGGAACATATTCAATTTCTCAAAGAAAGAACCCGTCAAGAGTTGCATGATTGCGTTTTGCGGTTCCTCTTTGGTAGTATCAGCGGTATCGTCCCTATCGTTTGAGGTGCCATCACTTTCGCTACTCGTCGTTCGTTTAAGAGCGTCGCCTTCGAAGACGAAGACGCCTTCTTCGTCGTCTTCTTTTTTAAAGCCTCTCAACCCGTGGGGCGAACGCGGGGGCGACCCGACGAAAGTCTCTCCAAAACTGTTCATCGCCTGGATGTGATTTTGATGTTGCGAAAATCTTGGGCTGGCGGAGTTGCTATACATTTCGCCGCCGCTCGAAGACTCGTTCCCGCTACTCGTCATCGACGATTGGCCGCGCGCGCTACTCGATCTCAACCTATCTAACGATTCAGTAACTAATTCGTGCTGTATCTTTTGGTCTTCTTCTCCTCCTTCTTCTTCTTCTTCTTCTCCTTCTTCTTTGCGTTCTTTCATCGAGTCGATGGCGCCTAGCGAGTATCTCGGATGATCCGGAAACACGTTGATCAAATCTACTCTGACGCTCGCGCGTTCGCGATCGAATCGTTCTCTTTCGCTCAATTGCGAGTACTCCTCGTACGTCTTCTCGCAATTATCCCGCTTCGATTTCACGGATAACGCGTCCAACCACGCTTTCGCTCTCTTTTTCTCCGGTAAACCGTTTCTGGCAACTTCGCGTTGGCACTGATTCAACGCTTCGTTTATAGCCGAGTTGGTGACGTTGGTCACGCTACTCCCGGAACTCCCGCTCGTCCTCTTCGCCTCTTTCCACACCTTCCTGGCTTTCGAGTACCTCGCGTAACTCTCGCTCGCTCTGTCTTTTTGTTTCATCAACTGTTTCCTCGCTTTCGAGTACGCCTTCTCTTTCCTCTCGTCCACCGGAAACCCGTAACAATACCCGTCCAATCGAGCGACGGTGCACGGCTTGGTCTGTAATCCGTACTCGTCCGTTTTCGCCGTCGAACTTATCATAGACGAAGTGGACGAACATCTTCCCATCCGTTGCACGACGTTGCTTTTAATACCTTGATTTTGTTGTTTACTCTCTCCTCCGTTGTTTATTATGTTGGTTCTCTCTTCAGGATTCTCGTCTGAATCGTTTTCGTTCTTATTCCCCGACGACGACGATTCTCCTCGAATCCGCTCGCCATTCGCAACCTGCAAATCCTCCTCCGAACTCGCCACGGACGATCCTTCTCGACTGTTGTTGCTCGTCGCCGTCGTGAACTGTAAATTTCTCCTCGGACTTTGACCTCTCGAATTTAATAACACCTGATCGTCATCTTCGGTCATCGAACGCGATCGCGATTGAGGCGATGAGTCTTCTTGGTCTTCTTCTTCCGAGCGCTGATGATGATGATGATTCCCCGGAGAAGTCGTTTTGTCTCGTCTGTCCTCCGTTTTTGGAATAACTTTTCTGATTTTAATCGGGGTGATGTTGTTGTTCCCTCTGGACACTTTGTCGTCTCGATTTTGATCCGCATTCGTCATCGAGATCATCGTCTTTAGAGATCGCCTTTTTTTCGTTAAAACGCGATGAAGCGTCGTGTGCACAAAACAGTGCGCTCGACGAAGAAGAGGATGCTGCGCTGACGATGATGATTTTTGTGCTGTCGTCTTTTCGGAAAGGTCACGGAAAGGTCAGGTCACGTTATCTCTCTCGTTCGTCTGCTCTCTCGTTCGATCTGTCTAAAAAATATCTTCGGCTGAGAATTTATTAGGGCGACCGAACGAGTACTCGTAACGCCTTTTTTTTTGCAAAAAGAAGGTCAAACACATTTAAAAAAACAATCGCGAGATCAAAGGACGCATCACCACGATGAACGCAGAAGAAGAAGAAGAAGAAGAAGAAGAAGAAGAGACGCAGAGGAAGAGGAGAGCTTTAATAAACGGGTTTTCCTCCTCGTTCGAGGGAAGGAGAGACGATATCGCGAAACGGGTGGAATTGTTTAGGAGAGATACAGAAGAAGAAGAAGAAGAAGAAGAAGAAGAACATCATCATAATAATCGGGAATTCACGAACGCGCTGAGAGAGGCGCTTCGAGATGTCTCGTCGACGATGAACAAACGAGAAGAAGACAAAAAAGAAGAGAACTGTTTAACATCGTTGAGTAGTAAAAAATCCATCGCCACGCAGACGGAACGAAATGTGAAAAGGATCATGAACAAACGGTTGGAGCGGGTGAAGAAGATGACGGATTACGTCGCCGTCGCGTCGTGGGGTGGTGGTGGTAAGAGTTTTAGCGTCGAGGATGATGATACCAGGAGATTGTGCCAAGACGCGAGGATGATGATGGAAGAAAAGAAGAAACGGTTGAAACCGGGAAGCGCGGCGTCCACTCGAAGGATTACCAAGCCGTTAAAAGACTGGATGTACGAGAACGTTCATCACCCGTATCCGTCGAGAAAAGAGAAGATGGTTCTGTCGCAGGCGACTGGGATGTCTCCAGGACAAATTTCAAACTGGTGCATTAACTTTAGAGGAAGAAAAATGAGGCCTCTCGTTCGCGAGTTTGTCGAGGAGGCGCGTAAAGTAGTACAGAAGTAGTCTCTTTTAAGTATTAATCAATCAAAGAATTATTGCTTTTATATTATATGTCTATTTTGTTAAATATTAGTGAACTACATGTAGTATACATCCTCAATTATTATTTGTTAGTATTACCGACGGCGGCGGCGGCAGTTGCCTCCTTCGCATCATCATCCAGCGCTTGGTTCGTTCCTTTGCCTTCTACACTCGACGTATTATTTTTATATTTCTCCCACGTCTCTTTATATTTCTTGGAATCTAAAAACTGGACGATAACCGCGGATATATTATCGCATCCCAATCCGCTCCCTCTCGTGTCCGTGGCGCAACACGCATCGCACAATTCCTCGGTGATTTTCGAGAGATGTTCTGGCGGCACCACACCGTCTTTCGTTGAACTATAACACAACCGCTCGCGAACAAAGTCCACGCACTCTTGACTGGTCATCACGTCCCAAACGCCGTCGCAGGCGATTATTATAAACTCGTCTTGGTCCTGTTCGTATTTAAACGTTTTCACTTCGGGATTAGCAGTCACGCAATATAACTCTGGCGGCAAGTCGTCCGGGACGTTGTTTCTTTTATATTCGAAATCGCCGATGGCTCTAGACAACGCCAACGACCCGTTCACGCGACCGTCGGCCACGAACCCTCCCGCCTTGACAATTCTCTCGCATTCGTCCTCGTCCGTAGGTTTATGATCTCGAGACATGTCGATAGCTTTACCGTCTCTACACAACACCGCTCTCGAGTCGCCGGCGTTGGCGCATATAATTTCCCCGTTTCTCAACGCGACCGAAACCGCCGCCGCGCCGGCGACTGGACCTTCCCATTCGCTCAACTCTTCCTCGGATAAAGGCACGAACTTCTTTTTACCGCCGCCGGCAGAAGACGTAGACGCGACGGGTTGTTCGTTCGCCGCCGTATTCTTAGAACTATCTTTCCCGATTTCTCCTCCTTCCTTTCTCTCGCCATTCTTTTTATTCACCTCTTCTTCCTCCTCCTCGTCGTCGTCATTCGTTAAACTCGGAATGATTAAATCCACCTCCTCGCTCGGCGTCCCTTCCGCCAACAACCTCTCCTTGAGCGCCCTTCGAATGGCTTCGTTCACGTTTCTCGAGCCTCCCGCCGACATTTTTTCATCCGCATCCTCTTCTTCCTCCCGAAACCGTCTCCTCCCGCTCAACTCCGCCAACTCTTGCGCGTTCGTTTTATCCTTCATGACTTCGTCGATTTTCATAAACGACTCCACCAACGCCTGTTTCAAATCGTTTTCTTCCTTGTACGCGTTCGTATCTTTCAATATTTGCGGAAGGTACCTCCCTGCGTACAAAGCGACTTCCTTCCCGCCGTGGCCGTCAAACACCGCGAAGAAGGACGTGTTTTCGTCTAAATCCGGCACCGCGCAGTGCGAATCCTCCATGCTTGTCCTCCAGCCTTGCATCGCACTCGTCCCGAACTTCACTTTCACGTTCCCGCCGTCTGAACTTTCTTTCTCTTTTACCGGTTGCGAGAGGTACGCGCCCATTATTCGTATATTTGTCTGTTTTATTCTCTCTTCTCTGGATGATTGTGTCTTTCTGTCTCTCACTCTTTATGCGTGTGTGTGTACTCCTCGTGCTAAAAAATCTTCGACGTCGTTCGTCAACTGTTTGTAGATCGTTTCTCCCGAACGAAGATGAGATGATCTCAACACTCTCGCTCTCAAAACGAAACAACAACAACAACAGTCGCGCGTTTAATAATAACACTCTGTCGTCGAGACGGAAGAAGAGAACAACAACCAGCGTGTAAGGGCGATGAGAGAGACACTTTTTCGGACGTCGTGGTAAAGTTTTAGAGCGATGATGACACTTTGAGAATGTGGGAGAATCGGGTGCGATTCAAACGAAGAAAAATGCGTGCGTCAGCACATTTTTTTCACCTTTTTTTCTTTTTGGGTTTTCATCATCGATTTTGCACTCAACATGCTCAAACATCTCTTTTTTAATAAAACGCAGAAAAGAGTCACACTGGTACTACTACGGTAGTAGTATATATATACGCGCGAATGTGAGTCGTGTGGTAGTATATGGTATTACAAATTATCCGGCCCGTTTGCTCTTCGTACGATGGAGGCACCGGAGATGTTGGTGAATCCCCCGTTCCCTCCTGATCCTTCGGTATCGGCGGTGTTTTCGGTACCGTCCTCGGCGGCGGCGGCGTTTTGAGCGTCGCGGTTACCGCGGTGGTGGTCGTCATCATTGTCGTCGTCGTCGTCGTCGCCTGCGTTTCCTTGGTAATACGGGATATACGGCAAACGTTCGTCTTCTTCCTCGTCGGAGCGGTGGTCGTCGTCGTCGTCGCCGAATTGGTTGTTCCAGTCGTCGTTTGCGGTCGAGCCGCCGCCGCGCTCGTCGACGCCGCGGCGGGCGGACGACGGTTCGTTCTTCTTCGATTTGAAGCGGTCGGCGTAGTCGTGCGAGTACAAGTTCGCGCCTCCTGGGAAAGCATCCGCGCCCTCGGCTTCGCCGTCAACACCACCGCCGCCACTCGATCGTCTCTCCGCCATGATTCGTTCCGCTTTTTCGCCCAACGTTAAGCTCGTGTTTTCTTGAATGACGTCTTTTCTTGTCATGACGCCGACGACTAACGGTTTATCCGGAGTCACGTACAAGTGTCGCAAACCCATCGTTCGGAAAATGCGGTAGGCTCTGGAGACTCTCGCATCCGCGTGGGTGATGAACGGGTGGCGTTGCATCAATCGGGAGACGTCGATCCACGCCGAGTCCATCTCCACGGACGATAAAGACGCGGCGACTTCGGCGACGTGCGGTGACTTGAACGGAATCTGCTTCAACTTATCTAGCAAGTCGTCTCTGTCTTTGGCCGTGGTGTAGCCGTACACGTCCGCCGGTCGAGACTCTGGGTTCCCATCGAAGAAACCTATTCTGTGCGTGATCATTTTCAACAAACGATTTCGGGTAATCGTGCCGTGTAACTCGAACGGCTCTCCCGGCTTCGTGGGCGGATTCTCCGTCACCGGAAACGCGCCGTGATCGTTCGAGGCTAAGATACCGATCAAATCCCTCACGCGCATGCGCGGTTTGATCGTAATCATGGTTTTCGCCATGACTTCGTTGACGCGTAATTTATCCCCGGCTGGCCCGGCTAATTCCGGTTCTTCCAAGAACGGCGCGCCTCTAATTTTGATGTGCGTGTCATAAATCCCATGGGAGAACCGATCGCCGACTGCTTTGGCGCAGAAAATAGTCAACATTAACGGAATGATTAATTGCATCGATCCCGTCGTTTCCATGACCAAAACGGTAATACTTATGGTCATTCGAGTTGCCCCGCCTAAACTCGCGGCGGCCCCGATAACCGCGTACGCGTGTAAATCTATTTGCACGTCGGTTAATATCCAACCGCTGACAGAGTTGACGATCCTCCCACAAATTTGGCCCATGGCTGAGCCGACCGCCAAAGACGGGACGAATAAACCCGTGGGTGCACCAACGCCGTACGTCACCGTCATTAACGAAAACATCGCTAAGAAGTAAAACACTAATAAATCAAATCGAAACAAAAACTCGTGCGCTTGCCCATTCTCGCCAACTTCGCCCAGGTGCAAGAGAAATTTGAACGATTGCGACAGAGGAACGAAGAACAATTGACCGTAAGAGCTGTAATATCCCTCCGGACAATACATTTTCGAGAAGAAATCCGTACGAATTTCCTCCTTACTCGCTTCGCCGTACTCAAACCTGTCCAACTCGTTGGCTAGATTCGTGTGTCCGTCTCTCAGCGGCGCCGGGATTTCTAAACACGGACTCGCCGCCATAAAGACAAACATGACCGTAAAAGTTAACGCGGCGACCGCGATGACTTCTAAAAATCGTCTGAACTTATCGTTTACCGGTATGTATTTCGCTCGCCACGCGGTCACTCGTACGTTCAAGTTGACGAACAACGCGCCGATGTAGCCGCCTAAACATCCAATCATCGCAAAGATTGGCACCTCCCAAAAGTACCACCAGTACTGTTTCGAGTAGTTCGCCTCGTCGTCGGTGTATAAACCAAAATCTCTGTGCGTCCCGAATTTCGCGCGCGCGAAATCTGTGGCGTCGAAGTCCAACTGCTCTAACCAGTGCGAGGTCAACACGCCGACGCACGTGGCCAAAAAGCCTCGCCACAACATGGACGAGTTATAAAACGACGTCCCTTCCTCTACGGTGAACAACATTCCACCGATTGGGGCGCCAAATGCAACCGCAACACCCGTCGCGGTACCAATAGCCACAAAATCTCGCTTATCTCTATCGTTTCTAAAATGGTTCGGTCTTCTGGTTTTGAACCCGAGCGAGTGCGAACCGAACGAGCACAAACCGCCGCCAACCAAACCGCCGCCGTGCACGAACGGTCCTTCCTTACCGGCAATCAAACCAGCGCCAATACTAAATGCCACGCCACCTAATTTCGCCAAAAGTGTTTTCAATCTCAACAACCCTTTCAAATGCACGCCGTTTAAATACGTCTTCAATTCTGGAATCCCGCTGCCGGCTGCCAAAGGTTCCACGTAACTCACCAGCCCTCCAGCGACGGCGGCTAAACAGCACGTCACAAACAGAGAACTGATGTACGCGTAAAACTTCGACGCGTCTTGGTTCTCTCCATCCCCGACGACTAATCTCATCGCCATCCCAAACCTAAACGAGTTCAACTTATCCACCAACCCGTCCACGACGAACGCCACGAAACCCATCACGACGCCGATGATAGCCGAGAGCGTCCACTTCCACCACTCCTCGTTTTGATATTCCGCTCTCTTTCGGCTTCTTAACTGTTCCTCTTCGATGTCGCAATCGATTGGGTCGTAATCGTGCGACTCAAACGCCGTCATTCGTCGTAATCGTAAACTCGCCATGTTCGTCTCTCTGTCCGAAACCGTCGCCCCGAAGACAACCGCCGGGGCAGATTCTCTCGGGCTCGAACTCGAATTCATCAAAGTGTTCCGATCTTCTAAAGTCCCCGCAGCCGTCGCCGCGATGTTCTGAAACGTCTCTCGAGGGTTTCTAAAACCACCTACTACACTTAAGCCGCCACTCGTTCGAGGCGACGACGTTGTGTTGTTGTGAATGTTTCTCGACTTTTTCGTTGAATTTCGCGCGAATGCGGACACACCGGATTGATGTTGATTTTGATTCGAATTCGTCGTCGATACACGCGGAGGTCGTCTTTGAGTGTTCGCGGTAGTAGTACTCCCATCCTCTCCTCCAGGAATCAAGGTTTCCTCGTCGTTCATCGTCGATGATCGTTTTTGTAAAACACCGACGAAACCTTCTTCTTCTTCTTCTAATATGAGAGAAGAATAAAAAGCGCACAGCGTGTGTCAATTTGTGATTGATTTTGAGGAAATTTTTTGAAAGAGGAGTTGCCTTTTCTCATCAAACGAATTAAAAAAAAAAAAGCAAAAATCTTACGTCTTGATGTGTTACTGTTTAAAATATGTCTTGATGCGTAGTAGTACTCGTACTCTTTATTCTCTTTTCCTATTATCGTATTCTTGCACACACACGCAATACTACACGTGTATATAATAAATACTAGAGTAGTTTTCTTATTTATGGTAAGTCGTAATAGCTGACGTAATCGTTCTCTTCGTCTTCGGGAAAAGTGAAGGTTTGCAAAAATCTGTACAAGACTCTCGCGGACATGCCGATATCTTCCGGCGACGTGTACTCTTCCGGCGAATGCGATTTCCCGTCTTTCGATCGAACGAAGAGCATGGCGACGGGCATGGCATCGGCCATGGCGAGCGCGTCGTGGCCGGCGCCGGAAACCAAAGTTGGCGGACGAGTGATGACGGGTTCTCGAGTGAAACCGCTTCGGTCGTTTCTGTTTCGTTTGTTGTTGGTTCGTCGGCGCTGCTTGGAGTTCATTTTTTTCTTTTGCGCGTCCGAGTAGTAGAACAAATCGTCGCTTTGGTCTTCGTCTCGCATCTCGTCGCCGTCGCCATCGTAATCGTCGTTGAAGTCGCCGAAGTCGTCGTTGTAGTCGTCGTTGTAGTCGTTTTCTTCGCGTTGGAGACGTTGTTGTTCCATGTAGAGATCGTAGGCACGGCGGTGCATTTCTTCCGTCGTTCGATCGCACGCGTCTTCGAGTTGCTTCGTCAGTCTTCGATCCATGGTCACGCCAGAGGCTTCGTGGGTGCGCTGGACTTTGCACTCTAAACCACGCGCTCGGCAAATCAGTTGCACTTTCCGCGTGACGTCTTGGACAACGTTTTTACGAACGCGGTCGGATTGCGCTCTGATGTCTACCGAAAACGTGGTTCGAGAACCAATGACGTTGGTCGCGCCTGGGAAGATTTGAAATTCACCGACGGTACACACGAGCATGACTTCCGGCAACGCTTCGCCAACGCCGCCTTTTTTACATCTCTTTTCGATTTCGAGGACGGCTTCAGCCGCGGCTGGAGTTGAATCGCGTCTGGCAACCATCGGCGTCGTCCCGGCGTGTCCTTGAACGCCGTTGATGATGACTTTTAGTCTGGTTTGCCCGGCGATGCCGGCGACGGCGGCGATGGGAAACCCCCCGAGTTCGAGAACTTTACCTTGTTCGATGTGAACTTCCACGTACGCTCCGAACGATTGTTTCGGAAGTCTGGCTGATGTGATAGATTCTTTTGTGCCCGGTAAACCGGCGTTCCTCAACGCCTGTAAGAACGTCGCGCCTTGCTTATCGACGACGTCGTACACGTCGTCCGGCAACGTCCCAACAATCGCTCGCGAACCGAGGAAAGTGGACCCAAAACGAACGCCTTCTTCGTCCGAGAAACCGATGATGTGAATGTTATACTCTCTCACCGGGTTCGTTCGTCTCAACGCTTTCGTGGCGGCGATGGCCACCACGACCCCTAAAGCACCATCAAACATACCCCCGTCGATGACCGTATCTAAATGCGACCCAACAAACATCTCCTTACGAATCATCTTCTCACCGTGTTCGTCTAACGACGGCGGCGTCGTCGCGTCCAAAACGCCGTGAATGTTCCCCGCGGCATCCGTGAATACCCTCAAACCGGCATCCGCCATCCACTCTTTAATCTTAGAGTGCGCTTCCATGGACGCTTTGGACAAAAACTGTCTCTCCAAATGCCCGGCCGCGTCTGAGAACGTACCCAGAACGTTTAATCGTCTCACCGGTTGGTCCTCTAACACGTGGTCTAAATATTCGTTCAACTGCTTCTTTTCCGGCGTCGGGAGTTTTTTCTTCTCTTTCGCCTGCTGCGCTTGCTGCTGTTGCTCTAAGCGCTGCTTTTTTCCTTTCTCCTGCTGTTTTTCTTGGTCGTCTTGCTGTTGTTGTTGTTGCTGCTGCTGTTGTCCCGGAGGCGGCCCGCGCTTCGTCGGCGGCGGCGGCGGTTGTCGCCGCTGCTGTTGCTCCTGCTGCTCCTGCTGCTGGTCATCCGGAAACGACTCAGCGTCATCCTCCGCGTCGTCATCAACATCATCATCATCACGTGGCGGTGGCGGTTTTTGCTGATGCGCGTGCTCTTCCTCCTCTCCTAATTCTAATTCTAACTCCTCAGGCACCACATTCGGCGGTGGTGGTGGCATTCGTTGCTGCTGCGCACTCTGCTCTTGTTCTTCTCCGCGCGGTGGTGGCATCTGTTGTCGATGGTGTTGTTGCTCGCGCTGCTGCTCATACACTGGCATATGGTTGTTGTTCTCATTCGGCGGCGGTGGTTGTTGTTGCTGTCGATGATGACCCCGCGTCGTCCCCACCATGTGCGGCACGAACATCCCCGATTCTCGAGCTTCGTCTTCCTCCATCCGATTGTTCATGATGTAATCTTCCTCTGTCTCATCTCGCGCGAGCGCGAGACGCAGAAACGCGAGAAGAAAACAGACCACAAACGCGATGTAAAGGTGACTTTGATGTTTTGCTTTTTGTCCTCCTTGATGCCGATGAGTACGCTTCATATTTCTTTCTTTAGTGGTATTATGAGAGAGTCTATAGTGTTTTTTGCGGCGGAACGTGTGACGTTTTTGACTGATTTTTTGACTTCAATTTTTTTCAATTCTTCTGAAGAAATTTTTTTTGTCTCTCTCTCTCTCTCGTAAAACGCTTCCTCTCTCTCTCTCTCTCTCGTATAACTCACTCTCTTTCGCGTTCTTCGTCCTCCTCCTCAATGTGAATCTGCGCTTTCGCGACGGCTAACCTCGCACCGAGCACGCGAAAGGCAGAACACGAGACGACGTTTATTTTATTTCTCACGAAAAATTCGATTGATTTTGGGTTTCCGGCGTGTTCGCCGCACGCGGAGACTTCGGCGAGGCGACGAAGACGACGAGGGCGACTTTTCGGTTTGCCGGTTTCGTCTTTGTCGGTTTCCTCCTCCTTTTCCTCCTCGGTGATCTCGTTTAAGGCGATTTCGATGAGCTTACCGACGCCGTCCCAATCTAGAATTTCGAACGGGTCGACTAAGGCGACTTTCTCGCGCTCGTACGCTTGGAAAAACGAGCTGTCGTCGCGCGAGTAGCCGAATGTCATTTGCGTCAAATCGTTCGTGCCGAGAGAGAAAAACGACGCTCGAAGGGGGAAGTTTTCCTCGCCGACATCTTCGATGTCGATCAAGTTCTTCGCGATTAAGCAAGATCGGGGCGTTTCGAGCATACACCCGACTTTAAACGGATGGTAATCGAGCTCGTATTCGCGTTCTTTTGCCAATCGGCTTTCAAAGTGTTCTTTGGCGAAGCGAAGCGTGTGGCGTCTCGCCAAATACGCCGCGTGCATCTCGCGATCAATGATGTGGACTTGTTGGAGGTATTCACTGACCGTAGCGACGAGCGGGATCATGATTTTGACGACCGGTTGGATGCCAGTTTTCTCGTGCGCGTCGTAATACGCATGCGCGATAGCGCGAGTGGTCATGGCCGTAATTCCCGGATGTGAGATTCCCAACCTACATCCTCGATTTCCCAACATGGGGTTCGTTTCGCGTAACTTTGCGATTTTCGCGCGCAACGTCGTCTCGGAGACGCCGCAGTACTTTGTGATTTCTTCCAAGATCTCCGGATCGTCTAACTCGGTATCTTTCGGTAGAAATTCGTGCACGGGCGGGTCTAACAAACGAATCGTGATGGACTTCTCGTGTCCCACGGCGTGAAGAAGGTTTGCGAAATCGTATCTCAGGATCGGTTCGATATCCGCCAAAGCCTTTGCGCGAGCGTCTTCGTCGCTCGCGAGGAATAGCTGGCGAACACATCGAACGCGATCGGGAGATGCTAAGAACATGTGTTCCGTGCGGCATAAACCGACACCTTTTGCCCCAAACGTCTCCATGGCGAACCTTATTTCTTTCTCCGTATCGCAGTTCGCGTAAACGACGGTCTCGGATGGGATATCGTCGACCCATTCCATGAAATCCATCAACGCTTTGTTGTCTTTTACGGCGGTTCCCAACGGTTCCAACTCTTTTTCACCTTCGATGACTTCGCCTCGCGTGCCGTCTATGGATATGAAATCGCCTTTTCTGAACGAAACGTCCGGATACTCTTCGAACACGACCGATCGTTCGACGATAGTTCTTGGCGTATCGGCCGGTTCGAGCGCGTCGGGATGCGTGGTAAGGTCAATATGCTCAAGGCGAGGATGCGGAGCAACATGATACTCGTGATCGACAAAGTGCATGGACTTTGTTCCCGCGACGCACGGTTTCCCCCAACCCCGCGCCACGACGGCAGCGTGAGACGTCATCCCGCCGCGCGCGGTTAAAAATCCTTCGCTCGCGTGCATACCTCCAACGTCTTCTGCGCTCGTTTCTTCTCGGACGAGGATAACTTTCTGGCCAAATTTGTGCATCTTAATAGCATCCGCAGATGTAAACGCGATGCGTCCTGACGCGCACCCTGGACTGGCTGCTAGTCCTTCCGCCAAAACGTTCCAAGAGTCGATACCGCCTCCCAGAGACGTGAACGTCGGGCGACGAAACGTCGGGTGGATGACTTGTTCGATGTGTTCGACGTTGACGTACTTCGCGACGGCATCTCTCGGAGAGATCAGATTATTCTTCTCGACGAGATCAGTGGCGATTTTAAGTGCCGCGATTCCAGTTCGTTTGCCCACCCGACACTGTAAAATATACAACACGTTATCTTCGACGGTAAACTCGACGTCCATCATGTTCTTATACGCCTTCTCGAGGACATCGCAAGCCTCTTTCAACTCCTCCAAAGCGTCGCCGAATCCGAATTTTGCCATATCTTCGATTTGCTCGGGCGTTCGAATACCAGCTACCACGTCTTCGCCTTGCGAAGATTGCAACCATTCGCCGTAGATCGTATCGTCGCCTGTTGCCGGGGATCTGGTAAAACACACTCCGCTCAAGCTCTTGTCGTTCAAGTTCCCATACACCATCGCTTGAATATTGACGGCAGTTCCCGCTAGGCCAGTTGTCTTGGTCACCTCTCTGTAGACGCGCGCGCGCGGGTTATTCCAAGACTTGAATACCGCCTCGATGGTTAACATCAACTGTTCCTCCGGATCCTGCGGGAACGTTTTATCGTGCGCGTCGTAGACGTCTTTGTAACTTTCGCACAAAGATTGTAAATCATCCGCGTTCAAATCGACGTCGTTTTGCGCGTTTCTCAACTCTTTCAACTTTCTCAGTTTTCTCTCAAAGTCTTCGTGCGGAATCCCAAACACGACGTCTCCGAACAAATCCAACAATCGTCGATACGCGTCGTACAAAAAACGTTTCCCAGATTCCTCCGTAAAAGACGTCGCCGTCAACGCGTCCACCACTCGATCGTTCAATCCTAGATTCAACACCGTATCCATCATCCCAGGCATGCTCGCAGCTGCCCCAGATCTCACGGATAACAACAAAGGCAACTCCTCGCCGACAAAATCCGTACTCTTCCTCCAGAATATCTTCGACACTTCCTCGCCGATCACGTCCACGGCTTCGAAAATCAACTCCTCCAACCCGCCTTTGAATATCTCTTTCCCTCTTTCGAGATATTCCTTGCACGTGTTCACGCTCAGCGTCGCTCCCGGTGGCACTCTCAACCCGAGGTTCGTCATCGCCGCGAGTCCAGCACCTTTCCCTCCCAAGATTGATTTCATCGTCGCGTCGCCGTCGCATCGCGATTTCGTGAACAAGTACACTTTCTGTTTCCTCACCTCTGCGCTTTCTTTTCGTATCTCCTCTCCCGTTTTTTCTTTGACATCGCCGCTTTTTGCATCGGAATATCCGACCGACGCGAACACTTTTCGTCCGATTGAACGCAACATTCGCGGTCGTGTTTCTTTTCTTCTTTCAGATCTCTTTTTCGTTCGTGTTGTAAAATGTCGCGAAAAGGAGGACGATGATGCGCGGAAAAGCGACATTATTTGTGAAGCTTTCTTTACGCGTATTTTTTATTCAAGATACGAACGTGCAGCCAAATCCCTCAAAACAACTACAAGAACTAGAGTACCATCAAAGAGAGAGAGAGAGAGAGAATGAGCAACGCGATGGACAAAATCATCAACAGCGCGTTGGATGCGGTGGAAGAGCACGTGGTGCAACGGTTAGAAGACACCGGTTTGGTCGTTTTCGACGACGACGACGACGACGCGAGCAAAAGAACAACGCTGAAAGGGAGAAACGTCGTCCAAAAGTTGAAACTCATGCGAGAGGAAAAAAAGCGCAGGAAGGAAACGAAAGAGAAGAAAAGGAAAGAGATAAAGGAAACGAAGGCGGAAAGGAAACGAGAGGATAAGGCGTCGGATGCGAAGTTGATGGAAATCGTGAAGAAAGCGCAGCAGCAGCAGCGGGAAACTTCTGATGATGCGAGTGATGACAAAAACAAGGAAAAAGACGACGTCTTGGTGAAGGCGCTGTTGAAAGAGGTGCAACGTTTGCGCGAACGAGTGAAGACGAGTTACGAGGAGGAGGATGACGAGGACGAGAACAGGGAGACTGGCAAGAATGTCTCCTCTTTATCGTCGTCGTCATCGGAGGAAGAGGATTCCATCTTGCTCTCGGCGATTGAAGAAATCGAATCTACGTCCGCGTTGCGGAGCGAGTTGGACGTGTCTCTCCGACAGTTGCAGAGGAGCAAGCAAAGCACGGTGGATTCAGAATTGTTGGAAAAAGAACGAGAAGGATTCGAGGAGCGCTTAACTCGAGAAGTGGAGAAGAAGACGAAGGTTTTGGAGGTTAGAAAATCGGCGGCGGAAAACGCTGCGGATCAAGCGAGGAAGAAATTCGCCGAGGCGGAACAAAATTTACGAGAGTTGAGGAAGAGACACGACGAGGCGCAGAGTCGCATTTTTGATTTAGAAAATAACGAGGTGGAGATGAAGTCGACGTTGGCGAAAGATCGAGAGAGCTTGAAACTCGAAGCCGAGAAATTGCAGAAACGCGAGGAGGAATTCGTGAATAAGACGAACAACGTCATCAATAACGGCGGAGGAGTAGGTATGACGATGAGGAGTAATAACAACAGTCTCCCGGAACTCGGCGTCGCGGCTCTGGAGGAAAAGCTACAAGTGAAAGAGAGGATGATTGCAAAACTGGCGGAAGATGTGGAGGAGATGGAGAACGCGTCGGTGGCAGTCGCGAAAGAGGCGGAAAAGAACGTCGCGAGTTTAACGAAACAGTTAACGGAGACGAAATTGAAATTGGAAGAAACGAAGAGAGAACTGATGAAGGAACAGAGCAACGCGGAAATGAGCGGTGCGAAAGTTGTCGAGGAATTGAGAGAAAGAGTGCGAGTGTTACAAGCGCTGGTGGATTCTGAAGATGGTGACGTAGCCGAAGCTATGTCGATTAGGGGAAGCGACGATACCAACGAAAGAGGCGAAGGAGAGGAAGACGAAGGCAACGGCGGTAAACCGCTGATTGCGGTTCGGGACAAGAACAGAAGATTAGCCGCAGAGATTGCCGTTGCGAAACGCGCGAAAGACGACGCGAACAAGGAGAAAGAAGTAGCCGTCGAAAGAGCGGTCGCGGCGGAGACGAAATTGATGCAAGCCGCGGAAACTATTTCAGTTTTAGAGGACGACTTAGCGAAGCGAACGACATCAACATCATCTGCCGCAACACACGACCCATCATCGTCCTCGACAACCACGACAACGACTACAGATACGGATATGATTGCAATTCTAGCTTCGCAAAGAGACCGATTCAAACGCCGAGTCTCCGAACTCGACGAGGAGAAAGCTCGCGTCACGACTGAACTCTCCTCGACGAGCGCCAAAGTCACAAAACTCGAAGAAGATAACGTCAAACTTTTCGAAAAGATTCGGTACGTTCAGAAATATTACGCGTCAAAGATATCAGGCGGTGCCTCCGCGGCAGTCAAAATTCTTCGCGTAGACGAATCTGGCGTGCCTTTGAGCGATTCCTTAGAAACGGAAAAATCTGCCAACAAAAGCGCTAGGTATTCGTGCGGCGTTGGTGGCGTGACGATTGGCGTGGACCGTTTGGCGATCTCAGATGGCATGCGCAAACGCGCACAGCGATACGGTTGTGGTTTCGGTGGAGGCGGTCACGGTGATTTAGAGAGCGCGAGTTTAGGCGGCGACGAAGGCGGCGTCGTGAGCAGATACCGCGATAAATACTTGGCAAGATTGAACCCGTTCAACGCGTTCAAACGCACGGAAAGCGAGGATGGAGGTTCATCAAATTTAGCGACACACGATCGATTAGCCATGGCGGGAGGTAAAGCGCTTTTGTCTAGTCGAGGTTTTCGCAGTTTTTTTGCGCTTTACTTTCTCGCCATGCATGGATTCTTGGCGATGGTGTTATACTCGCACCGAGCAAAGCTCTCGCTCGATTGAGAAATTCAGAAGGTTCTGTATTAAATGATTCTCGATAAAAGTAGTTTGTCGTAGCGCACACTTACTAGTAGAAAGATTAGTTTGTATTGATTGTTAGTCATCTACCGAGAGTATGTATATACCTAGGTATGGATAATGTACTGGAACGATTATGATTATTTTATACAACTTGTGGGGTTTTAAACACTTTCTCGACGATCGCGTTATCGCTCGATAATATCAAATGCTTCACAATCTCGTACGTCGCGAAGGAAACCGCGCTCATCGGCAAGCACCTCGTTGCCGCGACCTTTGCGCCTTTATACAAACTCCCAATACCTCTATTCATCGCCATCAACCGAAACGTGTCGTGGAAAGATAATGCAAACCTATTGGTCGCCGCTTTTCTCGCGATCAACTCCATCGGAAACGCCGCCAGTTGCCCGGTAGTCGCGGAAATCGCGCCGACGCACATCGAAACGTGCGGCTCGCAATACTCTTTGTCAAAGGTGTCCTTGTACCATTCGGCGATGATATCGTACGTCCCAAACGTCAACGCTGCTTCCGGCGCAATCGCCAACAACGCCGGCGTCAAGCCTCGCATTAAACCACCATAGCCTTCTTTCTTCACCACGTGATGCACTCCCAACGGGACAGAAAACGGCCCGGTAAAATTTTCCGCAATCTTCCCGGCGGCTTTCCTCGTCGCGTACGCGTCGAGAGGATACAACAACAAACACGCGCTCACTCCACACAACGCTCCGGCGAGCATTTTAATCGAAATCTCCTGGTCTTTTTTCTTCTCTGGTTGTTCTAAAACTTCTACGCTTTTTCTCGCTGTCCTTCTTCTATTCTTACTACTACTCTTCGACGACGCTTCAGCCGTTCTTCTCTTCTCCCTCCGCTTCTCCAAAATCGCGTGTAAATTCGAGTTAAAGAAATGAAACGTCGCAAAATTCAGACCTTTACTCGGTCCGTATCGTAGAACCATCGTCGCGTTTCCGGCAAACAGCGTTTTCACGCCTTCAGTCCTGGCGATTTTTACCAGCGAAGGGACCAGTTTACTCGAACCAGTGAGCTGGTTCGTCATTTTCCTCACCTGAACAACATTTAACGGCGACGTGACGGTTCTCGATAACGCGCCGCCACAAAAACCGGCGACTAAGTGCGTCAAAAAAGTCGCCTCCCCGTGTTCCGTTTTTCTCGTCTTCTTTTCCTCGTCTTCGTTTTGTTGCTTCTCGTTTGATGCTTTTCCATCGACAGTATTCGTATTCACGTGAACAACAGATAAGCAAGAAACGGATTGATTTTTTCCTTCACGTCGTGACGTAACGCGATGAGTAGTCTCCGCCTTTCGTCGTAAAGATGGTAACGACGACATGACGAACGACGACTCCGCCGATGCCACTGCTTTTTCTGCTTTTCGATGCCGTCCGGAAAGTGGTTTTAGAGTCGCGCGATTGGATTGATTTTGTGTTTCTCTCGGGAAAAGACGCGGCGGCTTTTTTTGCGGAATTCTAACAAAAGCGACTTTAAACGCTCACGTTTCGAATATTCTCTGCGGTATTACATCGGCTAACTATTCTACTTTTTCTGGAACCCTATCGCGCCAACCTTCTCCAAAGCTTCGCTCGCGCACGAGTTTATGACTTTGAACCTTTGCGGTCCTAAGTGCGACCCACCGAACCATCTCGTCACGCAGACGAAGACGCATTCGCTCCCTCGCAAACGCAAAACGTTGGCCAAGTTCTTCCCGGCGCCGGTTTCACCGTCGTCGTTGAAATCGTCGTCGTTTGGTATTCGATACGCGAACATTCTCGGATGCGTGGCAGTTTGGACTTTTTTGTCCAGTAAGATGAGCTTTAACGCTATTTTGATTTCTTTGATCGTTTGGACGTTTGTTACCGTGTGCGCTTGGAATCTGCATTTTTCGTAACACACGATTTCGTGAGATTTGAAGCGCTTCCGAACGTCATCCGCCAGCTCGGTTTCTAACAACGGCGTGACGTTCGGATCACCCTCGTGTTTCCAACTCACCAAATGATCGTTATTAAATATCGCCTCTTTCGTTTTCCTCTCCTCTTCGCTCATATTCTTCTGTTTCTCCCTGCGTTCTCTGGCGTACCTTTCGTTCTCTTCTTTTTCCTTCGCCTCTCGTTTCTTCGCTAGCGCGTCTTCTCGCGCGAACATTTCTTCGTACTTCTGTATGAAATCAAACGCGAACACTTCGCCTTTCTTTGACAGGTATAAATCGTCTTTCATCTCTGTGACCGTTTTTTCAAAGTCCCACGAAAAGTTATCCGGCGTTTTTAACACATCGATCGAGAACGCTTTTCGCGAAGGATACGAGTTGCCATCGAAGGTCAAAATCATTCGATTTGTGGGTGAGAACGTCACCGCAATCTTCTTCTCTGAAAACGATTCAGACGACGTAAACGACTCGTTTTCTTTTCCAAAATCTTCTCGACTAATAACGACGACCTTCTTTTCATCTTCTTTAACTTCTTCTTCTTCTTCTTCGTTGTTGTTGTATATCGCTTTCAACGCTTCGATTTCATCTCGAATTTCCCTAAAGTTTTCCTCTTTCTCCTGAGGCTGCAAACACTCCACGTCTTCCATATCAGATGATGAACAGCAACATTTTTTAGGGAGTGTAACGCGTGGTTCCTTTATTATGAGTATTGCGTGTGTTTTGCGCGTAGTAGTAGCAGTAGTATTCAACGAGAGAGTGCAACAGAGTAAAAACTATATTATGAAGACAAAATCTAACGAATTACGCACTACGTCCGAATCTCCAACATCGGACTCAACATACACAACTGTTGCTAAAAGAGCTTCATTTTGTATGGAATCTGATTTTAGTAACTCTTCTCGGTCGATTTGTGGGCCATCTTCGGGAGTCTCAGTATTCTACAGATCATCGTCGTTACGCGATTCGGTCTCTCGTGATTACTCGGAAGCCGCCTCGGGCGCGACAGCTTTCGGTTCTTCTTCAACAACAGCAGCAGTAGCGGTCGCCGCCGTTTTATTTCTCTTCGCTTCCAATTGTTTCATAAACTTCTCCTCGGCGTCTTTCGCCGGGTCGTATTGCGAGGACGGCATGATGTATCTCGGCTCGCCGTTCGGCGGGGGCATGGTGCACGGGGTGACCAAGTTGCACGTGACTTCCGCGAAAGCAATTTCGGGGGATGAAAGAAGCATCATCATCATCGATAACGACGTCGTCGTTGCGACCCCGAGAAGCGCAGCTTTCCTTACACGATGATGATGATGATGATGATGATGATGATGATTGTTCTTGTTGTCGTTGGTGTTGTTCTTCGCGACCATAACGCAACAAAGACGTCCAGGTTGCTGCGGCTGCCTTTTCGTAGTACATTTCGTATGAGTATTCTTCAAAGAAGAAGAAGAAGAAGAAGAAGAAGCTATTCTCGTTGGTGTTGTTGATGATGATGTCGCTACAGAAAACATGACGACGAGGATGATGATTTGCGCGTTTATGTGTGTGTGTTTCTGTGTTTCTCTGCGCGCAGATATAATGGAGAATTTGACACATTTTCACCTCACAACTACTCTATAATAACTTAAAGTCAGCCCGTCAAAGAGACTTCAGAGGAGAAAAGAGAGACGCAACGAGAGCGATTTTGTGCGCAGGAGCAACGGAGCAGTGGTACGTACCATTTTTGAATGAGTCGCGTCGACGTGCGAGCGTTAAAGGAGGACGAACGAATCCAAATCGTCACCATCTCGGGAAAGGAAACGAGAAACAGTTTAGATAAGAACAGTTTGAAACTGTTGGCGTCGGCGTTTATCCTCGCGAATGAGGAGGAAGAGAACGAGAAGAACACAAAAGCGAGATGCATTATAGTAACCGGCGACGGAGACGAGGCGTTTTCGTCCGGGATAAACTTACACGCGGCGAAAGATGTGTTCCAAATGTCTGAATTTGATTACGACGCAGACGTAGTACACGCGATGGAAAAGTGCGAAATTCCTATCGTTTGCGTGGTGAACGGAATCGCGATAAACGCGGGGTTTGAAATCGCATTAGCGGCGGATATCGTGTTGGTAACCAAAAATGCGGTTTTTATTGACACGCATATGGATTTAGGCTTACTCCCGTCTTGGGGGTTATCGACGAAACTTCCGCGAGCGGTTGGCGCCTCCAACGCGAAGTTGGCGAGCGTTTTCGGTGAAGCGTTGAGCGGGGAAGACGCGGTTCGTTTCGGATTGGCACAAGTGAAGGTATTTGAGAGTAAGAGTGAGGCGATGACAGAGGCGATTCGTTTAGCGAAACAGATGATGGAGAAGAGCAGGAGTACAGAGAGAGCTCGAGTCGCTTTGGACATCATCGATAAAGGGTGGGAGAAATCGTACGGAGAGGCGCGAAAAATCGAGCGCGAAAAGGCGTTTGCGCAATACAAAACGCTACCGCTGGATGAAATGTTTAAAACGCCTCGAATTTCTGGAAGAGGAAAAATGCGGTCAAAACTTTAATAAAAGAATAATAATAGAATAGAGCAGTTTAGATAATAGAAGCGTAGATTTGTAGAGAGATTAAAAGAAGAATGAGGAGAAGCGCATCATCATCGCGCAATAATTTTTGCGCGCGAATCAATTATTGCGCTGCGTTTCTAGAAGTGCTGTCTTTTTGCGACGAAACCACGGTCGACCGTCGTCGTTGCAACTGACTCGCCAGTTCTTCCATCATGCTCATTTGAGCGCCGCCTCTCGATGCGTCCGCGGCAGTTTTTTTTGTCCTCTCCCCTGCGCCTGTTTTGGTTTTGTCGTCGGTATCACTCGTCGCGTTCGACTTTCGAGGCTTTTTATCCTGATCCGTGGAAACACTAACTTTTCTTAAATTCGCACCTCTTCGTATAGCTTCCATGAGCGCGCCGCGTCCATCGTCGCCTGCGGCAAGCGAAGGCATTTTTTGCCTCGAGGTATTCGAGGGTGGCGGTGGCGGCGGAGGCGCAGGCACGGACGCCGGCGCCGGCCTGTTGACGTTGTCGTTACTGCTATTGCTACTCGTTCCAACGCTACGTTTTTGACTCGTCAATGCAGAGGCACTCCCTCCTCCTTTCTTTTTTTTCGGCGGTTGCGCATTCCTCGTCGTCCTCGTCGGTGGATTTCGTAAAAACGCGCTCGGACTGTACGGATTCTCGGACGTGAGCGTAAACTCGTACAAATCAGTTCCGCCGTCGCCTTCTTTACTTTTCTCCCCGGTATCCTTCTTTGACGCGGATGGTCCGGGCGACGGTAACGTTCCAGGAAAGACCACAACGGGCGCATCTGAAGCCTTCGGACGAAAACTGAACACGCTTTCCAACGACTTCTTCGCGCTGACGCTCTCTTCGTCACCGGCGGCAGAAGTGCTCGCGTTGTTTACATCGGCATCCCGCGTGCGTGCGCTTCGAACGAATTCCTCCGGAATTGCGATTGATTTCGGCGGCGGCGAAGAGAGAAAAAGTTTTTTCGCAAAACCATCGCTCAATTCTTCCGCCTCGTTACCGTCCTTCCAGACTTCTTCTTCTTCTTTTTCTTTTTCTTCTTCTAAAACGTCTCCTTCGCCGCCTTTCCCTTTACCTCCAAAACGCAACGCTTCGCAATCGTAGAACGCCGTCTTTGCCGGAACCACGTCCGCCAAGGACCCTCTGCGACGGAGGATGCGCTTCGCGTCGACAACGAATTCATTTCTCCCTCCCCCATCACCACCTTTCATCAAAGACCTCGCCAACGCCCTCGCTCTGTCCCCGTACCGTCTCGCCTCCTGTGCCATCCTCTCCAAATCTTTAAACGCCCTCCTCTTCGGTCTCTTTTCATTCGCTTTGCGGAGCGCTTCCCGCACCGTATCGTCGTACCGACACCAAGACATCCCGCCGCCGCTTTTCCTCCCACTCTTCTCCACCACTCCAAAAGGGTACTCCCTCGAAGACTCCACCACTAACAAAAGTGAATCCTCTTTTATCCTTTGTGCGTTCTTGACTTTCTTCTCGCATTTTTGCACTCGCTCGTCCATCTCGAGCAGTTTTAGGAGCACACCATCCATCTCTCGTTCCAAGTCTTCGCACATTTTGTCCGAGATTTTTGAGACCTGTTCTAACGCGCATAAAATCGTCTCATTCGCAGAAGAAGCGCTGCTGAATGCTGTTTCGTCGTCGTTTTCTTCGTCTTTCGCACTCTTTTTCGTATCGTTAGACTTCTCAAACGTTGTTCTTGTTCGCGTTGTTCGAGCGGCGGGGAGACAGACCGCCAACGGTATCGTCGTCGCGAAAAGATCATCTTCGTTGGTGTTCATGCGTATCTCTCCGTAACGCGCGGTGCTCTGAATGTTTGCACGCTCTCAAAGCGCACGTGTGCGTGTGCGTTTAATTCTTCTCTCTCTTTCGCTCTTTCTCTCTCTCTCTCAAAGTTCTATGTGTGCGGCTTTAGGTAGACTTCTTATGGGGGAAAATGCATCACTTTTCGAGCAAACACATCACACATGAAGAAGCGAGCGCTTTCCTTCCTCCACGCGTCGTCAAAACTCTCATTCGGTCGCTCTCCTCGATTTTCTTTTCAACGTCATCTTTTGTGTCCTCGTTTCTTTTCTTCTTCCTCTTCGTCTTCTTCTCTCGAGAATAGGACCGGAAAGGAGCACACATTCTTTCGATATTTCTCGAGACGAGACAACGAATCCGGTGTCTACGTGAGAACGTCTTTCCCTCTCGAAGAAGAAGACGAAGAAGATAAAGATAAAGAAAGAGGCGCGGTGGAAAACGAGGATATCGTCGTCGTGAGGAACGCGGCGACGAGACAACCCATCGCCACCGTGGTCTCTCTCGTAAAAACGAACGATGTGCAGCAGACGACGACGACAATTAAAGCGAAGTGCTTGGAAAAGCTGAATTTTTTAGAGGAAAATTTTCATCGAGGAGGAGGCAATAAAGGAGGCAAATGGAACGCACGCACGAGCCGAACCCGAGCTTCGATACTACAGAAATGGCACGACTTAATCGATCGAGAGAAAGAAATCATCGCGAAACTGATGACCTATGAAAACGGGAAACCGAGGAGCGAAGCGTTGGGGGAAGTGGCGTACGCGAATTCATTCGTCGAATGGTTTTCCGAGGAAGCGACGAGAGCGTACGGAAGGAACATGCCGTCGTCGACGTCGACGTCGAGTCGGTGTTCGGTGATTAAGCAACCCGTGGGGGTGGTTGGGTTAATATGCCCGTGGAATTTTCCGGCGGCGATGGTGACGAGGAAAGTCGCCGCGGCGTTGGCGAGCGGATGTTCCGTGTTGTTAAAACCGAGTGAAGTGACGCCTTTGTGCGCGTTGAAATTGGTAGAATTGGCGTACGAGGCGGGCGTGCCGAGAGAAGCTTTAGAAGTGATCGTGACGAACGAAAGCGAACAGGTTGGGGAAGCGATGACGGAATCCGACGCTTTGAAGAAGATTAGTTTTACCGGGTCGACGAGAGTTGGAAAGTGGTTAGCCAAGCGAGCGGGGTTGAAGAAACTGTCTCTTGAACTCGGCGGGAACGCGCCTTTTATCGTATTCGAGGACGCTGATATCGACAGCGCGGTTTCCGGCGCGATGATGGCAAAGTTTAGAAACGCCGGGCAGACGTGCGTCAGTCCGCAACGGTTCATCGTCCACGAGAGCGTGTTTGAGGAATTTTACGAGAAGTTTAAAGAACGCGCGGGAAAATTATCCGTCGGGGATAACTCGAAAACGTACCCGAAAGGCCAGTTTTCCATGGGACCTTTGATCAACGCGAAAGCGAAGGAGAAAGTCGCGCGAGCGTGCGAAGATTTTTACGGAGGGAAGGATAAAGTTTCCACGCCGTGGTGGTCGACAGATGACGTCGATTCAAATTTCGTGTACCCGCAAATTCTACGCATGGATAAGGAAATCAAACGCGAACGCATCGTCGCGGCGGGGAGAGAGGACGAAAAGAAGGCTCTGGTATGGCGAGAAGAAATTTTTGGACCGATCGCCGTTGTGACCGATTTTCAAACGGAGAAAGAAGCGTATGATTTAGCCAACGATACCAAGTCCGGTTTATGCGCGTACGCGTATACGCGAGATATATCAAAAGCGACCAGAGCTTCCGAAAGTTTGAATTTCGGCATCATCGGCATAAACACCGGGGCTATATCTGCGCCCGAGGCGCCGTTTGGCGGTATGAACGATTCCGGCTACGGACGCGAAGGCGCCGTAGAAGGCATGGAGGCTTTTTTAGAAACGAAATACGTAGCGTTAGGGGGTGTATAATACTAGTAGTAAGTGAAGTAGTTTGTAGTAGTTTACATTTTGTTTTGTTGTTGTCAAAATTATTACCCGCGATACTTTTCGTATTCTTTATCCGCGTTATACGGCGTCCAGATAATTTTCTTCGCGTCCACTCGCACGCCCGGTCCCCCGGCGTTTTTCAAATGTTTCTGAATCAAATCCGGCGCCGCGCAAATCACGTACGCGCCTTTCTGATACGCCAATAAGTTCAAGTGTTGCAACGTCGTGATGATATCTTCCGTTTTAATCATCGTCAAATCCGACAAGTCTTTAATCGACACGAACTGTCTGTTTGGATCCGCCAACAACGCCAGCAACTCTCTCGTCCAATACCCTCGGTAGGACACCAACCCGAGATCGGACAAAGGCCGCTCCGGCGTCCCGACTTTTCCTTCTTTCTTCGATAACTCGTACGAAAACGCAATCAGTAATTTCCCGTAGCCTTTCCGTTGGTACGGCGGTAACGTCAAAATACACGCCAAGTTATACCCTTCCTCCGAACACTTCTCCTTGGAAAAGTACCCGACGACGTGGTATCCTCTCTCGTCCCATTCGCACAAGACGTAAAACAAAAACAGATCGACGTCGTAATACAACGTCTTGTGATCCAAAAACAACTTGGCCAAATAACATAAATTTTGACAAAACATTTTGTGCTTCTTCCCGTCGATTTCAAAGAAGGAAATCTTTCCGTTTCGGTAGATTTCCTCTCCCGGCGGATGTTGCACCGTGCACTTCTTCAAATGTCTTTGCAATTGCTCTTTCCTTTTGAAAAACGCCAACGTATACTCGCAAAAGTACAACTTCTTGGTCCCGTTATACTCCGGAGGAAACGGCGAGAAATACCACGTGTCCATCTCGTGATTTCCAAGCTCGATGCTCAAAATATTCCGGACTTTTGTGAACTCCTCGTGCTCTTGCAACGCTCTCGGATCAAACTCCGCGTGCTCCGGGTCGGGATGCGCGTTCCCGTGCCCGCCCCCGTGGCCTTTCATCTTATTCTCCGCCGCGACGCCGTCGTTTTCTACTTTCACATCGTTCTTCTCGTTGTTCTCTCTCTTCTGTTTCTTCTTTTTCGGATCCTTCTCCCCGTCCTCTTTGCTCGGTTGCGCGTCCGCGACTTCCTTCGTCCTCGGTTTCTCCAGCGTCCCTAAATCAAAATCCATCAAGCTCACCCACGTGTCCAAGCGTCTGTTGAACGCTTCGTAGTGCACGTAGTACTCCACGTGTTTTGCATTCTCGGGTTTGTCCGGATCGTCTCGTTTTTCGATGATTTTTACCATGTAAAATTCATCCCCCGAGCGAAATCGGCACATGAGGCGAGAATTCACATCCAGAGGTAACGAGACGTCTCGAGGGACGATTACTTCGTCGTTCGATTTCGGGCGTTTTTTGTTCTCAGAGGTGTTGTCCTGTTATTCATTTAAGAGAAGAAGAAAGTAATGAAATGTCAGCTTAAAGAAAGAGAGAACAAGAGAGATCAGAGAATTCGATCGGTTTTTCCTCCCTAATTTTGGGGGCAAAGATGATGCATCATCATCAATCACAAAAACATTATGTTATTATTATTATTAGTAGTAGTAGCATCACGCGAGGAGCGTCGTACCTTTGGCTTGACCATTATTATTGTTTCTTTTTCTTCGTGCACTCTCTCTCTCTCTCCCTCTCTTGTTTTCTCTTTGTTATTTTTGTCTCGTTGTTGTTGTTGTTATTGTTGAGCAAAAGAGGAGAAATTGTGGGGCAGACAGAAGCGAGAAATTTGGCGGCAAAATTCTTTCACACGCACGATGCAAGAAAAAATCGAAACTATGACGAGTATAAAATATTTCATCTGCAGTATTAAACTTTTATTTCTCCGATGACTCGGTTACTCCCCTCGAACAACTTCTCTTGGACGTTGACTAACTTATTTTCCGCTCGCACGCGAAACTGTTTCGCCAATAATTTGAGTTTACGAAAGACGCGCTTCGACGGATGGCCATGGCCGGAGAAGGAGGGGGGAGGCGGTTTGCGGAACTTGGAGGAGTCCTGCGCGCGTTCGTGTCCTCCTAATCGGTAGGCTTTGAGTCGCATTCGGATGGATTCCTCTTTTTGGATTTGGAGTTTGCGCTCGGCTTCCTCTTCGTCCTCGTCCTCGTTGTTGTCGGATTCGCTTTCGCTGCTGGTGTCCGAAACGACGGAGGACTCGCTTTCCCAGCCTTCTTTGCCCGAGTTCGGGTGGAGCGCGTACGACTTTTCCAGAAACTCAGCTTGTTCTAACAAGCAAACGAGCAAGATGAAATCTGGGAAATCGATGGCTATTTTCGATGTTTTGCTCGCGTCGTCGTTTTGAATTTGTTGCTCCAGACCTTCGGAGAAGGAGATGTGATCTCGACTGCGGACGGTGTTGGCATCCGTCTTTCTCGGGCTCATCGGTATCGATTTTTTTGCTTTCGAATTTTCTCCACCTGGAATGGATCTAATCCTCTCGAGCTTGCCTTCTTTCATGCTATACGTCGCGGCTTTCTTAGCGTTGTGGCATCTTATGACTATTTTGTTCGCCACTGAGTTCCTATTCTGAGCGCTCCACAGTTGAATCACGCGTCGCAAATATCCCGGTTTGTGCTCGACTTGGACCTTTGTCAAAAGCTCCTCAACGTGCGAAAGTTTCATCTTCTGGTGACCTTTCCAATTCATCAAGTGAAACGTATTTTCTAAATCTTTAAACTTTTGTATCCCGACCTCGAAGTGTTCTTTGATGGCATCAGTTCTTCGTTTCAAGTTGATTTGAATAATCATCGAAGCCGTAGCTTCTTGCATCCCATTGACGATGACCCCGATGAACACGGAAACGAACACCAACGCGTTGATAATCACAAACGAGAAGAAATACACAAACGCGGTTGTTCGATTGCTTCTCGGGTGTTCGCACGGATACGGAGGATCCTCTTCCATTTCTTGTAGGTTGTGATAGTAAACGCCGTCGTCTTTGATGCCAAATTTATCGACGTCGCAGCCGAACATGTTCACCCATAACACGGCCGTCCAGTCTTCCAACATGGATACTTGAAACAACGTCAAAGAGGAAACCGGAACGGTTCGGAAATTGAACGGATCGTTCTCGGAAAATAACACTACACCAATAATGGAATAGGCGTAAAATACAAACACCATCAAAATCATCACGTAAATCAGAGAAAGCATTCCGAGCACTAACGATTGAATGATGATGTTCAATTGCGGGACCATACGCATGACTTTCACCAAACGCGCCAAACGCAACGCTCTGACGACTCTTGAAAACGACGCTAACGATTGCGCCTCGTCGAACGCACGCTCAGCAATCTCACCGCCTAAACCTACCAGAACGGTGACTAAATCGAATATGTTCCAACTCTTGTGTCTCCCGGTAAAAAAAGTCATCACTGGCGGATCCCAGTATACGGTGAACTTGATTACGATTTCAAACAAGAAGAGATATATGAAAGTCGACTCGACGTCTCTAATCCAGTTGGGGGAGTTGTCTACCATCGTGTGATCATCGCTATAGCGCGAAAATTGCGTGGCATATCCGCTAATAACGGCCGAGGCGATGATCGCGAGCATGATGAGAGATTCGAACCATTTCGTGGAGACTATATTTCTCGCCATCCAGCTTTGTATTTGTTCCATTCGCGAATCCGGAGTACCAAATTGATCTTTCTCCTTGTCATCCATGATGCCCGAAAACAAGTGCAAAATGGACATGATTTTGTTGTACTGTACGAGTGATAAACTATCGTCTAACGATTTGCGCGATTTCCAGACAGCCCCGATCGTTCTCGAGGTGAATTCTTTCTTCTCTTCGTTTCTCAACTGATCGACGCGTTCGTTCGCTTCGTCCATTTTCGCGGTAATGATACCAATAACTAAGGACATCATGATGTTACCAATGATTAAGATCATGGACAGAAAATACATGCCAGCAACGATTGGTTGCCCCTCGGCGTAGATTTTCGTTTCCCCGTCGTCATCTAACACATACGGGCAGTACTCCATGTAATCATCCTCGGTGTATCCGAAGTGTTCGCATCCGTACATGGTCGTCATCAAATATGTCCGCCAATCGTTCATTGTGGCTACGTTTGCGGCAGTCAGAAACGAAATCCCTAAATCTCGAAAGTGCATCGGGTCGGTCTCTGAAAATAAGGTGGCGCCTAACACAGCGTACACGTACATGACGACGAGAAGTAAAATAACCACCCACCCCATACCTTTGATCCCGGCGGCGATACCGGATAGAATCACCGAAAATGTTCGAAACGAGTAGAAAAACTTCAACACGCGAATCATTCGCAACAATCGAAACGCGGTGATTCTCCCGGGACTCAACCATCCGTCGTCAACGCCCGGCAAAGCGTCTACGCAATAACCGTAAATGATTAAAACGTTAACCAAGAAATCGTAGATGTTGCTCAAGTTTAAGAAATACGACCACGGTTCCCATTTTGCTAATCGGTACGTCTCCTCTATTTTCTCCGTCTCCTCTTCGAACTCGTGGTTGTAAACTATTTCTTTGTGCGTAATACGAACCACCGGCCCGGCACCACCGATTTTCACGATCGTTTCAATCAGAAACGTTATGTTGATGATGAGCTGTACCGCGTTGAAAAACGCCAAGCGCCACCCGCCAATCTGGTTCACCGTCGCAACCCCGACCCAATTATCGATACCTTCCGAGATGACGTAGAGAAAAACCATCGTCGCGATCCAAGTCGTAAAGAATCTCGTCTGCGAAAACTCAAAAAATCTCGAGCCTCGCACCCAGTTCCGATCGTCCATTCTTATGTCCGCGTCGTCGTGCCTTCGTTTGGGCTCAATTTTCGCAACCTCCATCGTCCATTTGACCTGTTTCTTCCCCACACCGCTCGCGTATTTCCCTAATTTCGTGTCCTGTTTTGTCAACTTCTTTGCGACTGCGTTTAAAATGTTCTTAAACGCTTTGTTGACGATATCTAAGGTTGGATACCACGTGTTCTCTGGGTTCGGTAACTCGTACCGACTCGCTCCCCTCGTTTGCGTTCGTTTCATCATCGATTTCTTTCCGTATTCGTAGCCGTCATCGACAAACGAGTCCACGATATCAAGTGGCGTTCGTCGATGCACGAGAGTTTTACTTCGTTGAAATTCCTTCCTGTATTTATCTTCGGAGGAAGTCTTCGTGACATTCCTCGTCGTCGTCGTCGTCGCGGCGGCGTGCGTTCTCGTTCTTCTCAGGTACGTTTGACTTTCCTTCGCACCATCGTCGTTGGTTTCGCCTAACAAAACGTCGAACGAATCCTCCATCAACACGTCCAGCTCCTCCTTTCGATCTAAAGCCACTTGATACTCGTCTTCTTCCTCTTCTCCCTCTAGTTCTTCTTCTCCGTCTGCTTTCGCCGCCGGATTTGCCGTCTTCGCTCCGCCGCTCTTCCCGCTAAAGAACGTCACCGTCCGCATCATCCCGGGTCGTTTGTGATCTTTCACTCGAATCATCGTCTGCGCTGCTGTATCTTTTTCATCCTCTCTCGACGACGCCGCATGCATCGACGATTGTCTTCTTCTTCGCTTAAAAAACTCCCCCTCTTCGCTCTCTTCTTCTTCTTCGTTTCTTTCCTCCTTGTCCTCCTTTTTCCTTTCATCGTCCCTTTTTGCGCGTTCGTTCATTTTCGCGGCGATGGTGGCACCCACGTGTCGCGAGAGCATTTTCGGCATCACGTGTTACTCACCAGCGCGGTGTCTCTCTGTTCTGTCTCGCTCTTTCAATACTCTCGGATATATGTGATTCGTATCTTCGCGTCCTTTCACAACACACACGAGCGAAACAACAACAACAGAATCTTTCCCGAGATGCGATGAGACGAGAGAGAGGTCAAAAACGCTCTCTCTCTCGCGCGCCTGCGAGAAGAACAGAAACGAGAGACAACTCCTCCTCCGCTTCCTCTTCCTCCTCCTCGAAGAAGCTCTCTCTCCTCGCGAATAAATAAATAAATAATGAAGCGGCAAAAGTGTTCGCACGAAATGAAGTTCTCGAAGGACCTTTCGTGTCTCTTTCTCTCTCTTTCGTAAAGTAGACTATTAAACATATAACGTATGGAGTATATCAATTACAAAACTAGTACAACTACAAAACAATGGACTCTCGAGACGACCTACTCAGCGCTTTCTCTCTTCTTCTTCTTTGAGAAGAGTCGCTTTTGTGGACGGTCGTCGTCGGGAGAGAACTCCAACCTCTTCTCTCGATCTTTTCCCCTCTTTCCCTACCTAATTACTACACGGAGCGGCGAGACGACTTCGCTCGCTCTCTCACTTCAATCGCTCTCTCTGAATTATTATTTAGAATCTCTCATGATGTTAATCCGCGCGAAACTCTTCCCCTCGAACGCCTCGGTGTACTTCTCGACTAAGTCTTTACAGTTTTCGAAATGGTTCACGCCTTCGTTTCGGTAGCACTCTCGCAGACGTTCTCGGATCAGTTTCGCTTTTTCGACGTCGATCATGCGCTCTCGAGTGTCGTGTTCTCTCTGTTGGACGAACGCGACTGGGTCTTCGTACGGGTTCGATTTGTCGAAAGATGCAGGAGGGGAGGAAGGGAAAGACGCGGCTTCACCGGCGAATGCTTTTGTTGTTGTTTGTGGCATTCGTTGTTGTCGTTGTTGTTGTTCTGTGTTCTGATGCGCTCGGTGTTGTGAAGTTTCCACTCGGTTCATAATATACTAAATAATAACTATACTAACGATAATAATAATAATGATTCATCATATCAATGAATGCAAACGTTACAAAGCTAACTCACCTAAGAACACCTTCCCATCCGCACCCGCGCTGGCTAATACGGGTTCAAACGGATGAAACGCGACGGATAAACAACTGCCTTTGTGACCGGGAAGTTTGTATTTAATCTTGCCGGTTTTTTGGTCCCAGACGAAGACGTTGCCGCACGCTGAACCGGACGAGACGTACGTTGGTTTCGAGGACACGTTCGCTGAAATTGAAGGAGAACTCGCGCAACACTTGATCACGCGCTTTTCGAAATCGGTTTGGACGCCTTTGTACGTCATTTCGACTCTCGCGTCGGCGTTTTCTCGGAAAGGTTTTAAATCGAACAAGTTACACTTGCCGTCCATCCCAACCGAGGCGAGTTCGAATCCGTCTGGATACGAGTACGCGAGACCAGTGACGATATCCTCGTGTCCCTCTTTCATCGTCAACGCCGTCATTTTCGTATCTAAACACAACACATCATTCTTCACTCGCGCTCGAACTTCCTCGTTCGTGGTTTCTTGAAAACTCGTCGCGTATCGTAAATCCCAGGTTCTCACGATCCCGTCCGCCCCGGACGTGGCGCATTCTAACCCATCTTGCCTGAACGCGCACGACACGACTGGATACTTGTGCTTCAACTGCATCACCTCTTTCTTCGCCACTCTCGCGTCGAAAACTTTCGAAAACCCGTCGTCCGAGGCGGAGACGATTAAACTCGTCCCTCGTTCGTTCGCGCTCACGCAGTTTATCGCTCTCGAGTGACTCTTATCGTACTTCTTCACCTGCTCTGCGTATTCCACGTCCCAGACGCGTATCGATTTATCCGCGCTCGCAGAAGCGATCGAAAATTGATCGGAGAGGAATGCCAGCGAAAGAACCGCGTTTTTATGTCCTCTTAAAATGAATCGGTTTTCGATGTTGTTCTTCTTCTTCTTTGATTTTTTCTCTTCTTCTTCTTCGTCTTCATCCTCATCATCAAAATCATACGACCACAACCGAACGCACGCATCGCTCCCTGCCGTCGCGATGAACTTCCCGTCCGCGCTAAACTTCACGTCGTTCACCGCACCCGCGTGTCCTTCGAGTAAAACAATCGGCGCTTCAAGAGACGACGTCGTCCGCCTTCGGCTCACGCCTTCTTTCCTCGGATGTGTCAAAGTCTTTCGTTTCTTCGTCGTCTCAACAATTGCACCGTTACCATCTTCTTCTTCTTCTTCTTCTCCCTCTGTTTTCGTCGTCGTCGTTTCAGGAGGAGGAGGCGTCTTCGATCGCGTTTTGCGTTTCTTCGTTTCTGCTGGTGGTGGTGTTCGTGCCTTCGTCGTCTTTGTCGTCTTCTTCTTCGGTGGCATGATGTTGATGTTGTTGTTGTTGTTTCGCGCAATCAAAAATGACGAATTTTTTCTTTCGTTTGTTTTCTTTCGCAAAGGAACTCAAAACTCTCCACTCTTTCCATAACGCGCGAAGGGGCTTTCTTTAACGGCTTTAAGAAGAAGAAGCGTCCGACGGAGGATTTGAAAAGAGAAGAAAAAGAGGAGGCGCGTTTGAACGATACACGAAGAAGGCAGAGAGTTTCGGTGACACCGCTTTAAAGGAAGAACAAAAGGAAGCAGAGAAACGCGTTTCCTCGGTGTTTTTGTTCTCTCGTTGTTGTTTTGTCGGTTCGCAGGCAAAAGCACAAATGCAGGGGAAGAAAAACAATCGAAAGAAGAAGAAGAACACGAACAACGCGACGAATACCGATGCTTCTCGCAGTAGCAATGCGAAGAATAATGCCTCCTCCGTGTCGTCGGACGACATGGCAATCCTCCGAGAGCAATTACACAGAGTCAATTTAACGTTAAAAGACGTCTCCGCGGACGGGAACTGTTTCTTTCGAGCGATATGCGACCAGAGAGATGGGTCGGAGATTCACCACTTGGACGTGAGAGAGGAGGTGTGCGAGTACATGGAAAAACACGAGGAGGACTTCCGGCCGTTCGTCGAGGACGACGAGGAGTGGTCCGTGTATTTAGCGCGAATGAGGAAAGATGGGTCGTGGGCCGGGAACATGGAAGTGCAAGCGTGCGCGAGGTTGTTGAAAATGCGGATATGCGTGCATCGAGCGGGGCAGCCGCGGTGGGTGTTGTCGCCGTATTTCGGCGAGAGTGGGAGTAGTAGTAGCGGCGGCGGCGAGAAGAAAATGAGAAATAAGGACTCGTCGGTGAGAGAGGAAATCATGGACGAGGATTGCGCGTATCATTTAGCTTACGACGCGGATCGAGGGTGCGAACATTACAATAGCGCGAGGATGGTTGGGACCACGGATTCGGATTTTCCAGGCGGGCCGATTTCGTTGCGGTTGATCACGGACGCGGAGAGCGAGATTTTTGAGATTGCACAGAAGACCGGGTTCGCGAGAGATATCGGGAGAGTTCGAAGACATTTGAAGAAGGCGATAGAGGAAGGGAGAGAGATGGAGAGTATGAGTCACGATGAAGTCATCGAGTTTGCGTGCGAGAGTTTGACGGAGGAATTAGAAAAGGAGAGGAAAGAGAGGGAGAGTTTGTCCTTCCGCCGTAAAGGAGGAGAAAACGAGGACGAAAACGAAAAAAGGCTCGACGACAAAAATGCGCAACTAAACGAAGACGATTATGGCGGCGGCGGTGGATGGGAGCGAGCGAAAACTAAACGCGAAAAAAGGAGAGGGAAGAGTAAGAGTCTTTTGGCGGAAGAATACGAAGCGCTCACGCTGTAAAGTTTACGAGAGCGACACTCATCCCCGACGACGAATAGAAGAAACGTAGCAGAAATGAACATTAGACATTGCGATAATGTAATAAATAACACGGAGAAGCGGCAATAAAAATACAGGCGACCTCATTTATTTTCAATTTGTCTACTCGCTACGGCTTCGATGGCTTCTACGGCTCTCGAAATTTCCTCCTCGGTCGTGTGTCTTCCCACGGACAATCTCAAAGTACCTCTGGCTAAACTTTCTTCTAAACGCATGGCGAGTAAGACGCCGGAGATTGCGCCTCCGCCGTCTTCGCTCGAGTGACAAGCGGCGCCAGCGCTGGCGGCCAATTGATCTTTTAATTCTACTAACAACGCGCCTGCGTTGACACCTTTAATGGCGACGGAAAGCGTGTTCGGTAAACGTTTCGCGTCGTCTTTCGGCCCATTGGCGAACACTCGATCGCCGATTTTTGTCGAAGCTTTTAATTTTTCGAAAAGCAAGTCGCGCATACGTTTCGTATGCGCCACAAACGCGTCAAACTCTTCGTCCGCAATTTCGCACGCTTTCCCTAAGCCGACGATGTGAAGGACATTTTCCGTGCCCGCGCGTTTCCCGCCTTCTTGTCCGCCGCCTTTTAAAAACGATCTGTACGGGTCAACGTTACAACCATTACTAATGATCTCTTTCGTTCTTTCAGAAAGAAAACTTTCCCGCAAAAATAGAGCCGCGATGCCTTTCGGCGCGCCAATTTTGTGTCCCACGATGGTAATCGCGTCCACGTTCAAATCATCCGCATTCAGCTTCACCTTCCCGAACGACTGCGCGGCATCCGTGTGCACCAAAATTTTCGGATTCGTTGCTTTCGCTAAATCCGCGAACGCTCTCACCGGTTGCACAGCGCCCGTTTCGTTGTTCGCTTGCATAATCGTCACGCAACACACTCTGTCGCGAAACTCCGCCAACTGTTTCTCGAACGCCTCGACGTCCGCCGCGCCTTCCTCGTTTACCGGCACTAACGAGTACGTCAATCGCTTCGCCTTTCGCTCGCTCTCTAAATACACGAGAACGGCTGGATGTTCCACCGCGGTTGAAATTACGTGCGGAAGAACACGCGTTGCTTCATCAGACGACGCGGAAGAATTGAACAAGTCGCAGGCGATATCTATCGCTCGGTTATCACTTTCAGTGCCACAACTGGTAAACACAATTTCCTTCTTTCCATTTGTCGCGCCTAAAGCTTTTCTCACTCTCTCTCGACTTACATCGATGGCTACAGAACACGGCACGGCGTACGCGTGAATCGAGGACGGATTGCCAAAATGCGTGCGCATGAATGGGAGCATCTCGTCGCACACTTCCGGGAAAATAGGCGTCGTCGCGTTGTAATCCAAATAGACGCACGTTGGAATCATGCATTTGAGAGGCGTGGCCAGAAGAGAAGTCTTCTCCATTTTGGACGACGATTCAGACGACGCGACGATAGTACTGCTCGTCTTTTGCGTTCTGCGAAAGTTGCTTTTTCGATGATGGTGGTGGAAAGCAGACGACGGTGATGTTGATGTCGAAAAGCACAACCGCATGCTTTTTTTTTGGCGGCACACGAAAGATTTTTGGATGAAAATTTTACACACACACGCGCTTAAGTTGTTTACAAAGGGCTACGTACAATCTTCTTACACACTGCTAATTAAAGTTAAACCACCGGCTCTTCTTTGTCTTCTTCTCCTCCTCGTCTGTTTTTTTCCTTCTCACTTCGCCGAAATCGTCGACGCTGACGTCGTACTCCTCGTCTTCGCTTCCGAATCCTCTGAATATTTTATACGAAGTCCACGCCAATCGAGGTTTTTCGCCGAGTTGTAACCACGCGTCTCGGATTCGTTTTTTCATTCTGCCGACTAATGATTTACCTTTTAACGCTTCGTTTGGGTCGAGGCCTAATCGGCCGTAGCGTTCTTCGCCTCGGCGGATCATTTGGTTGGCGACGTCGAAAGGATCATCGACTCGCGCGGAGCCGGACATCATGGAGGCGACGGAAGTGCGTTCGCATTTCGACATCGCGTATTCTAAAATTGGGAGGTTGTTTTCTTTGACAAAGTGAATGCAATCGACTGGGCAGGATTCGATGGCGATATTTATGTCTTCTTCTTCGTCGTCCCATTGGGCGAAAACGCGAGCGCGGCCGAATTGATCATCCATGGCGAACGTTTTCGGCGCCGAGTGGCAGCACTGTTTGCATCCGATGCATTGACACTCGTTTACGAATACCGCGCGCGGGTACCCGATCGCGGGATCTTTGCCTTTGAATTCCGAGAGAGGTTCGCCGGTGTACCCGCCTCCTTCATCGTCTTCTTCGTCCGCGGCGCCTCGTTTCATAAACTCTTGCGTCATGCGTTCCAGCTCTTTCATCTCCGCGTCGTACGCCGCTCTCGCGGTATCGTCCATTAAAATATCGTACGCCTCGTTCAAAATAATGCACACGTCCGATCCAGCTTCTCCCGCGATGTCCGGGTGACACGCTTTCTGCAACCTCCTGTACGCCTTTTTAATCTCCGCCGAGGAGGCGTCTTTCGGCACTTGAATCAAGGAATAAAAATCGCCAGGAATCGCCTTCTTCACTTCCGTCGTATCGATTTCCTCCCCGAACGCGTCCAACAACTGCCCGTCTTCGTCGAACTCGAAATCCTCCTCCATGGATTCGTCCCACGTGCTCGATATTTCAATATCCAAGCGATCTCGTTCCAATTCCGTCGTCTGTTTCGCTCGAACGACGTGTACATGTCCTCTTCCTCTTCCCATCATCATTCTCGCGACATCGACACCGTTAATCCCATCGTCATCATCGTATCTTTTTTTCCCGCCCAAAAATCCGCGCGTTAATTTCTTCTTCTGGAACGCTTCAAAACCCCCAAAAACGCCAGTTCCTTTTCCATTCCGTCCTCTGTTCTTAAAATTCCAAGAAGAAACAAAAGAAGTGGACGCGCACTCGGAACTCGTCTGTCTCGCCCCGACGATAGAGAGTTGGAGAAGCCGCATGATGATTTGTGAGATCTCTTCTTCTCTCGTTCCAATCTTTTTCTCGTTTTTTCAAAACTCTGCAGAGTTTTTTTTTCTTTTTTTGGACAGAAGAGAAAGGACACGTCTCTCAAAAGAAGCAAAAGCTCTTTCAAAACCCCTTCTTTACATGTGGGAGTAAAAAGTAGTATTAATTGACCGCCAAAAATCCTTTTCCTGGGACGAGACGAAAACTGGCACAACTTTATCTTTTCTTCTTGTCTTGAGGTTTTCGCTCATCCAGATTTCTGCATTCGCTCGTCCCTCCGATGAGATAAATACCAACACAGAGATATATAAGAGAGAGAGAGAGAGAGGAGAAAAACACTACTTTTTGTATATATATATATGATGATGCGTTTTATGAGCGCGTCGTCGTCTGCGTCGTCGTCGACGGCGTCGCTGTCGTGGCGAAAGAATACTCACGGGAAGATGGTGACTTCATCATCGTCGAAATCATCGTCCGATGCGAGGAAACGCGAGAAAGGGAATGGCGGGAATAAAAAAAGTCTTCGCGTCTTTTCGCGAGCGGTACCGGCGGACGTGCGAGCCTTTATGGATACGTTACCGGACGAGAAAGTCACCACCTTCCCCAGAGGTGCGGAAGCTGGGTGGAAAGTGCATAAATTCGGTGGCACGTGCGTCGGCTCCTCGGAGAGAATATCCGGCGTCTGCGACTTACTCATCGACAGCGCGAAAAACGGGAACCAAACGTTCGCGGTGGTATCCGCGATGGGGGTGATCACGAAATCGGAACCGAAAGTGACGGATTGCTTGATAAACGCGACGACGATGGCGGCGGCGAGATCGAGGGATTACGTGGAAGAGTTGGAAAAGTTGAGAGAGAAACACACGACGACGGCGACGGATTTGTTGACGATACCGAAGGAATTCGATAAGTACATGGAATCTTTTAATAAAGAGTTGGAAGATTTAGGGTCGATGTTGAAGGCGATTTCTATCGTAGGGTGCTCGACGGAAACGTTTGCGGATTTTGTGGTTGGTCACGGGGAGTTGTGGACGGCGCGATTGACCGCCGCGGCGATTCGATGTAAAGGAGGAAAATCGTATTGGATCGACGCCAGAGAAATATTGGTAGTGACCGAAGCCGAAGACGGAGGCGTAGACGTGGATTACGATAAGTCTAACTATCGCTTGGATTTGTGGAATCATTTAACGCACATGAGAGGCAGCCTCGATAAAGATACGATCGTCGTATGCACCGGTTTCATCGCGTCTACGCCGGAGGGGTTTCCTACGACGTTGAAACGAAACGGGAGCGATTACTCCGCGACCATCTTTGGCGCGTTACTCGTCGCGGACGATATCACCATCTGGACCGACGTCGATGGAGTGTACTCCTCTGATCCGAGACGCGTGAAAGACGCCGTATGCTTGGAACGCTTGTCCTACAATGAGGCGTGGGAGTTGGCGTATTTTGGCGCGAACGTCTTGCACCCGCGAACGACGTTACCGGCTATGAAATATTCAATTCCGATTTGCATCAGGAACTACTTCAATCAATCTGCACCGGGGACATTGATTGCGGCGAGATGCGAGATTCCAGCCGACGAATCCAAAAAAGGCACGAAAAATGTTGGTAGTCGCGTGTCCACCGCGGGCGAGTTGATTAAAGGTATTACCACCATCGACGACGTGTGCTTAATCACCGTGGAAGGTACCGGTCTCGTTGGTGTTCCAGGTTTTGCCTCGGCGGTTTTCAGTACCGTTCGCGATGCCAACTGTAACGTGGTCATGATTTCGCAAGCGTCCTCGGAACACTCGATTTGTTTCGCCGTTCGCCAAAACGAAGCCGACAAAGTCGTGGAGGCGCTGAACAAGCGATTCGAGAAGGCTATCGCCGCTGGGAGAGTCTCGAGAGTCGTCGCTTTGAACAACTGCTCCATCTTATCCGCGGTTGGTCAAAATATGGCGAACGTCCCGGGCGTCTCGGCGATGTTGTTTACCGCCTTGGCATCCGCCGCGGTCAACGTCATCGCCATCTCCCAAGGTGCGAGTGAATACAACATTACCGTCGTGATCAAGAAATCTGATTGCATCAAGGCCGTCAACGCCGTGCACTCAAGATTCTACGCCTCGCGAACTCCGTTATCGGTTGGGATCGTCGGTCCCGGCTTGGTCGGCAAAACCTTGTTGGCGCAAATGCAAGAGCAAAAACAAACTTTATTGGATAAATTTGGCGTCGATTTACGCGTCGTCGCTATTTCCGGCGGTAGCAAAATGCACTTGGCCGAAACCGGCGGTTTCATCGACTTGGACGACTGGGAGAATAAATACTCCAACGAAAACGAAGCGGCGGATTTCGAAAAGTTCACCGATCACGTAGAAGAATCCAACTCACCGAATCAAGTCATCATCGATTGCTCAGCTTCGGATGCTGTCGCGTTGCAATACAAAGGATGGCTCAGCAGAGGTATTCACGTCGTCACGCCGAACAAGAAAGCCAACTCGGGACCGTACGAGTATTACAAGTCCTTGAGAAACATTCAAAGAGATTCGTACACGCATTACTTTTACGAAGCCACCGTTGGCGCCGGTTTACCGATTATTTCCACCGTGAAATCGTTAGAAGACGCCGGTGATGACATCAAATTAATTCAAGGCATCTTCTCCGGGACGTTGAGTTATATCTTCAACACGTTAACGCCGGATAAGAAATTCTCCGACGTCGTCGCCGAGGCCAAAGCGAACGGGTACACGGAACCGGATCCGAGAGATGATTTGTCCGGTGTTGACGTGGCGAGAAAGGTGACGATTTTGGCGCGCGAGTGCGGCTTATCCTTGGAATTGAGCGATATCCCGATCGAATCGTTAGTTCCGGAACCTTTACAAAACGTCGAATCCGTGGACGAGTTCATGCAAAAGCTCCCGGACTACGACCACGAAATCGCGGCGAAAATGGCCGCCGCCGAAGCGAACGGGAACAAGCTCATTTTCGTCGGCGTCGTCGACGTCGAGAACAAGAAAGGCTCGGTGCAATTGAAAGAGTACCCGAAAGATCATCCGTTCGCGCAGTTGAAAGGTTCGGATAATATCATCTCGTACATCTCCAAGCGATACACGGAAGCGGGACCGTTGGTGGTTCGCGGCCCCGGGGCGGGCGCCGAAGTCACCGCAGGGGGTGTTTTCGCGGACGTTTTGAGAGTGTGCGCGCACTTAGGTGCCCCGTCTTAATACCATATATGCGATCGCTGGATGAAGAGAAACGGCTAAATGGCGTCGCGCGGTGTTAAAGAAAGAGAGAAAGAAAGAGAAAGAAGGAATACAATGAAGAGACAGAGAATGGGCTATACCTTTAATGACAATATAAAAACATCCTACTACTAAATCACATTAAAAATCACATTCTGCTACGTGCTAATGATACCTAAGTCACTCTAAACGTCTGCTCTTTGCCTTTTCCCCTCCACCAATCAACCTTCTTTCAATGTTTCCAATTCTCTCTTTACCTTTTCTTCTTTGCAGTCTTCGAACTGCTCTCGTCGCTGCCACCCGAAGAAACATCGTAAAGTCGAGAATCTTTCATTCCGAACACCACGGCAATCGCGCCGACGAACGCGGCGAGCCAGTAGAAATAGCCCAGGTAGTGTCGCAAAGGACACGCCATGATTTCTTTTGAGGTGGTTGAGGACAAAAAATGCGAGAGAAATTTTCAACAAATTAAAATAAAAAACGCTCCGATTTTCTTCAGAAAAAAAAGAGAGAGAGACAAAACACTAACATGGAGTCCAAGTACATCGTTCGCGAACACGTCGATGACATTTCGCTCGAGGACGAGAACGTGATCAATTTGATAATGATACCTCAGGCAGGTTTAGGGGCGTGGTGTTATCACGGAAAAAAATGGAACCATTTGACCACGTGCTTGTTGAAAGAAAATACGCAGAAGAGAGTGAGATTGATACCGATCGAGATGAAAGGACGAAACAGTCGGTACAACGAGACGGCTTTGGAAAGCGTGAACGAGGTGGTGGACGAGATGATGGTGGAGTTAAAGCCGCTGTTTTCGAAGGAATTGTCGAAGCAGAGGTACGTTTTGTTCGGTTTTTCGTTGGGCGCATGGATTGCGTTTGAGTTAGGGAGACGTCTCGAAAGAGACGACGCGTGCGCGAATCCGAGCTTGGTCGCGTGTTGCGGGAATCGTCCGAACCATTTGTGTTCGGAATATTACGATCCAGATATCATAGCACCGCGAATTGCGCAAATTACAGATGCAAAACTGTTTTGGAAGGCGTTCGAGAGAAGATACGGATCTAATCCGGAGATGACCGAGGATATGAAGACGAGGATTTTACCGAACATTCGATCGGATTTCGTTCAAGTCGAAACGTACGATTACAAAGTAACGACGGAGAAATACGACTTGAACGAGCGATTGGAGTCGCCAATGCTATGCGTGGCCGCGAAAAACGATAAGAGATACCACGCGATGGATTTTGAACGTTGGCCTGAATTGTGCTCGAACAACGGCAAATTTAGGTGCGCGAAGAAATGGATTCGAGGCGTCGACCCGAATTTGTACACGGACGAAGACGTTGAGGGAACAGGAATCGCTAAAGAGTACTGGGGTACGCCGCATAGGCTCATCGTCGATTATCCGGATGAACTCATCGCCGAATTACAAAACGCCTTGCGCGAGATCTTTTGAATACTAAGTATTATTTTTGGGCACATAAAAAAAGTTCGCGTTACAACTCGTCTTCTTCATCGTCGCTCGATTAAAATTTTTTCTTTGCTTGTTTTCTAGAATTCTTGGTGTTTGGAGCGGTGCACGACGAAATTTCTCTCTTGTTACTTCTCCCTCCCGTTGCTCTGTTTTTAGGTCCCCAGTTTTCCTCTGGGTTGGTTGGAAATCGCGTCTCGCCAGCCATCTGCGCTTTACTAAATGCCCCGTTCACTCGCGTCCATTTTGCTTTTACTACCGGTTCTTTCTTCAAAATCGAGGCGCCGGGAGACTTGCCATTTTTGAAATCCTCTTGCGCCGGGTGCTCTTGCTCCCAGCACTTCATTATGTCCCATAAAACGTTCGACGGGGCGTTGGTTTTGACGGCTAATTGATTACAGTGTACGCCGCTGACTTTATACCCGGCGTTAATAATCGCCGATCGAAACAGCGCCAGCGTTGGCGGCGTAATTTTTAAAGTCCCGGCCATAGAGTGTAAGCAATAATGCAACGGCGTATCCGGTAACTCCTCCGAACAGTTCGTCAGTAACGCTCTAACTTTCTCTTTCCCTGGGTACCGTTCATCCGAACTCTCTTTGACGTCTTTGAGAACGCTTTCGACCCAACCTTTATCGTGCACTGGCGCCGACCAAATCGGCCCGCCAACGTTCATCCCCCACCCGCAGTTGTGACACTTGCGATCGCCGTGTTCGTTGTGTTCCACCGCAGCGGAGAGTTTTCCTGGAATAAACTTCGTGTACGTTTTTCCAGTTCGTTCGTGCGACCTCTCTTCGACTTTTCCTAAAGGTTGTAATTCGAACGAATCGCACCCGACGCATTGGAACACGTACGACAAATTAGACGCCGCCGCTTTACAGTTGACCGCCGAGGAGTACACTCTGACGTACACGCGAGCGTAGAAATCAATCTGCGTAGAAAGCACGGGAACAATATACCGTCTATTCTTTACCGCGGCAGATTGAATAGCCGCTAACAAGATCCTCGTCGACTGTTCGTGGCAATATCTCGCTTTCAAAGGGTAGCTCCCGTATTTCGTCCATCCAACTTCGGCGTTGTTGCCGCACAAAACGGACATGTCTGTCGCGGTGACGCATAACAAACCACCTTCAACGGGCGCTAAAACCGCCGATTCTAACTGTTGCGATGGAGTCCCGTACGGATCTAAATCGACCACGTCGAAACACTTCTCGTGTTGCAACGCAACCACGCGAACGTCGCCGCAGTTGGTTACGATTTTGTCCACGCGTCGTTTCACCTCTTCGGATTCTCGCGCGTTGTATTCTTTATTATTTTCCACGGCTAACGCGGCAGTTGGATCTAAATCGTTCGCGACGATACACTTGACATCGTCCAGTTCCCTGGCGTACCGAATCGCTCTCAGCCCAGTCGCGCACATGCCTTCTAAAATAGTAATCGGTTCTAACGGCGGTTTTTCTTTCTTCTCTTCATCTTCTTCTTCTTCTATTATTACTTTCGGTTGTTCAGCAGCAGCAGCAGCAGCATCGTCGGCCGTTCCTCGTTTCTCTTCCGCACCAACCACTTGCCATCGAAACGTCCCTGGTTTCACTTCCACCCACTCTTTTTGTTTTTCATCATCCTCCGTCTTCGTCGTCGTCGCCGGATGTTCTCGCGTCGTCTCTTTCGTCGCGAACATGTGCTCTCGCTCTCGCTCGCTCACCAAATGCGCGATGATCTTGCTCTCTCGCGGTACTTTGTTATACATCCCTTTCCCTCGTCTCGTTTTCTGATCCGTGTCGTTTTCGTGTTCTTCTTTCCTTCTCTTTTGAAACTCTCTTACGATTGCCAGCGATAAGTCTCGATTGACCACTTGCGGTCGGTTATAAAACACCTCGTTTTCTCGTTGCAAGACTTTCCCTTTGCCTTCGACGACGACTTCGTCGAAGCCAATTAATGGTGGCAAGAGCACTGAAGGAATTTCTTCTGAGCGCATTCTTCTTTGGAAATTGTTGTTGTTGATGTTCTTGTTGTTGTTGTTGTTTCGCGCGGTCGTTGTTCCGGGTGTCGTCGTCGAAACGAATCCGCTTATAAGACGACGATGCGCCGTCACGAAAGACTTTACGGACGACGACGACGATGTTGCAAAAAGAAACGGCTGTTGTTGTACTCCTGCCGCTGCTTTTTCGACGGAAGAGATACTAACAACAGCTTTGACAGCAGCGACAGAAACGAAACGCGCGCTGTTCCTTCTTCTTAGCATGCACCGAATGAAACTCCGTTTGTTTCTCCTCGCTAAAGTGATGAGAGAAAGAAGCAGACGGAGAGAGAGAAAATGTTTTGTGCCGCTACGACGAGTACATGTAAAAAATTTTTTCTCTTCGCCATTGGCAATTTTATGACACGCACACTTTAAACAACTCGACGAAACCCCCTTACCAATGCACGAAGAAGCTCGTTGTTCATTTTTTTTGTTTTTTCACTCTCTTCTCTCTCGGCTGCATGCTTTTTTTTCTTTTTTTTTCGAAGACACAGATCTTCTTTCTTTAACGCCACAAATTTTCCGCTCTTTCTCTCTAAAATGAACAACGCGAAAGAGTTCACGAACGAAGAGCGCTCGCTTCTGAAGTTTCAAAAGAAACAACAGCACGGACAGGTATTATTATTATTATTATTAGTAGTAGTAGTAGTACTCGTGCATTCGTATTCGTATGGTAGTGTTGTATTGTTTTTGTTTGTAGTATATTGCGTTTGATTGGATGATGATGATGATTTTGGGGAGAATTACGGCGCGCTGACATCTTTCTCTTTCTTTCTTTTTCTTTCTTCAGATCGAAGCGAGACGTAAAGAAGTCTCGGATTTAGAGCGTCAACTTCTCAAAGAGAAGCGAAAATCAGAGGCATTCGAGAAAACCGTGATTGCGATTTCGGACGAGTGGAACCAATTGCAATCGGCGTTCGAGACGCTTCTTGAAGAACAAAACTTTGCAATCACCGACGACGATAAAAGTCAGAAAAGAAATATCAATTCGAGGAGGTTTGATGCGTTCAGAAGACTTTTGCTGAAGAACGTCAGCGAAGAAGACGAAGCGGCGTTTGAGAAGGAGTTCAACCCTCCGCGGGCGAAGAAGAAGAGGAAACGCGGCGACGGCGGGGATGGAGACGGCGATACCGCGACGAGGGAAGACGAGACGATGGAGGACGAGGGAGAGGAAGAAAGCGACGAGGACGAGGAGGTGAACGCGACAGAGGAGGCAAAGTTTTTAGCCGACTTGAAAAGTCGAGCGGCAAAGACGAAGGAGCGATTTGCGAGCGCCGTTATCGCGGCGAAGAAGAATCCGAACGCGACGGCGAACGAGAAAAAAACGGATTACTTAGCCGCGGATGCGTTGAGAGCGAAGCGAATCGCGAACGCGTTGAGAGCGACGAAGGCAAAGATGGAGGAGAAGTTGAAGGAGAACGAGGAGTTGTTGGAAACCAGACGTTTGGACGTGATGCATTTGAGACGGAGAATTGAAATTTTGCAATACGAAGGCGCCAACCCGGGCGAGGTCGATAAAGATTTGGGCATCAAGTTAGCGACGAAAGAAGACGCAAAATTAGCCGGAGCCAAGGCGCAAATGAAAGCGAGCGAGAAAGCTGCTGCTGGTGCTGCTGCGACGACGCCGCCGTCTTCGAATGCCCCAACGAAGAACGTGGAAACCGATAGCACACAACTCGGACAACTCAAAGCGGATTTAGGCGAAGCGGTGGCGAGATTTAAAATGTCCGAAAAGCTTCTCGCCGATATGCGCGAAAAGAACGCAAAGATCGAATCGGAGTTGAAAGCTATCAAGAACCAAGGCAAAAATGGCGCCAGCGAAGCCTTAGTTGTCCAATCGCCTCTGTATACCGCGTTATCGCAACAGCTGGAGATTTTGAAAACTGAATCTACGAAATTCGACACGAGACTCGAACAAACGAAGAGAGAGAACGACCAGATTAAAACGAGGAATTTGAAGTTGGAAATCGCGAATCGAGACGCGCAAGCGCAAGAGGAGAAACTGAACGCGGCGGAGAATTACTCGAGAGAGTTGAAGTCTTTCCTCGAAAGAGCGAATAAGGAAAGAGACGAGGCGGAGAAGAAAATTTCCGACGCGGTTGGCGCGGAGAAAGGCAAAGGGAAAGATACGGAAGAGTCCGCGCAAGCTTTATTGAAAATTGTTCAGCAGCAAATGGAAGCGTTTAAGAACGAAAACGAAAAGTTGAAGAAAGCGCGAACGGAACGCGACGAGGCGAAAGAGCAAAACCGGACGTTTGAAACGCAAGTCAAATCTCTCGAAGCGAAAGTCGCTACGCTGGAAAAGAAAGCGGCGTCGAAATCGAAAACGTTGGAGAAAGATTTAGCCGCGGTTACGGCTGAATTGAAACAAGAAAAAGAAAACAGAGAAAGATTAGAAAACGAAACGAAAGAGAAATCGGACGAGCTCGATCAGTTAGCCGAGGAGCTCGGCGGTTTAGCCTCGATGGCGGACGAAGCGACGGAATACGGCGAAACGATTTTACAAAAGCTGTCCGACAAGGAAGACGAAGTGAACAAAATGAAGAAAGAGGCCGCCGCGGCGCAAAGAGAGGCGAAAAAGTATTACGACGATTACGAACAAGTTAGAATGAGCAACGAGAAAGATAAAGTCGAAGCGAAAGCGGCGACGGAAAAAGCGCAAAAGTTAGAGGCGGATGTGGAAAAGTTGACGAAAGAGTTAGAGACGGCGAAATCCGAGGCGCGCGGCGCTTCCGGTGCCGGATCGAGCGATAAGTTGAAAATTGAACAATTGGAAACCGATTTGACGAAACTCAAGTCGCAGTTAAGTATCGTCGAAAGTCGATGCAACCAGTTGAGCTCGGACGAGGCGAAGTTACAAAAAGAGATTAAAAAATTAGAAAAGGAAAGAGACGATTTGAAAATTGAAAACGCCGGCGTGAAGAAAAAATGCGACCGATTATCGCGAGAAGGCGGTGCTGGGGCGTTGCAAGAAGAAATCGACGCGTATAAAACGATGATGGGGTGCAATGTGTGTAAGCAAAGAGATAAAGCGTGCGTGATTACGAAGTGTTTTCACATGTTTTGTAGGGAATGCATCGATACGAGAATCGCGACGAGGCAGAGAAAATGCCCCGGATGCGCGTTGGCGTTTTCCGAGAACGACGTTCAGAATATATATTTTTAATGCATTGAGCAAATAATATAAGAGCTATAGTTTTATCATCATAAGCACCCGTATAATCGATCGGCGTTTTCTCTCGTAATTCGCGCGGTTTCCTTCACCGACCAGCCTTTTGCTTTCGCGATAAACGCTACGATTTTGCGCAACTCGTTTTCTACGTTTTCGCAACTCACCAAATCAGATTCGACGACGATGCGATCGTCAGGGCACTTTCGTATGTTTTCGAGTGTTTTCTTCCATCCTCGCAAGTTTACCACCGATGAAAACCCGAAATACACGTGTTCACCTTTATTTAGCTTCATGCCGATCAGTTGTCGCATCCATTCCGAGGAGCCGCTGTACGAGTGCAACAATACGGCGCGCGGCATTTTCTTGCATTCGAATAACGCGCTTTGGATATCCGACGTCGCTTTCACGCAGTGCACAGCTATGGGCTTGTTAAGCTTTCGAGCGAGATCGAGTTGCTTCGTAAACGCTTCGAGTTGGAACGGGTAATCTGGAGGTGTAACTCCGTCGAGCGGTACTGCTATTTTATCTAAACCAATCTCGCCGATTATAGATAGTGGCGTTGCCGAGGCGAGCGTTTCGAGTTCTTCGATCCAAGCATGAAAAGTGGATTTGTTTTCGTGAATCCACCACGGATGGGCACCTAAAGCAATGGGATAGTTCAATTCCTTCGATATCTTGAGCGCTTTTTGCCAATCGGAGGGTTGCGTGCACGTTAAAGCCATTTTATACACTTCTTTACCCAACGCCTCAATTTCGCTGTCGTCGCTATGCAAGTGCCAGTGACAATGCGCATCGAAAATCTCGTTCAAGTTGAGGTTATCTTTCGAGGCATCGTGAAGGACGTCCTCGCCAATAAACTCCGTAAGCGATTCGTCGTCCACTTGTATTTTGTTGCCCATAGGCGTTGGTATCGTTTTCGCTTTGTCTGTTTTGTTCTCGGTAGATTCATCTGCTTTCTGAGCGTGTGCATCTTCTCCTCCTCCTATGTCGGACGATGTCCACACCTTACTTTGCCATCCACTCCTGAACGGCTGACCGATCTTCTCTCTCTGCGCATCCGTTCTCGCAAGCACATCCACGACTACCTTACTCGCCGCTGCTAACCCTATCGCTCCAGTTACGAATGCCGCAGATCCCGAGCTTCCATCGGTGCAATTAATCTTCCCTCCGGACGGCACGCCTCCGTCACTATCGCTACCACTAGTATTACTATTCTTCACCGCGAAATTCTCGCTCAGCTCCTTCGCGTACACCGCTATCACCTTGAATTTCCTCTCTTTAAATGTTTCTGTTTTTTTACCATCTCCAGCAACCACATCGTCGCTCTTCATTCTCTTTCCGTTGGGGAATTTCTTCACGCCTCTCGGAAACGCGTACTTGTCCCGCAACGTCTTCCTTGCGCTCGCCAACAATCGGTTGAACGTCGCTTTTTGCAAATCTTCTACCGCGACGCCACTCGGAGGAAAATTCGTCATCCCAGCCGCACCACCGGTGGTCATCACGGGCACGTTATGCTTCACGCAATACGCGATGATTGCCGCTTTATCTTGTTCGTTGTCTGTGCAATCGACGACGTATTCAACCTTCCGTCCTTCGCCGCAACCAACTAGGGGTTTTAAAATCTCTTCCACGTTTTCTTTACTCACGAAATCTTCGACGCAATTCACCTTTGCGTCTTTATTCAGGTCCAATATCCTTTTCTTCATCGCTAAAGCTTTCGATTCTCCCACCGTCGATTCCATCGCCATCGTTTGTCTGTTGATATTCGTCACGCAGATGAAATCTAAATCAATTAAAGTAAACTCTCCAATCGATGTTCGCGCTAAAGCTTCCGCGCACCAAGAGCCGATGCCACCGATACCAATTATAACTACGTGTGTATTCTCCAGTTTCGAAACGTTCGCGTGGCCGTACAGTTTTTCCGTCCCGACGAACGCGTAGTGTTGTTCGTTTGTCTTCTTTTCCTCCTTAAGGTGGTCGTCCAATTCCAATCCGTTCCAACTGTTTTCTTCTTCTTTGTCTTCTTCTTCCCCGAGAGATTTTGCGCGCGCGGAAGACGAAACAACAGCGGCGCGTAGGCCTCTTCTTCGTCTTCTTCTTTTGCGATGACCAATACGACTCGCTTTTGATAAAGTCGTCGTTAAAGTCGTCACAAAGCAACAACAACGCGACATTATTCTTAGGTTTGAGATAGAAAAGGGCAGCTTTTGTGTGATTTCGTTCAGATGTGAATATATAAATAGTAGGCAATGTCAATTACTCTCTACGTCTCTTTCTCTCTCTTTCTCTCTGTCTCAGTATTAATCGTACCCGCTATCTCTGTACCTTTCTCGACCAATTCCTCCCGCACCGGGACCTTTGTAATCGCCTCGCAAAGGTCGCACGCCTTCCGGACGACTGACGCGTCTGCGGTACCGTTTTTGCTCCTCCTCTTCCTCCTCTTTTAAAGGTTCGTCTTCGTCCGAGAACCCGCTCGATTCTTCGTCGTCATCTTCATCGTCGTCGTCTGAATCGTCGTCACTCGATGGAGATGATCTTCCTTTGCCATTGCCTTTCTTCAAGGCCAAGCGATGCGCGACGACGATGACGTCTGGCTTTTTGTTGCAGTAGGAGCGACAGGCGTAGCGGATGGCCCGAGCGACGGTTCTTTCCACCGCGGCGAGTTTTGAGTCGTAATTCATCCCGGCGCAACTGTTCACCGCGGCTTCTTTCAAGTGTCGCAAGAGGCGTCCATTATCGGTCCACATTCCTCGGCTCGTGACTCGCGCTCTCGAGTCCATCGCGTGTCCAGCGGTTTCTATGACTTCAAAATCAACCACGACGACGCCTTCGGTGGCAATTCGCATTCTTTCTTCGATGGCTAAATCTTCCGCGGTACCCGAGCCTTTCCCACCATCGTTGAACATCGTTTGTAATCGAGCCGATCCGATTCGATGGAAATTGCCCAACGTGCCGTGCGCTTTCTTATTCTTCAAAGGCGTGACCCCGAGTAAGGTTCCGTTTCCTATGACTGAGGTGTGAACAACCCCGGTTTCTCTGGCTAACCGTTCGTGTTCTTTCAAAAACGCGTATTCTCCGTGAACCGGTAAGAAGTGTTCCGGTTTGATGAGCTTCAAAACTTCGTCCAACTCTTCCCGATGCGCGTGACCGGAGGAGTGTAATCCGTCGTCGCGTTTCATGGTGATGGTTGGGCCGATTTTAGCTATTGAATTCATCATTCGCATGACTTTTTTCTCGTTGCCGGGAATCATTTTTGCCGAGTACAATAACAAATCTTCTTTTCGTAAGGTGAGTAACGGGGAGGCGCCGCACGCGGCGCGAGCCAACTGAGCGTTTGGTTCACCTTGCGACCCGGTGGTTACAATTAACAGCTTCGACGGGTCGTACGAATCGATATCTTCGGCAGGAACGAGCTTTTCTGGATCGAACGGTGCCATTCCAGCTTTCTTGGCCGCTTCCAAATACGTATTCAAAGATTGTCCAACAAACGCGATAGATCTCCCCGTCGCTTGCGCGGCGTCGCGAATACCGTACAATCGATGTATATTTGACGCGAACTGGGTCGATATAATCCGTCCTTTATGTCCAACCACTTTTTGCATGATCGCTTCCCTCACCTCAGACTCTGACGTCGTCCTTCCCGGCGACAAAACGTTCGTCGAATCTGACATCATCAGCGTCACCCCTTCCTTCCCGACTTGTTCCCACGCCGTTCGATCGAAGATTTGATTATCCACGGGATCCTCGTCAATTTTCCAATCTCCGGTGTGAACAATCGTCCCGTGTTCGCTCCTAAAAATCAACCCGCAACAATCCGGGATCGAGTGCGTCACTCTCACCGCTTCAATCTCGAACGGTCCCGCCATGAACCGTTGGCCCATTTCCATAACTTTAAACCGGTCCGGATTCCAAAGGTTAAACTCTTGCATGCGTCGGGAGACGAGTTGCATGGTGAAAATACCCGCGTATACCGGCGTGTTCGGATCGAGCGCAGGGATCGCCCACGGCAACGCCCCGATGTGATCTTCGTGTCCGTGCGTAATCACTACCGCTTCAATCTTATCTCTCCATCTTTTCAAAAAACTGACGTCCGGTAACACTTTTTGTATCCCGAGCTCCTCGTGGTCCGGAAACATCAACCCGGCGTCCAACAAAATGTACCTATCGTTCACGCCCACGAGCATACAATTCATACCAATCTCGCCTAACCCTCCTAACGGTAAAATTTTAATCGGTGGATCGTCGATTAAATCATCGTTATACTCTCCTTGCGACGACGCGCCTCCTCCTCCTCCTCTCGGCTTTTCGTCGTACACGCTCGGGAACGCTTTGTCCTCGACGTACTCCAACGACGACCCGAGATGCGACTTCCCGTCCGAAGATTTCCTTACGCCTCTTCCTCGTCCTCGTCCTCCTCGTCCTCCTCGTCCTCCTCGTCCTCCTTTGTTCTCGCTCGATCTCCCGCCGCCTCTGCCGTTCGACCCTCGTCCTCTGCCTCCTCTGCCGCCGCCTCCTGATTTCCTGTCGCGAAATTGCGACGGTTGTTGCGGCGGCTCTTCCCCGTACGTCGCCGCATTTCGCGGGAGTAAATCGCCTCTTCTTTTTTCTTTGTTATTGTTGTTGTCTTCTTCTTTCCTCTGACGACGATGAAACGACGACTTTGACAAAGACGACGACGACGACGAAGAAGCCGTTACGATGTCTTTTCGACGACGATTAGGCGTGCGAGCAGCCGTCGTCGCAACAGTCCTTCTTCTAAAAAACAAAGACGACGAATAATTCTTTTTTAACGACAACGTCCTTCTCGAAGAATGCGAACAACAACAAGAAGTTGTTGTTGTTGGTGGTGTCGTCGTCGTCATTTCTCTGTCTCTGTCTCTCTCTCTGAAGTAGTCTTACGTAGTACTCGTACGCGTGGTACTTTTCGCTTACGTGTGATGTCGTAAAAAAAAGTGCTGCTTCGTTTCGAGGTCGTGCTGTTTTAGGGTTTCATATTGATACCCTAAACACGGTTGTGCTTTCGTTTCTTTTCTTTGGAAAAACACAGAAGACACTTGTCATTTCTCTCGTCGTACTCTCCTCAAACAAAAGAAAGTCGTCTCTTGTTGAATACTATAATAAACAAAAAGAGATTTATTTTCACTCGACCGCTGTAACGCGTTTTATCGAGTGTGTTCTTACCACTCTCTCTCTACTGCTCTCTTTTTCTTTCTCTCGGGTGAGTAGTACAGAAAGCGCTCTGGAAAGATTACACGATGATGATGATGTCGAGAACGATTTATCCCGTGAAACTTCAACAGAAAGTTGGATTCTCGAATAACACGGATAAGACGAGAATTCTACGCAGAGGAGGAGGAAGAAGAAGACCACGTTTTAAAAGCGAAGAAGGAGAAAAAGGACGAGGAGAACGACGCGTTTTACTTCTTCGAACGACGACGACGACGACGAGCAATAGCAATAGCAGTATTAAAGATGGTGCTTTCAAAGAAGAAGATAAAGAGGAGGAGGAAAAACCACTCTTGAGCGGTACGGCGATTAAAAGGATCGCGGGTGAAGACGTCGATGTAAGCACAGAACAGAAAAAGCTTTCGAGAGAAAAAGCGAGAAAGAAAACGAAAGAGACGGTGGAGTTTGACGCGAATTTTTGTAACGTGGTGACTCGATACGACCCCGAGGCGATTCGGCGAGAAGCGTTAAGACGACCGGCAAAGTTGGCGAAACGAGTGTTGTTTTTGACGCAAAAGTTTTCAAAGTTGAACGGGAAGAGGAAAGAGTTGGAAAGAATCGATCGGTCAACGGCCGAAAAGAGCGCGGATGGGGTGACGAACGATAGATTATGGGCGAAAGAGGTGAAGACGACGTTGACGAGCTTGGGACCGCTGTTCGTGAAGCTCGGGCAGAATTTAGCGAATAGGCCGGATTTAGTGCCGGAAGACGTTATGGAGGAGTTGACGACTTTACAAGATAAAGTTCCAGCGTTTCCCACGTCCGAAGCGAGGGAGATAATGGAATCGCAGTGGGGGGAGAAAATTGACGACGTGTTTGAGACGTTTACGAAAGAGCCAGTCGCCGCGGCAAGCATCGGACAGGTGTATCGAGGGACGCTGAAAAAAGATAAACGGGACGTGGCGATAAAAGTTTTGAGACCAAACACGAGAGACTCGGTGATTTTAGATTTGTTCGTGTTGAGAGCGGCGGCGAAGCAATTGTTTGACAACTTCTGTTTGGAAAACGTCGGGTGCCCTGCGACGCTTTTAGTCGACGAGTTCGCGGAGAAATTATTGGAAGAGCTCGATTTCATCCAAGAAGGGAGAAACTTGAGAGATTTTCGGAACAATTTTGCGGACGATCCGTCCGTACACATACCCGCGGTCGTTCCAGAACTCTCCGGTCCGAAAGTTTTAGTCATGGATTGGCAAGAAGGTGTTCGGTGCACCGCGCCGAACGCGTTTGGCAGCGACGAGGCGAAACGCATTTTTCTCCAAAACGGCGTCGAAAGCGGCTTGAGACAACTGTTAGATTTTGGTTTGTTTCACGGCGATCCGCACCCGGGAAATGTGTTAGCCTTGAGAGACGGTGATATTGCCTACGTCGATTTCGGTAACGTCGCGGAGATTTCGAGATCCAACCAAGAATCGTTGATTGATGCCGTCGTGCACACGATGAATCGAGATTACATGCAACTCTCGGAGACGTTGCAAACGCTCGGCTTTTTAGATAAGAACAAAGCGGACATCGCGGATGTCGCGTTGGGGTTGCAAGAGGTTTGGGGTGAAGACGCGTTGGAACAGTTAGCGGGCACGAACGGATTTTCCTTTCGGGGGTTGACGAAAGAGTTCAACAAGTTATTGTTCAAGTACCCGATTCGAGTTCCCGAAAGGTTTTCCTTGGTCATTCGATCGTTGTTGACGCAAGAATCGATTTGCTTGACGTTAGACCCGGAATTTAACTTTTTAGATGCCGCGTTTCCATACGTCGCCAGACGTCTTTTGACCGACCCAGACCCGGCGCTGCGTTTACGATTGCTCAAAGTTATCATCGTCGATGGTCGATTCGAGTGGGAACGGTTGACCGCCATGATTGAGTTGGCGCAAGTCGGCGCGAAAGGCGGCGTTAAGTTGCCCATGTTTAGCATGGCCGCAGACGCGGCAATCATGCTGACGAAAGATAAAACGTTGCGCACGGAACTGGCAAAAGGATTGCGCTCGGTGCCGGTGACTGAACACATCAAACGCTCGTTTGATTTCGGACAAGTGATTATTAAGTTAGTCATTGCCCAAATCGCGGGCAAAGCCTTTCGAGGATTTACGTTTGCGTTTGGCGGTTTATTCGGCATGCCAAAAATTTTGTTCAAGTTTGCTTTTGGGAAAAGGAAAAAGTTACGCACGGTTATGGGATGCTCGCTCACCGAACCCGAGGAAGGTTTTTCGAGCTTTGGCGATTGGGTTGAGTTTGAACGCTCGCAAGGGAGCGGCGACGATAGCGCCTCTTCTGCCGCCGCCGCCGCTTAAATGAAAATGAATAAATTGTTGTTGTATTACTAAATATAAAATCGCGCTAAATACTTGTTCTATATATCATGAATCACACATAAAACCCAAACTCCTCCACGTCCAAGCCAAAATTACCGACCTGCGCCTCTTCTCCTCTTAAAATCATCAAGCCTAACTCGGTCACTTCCTTCACGTTTATCGGGCCGCGTTCGATCGGTCTTCCCATTCTCTCGCCTTTCTTGAAGCACTTCTCGAACGGAAACAATTTCACCTCCCAATCGTCCGCGCTCTTCACCGTAAAAGCGCTCTTAAAGTTCGTCCCGAAGTTCCTCGAACACTCCGCATCTTTCGCTAACAGCAAAAACTGCTTCTTCTCGTCTCTTTCTTTCATCGCCGCTTTACATTTTACGTACACGCCTTTATACGCGCTCGCGTCGGAATTCGGCAACGCTCTTCTAACCGAAGCGAACCCGCCGTTATTTTCTAACCGAACGGTACCTGCAAATCTGCTAAACCCAGGCGAATTCGGCGACGGTGGCATCATCGCGGAATTCGAGACGCCTCCCATGACCCCGTCGTTCACCACTCGCCACATGTTCGCCTTCGTCGCCGAGTCCATAGTGTCTATCGAAAACAACTCTTCATACGTTTCGTTCTTGCCTTCGTTTAAAACGACCATTTCTTCGGAAGAAGCAGACGCAGAACGCCCACCACCGAACGTCTTCCCGAAAATCTCCGACAAGTACGTTGGATTGTTCCCTAAGAAGTATCCAATGCCGACCGCGAGTGTCAGCGAAAGCGTCGTCCCGATGCTTTTCCGGATGATTTCTTTCCCCGGTAAAGGTGTAGAGGACGGGACGGATATCTGCTGCTTTTGATTCGCTTTCCTCGACGACTCCAACGACGACGGTTTTAAAGACTTTTGACGACTCTTTTTAGTACTCGCGTTGTTATTCTTCTCCTTGGTGTTGTTGTTGTTCACGGCAGAAGCGGCGCGAGTTGTTGTCGTTAAAAACGAAGGCATGTTTAGGAGAGACGAGTGACGTCTCCGAGGAGTGATTTCGAGTGAAAAACGAGCGGATGATGTTAATGCAGTTTAAGATTGGCTCAATGCTATATATTAGATTACATTCGTTACTTTATTTCGACGCTACTATGGTTATTATTGTTCGTGTTATTATTTAGCGGCTTCGTAGTCGGCTAAGATGGAGTCGACGTCGTCTTCGCCTCCGATGTTGTCCAAGACCGAGTCGTCTTTGGCGGCAACCGCCGTCGCGCTCGAGTCGTCCTCTTCGTCCTCTTTCTCGGCTTTGGAAGGTTTGATGTCGTCGCCCCACGGGTCTTTCTTTGCTTTCTTGGAAGATTTCTTGGACTTTTTGGAAGAGTTGTTGTCGTCATCGTCGTCGTCGTCGTTGCTCAAGCCTCCCATGATGATGTCCATGTCAGAGAGTTTCTTCGGCTTTTTCTCCTTCTTGGCCGGTTTCTCCTCGACGACTTCACCAGTCGGAACGGCGGCTTCCACGACGGGTTCTTCGGTTGTTGGAGCTACGACGGCGGCAGTGGCAGTCGATGGAACGGCGATATCGGCTGGCTGAGTAGTCATTACTGGCTGACCGGTCGCAGGATCGATAAAGGTTGCGACAGGTTGAGGTACTTGCTGCGGCGCCGGTTGTTGTTGCTGCGGTATGGCAGCAGCCGCGACCGGGTCGACGTCAGTAGCCGCCGCTTCTGGTACCGCGGACACGGACGAAGACGTCAAGTCTGCACCGTTACCACCGAGCAACATCGCCTTGACCTTTTCCGCCGCGCTTTGTACGTCCGTCGTTAACGAAGAAGTAGAAGCGCTTGGTTGCGTTTCCATTTGCTGCATAGCTTGGAAATCCGCATCCATGTCCTTCGTCGCCTCGTTCGTTTTCCAAGAGTCAAGTTTTTCCTTCAGTTGCTGCTCAGCCGTCAACACTTGTTTCTGCGCAGCCGCTTTCTTCTCTTCGATAGACTGAGCGACAACTTGCGCGACTTCCTTTCTCAACGCCTCCAAATCAGGCTCTTGGTCCGCGCCGCCGGTGTCTCGTCTGGTGGATAAAATATCGGCGTCATCATTAAGAGAAAGATCATCAAGATTCTCGGGCATATCATCGTCGCCACGAGCCGAGGAAGCGCGCGCGTAAGCTGAAGATGCCAATCGAGAAGGTTGATCCTTTTCCTTCATCTTGCTTTCAAACAAAGCCTCCATGCGTTCGATGGCGTCCTCCGCGCGGTCCTTTTCCGTGTGACCGGCAATCTCTTGCGGTTGCTGCTGCACGACAGGTTGCGGCGCAGTCACGACTGGTCGACCGAATTGGTCGTACAAGACTGGCTGTGGTTGATAACCGTACGGTTGTTGCATCATGGGAACGCCCATTTGCGGTTGCATCTGTTGGTTTCCGTTGAGCTGGCCGAACGTGTTCGCGTACAACTTGTTTTCGATACCCGCGACAGCCTTTTGCACCCGCTTCTCGATACGACTCGCCTTCTTTCCCTTTCGAAACGGCGCTAAGTTATCTTCCTCGTCATCATCGTCGTCGTTGTTCAAACCCATCTTATCGAATTTCTCCGCGATGATTTGCTCGAGTTTTTCTTCCATCTTTGTATCCTTTTCTCTCTTGGCGATGTCTTCGATGCCCAACTTCTTCAGCGTTCTCTCGACAATTTGGTTCATCTCGAGCTGCGTCGGTTCCAAGTACGGTTTATCTTCGACGATATCGGGATCCATCAGACTTAACTTTTGCTTAATCATCTCGCCCATTCGAGCGTCGTCTTCACGTCGCTGCTTCTCGGCGATGGCGTCCTCGACACCCAAGTCGCGCATTTTCTGGTTCAGTTTATCCTCCGTGCTCATTGGTTCACCTAAAGACTGCCTCGCGTTGTCGCTTCTTCGATAATCGCGTTCTTCGTCGTATTCGTCGCGTCGTCGGTCGTCTCTTCTTCGTCTCCGATCTCTTTCGTCGTATTCGTAATCGTCCTCGTCCTCGTCGTCGTATCTTCTTCGCGAAGACCTTCTCTCTTTGTTGTTTTCCTCTTCTTTATCGTTTAAAATACGAGCGATAGATTCGGTTAATCGATCCATCGGCGATAACGAGCGTTCGATGGCTTTTGGCCCAGCCCGGGCGGCGTTGGCCGCGTTGTCGAGTTTCCCGACAAACGCGTCCACGACGTTCCCGACCGCACTCGCCGAAGCTTCTTCCAACTTCTCTTCGAGATCTTCTTGAGAAACGCCCAAGGCTTGCTGACTGCTACCGCTGCTCCTTCGTCTGGAAGACTTTTGCTTTGGAATGATGATTTTCGGTTGAAAGTTAATCGGTTGCTGCTGTTGCGGTTGATAATACTGCTGTTCTTGTTGTTGTTGCTGCTGTTGCTGCTGCTGTATTTGTTGTTGCTGCAACTGTTGTTGTTGCACTTCAATTTGCTGCTGCTGTTGCTGTTGTTCATCTGCATCGGCGGCAACTTCTCGCTGCGACTGCTCAACAGTTTGTTGTTCAGCTGGCGCCGGATCTTCTTCCGATTCACCAGTTTCCGCTTGCTCGTTTTCAGTAGTATCACCATCATCGTCCGGTACGACTATATCCTCTTCATCGTCAACGTGGCCTCTCGCGCGATCTTCTTCTTCTTCTTCTTCTTCTTCCTGAGAAGAAGAAGAAATTCGACCGGATGGATCGTCGACGTCGAGGTTGACGTCTTCATCTGGCAACGCATCCATGCTCGATAAATCCGGTCCAGAAGACGCGGTAGAAGTTTCTTCCGTCGTCGTCGCTGTACTGCTAGAATCAACAACCATCGGCGGTCGCGGTGGCACGACACCGTTAGAGAACGAAGAGGAGGTGATGATGGGCGCCTGGGGCGTTGGGAAAGTTGTTGAAGAAGACGCGATTGTCGTCGTCGTCGGTTGTTCCTGCTGTTGCGGCACGAACATCGTCGGCGTCGGCTGTTGAGCCGTGGTCGCAGTCTCCGCCGCCGCTAACGTTCCCGAACTTGGCGTCGCCGCGCCGTCGTCCAAACTCAAACCAATATCTTGCGATAACGCGTCTTCGGTATCGTTCGGTGCATCGTCGACGAGTAAAGAACTCGCATCTTGACCTTCCCTCGCTAAGATATCCGCCGCCGAGAGCGTCGTAGAGCTTGGGACTTTCGATAACATATCCGTAGAATCGTACGGTTTCGGTTTTTCCGAAACAGAAGAAGTTTGCGTTTCTTCCTCCTCCTTCTTCTTCGAAGGCGATTCAGACGAGTCTTTGTCGTCGTCGTTATTGTTCTTCTTCTTCTTCTCCTTCTTCTCCTCCTTCGTCGGTTTCTTTTCGACAACTTTCGGCTTCGGTTTCTCCACTTTCTTCTTCTTCGGCGGGTTCTTCAACAACGAATCGAAGCCGATATCGTCTTCCAATTTGTTACTTTTGTTCCCGCCGAGCGACGCCGTCTCGCCCTTTTCAGCGGGAGGATTGGATTTCTTCTTCTTCTTTTTCTTATCGTCGTTCGACCCCCCGAGCCTTGGTAAAACAGAAGACGAGGACGAGGAGGAAGACGCGCCGTCGCCGCTTCTCATCCGTTCGTTTTCTTCTTCTTCTTCATCTTCGTCTAGAGGAAAAGCGCTTTTGTGAGAGTGGTGCTTTTTCCAGTCAAATCTCGGCATCATCTTTTCCAAAAACCAGGAGGATCGATCGTCCTCCTCCTCCTCCTTTTTGTTGTTGTTGTTGTTCAAAAGCGAGGACGATGATGGTTTTTCGTCGTCGTATTCATCCTCCTCATCTTTACCACCCCCGCGTTGTTGTAAACCGTGTAAAGTTTTCGAAGGTGTAAATCCCAAAATTTCTCCCGAGTTGGAAGTCCTCCTCCGCGGCCCCAACGAAGATGATGATGCCGAAGCCGCAGAAGCACCGTCGTCGTTCACGAGCAAAGTTCTTTCGCTCGTCTTTTGGACGACCGCGAGCGAGGCCACGGCGGCGACAGAAAGCATCGCCACGCGCGTCGCGATAGTGTTTCTGTTTCCGCTCGTATTGCTTCCGCGTCTTTGCGATGATGAGAACGCATCTCTCGGGACAAAGTTCCTTTCTGACGAGAGGTGTCGTTGCCGCTCCACATCGTCCTCGTCCTCATCTTCCACCGTGCCGTACGTCCCAAGGCGCATCATCGTATTTTCGCAGTGTTAAATCGACCAAGCGCGGCGAAAAAGAATATATATGTGTGCGCGCGCTACACTCTGCTCCTTCGTTCTCGTGCGCTCTTTCTTGTTTATGAGAGAAGAAATTTGTCCGCGATGTGCAATGAGGCCAGAGCGAGCGCAAGAACAACAGGGGGGCGTCTCGGTCTCGGAATTTTGTAAACCCTAAATATTTTTTCTTTTGTCTCTCTCTCGCTCAAAAACTCTTTTTTCTCTTTTTCTTCTTCGTTTCTCTCTTTCGTTTCATCAAATCGCCGTTATTTTTCTTTGCACCAGGTTGGACAATTGCATAACCTTTAGCTTGTTTTGTTCCGTATAGAGCTTTTTCAAGCTTGTATACTTTATTGTTATATCGGACATATACGTCTATACAGATTACATTATTTCACAGAAAGTTGTATTTCACATAACGACACTTATTTACACTGCGTGCTGGAAATATGCAGAATTAATGTGAGCACCTTTTTCATCACGTTTTTTTCTATCTCTCTGTTGTTTTGTTTTCTCTCGACATGTGTAGAAACCTTTGTCCTCACAAAATTAGTTTGTTTTCTCTCCTTCTTTGTCTCTTCTTCTTTGCGTTTGTGCTCTCTGCTGGTTTTTGAAAGAGACTTTAGAGGGAAAGAAGTCTCTGAGAGAGAGCATGGGGGGATTCATCTCGCCTTTTGGGAACAATAGTACGAATACGAATAACAACAATGATGTGCAAAATGGCGAACGACAAAACCAATCTCAACATCATCATCATCATCTTTTCAAAAAAGCGACGACGATTCAGACGTTAACGACGACGCAGGAGGACAACAACAACAGTAAAAAGAAACAACAACACAGGTACTGGCGATGCTTATTCGCCAAGCGGAAAGCAACCGCGGTAAAACGCAAAACGTTAAAGTTTGAAGACGGCGCTTTACGAGTGGACGTGGAAACGAACGATTCCGTCCTGTATAACGAAAAAGGCGAGAAGAAAGCGAAAGGGAAACCGGGGACGATCGTGGAAGGCACGGAGTGTTCGCTGCAACAATACGAGATTGAAATCGACAACGAGATTGAAGAGAAGGAGTTTGCGAGTGGAATGGCGTTTGCAAACATCGACGTCGGCGTTCTCGAAAAAGATGACAAGGAGGACGTCGACGACGCGACGACGAAGAAGAAGCGGAAAACGACGACTGCGTTCAGTAACACGCAAACGTTTATGGCGGCGAATAATACTAAACGCGTCGTGACCGCGAATATGCTTAAGCCGGTGTATTCAATCGATGCACCAAACGCGTGCGTGTTGTACGACGGTCAGAAACCAAACACCATCGGTCCTATACCGCTCGTCCTCGATCCTTCCATAGCGCGGTTCCTTCGCCCGCACCAAAAGAGAGGCGTCAAGTTCATGCTTGAAAGTTGCTTGAACATCACTTCGGAAACGAGGAGTGGATGTTTGTTATCCCACGACGTCGGTTTGGGAAAGACTTTGCAAGTCATCGCGTTGATTTGGACGATGCTAAGACAATCACCGAGACCGAGTTACGACGTTCATAGGGACATTCGGTGTTCGATAACGAAAGCGATTATCGCGGTACCGGCGACGTTGGTCGGTAACTGGAAGAACGAGTTTAAAAAGTGGTTGGATTTAAAAATCGAAATCGAAGCGATTGATGGGAGCAACACCTCGGACGCGGCGAAGAAGCAGTTGTTAAAAGAATGGGCGCTGGAAAACCAAAAGCGAAGGCTGGTGTTAGTTTGCTCGTACGAAACCTTACGCGCGAACGCGCACTTGTTGGAAAACAAAGCGCAGTTGTTGGTGTGCGACGAAGCGCACAGACTGAAAGCGAAAGACGGGTCAAAGACGCTCGACGGATTAAAGAAACTGAACTGTAAAATGCGCGTTTTGCTTTCGGGAACGGCCGTGCAAAACAATCTCGCCGAGTTCTACTCGTTGATGGATTTTGCCAATCCGGGCGTTTTGAACGATTACCAGACGTTTAGGAAAGTGTACCAGTTACCCGCCGAACGCGCGAACGATACGAAAGCGACCGAGGAAGAGAAAATGATTGGTAAAGCGAGAGCGAAGGCTATTTTCGAAAAAACGGCTATTTTTATCGATCGATGCGCCAAATCAGACGTTCACATCGACGGCTTACCGCCAAAGACAGAGTATTGTTTGTTCTTATCCCTGACTGAAGCGCAACAGAAAAGTTACAAGGCGGTGTGCGATCAAGTGATCATGAAACGTGTGGACAATCCTCTGGTAGCGTGCGGTGTTTTGCAGAAAGTATGCAACGGCATCGGTATGTTATCTTCGTCGTCTTCGTCGTCATCGAACGAACTGCAACTCGCCATCCAGGAAGCGAATAAAGTAACTACCACCACGGACCCGTTGGAAACGAGCGTAAAACTGCGCGTGTTGAAGAAAATCGTCGATTTGTCGCAAAAAATGAACGACCGCGTTGTCGTCGTGTCAGGATGGACGTCCACGCTGGACATCATCGAAAAAGCGCTTTCATCCACCTCGCCAGGATTACGATTCACTCGATTAGACGGCACGACGCCGTCACATAAACGCACGCAACTCGTGACTACGTTCAATAACGGTCACGGAGGATCCGTCTTCTTGCTCTCGAGGAAAGCCGGAGGCGTAGGATTAAACTTAATCGGCGCCAATCGACTCGTCCTTTTCGATTGTGACTGGAATCCAGCGAACGATTTACAAGCGACCGCGCGAATCCATCGCGACGGACAAATGAAGAACACGTTCATTTACCGTTTATTGACAGCGTTCACGTTGGAAGAGAAAATATTCCAACGCCAGTGTCAAAAAGGCGCGTTGGCGCGATCTATGGGTTTCGCGTGCGTCGAAAACGCCACGAACAATAAGGATGACGACGATGAAGACAACGACCCGAAGACATTCTCTTCAGACGAGTTGAGAAAGCTGTTTAAGTTTGAATACGCGCGTAAAACTGCCATGAAAGAACCGTGCGAGATGGCAAAAGTGGAGAGTTGCCAGTCGTGGATGAACGATTGTCGGTTTTCTGGGACGTTGAACGACGACGTTTTGAAACAGATGGACGAGGAAGCTTCGGGAAACGAGGACGTGCGATTCTACGCGAAGCTTTCGTAATCAGTCATATGATGATGTACTTTAGTAGATTTAGTAAATAGCGACTGAGAGAGAGAGAGAGAGAGAGAGAGAGACACGATAGCTGAAATATGCACGCAAATATACTTTTAGGACTTCAAAAACTTCACCATCTCGTTCGCAATCCTCTCCACCGCCTCTCGGTCGCCGATGCGCACGCCACTCAATCGATTCATCACCGGGTTCATTTTCGCGTATTTATCTAAATCTAAATATACCGGCGATAAATGGTCACCGGGAATCTCCACGCTATTCGTTCTCACTCCGCCATCCGCCAAAGCCTCTCGCAAGCTCGAGCACTGATCTAGCTCGTCGTTAGTAAACGACAACAACGTGACTTTATCGGATTTAAACTTTCCGTTTGCTACGCCGTCTAACGTCTCCACCGCGTTCGGCGAAAATTCCAATCCCGCCGCCTTCGCCGCCACCTCCGCGAATGGTACCAACCGATCGAAAATGGCGTCGAATTGCGAACTCGCCGCTTCGCCACCGCCACCTTCGCGTTTGCTCAACAACTCTTTCGCGAATTTTTCTAAAATCTTCACCGAGTCCGTCGCCGACGCGTTGTTAAACGCGACGAGAAAGTGTTGTTTACTACCACTACGACTATTACTATCACTATTATCGTTCGATTCTTCGTCGTAAAAACTCGCCACGGCGTGAAGTTTAGCGCCCAAACTATGCCCTACGTAAAACACCGGCAGCACATTCTCCCCCGCGTCCAACCCATTCCTTTCCTGCACCACTCGTTTCGCCCTCTCGAACGCACGTCGTGTCTTCTTCGCCATTTCACCGTGCTTCGTCCCTAACTCGTACGGCGTCGCGATAATCGTCACCCCGGTGCGTTCGCTCACCGCGCTCAGAAACGCGTCGTAACACACCTGCGGATATTGCCCTAACGCCGCGCCGCCGAGGAAATGTACAAAACCCCAGGTTATGGACGACGACTTCGGTTCGTACACAAATGCCGTTTGGTCGCCGAATACATCTTGCCAGTTATTTTGAGGACTTTGTTTTTATCATCGATGTCGATGTTTCGTTGTTGTTGTTGTTGTTCACACAGAGAGAAAGAGAGAAAGAACCGTCAGCACATCAGAGAGATACAAAACGCACACACAAACACACACACACAGACAGACAGAGCGTGATTAAAAGAGCGAGCAAAAAGCGCGTTTTATGCTCCCATCGAAGACAGCAACAAAAGCGCGAGAACATTATTTCAGTACCTCGTTTGCGCGACCAAGGCAACTTCTTGCAACTTCGAGCGCAATTCGATGGCGGAGTTTAGCGAGGACAACGGTGTTTTATTCTCATCTCCTTGTTCTTCTTCTTCATCGTCACCAAACGATGCGCGAGGAGGATTTCGATGACATCCCTTCCTCGTCTTCAATGTAGGAGCAGCGGTGGCGCGAAACGGGAGCGATATCCTCCGATGATGATGGTGTAAACAGAGCGCGTTCATCATCGTCCTTTTGAGCACAAGAAGTGACGAACATTTCCCCAAACTTTGACGCACACTACGCGCATAATACACGCGCTGCGTCTCGAACAAATGCCGCTCTCGTTCACGCGGAACGATTTAGGCGACTCGAACTTTTCCGGGTGCGAAGTTGCCGACATAAAAAACGGCGACATAAAAACCGCGTTGGAGAAAGCGACGCGCATCGGATTCGATTTCATCGCGTGTTCGTTGGATGGAGACGACGCGTTTTACCGCAGAAACCGAAGACGGAGGAGGAGGAGTGGAGAAGCGTCTCGTTCTTCTTCGGAAGAGGACGACGGTGATTTTGTTCAAAGACCGTGTGATTTTCAACTCACGGCGGAGAGTTGGTCGAGTCGAGTCGTCGCGGTGTCTGCGTTCGGATGCCCCGGCGATTATTACGAGCATTTCAAAGGCGGAAAGAATAAGAAACACGGAACGTGCGAGAACATGTGTCGCAAACTCGAGGAGGATTTGAGTTACGCGTCGCATTTGAATTTACACGCGGTTATTATTCGGACGTATAGGCCGAGGTTCGACGACGATGTGAGAAGCGCTTTCGAGACGTTTGACGAAGCGGTGTCCTCGCGAGAGGAGAACGATATTGATAAGGTACGAGGAGACATGAATAGTTTTCGAGAGCACGCTTTAATGAAATGCGCGAGAGTGGTGAACGCGCACTTTGAAGATTCGATGGTGAATTCGACGAGAGTGTGGTTGGAATTTGATTCGGTCGATGACGATTCGTACGCGATTTGGCAAAAGTTTCGAGCGGCGTGTCACGGACACGAAAATTTAGGTATTTGCATACGAAACGCGGGGGTTTACGAGCCTGTGTTAGAGAAATCATCCGCGGCGAACCATTTAAACGGGTTAGATTTCGAAGGCGCAAGACGTGATAAGGAACGGGACGTGGCAAACGTTACGGGTCTCCTCGGAAAGATGTGCGCATACGAGATGGTGCCTCGAGATGACGCCAGTTGGGATTACTCAAAATGGTTCGCGGAGCCGGTGAAATGTGTGTGTGTGGATACGTTTTGTTTTACGCCGAACAAACACGCGTATCCCGTGTTACCGAAAAGAATGCAAGAGTTTCTTTCGGAGTGTTTCAAGCGAGACATACAGGTTATTTTAGCGTCTGGTGATGAGTACGTGAAGAATCCAAACGTGGATAAAGATACTCCCCTCGAAGATATACAATTTTACGAAAGTACTCGAGGTACGCATACTACTCAGTCGTCTTTAGAGTGGAGCACCGACTATCACCCCATGAAAGAATATTTCAGGTATATAGCGCACTTATTTGAAAACGTGCCACCCCTTTCTGAACAAGAAGTCATCGAACGCGATTACCGGGACAAAGTGCAAGCGCCTTTACAACCGTTGGCGGATAATTTAGAGAGCGCGACGTACGAAGTCTTCGAGAAGGACGATTCAAAATACGACGCTTACGAAGATGCCATCGAGTTAGCTTTGTTAGATATCAAAGATACCGTGAGTGATATCATTCGCGTTGCCGTCGTTGGTGCTGGCAGAGGACCACTCGTTAAAGCAACCATAAACGCCGCGGTAAAAGCCTCGGTCTCGAATCGATTGAAAGTATACGTGGTGGAGAAAAATCCGAACGCGGTGCACACTTTACGCCACCGAGCTCAAAGCGAAAACTGGGCCGCCGTGAATGCAGAAATTTTTCACAGCGATGGTCGCATATGGGAAGCTCCTGAGAAGTGCGACGTTCTCGTTTCGGAACTTTTAGGATCCTTCGGCGATAACGAACTCTCGCCGGAATGTTTAGATGGCGCGCAGCGGTGTTTGAAACCGGAAACAGGAATTTCCATACCGCAAGAGTATACGAGTTACCTCGCGCCAATGACGGGTGCTGCTGTCCATCAAGCATGTTCATCGACTGTTTCTCGCGATTTAGACTTGAAGGCAAAAGAAACTCCGCACGTGGTGAAGTTGTACCGACACCATCTCCTGGACGAAGCGCGAGAGGTGTTCACCTTCAAGCATCCGAGACGAATATCATCGAAGGAAAAGACAGGAAAAGCGTATTCTCGAAACGAGCGCCACGCTGTCATCACGTTCACTTTGAAGGACAAGTGTGCCACTCTCCACGGCTTCGCTGGCTATTTCGACGCGCTCCTTTACAAGAGCTCGCGAGCAAAAAAATCCGTCAACTGTTCCATCCATCTCCCGACGCACACGAGAAACAAAGACACGAACGAACTCATGTTCAGTTGGTTCCCGATCTTCTTTCCGATCGATGTCCCCATCGACATGAGGTCTAAAGATCCTCAATTCCCGAATGAAATCATTTTACGCGTGTGGAGGTGCGTCAGCTCGAGCGCGGTGTGGTACGAGTGGCAGTGCGAATGTGGCGGGCAATCCACGCGAGTGTTCAACGCCAAAGGCAGAAGCTCCAAGGTTGGACTTTATTAACTTCACATCTAGATAGCAGAGAGAATAGCAAAGAAAAATGTCCTCGCAGAAAGCATCCATCTTTAGTAGTAGTATTGCCACGATTAAAAGAGCGAACACGTCTCGTCTCGCGTGCACGTCGTCCAAATCTTCTTCTCGCGATAACGCTAAACTTTCGCGCGCAAACTTCGTCCGCGTTTCCATTCCATCTGCGATGCTCCTCCTCATTTCCCCTAACGCCGCGAACGCCGCGGAAGAGCTCATGAAACACAACGAACAAGCATCGACGTTTTACCAAGACTGGCCGAACGCGCAACCGTCGGATATCATAGCTTTTGTCACGCAAAAAGCAACGCGAGGCGATCCGAAATCAATCTTACACGCGATGGATAAATTTTGGTCGTTTTATCCCACATACAACCTTGGGAAAGTAAAGCAAGAGATTTTACGAGACGTGGAAAGGGAGTGTAAACCAATTAAACTGATCGAGTTCGGGACGTTTTTAGGCTATTCGGCGATTGCCACCATGGACGAGAGCAGAGAGAATGGAACTTTAGAAGACCCGGAGTTTTTGTTGGTGTGCGTGGAAGCGGAGCCGTTACACGCGGAGGTTGCGGTGACGTTGTTAGAGTACGCCGGATTCGACGAGACGAAGGTGAAAGTCATCACCGGGAGCGCGAACGCGAGCGTACCGGAAGTGAAGAGGCTGTTGAAAGGACAGGTTGCAGATCAGGTGTTTATGGATCACTGTAAACCGTGTCTGAAACCGGATTTGGTGAGTTTAGAGGAAGCTGGGATGATTCAAAAAGGCACCGTGGTTATCGCCGACAACGTCATATACCCGGGAGCTCCAGATTTTCTGACGTATCTAGACGCGAACGGGTACACGACGGAGTTGAAAGAAGCACCGTTTGAATACGACCGAAGCGTGTGGGACAAATCGTGGACGAAAAAAGACGACGCGGTGAGCGTGAGCGTAAAGTTGTGATGATAATAATACTTATAGATTCAGTGGTATTTGATTGTATATTCCCAAATGTTGTTGTTGTTGTTAGTGTTGTTTTAGTTAATTGCGCGGCGTGAGACGTCAAAAAAATGCTCACGTAGTCTGCCGCGCATCATTGTCAGCTATAGAAAGTGCGCGCGCTTTGCGGCTAAAAAAACAAGCGCAAGCTTTACTAAGTATTGTTATAATTGTTAGAAGTTGAATCCACCTTGCAGCGCGGCGCCACCACCGGCAGGAGGACCAAACGTAAACTGCGAACCGCTCGCGTCCATCCCCGGCGCTAAGTTTTGATCCTCTTCGTCCTCCAAGCCAAAGTACTGTTCGAGAATTCGCATTGCTTTTTCGTAAATGTCGTTGTTCGTGTGGTTTTGTAACGCTTCGATCTTCTCCAACCCATCCGCTTCGTCAATCAACGCCGCGAATAAGTTGCTCCCTTCCTCTTCCTTCGTTACCTCGCCAACTTTCAAAATGTTTTCCAAACCTTCCAACGCGACGGTGACGATTCTCGCGTCCGAGCACGAAATCAAATCGCACAACGGTTTGATGCACCCTTCGTTGACTAACAGGCGAGTCTGTTGGTGCGTCCCTCCGCTGGTAGCATTCGAAATAGCCCAGGCGGCTTCCTTTTTGATGTCGAATTCGGCATGGCCGAGTAAATAAATCAGAGGCGGGATCAATTTGTCGTCGATGACGGCTTGAATTTGATCTTTGTTTCCGGCGGTGATGTTCGACACCGTCCAACACGCCTCTTTCTTGATGGATTTCTTGTGTTCTCCAGTCAACAAATCCAACAAGCACGGCAACGCTCTGCAATTGATGATTATTTGCGTTTGGTAATCGTCCCCGGTGACGATATTCCCAACCGTTCTCAACGCCGGAATCAAAACCGCGCCGGACTGCGAGGACAACAACTCCACTAACCTTCTGCACACGCCAGCTTCAATCACCGCTTGAATCTTATCGTTCACTCCATCGCTCAGATAACTCAACGCCCAGCACGCGTCGGTTAAGATTTCCTCGTCGGTTGAGTGAACCAACTTCGCCAACGCCGGCAACGCGTCCTTCAGCAACTCAAATTGCGGCTGCGGCTTCCCTCGGCAAAAGTTACTCAAAGTCCACGTCGCGTTTCTCAACATGGTCAATTTCGAGTGTTCGTTCAAATGCGACAACAACGGGTGCAAAGCGCCGTGTGACAACACCAAGTCTCTGCATTTGGTACTATCCCCGGCGATGTTCCCCAACGCCCACACCGCTTGCTCTCTCACGTCTTCGCTCGGCGAAGACAACAACTGCACAAAGATGGGCACCGCGCCAGAATTTATCACCGTCGCCGTATCCTCCGACGTCCCGCTCGCCACGTTCGTCAACGCCCACGCGGCTTCAAACTGCAACTGCGGGAAATCAACTCTCTGTAAAAACTCCACAAACTTCCCAACCACGCCAGTCGCCACGACCTCCTTAATCGGCGGGTTGCGCTCGATGGAGAGTAATTTACGAAATCGAGTCGTCGCGTCCAGTTGCACCGCGGGGTCCGGACTGTTCACTCCGTCCACCATTTGCGGAAGAGATTCCAACTGTGTTATATTATAGAAGAGTGAGTATACAGTCAGAATAGATGCACAGATGAGACGAACCAAAGCGACAAAAGAGGAATACGAAAAAAACAGGCGCTCTTTCGTCGCACGCGTAAAAATGTTGCACATCGAAGAGCGAGCGAGCGAGCGTAAAATATCTCAATTAAAGCCCCCTTTGCTTTGAAAAAACACAGACGAAGAGGCGAGATCTCCCTCTTCTTTCAACGCTCTTTCAAGCGGTGTGCTACACGAACAAGACGTACCTTTGCGTTCGTCCTTTGCTCGTGCGTCATGGCCGTCGAATCGCTCGCGTCGTTAAACACGTTCGGGTTAATCTCCGCGCCTCCAGAAGCGCCCCCGACGTTGATTCGTTTCTTCGCCATCGCTTCCTCTCGCTTCTCTTTCCGTATGGCGATCATCTGGTCCTCTCGTTTCCGTCGACTCTCCTCCGCGTCGGCGGACTTCTTGAAGGACTTTTTGCGAGAATCTTGACGAGACGCCGATGGACGCAACATCTTTAAAGCGGTGCGTGCTCTTCTTCTTCTCCTTTTAGAGCGCTAGACAAGCGGCGATGATGATGACGCGACAGATGGTCTGAAATGTGTGACGTTTTTGAACAGTTTTTGCCCGAAAAGAAGGGAGAAATTTTGAAGCACAAAAGGAGGAAAAATGTAGCCTTTTTACACGCGCTCTCGCTCTCGCTCTCGTTACTCTAATATCGCGCGAACGAATCGAATGCCTCTGCCGTGGTCGCTGTAGGAAATCGTGAGTTCGTATTGATGACGTTTATTGTTGCCTTCACACGACGACGTCTTCTTTTTCGTCGTCGTCCGGGAGACTTCCATGTGCGGGTACATGACCATCTCGCCTTCTTTTCGACCTCTCCTCGTTTCGATGTCGAGGAGTTTGTGGAACGGAGCGACGCCGTTTTTGTCCGAGTTGACGCCGTTGCTGATTTGAACGACGAGGTTACCTCGTTGACGGACTCTGTACGGGTGGTCGTTGTGCGCGAGGAGGATTTGCGTTTGGTGGCCGTGGCGGGTACTCCTTGAAGAAGAAGAAGAAGAAGGGATGGATATAGCGTGGAGCTTGGCGTTTGGCATTTTGAGGAACTCGTCTCGGTGGTGGTGTTGGCGGAGGTGATCGTGGTGGTGTTTAAGTGGTACCGTTGTCGCTCTCACTGGAAACGGTTTCCCCCACTCTGCCTTTTTCTCGTCGTACAAACTCGCGTACACTCTCGGTCGCGTCGCCCGGAAAAATTGGACGATTTTTCTATTCGACGAAACGATGGCACCTTCCAAAAGCCTGTCAATCTCTGGCGCTTTACGATGCGAGTCTTCGTGACGCACGGCGTGTGAGCCCAACGGATGCCAAGATTTCCCGTTATCTTTGGAGTGCAACGTTCTCGGTCCGTCCTTGGCTTGCATTTCTGAAGCGCACGCGCTCTTGATGCCGTTTGCGCCCACGCGAGGCTTTTGCGTCCAGTACGGAAGAAGAAGATGCGAGGGAGAAGAGGACGCGTTCGTTTCAGCGTTCCATAACTTTGATCGAATTGGAGGACTCGCGACAACTTTCGGCGAGTGTCCACCTTTTGTCGCGTCTCTCTCTTTCTCCTTTAATATCAATTTCGGTTTCGACCACGTCTTGCCGAAATCTTTCGACGTAGACTCGTAAAGGTTTCCCCCGGCGCGATATTCTTTCGCATCCACACTATTGCAACTATTTTTGTGCCTGCAAAAGAAACACGACTCACTTTGCGAGTAATACAGACGCAAAAGAGGTATTTTCTTTCTATTCTTTTCGTCCTCGACGTTTTCCTCGTCTTCATTTTCCTCTTTAAACAACGCGGGCCCCCACTGCGCTTGAACTTCCACGTCGTTCCTCTCGCTAAAGCTACTTTTACTCCCACCTTCTACAACTAACGCGTTCAACTTCTTCACGTTGTTTTCCGCAAAAGAGTCAAAAGTCTTCCCGCCATCTTCTGACCTCACCAAATAAATCCTCTGATTCGCCTGCCCTTCGCTTCGCCTCGCGCCTTGAAACGCCAAAACAACCAAAGCGCCGTGCGTCGCGTGCGTCGGCATGTGCGCGTATTGCATCGACGACGACGCTTTAAACGCCCACGTTTGCCTTGTTTTCGACGCTTTCGTAATTAATACATCATCATCGACGACATCTTGAGAAGTTAAAGGACAAGACGTTCCTTCGCCTTCAGCGCGCACTTCTCCTCCTCCTTTTCCTCCATCGCTCTCGTCATCTCTCTTCGACGATACAAAATCCTCCGAATCCTCTTCGTTCTCGTCAAAGTTGTCGTTCTTTTTCTCGAACGCGGTTTTGCCAAAACCATCTGGGCCGATTTCGTCTTCGTTCCCGTCGATCATCGTCATCCTTGTCTTTGTCAGATACCAATCCGAAAGCATTCCTGTGGAGGTTTTGACGCAGAAAAAGACCGTGACCGTCGTCGCGAGTAGCGCGGAAAGGAAGACAACGAGTCTTCGACCACCACCGGTGCGAAGAGGAGGAAAAAGACGTTCACTGCTCTTCTCGCTGTTCATGCTGATGCCGTCTTTCCAAACGTGGCGCTCATTGCATTCGTCTTCTTCTCATCGCGCGTCGTTGCTTCTCGTAATGGAGAAAACGTCTGACATTTCCCCTACTTGTTGTTCTCGCGTGTACGCGCGCAATTTATATATACACGCATAAACGTGCAAAATGTCCACCTTTTCCTGTACCGATGATGAGAGTAACAACAACAACGACGAAGATTTTCTAACGCTTTACGCGGACTACATGTCCCAGCCGTCCCGCGCGTGCGCGATGTTTATTCGGTACGAATTTAGTTAGGGGTGTTCGTCTCTCGTTTTTGTGTACTCCTTACGCGCTTTTGCGCGATGCATTGCACGCGCATTTCTCTCTCGTTACGTCACTCACGAAACGCAACTGTATATATGTGTAGGATCGTAAACCTTCCGGTGAAAATAGAACTCGTGAAACTCCACAAACGAGAACACAAATCTGAACCGTTTTTACGAGTAAACAAATTCGGGCAAGTGCCAGCGCTCTGTGTGGAACGAAAGTTCGTCCTGAGCGAAAGCTCGGCGATCTTGAAATACTTATCCGAAAAGTATCCTTCGATTGTTTCCGAGTCGAAAATGTACTCTGATGATTTAAGAGAGAAGGCGAAGATTTGGTCCGCTTTAGATTGGTACCAGACGACTATTCGATCTTCGGCGGCGGGCGTGTCGTGGCACGCGTTCGTCGCCGGGAATATGGGAGGTAAGGTATCGCTCGAGTTGGCGAAACATTACGAAGAGCGGTTGAAAATGAGTCTGGATGTTTTAGAAACATTAAGATTGGGTGATACGTTTCCTTTTTTGAACGAAAGGGAACATCCCTCCATCGCGGATTTGCTCGTAATTGAAGATATCGTAAACTTAGTCGTGTTGAAAGGTTCGCCGTTTCGAGAGGAACTCTCGTCGCTGGACCAGTTGTTAGCGGAACGTCCGCGAGTACGAAAATGGAGAGACGCCGTCATGCGGATAAATAAACCGATATGGGATGAAATACACGGAGTGCTCGAAATGGTCGCCGAGAATGCTTCGAAGAAGATTGATAGTGAGAGTAGTCGTCGTCGTTTCGATGATGTCGCTTCGATGTCGCGTTTATAGTAGTAGTCTATTATAGAGGAGTTTTGGGGACATCCCTCACAATAAATTTAGAAAGAGAGGAAGAGAAGTGCACCCTGATACGATGCGCAAAAGCGCTTTTTGTCCTCTCTTTTTTCCTTACTTCTTGCTCGTCTTCTTTCTTGTCTTCTTTATCGTGTTCTCGTCGACGAGAACGACGATACCTGTTGTTTCTGCGGAGGATAAAGAACCAAAATCATCAGAATCATCGCCGAAATTTTCAACTGGTTTCCCCGACATTTCTGCCGCGAAACACGCGTCGAATGAAAACGAACGCCTCTGGAAACTCACCAACGGACGAAAAAAGCTAAATATTGTTTTAATCACGTGCGAATTCGACGGCCCGACGAACAACGGCGGCATTGGCACGCAGTTTACCGCACTGGCAAAATTGTACGCCAAAAATGGCAATTCTGTGACCGTCGTGTTCACCGAAGGCGAGAGGTAAAAAATGTTGACGCGATGCCGTCATCACGTATTCGCGCTCTGTTCTCTCTGTTGTGAATAGTTTTTGCAGTGTCGTCGTACTTTATGCAGCGTATCGCGTGTCTTTTATACTAGTTACTGACCTATCGTTTTGTACCTTTCTCGTTCTCGTCTTCTCGCTTTAAACGTAATAGGAGTCAAAACAAACCGTTCTCGCACTGGGAGAAGTTTTACCGAGAGGAACACGACATCGAATTAGTCGGTTTGTATCGACCGAACAAAAATTACATCGGACGACATTTACTGGAATCGCACGAGGTGTACAAGTATTTGAAAACGCACGAGCACGTTTTCGATGTCGCGCATTTTCACGATTACAGAGGCGCGGCGTATTACTCGCTGTTGGCGAAGACGCAAGGGTTGTTTTTGAGGAATTTGTTGATTGTGGTGCAAACGCACGGGAATAACAAATGGGCCAAGGTAGTCGGTAACGATGAGGTTTTAGGAGACGTTGGCGAGTTGGAGATGGATTTTATGGAGCGAAGGGCGGTGAAGTTAGCTGATTATGTGGTGTCGCCTTCGAGGTATTTGTTAGAGTGGATGCGAAGAGAGTCTTGGGCGGAAAATACAAACGGAGAGGCGATTGTGCACCCGAACTTATTGCCCGAGGAAAGTAGAAGAGGTAGAAGGAAAGGAGGAAGAAATAGCATGAGTAGTGATAGTAATAGCGATAATGATTATAGCGATAATGATGATCGTAACGCCGAAGAAGTGGGAGACGAGAAGAGACGAAGCGCGGTTATGGTGGACGAGTTGGTCTTTTTCGGTCGCCTCGAGACGCGCAAAGGCGTGGTCGAGTTCTGCGATGCCGTGGATATTTTGCTCAAAAACGAGACAGTGGCATCAATGATTAGTAAAATCACCTTCTTAGGACGCGCAGCGTCGGTTTTGGGTCAAAACGGTCACGAGTACGTCAGGGAAAGGGCGAAGAAATGGACGAACACGCCGTGGCGGATTGAAACTAGATTCGGAAGCAAAGAGGCGAAAGCGTATTTGAAGAGTCCGGCGGCGAATAGGAAGGGGAACAAGAGAAAGTTAGCGGTGTTGCCCTCTCTGATTGAAAATTCCCCGTACGCGGTGTACGAGTGCGCGGAACTTGGGATTCCATTCTTAGCGAGCGATGTAGGCGGTACGCGCGATTTGTTGCGCGAAGAAGATCGCGCGATGTCGCTCATCGGCTATTCGGAAGAAGACACGTACCACGAAAAAATGGCAATGACGGGCGAGCTGTTAGCGAATAGAATTCGGGAGGTTTTAGAGAAGGGCGCGTTAAGCGCGCGACCGAGATACGATGCGGCTGAAAACGACGAGAAGTGGTTGCGATGGACGACGCACGTCGTCGTGGAGTACAAATCGAAACGAGGTGGCTTGAATGTCGCGAGTAATTATCGAGACGATGATAACTCCGTTGTTTTCCTAAAAGATACGAACATCGAAGCAAAGGATCTTCCGTTCGTGTCTATCGTCATGACGCACTACGATCGGCCTCGATTGTGCAAAGTTGCCATACAAAGCGTCATCGATCAAGACTACCCGCACGAGAAATTCGAATTCATTCTCGTGGACGATAAATCGCCTTCACACGAAGCGCAACTCTTCCTCGATTCTTTAGAGGCGGATTTCAGAAAGCGAAATTGGAAAATCGTACGGAATAAGGAAAACGTATACCTCGGGGGTGCCAGAAACGTCGGTTTCAAACACGCGAAAGGTAAATACGTCATGTTCATGGACGACGATAACTACGCGAAACCGCACGAACTGAGAACGTTCGTCGTCGCCATGGAAAACGGCAACGCAGACGTGTTGACCTCCTTAGTTCAATTCTTCTGGAGCCATGATAATCCGTTAAAAGCGAGAGAAATTGTCGACGATGAACCTTCGTATTTGTTCCTCGGCGGCGACGCTGAAACCGGCGCGTTCAAAAACTGCTTCGGCGACGCTAACTGTTGCGTCCGCGCGACGTCGTTTGAGAAAATCGGCGGATACACCGAAGACAAACAGATCGGTTTCGAAGACTGGGAAATGTATGCCAACGCATCCATGCGCGGTTTCCAAGTCGACATCGTCCCGGAGTCCGTGTATTACTACCGATTCTCCCAAGGCTCCATGCAACGCACGACGGATTATTTAATCAACCGAAAACGCTCTTTGCGACCGTACTTGAGGACGTTACCGAAGGCCATGCACTCGAACCTCCTCAAAGCCGCTTTCCCGAAAGCATCGAACAACAAGAACAAACAAAACATCGGTAAACCGTCCGGAATGATGGCACAAGGCGACGCTCGCTTCCACGGCGTCGACGAAGACACCTTGATTCGAGAAGGAGAGCGACAAAGAAGAGAGCAGGAAGAAAACTTCGGCCACGTAGAGCTTTAATAATAATAATAGTAAACAATAAACGTAATGCTGTTCTGGTACAACAGGACTATTCATGAGCTAATGCCAGCGACGCATGTGGACTTTTAAAGTATCAGATCGACGAAACATCAAATAATGCGCATGTGTGATGTGATCAGAGAGGAGGGAAAAAAAGTAAAGAAATTGAAAAAATGACCACCGTTCAAAAGCGTCTTCAGATTGACGCACAACACCACCAAGACCAACACCAACGACAGCACGCGAGGAGCGACAAAGCACTTCTCTTAAGATCTCGATCTCCAATACCACCACGACGAGTACGAATACCACGCGAGCGAAAGAACTCTTCACGTTCTGATCTCTATCTATCTGTCTCGTCCTTTCGCGAAAGTCGCGCAATCATCATCATGCCGTGCATGTGCTTCCCGAAGTACGTCCCGGAGACGCAAGCGAATAAAGATTTGATGTCCAACCATTACGCGCCCGCGATAACACCGAACGCTTCGACGACGACGACGACGAACAAGAAACAGAAACAACAGATGAACCAACAACAACAACAGAAACAGATTCACATCACCGAGGAGCACCAGGAGTGCGCGGTGTGTTACGACGATTTGTGTTCGCACCGAACGGCGGTTTTCGTCAAACAGGACGGACGGACGAGGACGTGTAAGCACTACTTTCACGCGGCGTGCGCGAGGGAACTGTTAGAACACGCGGACCAGGAGATGATGATGGATCAGGGAGGCGAGTTTGAAGAAGAAGAAGATTATGATGATGGAGAAGAAGCGGCGAGTCGGAGCGGAGGAAGTCGGAGTAACAGTAATAATAATAACGGAAACAACGTAAGAAATACTACGAAACGTAACAGAATATCGGCGACGTGCCCTATATGTCGAGTGCCGGTGTATGGATCGGTGAACGTGCCGTCGTGCTCGACGAATCCGAATTTATGGTTTGATATCGTCGACATCGACGACGACGGGAAAGTCTCGCCGACGGATTTGGTGACCATTTTGAGAGCGCAATTTTTAGTCGATTGGAGGACGATCGAGAAGAAGTTAACCGGTGAGATTTGGCCGAAATACGACGCGAACAACGATGGTTTCATCAGTCGCGATGAGTTGTTGAAACCGGATGGATTGTTGGATTATTTGTTGAAGACTTTTGAAACGCCAAAGAGACGATTTCGTAACTGTCCAAACTTGGAGATGCAACCGAGAAAATGGTTCGAGTATTGGGACGAAGATCACTCTGGGACGTTGGATTCGGAAGAATTGATCAGAGCGTTGGTGAAAACGTTTAATTTGAACGCCGAAGTGAGATCATTACGGGCCATGGCGGAAAGCGTGAGATCGGTCTGGGGCGCCTTCGACCAGGAAGATAAAGGCGAGATTTCGTTGGACGAGTTCATAGCGCCGGAAGGGTTGGCTCAGAGCATTGTCGCGACCATGCGTTGGTCGGATAGCGTACCAAATTCGAGGGAACATTCAAGGGTGAGTGGCCAAGACGGCTCGGATTTGAAACGTAGCAGTCAGCACTCCTCCGACGGGAAGACAGTTGGGAAACCAAAGCGGGTCGGTATTTTGGGATTTTCGCGACTGCGCGGCTCCGCGGACGAGAGAGACATACCGGACTCGCCAAGAGACCAACGTCTGGCGTTTTTGAACAACTTTCGAATGACGCCGAGAGGCAGTTTTGAGGACATAGAGTTAGAGGAAACGAAAGAGGAGGAGAACGCTTCGGAGGCAAAAAACGGAGCAACGTAGAAGAGAGAAATCAAAGTCATGTAGTAAGTAAAACATCGTAGCGCTTGTATACCTGTACCGCATCCTTATATTTAAATAGACAATATTTAAAGTCGAAATCTTCATTTTACTTCGTAAACATAGCATACACGTCCTCCGCACTCGCTTCGCCTGATTTGACAGCCTCCATTTTCTCGGCTGCCTCAATATCTCTCACTTGTTCGGTTTGCGGCGACGGCGCTTTCGCGGTCACGTTCGACGACGGCGAAGGAGCACCGTTTCCACCATTTCCACCACCACTACTCAATACACCAAACAAAAGCGCACCTGCACCTAAGATACCCACCACAGCAGCCGCTGCCGCGCCTGCGCCGCCGAGCGGATTAGACGCCGCGGATCGCAACGATCTCGCCGCCGCCGCCGCTTCTTCTGCTTGCGATCTGGCTTTTATCGCGTTCTTCTCCGCCCCTGGCTTCAAAAAGAACAACAAACTAGTCACCGGAGAGTTGATAAACTTCTCCGCGGCGTCCGCTCTCGTTTCTAACCTGGTCACGATCGCGTCTGCTTTATCGCACAATTCCAACTTCTCGTCTTGCGTCAAACCTTCGAAATCCTCTACGGACGGGAACCCTTGCGGTAAACCGCCAACGGCATTGGGTGGTCTCACCTTTTGAGTCAAGGCCAGCGACGGTTTTTGCGCCATCGATTTTGACTTGTTCGAAAACGTTTTCACTTTACGCTGCATTTGGACGGTTTGCGCCGGAAGCGCTTGCGTCGCCGCCGGTTTTCTCATTTCAGTCAAAGCGGTCAAAAAGTTCCCACCCTCGCCGCTCTCGGACGCGGAGACTTTCACAGACACCGATTTCTTTTGAGTCCTCGCCTCTTTCGCCGCCGCAGCTTTTGCTTCCGCCTCTGCTCGTCGTTGCGCTCTTAATTCTGCCGCCTCTTCCGCTTTCATCGCTCTCGTTCGCGCTTGCTCTTCTTTTCGTTCCGCCGCTTCCGCTTGCTTCTGTTCGCGAATCATATCTTGTTGTCTCTTCTTCTCTTCTTGCTCCGCGCGTTGTTCTTCTCGACGCTGCGCAGCTTCCAATTTTTTCTCTTCTCTTCTGGCCTCTGCTTCCGCTCGCTTCTGTTCTCTCTCTGCCTCGCGCATTTCTCGTTCCATCTCTCTTTCCGCGGCTTTTCGATCATCCTCGTACGATTCGTCCAACGCGTCGTCGATTTCACCCGAAGAATTACTCTCGTCCTCCTCCACAAAGTTAAACGAAGCTTCCGACCTCTTTGGAAACGATTTACGCGGCTGGTCCGGAGGCAAAGGATCACCACCTCCCCCCATGGACGCGAACGGATTCGGCAACTCTGGAACCTCAATTTTTGGCGTCTCAATTTTTGGTACTTCAATCTTTGGCGGCGTAAACGCCGGCGGCGGCGGCGGCGGCGGCGGCGGCGACGCTTCTACGACTTTTTTAGGTTTCTTCATGATTTGCGTTCTCGGTTGTTCCTCCTCTTCCTCTTTTCTCTCCACCAACGGCCCGCCAATCAGTTTACTCGCTCCAAACGCGAACCCGCCTAAAGCCAGCGGCGCGACGATAACGATTGGATTAAACCCGTCCTCTTCTTTCGCGCCTTTCGATTCGAGAGGACTTGCCATCTTCGGCGTCGGCGCTTTCTTCGGCTTCTCCGCTTTCTTCTCTTTCGGTGCTTTCTCAACCTTCTTCTTCTCTTCTTTCGGCTTGGGAATCAAATTGAACCCGCCTCCTTGGTCCTTCTTGACCGACGGCACGCCTTTGTTCACCAACGCTTTCGCCTTCTCCGAGTTCCCGCCAGTTCTTGTCATTTGGTCGTACGCGGACGTGTCCAAGTCCATGTTCAGAGTAAACGCCGGTTTTGTTGAGTCCGACGTCGAAGGTGCTTCCAAACTCGCAGCTCCTCCAGGCGGCGCCTCCTCCTCCGCAGTAGTAGGAGTCGTCAAAGCACTTCCACCACCAGACACACCGCTCATCTCTTCCTCCAAAGCGAACGCAGGAGGAGGGGAAAACGAAGGAGCGACGCATAACGCTCCAACGGTGACAACGTTCACGACGACGAGTTTTTGTAACACCGCTGCTTCTCGTGTTTTTCCTCCTCTTTCTGAGGAAGAGGAAGAAGAAGAATCCGAAGAATCAGATAAAGCTCCGACGATATCCGATGACGAGGACGATGAAGATGAAAACGTCGACACCTTCTTCTTCTTCTTTACCACCAAAGCCGTCCTTTTCGAGGAAAAAGCTTCTGAATAATAATAAACATTACGACGTATTATGCGACATCGTAACGAAGAGGACGACTTCGTCGTTAAAAGCACCGGACGACAACGCGTAGTATTCGTGGCAATCATTTTTGTACGCTCCAACGCACCCGCAGTCTCTTTCTGCCACTTTTCTTTTCTTTTTCCCTTCGTGCGTCGCCACTCTAAACCCTACTACGGAATCAAACCCTAAACGTTTTTTTTATGTTCCCTCTTTCTCTTCTTCTTCTTCTTCTTCTTGGAATACAATTGGATTCTTCACTTTTTTTTTCTCTCTCTCTCTGCTCTTGTTCTCGTTGTGAGGGTTGGTTCAGAAGAGACGACGGCGGAAGTGTATCATCGGGTGCTTTGACTGAGAGAGAGAGAGAGAGAACGTGTTATTACATACGCACACGTATACTTGCGAGAATAAAGCGATCTTTTTATTCGTATTTCTCTTATTTATAGAGTGATTGGAAAATGATGATTTCTCGGACGATTCAGACGACGGCGACGTCGTGTTCTTCTTTGTCGCGTCATCATCATCATCATCGTCGGCAACACGAACGCGTCGTTGGGAGGACGACGATCAGAGGACGGGAGGTGTTTTGCAGGAGCAGCGTTAGCAACGAGAGTAAAAACGATGAAGAGAAAGCGAAAACGACAATATCGACGACGACAAAAAGTTCTGGTGGAGGATTAGGAAAATCCGAATACCGTCCGGTGTGGGAAAACGACATCGACGCCGAGTTTCGACGCAAAGAGCGATTCGAAAAAGAACGACAGCAAGAAGAAGAGAAGAAATCAAACTCAGGTTTAGGATTTGGACGGGTGAATATGATGGACGACTTATCGGTTGACATCGGCCAGCAAGTGAGGGAGATTGAAAAGAAGAAGAAGGAAGAAGCGAAGGAGCGAGCGGAGCGAGGGAAACGGTTGAACGCGTTAGATTTAGCGACGACGGATAAAGGGGATTCGAAATATAATTTGGACGGGTGGAACTACGCGCCGACGAAAGCGGAGAGGTCGAGATGGGCCAACGAGTGGGCGAAAGCGGAACGAGCAAAAGCGGCGAAGAATCCGAGTTATCGACCGATGTCGAGGCAAATGTTAAACAGGACGATTAAAGATTCCGATTGGAAAATGAGAAACGAAGCCGATAAGAAAACGCAAGAAACACCGACCGAGTTACAATTAAGACGAAGGAAAGAAGACGAAATGCGATTGGAACAAAGCAAACGCGATTTGTTCACCGGAACGGCTGGTTTATGCGTCGCCGGCGGCGTCGGCGCCGTGTTCGCCGGTTCCAACGCGAGCGTCTTAGCCAGTTGGGCCTTGGGTTCCTTCGGAAGTTTACTCTACGTCCGCTTGCTCTCTCAAAAAGCAGACTCCCAAGGCGGCCAAGGCGGTCCACCGACGATTTTAGTCCCCGTCGTGCTCTTCATGGCGTTGAATCGATTCAACGCGTTAGGCGGCGCCGACTTCACCGGCGTAACGCTCACGCCGATACCGATGTTGTTGGCTTTCTTCTCCTACAAACCGGCGTCGTTGTTCCAAGGCGTGCGCGATTTAGTCGCAGACGAGAACGAAAAGACCTACTCCTAATCTGTGTATACGTATGCGAGTCGTGTAGAGTAGTATAATTGATATCATAAACGTGTTAATAGAGTTGAGAAAATAAGTTGCACATATAAATATCTCTTTGACTGCTTATTTTGAATGCAAAATCCACCTCTCTGTCCTCATCGTTATTTTCATCATCACTTCATCACTTCCTGCGCGCGCTTTTCGCGTTTGCCACTTCATAATAAGAAGACTAATAACAGAACAGGTACATAATATACCACTATCCTTTAGACTTTACGATGAGAGATGATTCAGACGACGACGACGAAGAGAGGACGACGATGACAAAGAAGCCAAGAACCATCAACGAGACTTCCCCACCTTCCACTCCCTCGAGCTCTCGCAAGGATTGTTCTCCGCTTTGGCACTTAGTCACCGACCTCCCTTTACTCTTCTCCGAGAAAATTTTGGACACGAAGCTTGATAAAACGTCCGTGAAGTTGTTCTTCGAGAAGAATCGAGCGGCGCGAGCGCTCGTGAAGAATTACTCGCCGCGAGTGTACCAAACACACGTCCGGGGAGAAATGTTAGGCAAGGAGAGTAGCAGTAGCAATAACAACAACAACAACGACAACAGCGACGAGGCGGTGGTGGAAGGGGCGGTAGAATCGCTCTGCTTTAGCCGAGAAACGTTAAAGTATTGCTTCGAGAGATACGCGTGGGGTTTCGAAAACAACGTGTTTAAGTTTTACCCGGGGAGAGGATCGGGACGATTCGCTCGAATCGTCGCCTCGACGAACAAATTGGAGCTTTTAAAATACGCCAGAGAGGAAGCGAAGTGCGACTGGGATAAAGACGTTTTGATTGAAGCCGCGCAACACGCGAACTACGAGATGATGAAATATTGCATCGAAAATCAGTGCCCGTTGGAAAGTGCCGACACGTATTTAGGGGTTTTGAGATACGGGTATCGAGCGAAAGGCGGGAAGCCGTTGGAGTGTTTGAGATATTTACGGGAGACGGCGCGAGCGCCGTGGTATGATCTCGTGCTGTTTGATGCCATAGATGCATTCCAAGGGTTTGATATTCCCAGGGACAACACGGAGGAAGAGAACGAGATTGTTTTTAAGGCGTTGAAGTACGTCGTCGAAAACGGGTGCCCGATTAAAGAGGAAGAGGCGACGAGTTGCGCCGTGGACATGGTCAACCAAGGCGAAGTCCAGTTTAAAGCGTTCAAATATTTAGTCGAAGAAGCGAAAGTGATACCGTTGAATTCATGGACGCTCATGCGCGTCGATTTCTACTCCAGATTATGGTCTTTAGAGTTATCCTTACGAAACGTCGTCGTCGGAGAGGAACCTTTATTAACGGAAGAACAATACGTGAGGAACTGTCGAGTCGGAGCGTACCTTCGCCAGAAAGGCTGTCCTCCGCCGACGAGCTTAGTGGACGAGTTTCTGGTGTTTCGAGACGCGATGTCCTCGTATAAGGACGAGTTCGTCGACGAACACGCGGAAAGCTTGTTCTGGAGTGATTTTGCCCAGTTTTACGGCTTCGATCCGTTCATGATCGTTGAAAATTCATTAGCGCTGGGCGAAGAGGAGGAGTTTTAATTAGATATTTTTGTTCCTTTCTCTTCACTTTGAATCATCTCTCCGTCTCTCTCTCTCTCTTTCACTCCTTTCCTCCTACTCTTAAAAATGCCGCAAATATACTCGGTTCTCGCGCTCGTCTCTGGCGGCAAAGACTCCATCTTTGCCTTGCAACTCTGCCAAACGCACGGACACAGGATAACCGCGTTAGGTAATTTAACGCCCGAGGACCAACACGTGGAGGAGTTAGACTCGCATTGCTTTCAAACCGTCTCGCACTCGATGATTAACCTGTACCCTCAGTTGATTGATGAAAATATACCGGTTTTTAGGAGGAAACTGATCGGTCGGAGCGTCCACACGGATTTGAATTACCCGGAACGAGGCGTTGAAACGGATGAAATCGAAGATTTGAGAGCGTTGATTCAATTCGCGAAGGAGCGGGTGAAAGTCGACGCGGTGTGCTCGGGGGCGATTCTGAGCGATTACCAGAGGTTACGAGTGGAGAGGATATGTTTTGAGCTGAACTTGGTCTCGCTGAGTTATTTGTGGAAACAAACGCCACAAAAGAGGTTGTTGGAAGATATCTTAAATGTCGGGAGGATCGAAGCGGTGCTCGTGAAAACAGCCGCGATGGGGTTGGATCCTAGGAAGCATCTGGGGAAGACTTTAGCGGAAGTTAAGGAAGACTTGATTAGAATAGAGGAAGAGTACGGGTCACACTCGTGCGGCGAGGGTGGGGAGTTTGAGAGTCTGGTTCTAGACGCTCCGTTTTTCACTCGAGGACGGTTACGCATCGAGGAGAGCGAAGTCGTGGAAACGAGCGCGGACCGGTTCGCCAGAAGTGGGCATTTGAAGATTTTGAGAGTGAGTGTAGAGAAGAAGGGAAAAGATAACGATGGTAGAAAAGACAAGTATGCGAATAAAGAATGCGGAGAGGTTGTATGGGTACCCGACGATTACGTCGCGACTCCTCCTCCTCCTCCTCCGACCTCTCTTTCGCTACGTTCTCTCGATATTCACGATGATAATGCAAAGTTGAGTCCGAACGTGGAAGTATACTTGCAACGTATGAATAGTAGCAGCAGTAGCAGCAGCAGCAGCAGCAATAGCAGCGAGAGCAATAGCATTAGCGACAACGAAAGTAGAACCGTATGGTTGCGGTGTAAAAACAAAGCCTACGCAGACGAGGCGTTTCAAGAGCTCAAATCAGCCTTAAAACGCGAAGGAGGAATATTTTCCATCGAAGAACACGCGACGATGACGCATTGTTATTTGAAATCTATGGATGATTTTGGTTCTTTCAATGCCGCGTACTCGCGACACATGCGCGCAGTTGAACCAAGCGCGAGAGCGTGTGTCGCGTTACCGCTGAAAGATGATATTAGTTTTATACTCGCAATGGTTTTATCACGCTCGAAAAGAATAAAGAGTTTACACGTGGCTTCTATATCCGCGTGGGCGCCGGCATGTATCGGTCCGTACGCGCAATTGTGTGGAGCTGGCCCATTTCTGTACGTCGCTGGACAAATCGGCATGCAACCTAGAAATTTAGATTTAGAATCGAACGTGTACGAGGAGGCGCGACGGTGCGTGAAATCGTGTCATCAGATTCGTGAAGAGATATGCAAAAACAACGGTTGCGAAAAAGTGTCGTTCGCGAAACAAGCCGTGCAAACAACATTCTACGCGTCATCAAACAGGAAGACTGAGGATGAAAGCGTGCACTCTGTGTCGTTTAAGGAATACTGCCGTAATCACGTTTGGGATCCGAGCGAACCGTATTGCGATCCTCTCGTCGTGAAAGAGGAGAAAGAAGAGGACAGCAAGAACACGAATCAGGACGTGCACGTTGGGGGAGAAAATATAAGCGACATGACGGATCCAGATTGTATTTTTATGCGAGAAAAACTGAGCGGTTTGTTCATGTCCTTATTTTTGACGGTGCCGATGCTCCCGAAAAACGCCGCAATGGAAATCGAACCAATCTTAGCGTCTTCGCTCGTGTTATCACCTAACTCGATGGACGAGGATTCCCACACCAACGGAGAGCTTTGTTTTGACGTGCGAACAAACGTATTCGGTAACTTTAAAGAAACAGCAAAGTATATCGGCCGCGTAAACGAGTGGGCGAGAGTTTTGATTTTCTTCGAGCGTCTCGGCGACGAGGACGAGAAGGACGAAAGAGTCGACGTGGCGGAGCACTTCGAACGCATCCGCGAAACGTACAAACTCGCTCCATTCGACGCGACGTCCGTTAAAGTGTACTATTCTGAAAAGCACGGGACGAAAAAAGACGCAGAGTTTGCCTGCCGAAACTCTTTCAATCAACTCTTTGACAAAAACTCTTCCTCCTTTACGAAAGACGAGGAGAAGAAGAAGACGCGTCATCTCTCGCCGCCGACGATTGCGATACCGGTCGTCGATTGCGGCTATTTCGGGAAAGACAACTCCACAACGCGGTGCGCATTCGCTCTCGAGCTCGTCTTCATAAAGAAGTGATTATGATGATGATATATAAATAAATGTACAACAAAAATATAGCACTACAAGGGGTTGGTTCTCGAGCTCAAGCGGGCGCGTCTTCCTCCCCTAGGGACTACTCAAAGAAGTCATCCGCCACCGCCCCAAAATCGCCTCTTTGTTTCCATACAGCATCCCAAACCCGTATATGAACAATCCAACGGTCGCTAACACGCCAATCGAGGACGACATCGCTTTCGCGACTGGGTTTCTGTTCTTGTTGTTGTTTATTCGTAATTCCTCTTCCGTCTCCTCCCCCAAAGCGCGTCCCTCTTCCAACAAAGAATCGCTTCCGTAGTTGCGCTGCTTTTTCTCCTCCGAATCGTCACCAAAACCGGAACCGCGTTTCATGAACAGAGAGCGCGTTAAGCCCATTGTTTTCTCTTTTTATCTTCTTCTTGACTTTGTGTGAGCAGCCGCGCAGCAAAGTGAAGAAAAGAATAAAGGTGTTGTCACACGTGAAAGAATTGAAAAAAAAACACCTACACGCGGTCTGTGTAAAAGAATTGATTTAAAAAGAAACGCATAAATTCCAAATTACTAAAAAAAAAAAGAAGATCAAACAATAAAACATCTCTTTGACTCTCTCTCTCTTTCTTCTCTCTCTCTGCAAACGACGACGCGGGTTTAGCTCTTCTGGGATAGTACTCGTAGTAATAGTGATAATGCCAACCGTGCGCGTGGAGATTGAGGACTACGACGACGACTCCGAGTCGGTTTCAAAAGAAAAAGAGATCATCAACGTCGCGCATTTCGTACCGGACACGAAGAAAAAACCGGAACAGATTCGAGCGACGTGTGGACCGCACGTGGGACAGAGAATTCGCTTGAAACTCGCACCGTTCGATGATGATGATTTGGGAGAGAAGAAAAAGGCGATCGTGAGAACGAGCTCTGTTTTACGATTCGTCGTCGCGAATGGCGTGCAGATCGAGTCGGAGATTCATCCGAAACTGCCGGACGATTTTGATGGCGGGGAGAGTTTTTCGAGACAATTCGGGACGTTGAAGCAACACGGCGTGGCGTTACAGGTGAGGTTTAAACCAGTTGGTCACATCGGCGAAAACGACGACGACAGCAAGGGAAAGAGAAAGATTGAAAAACTCACGATTGGTAAAGCAAACACGTTGTACGAGATTTGCGACGGCGCAATCACGATCGACAAGATGTCCTTGGCGGCGTCGATAACGACATCACGAGTGGCCGAGGCGGCGAAACCGTTCGTAAACGTAAACGAAGAGACGCCGAGGATAGGCAAATCGCCAGAAGTGTGGAATTTTACGAAGAAAAACAAGGACGATTCGGATTACGATCGCAAAAATCCGAACCAAATACGCGCCGATCAGAGAGGCCAAGAGCGGTGCGATGAAATCGCCAAAGAGTACGAGGAAGAGACGAGACACTGGATGGGGACGAACAATCACGTGAGCGGACAAATAAAAGTGATGCAAGATATCGATAAGAAAGTTGCGGCTTTGGAAGGTAAACTGAAAGCGGTGACTGGATTTATCGTCGCCCTGGAAAATTTAAAAGAACAAGGCAAATATTCAACGCAAGAAGACGAACTCGTCGCCACGCGGGAAATGATAGCGCAAGCCGAGGAAGAGATCAGAATCATCGGCCACGAATCACTTGAGAACGAAGATGACGAAGATGAGGTGAATACCAGCGGCAAAACTCGAGCGCGCGAGCACCAACACTTCCAACGACAACCGTTCCACTCCTTCTCTCTCTCTCAACTCGGCGTTTACGTGGACGAGTGCGAGAATCAACCCATCTCTGGCCTGAAAAAAATCCTCGCCAAAACGCGCGACTCGCTCCAACTCGCCACACGAATTCAAAAGTGCGCACTCCGCGACGCGCACCTCCGCCACAACTGGGACGCGTACGAATCCAACGTCGAAACTCGAGACGTTCTCGAAAACGGCATTCGCCGAGAGGACATGGAACGCCTCCTCGGCCGCGAGGCGACGAAGCAAGACGTGGAAGCGAGCATGCGAATACCTCTCCGCGAGAGAGCGAAGATTGTTGGCGGCGCGACCGATGTCGCCGCCGGAGACGACAGAGCGATGCTCGCCGAAGCAGAGAGAAATAAACGCGAGAAACAATTATTAGATGTTGACGACGATCGCTCCTACTTTTTGTCTTAAACCTCCTCTCGAATATTTTTTCAAACGTCAAACATCGTCGTCGTCGTCACTTTTTCTCACGTCAATTATTAAATAAACGCATGAGCAAAACTCGACACGCGTTGCGCCGAGCAGCGGCGCTAAAATCCTACCACTCTTCCGCGTCGACGTCGTCCCGGTTGTTCTCGAGCGCAGGCGGCGGTAACGCCCTCTTTTCGAGGTCGACGACGACGATTCCACGGCAGCAAACACATCAAACACAAAATGCGTTTTCCTTCTCGAGTAACCGTCGCGGATTTCTTTCCAATCCGTCACCATCGTCGTCCTCGTTGGCGGATCTGGCGTACGGTCCGAAACCAATTAACTACGGGATTCGAATCGTTCCCGAGAGGACAGTCGCGGTGATCGAACGATTCGGGAAGTATCACAAAACGTTAAGCAGTGGGATTCATCTTTTGATACCTCTGGTGGATTCTATTGCTTACGTTTGGCACTTGAAAGAAGAGGCGATACCGGTGGACAACCAAACGGCGGTGACGAAAGATAACGTGGCGATCAGCATCGACGGGGTTTTGTACGCGAAAGTCGTGGATCCGTTTAATGCGAGCTACGGGGTGGAAAATCCGGTGTTTGCGTTGTCACAGCTGGCGCAAACGACCATGAGATCGGAGATCGGGAAGATGTCGTTGGATACGTTGTTCGAAGAGAGAGACCATTTGAACGCGGCGATTGTGAAAACGATCAACGAAGCCGCCGGAGATTGGGGGTTGAAGTGCATGAGATACGAGATTCGAGATATTCTACCGCCGAGAGGTATTCAAAATGCGATGGAGTTGCAAGCGGAAAGTGAACGACGGAAACGCGCGGCGGTTTTAGAGTCCGAGGCGGAGAGAGAGGCGTCGATTAACGTGGCAACTGGTTTGAAAGAAAAGACGATTTTAGAAGCGACCGGGGAGGCGGAAGCGATCGTGGCGAAAGCAAAAGCGACGGCAACAGGGATCACGGAAGTGGCGAAGTCGTTGTTAGGCACGGGTGGCGACGAGGCGGCGAGATTTAAGATTGCGGAGATGTACATGAACGCGTTCGCGCAAATCGCCAAGGAAGGCAACACGATGTTGATTCCCGCAGATGTCGGCAACCCGGCGAGTTTAGTCGCACAGGCAATGGGGGCATATAAAACGATCGAAAATAGTAGTAAAAGTGGCTCTGTAGCGGAAGGAAGTAATAGTGCGACGACGATTGCTTCGGAGGTGAGATCGGCGACGGAGAAAGCGCTCCCGCGATCGAACGTGTTGAGCAAACCGACGAAACCGTCTACAAACGCGGACGATGATTAACATTCATGCATATTTGTCTGTTATATATAGACCACGTAGTATCGTATCGTATCGTATCGTATCAATAGAAATTGTGCTGCGCTTCTCTCTCGCCATCGTTTTAAATCGGTAAATTCAAAAAGTGTATCGTTCCGGCTTCGAAACCAGATTTTTCCACCGCGACCTCGCATCTGGCGTGCTTCAAAAGTTTCAACATTTTTCCGTTCGGCATGTCCACCGCGAACGCTTTCGCGTCAATCGCGAACTCTTTAATCCATCGACTCACCAACGCGGTCCCGAATCCTCTCCTTCTGTATTCTTGTTTCACGAAAACGTGCGACAATCTCGGCGGCGAAACCGTTAATTTTTTCGTCGCTTCCCACTCGTGCACTTTTCGGTCGTGGAATAACGCGTACCCGACCGCCTCTCTCGTTCTCGCGTCCTCCAAAACCAAACCAAAACACTCTTTCACATCTTTTGAGATGTCGCCAATTCTCTCATCTTCTCGCTGAAACAATTTGTTCAACTGTTTCAATCGCGCATCCGCGCTGACTTCTCGCTCGTTCACGAGCGCGATGTCGAATCCTTCCGGCACCGTCGCGAACCGTTTCATCTGTTCGTCATCTTCTCGTTGCGCATATCGAAGCAAGCGATACACCGGATCGCTCACTTCGTCGCTTTTCTTTTTTTTCGCGCTCGTCACTTCAGCCTTCTCCTCGTTCGCGACGAACCCGGACGTCGTCTGTTCGCTTCTTTCCGCGACGACGACGAAACCTCCTCCTGCGCTCCCTCCCTCCTTTTCTTCTGTTGGCAAAACGTTTTCCAACGAAGAAGAAGAAGAGCGCTTCCAGTACTCGCTTCTTCTTCTTCTTCTTCTTCTTCTTTTTACTCTTCCTCCTCTTCCGTGGTCCATCTCCGAGACCTCCGAATCGCTCTCTTCGAGAAGTTCTTCCTCGTCCACGCGCGCGAACAACATGCTCGTCGTCTCCTCCTCGTCTTCTTCCTCCTCCTCAAAGTTGTTATTATTGTTTCGTCGTCCTTTCGCTGCTCGTTTTTGTCGAGTTTGTCGTCGTGTTTTGAGGAGCGTCTGTTGTTGTTGTCGTTGTTGTTGTCCTCCTCCTCCTCCTTCACTCTCGCCTCCTCGTCGTATTCGTCGTCTTTGGAAAAACTTTGATGGCATGATGATACTGATTTACTCAGAAAATAAAAAAAACGGGATATAAATGTGCGCGTGACGCGTGCGCGCGTGCGGAGAAATGTCTTCCGTCGTCTCGTCGAAGAGTCAATCGTGTGCGTAAAAACGCGCAGAAAGATCAGGCGAGAGAAACGAAGAAAAGAGACTCGTATTTTTTGGACCGAATTTTGTTTAGGGTTTAAACTGATACCCTAAATACAAAATAAGAGCGTCCAAGAGAAAGAGACGCAACAGAGAACGACGCTTTTGATTGAGAGAGTCACCGCTGCTGCCTGCGGTTTCTTCTCTTTTTGTTTTTGTTTGTTCGCATTACAAACGCGAGAGAGTTTAATATATATATATATATAATCGCCTCTGGAGGAGGAGAAGGAGGAGGAGTTTAGAGAGAGATTTGATTGTTTTTCCCCATACACAGATACGGATATTTAGATTTTAAGATATAGATTAGAGACGATGATGACGACGACGAGAGGCGGTCTCTCTGTCATCTCGACGAGTAGTAAAGGCCTTAATGCTGTTCTTCTTCGTCGGAGACGAAGTTTGGTCGTCGTCGCCTCTTCTTCTATTCCTCCTTCTTCTTCGTATTACTCACCACCACCATTACCACCTGGAGCAGCTACAGAGTACGCCTTGGTCGCGGAAGTGGCCGAGAGTTCTAACTCGGAAAAAGGCGGAGGTTCGATGCCTTTTGGCGGTCTCGACAGCATGAGTGCGCCGTCGACGTCGACGTCTGAGGACGATGGGATCGTAACCGTCGCGGTTGATGACGAAGATCCGAGCGAGAAAACCGGATTGAACCCGTTCAACGTCGGCAGAATATTCACGGGCTACCCGGACGCGAACGAGTTCGAAGACGGCGTCCAAGCCGCCTCTCTCGGCTCTCAGTTAGCGTTTACCTTGGCGGTCGTCTTACTCGTCATCATCACCGGTGGGACCTTATACGTCTCCGCGCGCGAAGCCATGGACAGGAAAGAAGAATCCGACGCTCGAGAAGAAATGGAACGACAGGAACGAATCGTCGAGGCGAACAAAGGAAAATTAAACCAAGCGGCGAATAAGAGAAGGAAACCGAAAGTGAGCAATTTGGACAAGTTAGTCGCGGAAGGAATCATAGAACCAGGGAGCGCCAACGCGGCGTCGAAGAAAAAATTAAACAGAAAAGACCGAAGAGAGCAGCAAAAATTGACTTCTTCAACCGGCGACTTTGGCGCTCCTACGAACGACGAAGAAGAAGAAGACGAAGATTTCAAAGACGACGAAGAGTAATACGTAAAAACGCTATTTATACGACGAATACTATAACATGCTAAACAAAAATACAACAAAAGACGAAAGGATTTGATGCGAACACTCATCGTCATCGGCGTCGTCGTCTCGCGAAAATATTATGGACTTTTGCTCCTTCCGAGAGTGAACCTCAGCCATGGAAATTTTTCTCCACGTGTGCAAAAAACCAAAATTTCCTTCGATTATCTACAAAAGTAACGCGCGCATACTCTTCCTCCTCATCACTACTTTAATTAAACCATGATCACGCGAACGCTCTCGATGTCGTCGCTGCTTTGCTCTGCGTCTTCCTCGTCGAGTGGGGACCAGATTTTGCGAAAGAAATCATTTAAAAGCCAAACGAAGTCGTCGTCTGTTGGTGCGACGTCACCTCCCCGACGGTTCGATGCGAGGACGAGGACAAAACTCGAGGCGATCATCGATCCGATGGATAGATCTTTCGACGAGTTCATGGATTCGCGATCATCCTCGGACGATGGGTCCATCCGGTGTTCCATCGATGGGGATGAGTTTACCGTCAGTAAAGCAGAGATGGAAGCGGAGCTTTTGAGAAAAAAAATGGCCTCCATGGGGGGCGAAATGTTGAGGGACCCGAAAGATTTCGTTTCGACGCGTGGACAACGCGTGCAATGTGGAGTACACTTTGGGATTTGCTCGTTGTTAGCGATGAGAGGAGTGTACTTGGACGCGATTGTGATGGATGGCGACGTCGGCGCGATCGCGGCGAGAGCGTTTGCGACGCTGTTCGCGAGTTACGCGCTGGCCGATTTAGGTACCGGGATTTTCCACTGGTCGGTGGATAACTACGGAGATAAGAACACTCCCGTGGCTGGAAATGTCATCGACGCCTTTCAAGGGCACCATCGATGGCCGTGGACGATTACCAAGAGACAATGGGCGAACAACATTCATAAAACGTGCATCGCGCCTTTGTTATTTACGGTGCCGCAGTTGTTGGTGTTTGGCGGCAGCGATATGCAAGGAAGTGGCGATAGCGATTTATTTTTCGGGTCGTTTTGGGCGTTGGTGGTGTTGTCTCAACAAACCCACGCGTGGGCGCACATGAAACCGAGCGAACAACCGAAAATTGTGACCAAGTTGCAAGACATGAACTTGATGCTGACGAGGAAAGACCACGGCGCGCACCACAGGTCGCCGTTTGAAGGACACTATTGCATCATCAACGGGTGGTGGAATCCATTGTTGGACGATTCTCGCTTTTTTCGTAAGTTAGAGAGAATGATTTACGAGGGAACTGGAGTGGCGCCGAGGTGCTGGACGGAGGATGATTTCGAGGTGGAGGAAGACGCGCCGGATGGGTTTGGCCAAGGCGTACTCTAGTCAATTTATTTTAAACACTACTACTGTTGTACATTATAATTCACACATACAAATATCTCGCTATACTACTACTACTACTATAATTGACCATCTCTCTCTATATATATATTCGCTACATGCCTAGACTACTAATACATTTTACTACCAGGACTCGCCACCTTGAACGACCGTAGGTGCGGCCCGTTCGTCAAAGTCCATCTTCGTTTCTCGCTCGTTTCGAATCACTTCTTCTTCGACGTCACTATTTTTTGCCTCTTCTTCCTCTTCGTACCCGCTGCTAAACCACAAACCTGAGTTCTTTTTGTTGTGTTCGTTCAACGCGTACACGATTTCGTGGTGTCCATTTTCCATCGCTTTATCGAGCGGTGTCATTGCGGGAATAAATCTCGAGTAATCCGTGTTCAACTTTGTCGCCGGAATATTCTTGGCGCCTTTCTCTAAGAGCAAATTGATCACGTCGATGGACGCGCCCCATTCGCAGGCAACAAACAGCGCGGTTTTCCCGTTCGAATACGTCCTGTTCACATCCAGCTCCTCTGAGCTCTTCTTAAACAATACCTTCAAACTCTCCAAATCGCTTCTCTTCGCCAACGCCATCAACGGCGTCCAATTTATCTTGTGCACGCCGTCGCCTCTGTTCTCCGCGTCCGCGCCGCGTTCCAAGAGCAGCTCTATACATTTTCGTCTGTTTGATTCCATCTCGCTTTTCTCTCCTTCCTCGTAGTAGTCGCCGCAACACGCGCTCAGTAAAGGGGAGTAGCCGTGAATATCCGTGCCATTAATAACGTTCATTTTCTTGTTTTTATCCTCCTCGATCAGCTTCCGTAAAATCTCAAATCGACCTTTACTCGCACTCGCGATAGCGCCTCCAACCAGAATCTCTTCCTCGTCTTTCTCCTCCTCGTCGTCGTCTGATACTAAACAGTGCTCCAAAATGTACGTCACCGCATTTATTCTGTTCTCTAAATCTTTTTCTTTACGATCTCTCTTCTCGCGAGCGACTGTGGACCCGCACACCGTTCGCAACGCCGTCGATATCTCTCTGTCCGGGAACGCGACCAACGTTGGCAAAGCTTCCCAAGTGCCGTTTTCCTCGATCGTTTTCAAGTCTTTCCGGAATCGAGTTACACGTTTCGAGGATTTGTGGGCGAAGTTTAGACCACCAGAGGGGTTCCCCGCGGTTGGGAGCGCGGAGAGGGTTTGGAATGTCATGATGATGTGCGTCGTGCGTTTGACGAATTCAAATGCAGATTCAAAACTTAAGTAGAGGACGAGAAGTGTTCGATTTGGAGCGTGGCGGTCGGTGTGCACATATTCCGCGTGTGTTGCGTTATCATTATTATAAAACTCTTTAAATTGTTTCCTTCTCTCTCTCTCTTTCTCTTTTTCTCTTTCTGTGCTTCTTAATCCTCGTGCTGCGACGACTCGACGGCGATTTCTCCGCTCACGCTCCCGACTTTCTCGTCAAAGTAAAACACCTTCCGGACTTCCCCGGCGAACACGGCGCGGATGAACGTGGTGAGTAACAAACCAGGCACGATGTACAACAAAGCCGGCTGCGCGGCTTCGAAGATATTCATCACGGCGATTGTAGTCACTAAACCGAGCGCGTACCCTAACGCAACTGCCCAAAAGTACATCGGCGGCGGTTTCTTTTTCAACTCTCTCGCTTTCGATCTCGTTCTCGGTCGATTCGCCGCCTCTTTGCGTTGCATGTCCATTCTTAAAATCAAGGCTAAATAGAGCCCTGGGATTACAATATCTCCCAACCCGAGCATAGAAAACGGTCGTTTACTGGAATCCAACACGTTCACCGGTCCTCGCGGAAACAACAACTTAATCGGCGCGTCGAACGATTTCGCCACCGAGACCATCACCGGCGTAAAGAACACCCAAAAGATATCGTAAAAAAACAAGCCAACCAATAAAATAACCCCAATTTGAATCGAATCTAACGTCAAAAACTCAATCCCTTGCAACGCAAAGCTCAAACCCAGCACGTTATTCGCCAAGAAATGTTTCGTATCGTAATACCACTTGCAAAACGCAATCGCCGCCGCTCCCGTGGTCAATTCCGCGACGTCAAACGACACCTCGTACGGCCCTTCTTCGTTGATATATTTAATCGTTGGAATCGTTCCAAAATATACCCGCTTTAACGCGACTCTCTTCGGCATCATCTTCGCGAATAACGGCGTAAACGTCGCGCATATCGCCATCGCGCCTAAAAACACGAAATACACCGTCAACAACCCGTTGAGTACGTCTTTTGGTAAATACTTGAACAAAAGAAACATCCCGAACAACACGCAGGAACCAACCAAGGGGAACTTTTGCGCGTCCGCTTTCGTCATCGTTTCCGTCTCGCCTTTTTGAACCGGTCGAATGGATCGGTACGAGCCCGCGATCACGCTTAACGTGGCGGTTAATACGATGTTCAAGTTCGTGTCGACGACGGTCACGAGAGGAAGCAATTGGAGGAGTAAGAGTAAAACGTGGAAGACTAAGCCGTGAGAGAGGACGTGCGTGTCCGGTAACTCCATTATTAGTGTAGTGTTGTTCGTATTCTTTAAACCAACGCACTCGTTTCGTCGGTGTTGTCCTCGTGCGCGTCTGAGCGGCGCGAGAAAGAGACGATTGATGTGTCGATTTCGAAGCGTTTTTCGGCAGTTTAAAACCCCTGCCTGAGAGGAGAAAAAATTGAAGCGCTCGAGTTTAGTATACGAGTAATAACTCCTGTATGTATATATATACGTAATAACAAACGCTTTTGATCGGAGCGATAAATTCTTATAATCTATTCTGTAAATGATAATATGTTGTACACCTGTCTCTCTCTCTCTCTCTCTCGTTCTACCGATGCGCCAAAGTCGAGAGCGCAAAGGCACCGTTTCGTCCGGCGAAGTCTTTTCAGATTTCGGACGACGCTCTAAACCCAGAAGCGCTCTCTTTTAAACTTTCTTCATAGTGAAACAGTCTCTCTCTTTTTACTTGGCTTCAGTCGCCACCGGTTCCTTTTTGATTGGATTGACGGGTTCGCTCGCCGCCTGCGCTCCCCCTTGTTGTTGCGCGTGCATCGCCGCTTGCGCCGTCGGCAAACTTTGCAACAACTGCAACGTCATCTTTTGCACGTACGCGTACGCCATCTTCGAGTACGAGAATATGACGTCCCCAACTTTCGCCTGCGTCTCTTCAATTTTACGATCGATCAACCCCTCGTGTTTCGATAACGTCGGCGCGACGAACTTATCGTAAATATACAACGCGCCTTGCGACTTCGGGTGCCACAAGTACACCACGAAGGCGACTTTCGCCTCGTGGTACAACGGGAGGAAGAATAAAAACGCGTCCGTGATGCGTTCGAAAACTGTGAACGTGGCTAAAACGAGCCAGTAAATGCACCATCCGCGGAGCTTTTCCGGGGACTTTTTGTGCATCTCTAACGCCTGCATATGAATATCGGAAAAGAACACGTTTAAGAAGTTTACGCGGTCAGTACTCGTCTCCCCCTTTTGGAAAAATCGGATCGTCGTGCAAAAAATCTTTTCCAACACGACTTTTAAATTGTTCTCTCGCGTACCTTAAAACATAAAAACAGAGGGTACAAGTACGCGAACACGCACACGAGCATCGTGCTCAGGTAGTTGCCGATCATACTGATTTTGTTGTGCTCTTTAAATTTATTGCGTGTGTTTAAGGACAAGAACAAAAGAGCGAGAGAGGCGAGTGATTTTTGAAGAGATGTTCGTCTCTTTTCAGTCTGGCAGCGTTTTCGAATTTTCTTTTCCCCCTTAAAAATATTTTACAAGGGCGGAGTTTTTTCAACGCTCTTCTTTTTCTCGAGTAACGCCTTTTTTTTTTCCATCATCAGATCTCTCGTCTTTGCGCTTCACATTCGTAGTAGTCGTATTCCCCATATATATATGTACTGCGGTTGCTGTTTTGATCATCACGAGTGACATGGAGGCGCACGAGTCGTTTTTGAGTTCCCGACAAAAAGGAGGAGGATTAGGAGCAACGCGAGAAGGAACAACAACAACAACAACAACGACGACAAAGAAAAAAGAGATTTTAAAACTCTGCTCGGAGAGTTTACATCGTCGAAGATTCGAGGACGTGTTGACGCTCACCAGCGGGTTGTTTAAGAAGAAGAAGAACAAAAAGAAGGAGAAAAAAGAGGAGGAGAAGGAGAAGAAAGCGTTTCAAGTGTGTATACACGTCGCGCGAGCGCGAGCACACGCGTCGTTGCAACAGTTCGAGGAGTGCTTGAAAGAATGTAACGAGATCTTACAAATGAAACCAAATCTGGCCGTGGCGAATTGGTTGAAAGCGAAAGCGCTGATCGGGTTAGGCGGCGCGTACGAGGCGAGGATTTATTTGTACAAGTGCCGCAGAAGTTTAAGCATTTCTTCGAATACTACTAAAAGTGCGAATGAAAAGCAGACGAGCAAGAGAATGAATGAAAACGACGAGCTCGAGGTGGAGATTGAAGCCGTCGAGGAGACGTGCAAACACGCGTTGCCGGACGATCCGGAGTTGCGCGTGGAGAAGCGCGGAGGAAATAAGCGAGGGTCAAAGAAAAATGTGACGGTCAAATCGAAGAAGAATGAAAAAGGAGACGAGGATGACGAGGCCGATGAAGATGAAGAAGGGGAGGAGATTTACTTAATCGAAAACGAGAAAACGGACGACGACAAAGAGGAAAAGACGAGCGCGGATGTGACGAAGTCCTCGATGACGTCGTGGGCGGACGAAGTCGAGCAGGAACAGACGGAAGAGGAACGACGCGGAGAGATTCCGTTCATCGCCTCTATTCCGATGGTATCGTTCGTACACTTGGCGATTGAAAACGACGACGCCAAAAAAGACTGCTTAGACTCGCTGAAGAAATATGGGTCGGTGCGCGTGGCGATGCCGGACGAGGCGTTTGACATTTCCCTCGGCGAAACGTTAGCGAAAGTCATCGAGTGTTTTGAGAGCGAATATTACGAGAGCGACGACGTTGAGTTCTTTGCGCCAGCTTGGGAACTGAATGTTGACGAAGAAGAAAACGTCGTCGAAGAGAAGCAAGTTGTCGTGGTAGAAGAAGACAAAAAAGAAGAAGACTTGGCGGAGAAGAGCGAGGGATATTTGTCGTACGCGAATATTGCCAAGAAGAACGCGCGATTGCGAAGCAACGGTTTCAACGCCACAGAATCAAAAGCGAACGAAATAAGTATGTTCCCTCCTTTGAGCTTAAAGAATGACAAACTCGAGCGCGAGTGGAACGAACCTCCAGCAGAAGAAGATGCTGATCCTCGTCCCGCCCGCCGACGGGAAACGAAGTTTCCGAGTGAAAGTTTCGGCACCGCCGTGGCCGACGCGACGCAAATTCTCGAAATGGTCGCCATGCGCGTCGTCAGAACCGTCCTTCGACAATCGTTTCAAGATATTCACGAAGAAAAACGTCAATTTCACTCGATATTCAATAATCTCGAGGGCCCTTCGGAGGAGTTTCTCGAAAGCCAGCGCAAGCGTAATACAAACGCTCGCGAAAGCTTCATTTTACGCGCGCAATCCGGCACGCTCATCACTCGAGACGACGACGACGATTCAGACGATTCAGACGAACGCAATCCCTCGAGTACATCTGAGAAAGAATTCACCGAGCACCAAAATCTCTTCCTCACCTGCGATTGGCTTTACGACGCCTCCCTCGCCTCCGACGCGAAGAAGAGTAAGCGCCGGACCAAAGGCGAACGTCGAAAGGCGGCGGCGAAACCTTCGCAAAAGTACTTCACCTCAAACGTGGAATTAGACGGACCGATAATCCATTTCACCGTCGGTCCTGCGTTGCGAAAGAAATACGCCTCCGTCTTTTCTCTTTCGGCATCCGATGATGAGGATCCGAAAGGGTATAAAAAAACCGTTTCTGATGGTAAAAGACTCGTCCGTTTCTCGCTTCGCGACGAATAATACTACTACTCAAAATCTCGATTTCTTTCGCATAAATGGTGTACAAAATCAGGCTCTGTGTAGTGAGACGTTTCTGCGTCGCACACTGCTCGCTTACAGACGATCAAAGGGTTTCCTCGCTTAAAGCAAAAGTTCGACGTTGTTTCGCACATATATGCGCAGTTTGAAAATCTAAATTTAGCACAAAAAGTCTCACAAAAATCACAAAAATACGCGAAGAATATAAATAAAATGGTGGTCGTTTCCTCTTCATCGTCGTCGTCGTCGTCGTCGTCGTCGTCTAAAATCACCGCCAGTATTCGTAAGATAGACGCTATTTTGGATCGGAACGACTTTGACGTCTGCGCTTCTTCTTTGTCTTCTTCTCTCGCGCTAAGAAAGAAGGCGGCGAGTAAAAATGTTGTAAAAAGAACAACGAACACACCGTCGCCTTCGTTGCGATGCGTGAGCTCACAAACGCGCGATTGGCTCGCGAAGAGGAAGAAAGTGGTGAAACGAACGCTCACGGACTCGAAAAGAGCGCAGTTGCAAGAACTGTTCTCGGCGCTCGATTCCGACGGCGGTGGGGAAGTTGAATTCGAAGAGTTTGCGTTAGCGTGGAAAATGATGGCGGGAGACCGAGAGGAATCGGCGACGATTGCAAGGAGAGCGTTTAAGGAAATCGACGTCGATGGGAACGGGACGATGGATTTTGAGGAGTTTGCGAGGTTAATGTTGGATTTGGAGGATGGGAGAGGGGCGGTGACGTCCGCGGCGAACGATCCGACGTGCGGCGCGATGTTAGCGAGGTCGGCGAGGTCCTTGAGAACGAGGAAGGTAGTGGATGAGTTCATCGAGACGTTTAGCAAGAACGACGATAAATATAACGCGTGGTTTAACGAAGAAGAAGAAGACGACGACGGCGAAGAGGAGAATACCGGGGTTAGCGATAAAGGGGTAGAAATGAACACTCGGACGACTCCTCTCGCCGACGCGTCGCGAAAACAAAGTTTCCTCCTTCCCGCCGGCGCCGGCGAGGACCAGTCTCCGTCAACGTACCGACGACGAAACAGCAGCATCACCCCCGGTATCGTCAAACGCAAAATGTCTCTCGCCGATATGTGCGCTCCGGAAGACCTGCTCCGAAAAATCCGAAACAACCGAGAATACGAGCGCAGGAAAACGCAACACCGGCTGGAAGTTTTCGAACAGATGGAAAAGCAAAGACGCGAGACGGTCAAAGTGAACATGTTGGACCAAGAGTTAAAAGAAATGGACGAGCTTTTGACCAAAGTCGCAGAGAATACTACTAATAGTACTCGTTTTGAGGATACTAAAAGAGCGAGCGGAGAGAGCGTTGTATTGTTCCTTTAGTCACATTTTTGCCTCTTTTCACACGTCACAAAAAGCGGACATCATCAATAATAACAACAATGTCGTCTCGCGGGGTCGCGGTAAACTCAATCCCGACAACATCTCGCTGCGAAACAACCACGTGCGTGTGCACGAACGACTCCAAATCTATTCTCTTGATCGCGTCCGCGTTAAACGTCGTCCACGTTTCCAAGAAACAAAACGACGATTTCAAACCGTTTTCCCGAGTTTGCATCGCTTCAAACGCGCTAAAAATGGAATTCGCACCGTCCGCGTTCGGGACCATTTTCGCAGTTTTGACGAAACGAGGTTCAGTGGAGGTGTTCGTGGCGAGAGAATTCGCGACAAGACCGGATGTTGTGTTTGAAGAGGAGGAAGAGGATTTCGAGAAAGGAGAATTTGAAGGCGAAGGAGAAGGAAAAGGAGAAACATTTTTACGCGCGCAAACGCTACGACCGAAACGATGGAAGCATTTAGAGTCTTCTTTCGTGTACACGTCGTTTTCGTTCGCACCGAGCGAACACGGGTTGTTACTCGCGTGCGGGCGATCGGATGGGGAGATTGATATCTACGCGACGACGAGAGACGCGAGAGACGTGCGGGATCCGTCCTTGCCGAGAGCGACGACGCACTATTTAGAAAGCAGCGGCAGTGGTAACAATGAGGCTCAAATTGCGATGTACGACGATACTTTGAACCCGTTATTTGAGACGTGTCACGAGGTTGTCGCGGAGAGATCTTTTAGCAGCCGCGCGGAAGTATCGGACGTGGCGTGGCGGTTCGAGTCGCCGAACGCGCCAACCTTAGCCGCGGCGTTTAGTTTTAGCGATAACGAGGTGTTTGAAATTCGACGTTTTGTGTATAAGAGAAACTGCGATACGTGGACGGAGCAAGAGCATGCGATGTACGCGTCGAAAGAAAAGTTATCCCGCGTAGACTGGAGTAAAGACGGATCCCGAATGGTATTCGTCGAAGGAAATCGCCGAGCGGTTGTGCTAGATACGAGCGGCGAGTTCTCACACGAAGACGAAAAGCCATCGAGAAGAAATTTAGGAAACTTTGAGTTCGAAAGCGACATCGAGTCGGTTTCGTTCAACGAGTTAGGGACGCACGTTGCGGTAACGACCGCGAGTGGGAAAGGAGAGGTTTTCGTATACAAGGAGAGTTTGACCAGGAAACGAACGTGGGAACCAATTGGGAAGATCGTTTCATAAAAAACACACTATTATAAATACGCGTACTATTACATTTTATCACACGCAGATTGTACGCCCGCTAAAGCCTTCTTCGCTGCATCGACGTGATTCATTCCATCGTCGTCCTTGGTGTCGTCGCGACCTGTCAGGACCTCCTCGACCCGTTTCATCATGTCCTCCGCCGCGTCTTTTAATTTCTTCGCCTCGGACGCGAGCACATCCGCATCCGAAGGCGGCATCGCTTCGCATATGATTTCGTCCACCGCACTTCGTATTTCCTTGCACTTCTTCTCGATTTCATTCAGCGCCGTCGCGCGCTCTTTTCTACTTTTGCTAAAATTACTCGCCTTGCTATTACTAATCAACGGAACCACCAACGCTTTCAAGAATGCAAACGTGCACTCAATCGTAACCTTCGCCTTCCCTAAAACCTCTCTGTCCACCTCCTTAATCTCCTCGCGCACGATCTCCTCCCCGAAATCATCCTCCACTTTCTCTCCATCCTCCTTCTTGAATCCCTCTTCTCCCTCTGTCAGCAGCATCTCTTCGATCTCCCGCTTCGCGTCTTTAATAAATCGACAGTGCGTCATCAAAGCCTTCCCGACTGCATCTTTCCCATCTCTCGGCATCGTCTTCTCCGCGGATTTACACTGCTCCCAAACGCTCGCGGTTAAGTTTCTCACGTTCTCTTTCCTCTTCCCAACCGCCTCGATTAAACTCGCGCTCGCTCGCAACACCGCTTCGCCGAGCGATTTCACCTGTTTTCTGTGACAATCAATGTCGTAATTTTCGTTCACCAAAGCTGCGTTCACGTACGCCGTAAACGCGATCAAAGAGACGTGAAAACTGTCCAGCGCGGAATTCGAGACCTCCTCTTTCAACTCTTCTCCTTGTTTGCTAAAAAGCACGCCGATTTTGGTCGATTCGTGCTCGACGACTTTGCAGGCGCGCAACACGTGCGCTCGAACGTCTTCTTCTTCTTCTTGCTTTGTGTCGTCCTTTTCTTCTAGACGCTTCGTATCAAAGATTGTCATCTCTTTGAGAATAGATGCAGCGAGCGTTTGGCATCGGTTTTGTAGCGCTGACATTATTACGTTCTTCTTCTTTAAACTTCTTCTTTGTGATGAGTGATTCGAGAGAATAAAATGAGGCACGAACGGCTTGGTACGAATACGTGTTAATAACGAATATATGGATATTAAATGGTGTAACTGGTCAAATTTCGATCCTGACCTCCTTTTCCTTGTCCTCCTCCGAGTTTCGCTTTCTTATTAGTCGTGTTCCCGTGTTGTTGCATTTTGGGCGGATGCAAAGGCTTCAACGCTTCGGCGCCGAACCGTTCCATCCTCGCTCGTTTCTTCACTTCTCGTTCGGCTTCGATTTGTTTCTTCTCCTCCGCGGAGACGAGTTCTTTCTTTTGAGCATTAGCATTCTCTCCCGTTGCGTTCTCTTCAATTTCCGAAAGGCCAAACTGCGCGGCCGCGCCGCATTCTCGCACGCGTTTTTTCTCGGCGTCGGAGAGAATGAAAGGGCCGTCGAACTTTGCCGCTCTTTGCTTTCTTTCCTCGAGCGTTGAAACGAACTCTTTATTCTCCTCCGCTTTCTTCTCTCGCCTCTTCGCCTCTCGAGCTTCGTACTCTGCCTTCTGTTTCGCTTTAAATTCCTCTCGCTTTTTCTTTTTCATCTCCTCTTTTTGCTCCTTCGTCAGTTCGCCTTCTTCTGCGGCGGAAGCGTTTGGTTTCTTCCTTTCGTTCGTCTTCGCCGGCGCGGCGGCGGCAACCGCGGTCGCCGCCGGAGCCGCCGGAGCCGCCGGAGCCTCGCTCTCTGGCTCCGGCGTCGGCTCTTTCTCTTCTTCCTCTATCTCAACTGCTGACAAAGGTTCCTCCTCCGCTTCTTCTTCTTCTTTTTCTTCTTCTCCTCCTCCTTCGCCTCCTTCGAGCGATTCTTCCAATCGAGACAACAGAACCGCTTTCAAACCGCTCGAATCCAATCCTTTCGCCTCTAACGCGTCGCGCAGTTCCTGTGTTGTTGTTGTTGTTACATCATTGCAAATAAAGCGAGAGAGACGAGCGGTCAGAATTTTAGTAAACGACGACGACGACTCGAAAAACGAAGCACCAGAGAAAAGAACGCTTCGCGCTTTCATAGCGGGGAAACGAGGGAGAATTGAGAGACGAATTCAAAATTGGAAAACGAATGAAACAGAGAGAGTAAGAGTAAGAGTAAGACGAGGCAACAAACGACGAAATATAGGGGTCTCCTCACCTGCACTTTCATCTTCTTGAACTCGTCCATGGAGGACATGATGATGCTTTTGTCGTCGTTGTTAATAGTATTCGTGTACGAGCTCTGAAGAGAATTGAATTGAGGTGAATTGCCATTGGAAAATTTAGGGTGTAGGTTTTAGGTATCGAGCTTTGCGTTGTCTATTCACCTACTGCGCTACAATATATCTATGACGACGGTATTTTCTTTCCTCTCGGATTTTGAAGCAATGCGTAAGAACACGTGGGGCGTTTTCATCAGGCGTTTGTTTGTTTTCAAAACCCCGCTTTGTTGCGATGAAGTCTTCTTCCTCCTCCCCTTTTAGTACTTTTCAATCGGTTTTCGTCGACCTTTCGAACGATGGCGGGTAAATCGCTCGAGATTCTTTCCTCGACAGCGTCGCCGTGACCGGTGACAATTTTCAACACGTCACGAATCATATCGACGTTACCCATGATGTTTACGTGTTCGCCCTCGGAGATGCCTTGAAATCCACCTTCCATGAGCGTTTTCGGAAGATGCGCGTATTCGCGAATTTTGATTGGGATGGAGGACGGGTTTTGGGATTTCGCGCGCCAAGGGGAGGCGCAGGCGTAGCCTAAGGAGACGAGCGGGATGGAGCCGTCGCCGTCGACGGAGAGCGTGCCTTTTTGCCATTCCAGTTGCGAAGGGTCGGATTCGACGTCGAGTTTGTATTGTTTGGCGACGACGGAGGCGTTCGCGGTGAGAGATGTCGACGCGGTGCGGTGATGGTGGCGGCGTACGTTCCCCTCGTCGGAGCCGCCGCCGCCGAGATGTTCGCCGAAACCGTCTTTCGTGTACCTGTAAGAGCGTTCGGTGGATTTGCCGACGCCGTATAAACAGAAGATTTTCATTTTTGGCGCGTTCGGAAGTTTCGAACGTAACGGGTGCCCGTACCATTTATCTTTCGTTCGCTTCTTAAACGACGTTTCCGCGTTTGCCGGCGTCGTTTGTTTCGCCAAATCGTGGAGAAAGTGTAAAGAATTATCCATGGATAATCCAGTGAGCGTGGCAGACGCTTCTTTTTGCTGTTTTTTCCAGTTCTTCTTCTCGCGTTGGTTTTTGAATTCGCGTATGGTTAAGAAGTTCGCGTCGGCAACGTCCGCGGATAAAGGAGTTTCGTCGATCACTTCCTCTGGGTCGCTCGTCGTCGACGACGACGCTGCTATTTCAGAACCGCCCCAAACCTCATCCCCGCCTATGGGCAACATCGACCACAAACTCGACCAACTCCGAAAGACTAACGTGATTTCCTCCAAAGATCCTATCAGTTTTTCCACGAACGTGTTAATCATCGGACCTAACGTCATCTCGAGCTCGTTCAACACCGCGGTATCGCGCATTTCGCCGGAAAGTAACGCGGAGACCGATTTCGGCATCCCCAGAGTTGGTCCAGCAATGTTCACGTACGTGGCTATGTTATCGCTCACCCAATTCGCGCCACCTTTCCCCCCTTTCGGAGATTCAACCCACTCTAAAAAATATCGCGATAAAGTATCGCCGTACGAGTGCGCCAACAACGCGATTTTCTCTTCTCCCGGGTTCGTCTCTCGCATGCCTTCGATTTGCTTCTTCAACTTTGTGAAATAGCCGTCTCGTTTTTCCAACTGCTCCGGGCTCAATCGCCAATCGTACGAGTGCGCGTGAATGTTACTCCCGGTGTATCCAATCTCGCCCAACGCTTCAATCATCCGTCCCCAAACGAAGTACCCCGGCATGAACCAATCGACGCTATCGATTCCCTCGACCGGTCTCAAGACGATTCCGTCTGGATCTTCCCCCGTCCTCGCGTCCAATCCCATGTGTTCCAACCAACACGTCCTGTTATAAAAAAACGCCTTCGCCATCGCCGGCGTCCCCCACATCCGCTGTCTAAACTGCGTCCTTTTCGCTATGCACGGCTTTGATTTCCACAGCTCCAACCCGGTGTTTACGAACCCCGGCACGATAACCACCGGATGTTTCGGTTTGGCGTTCAACATATCCGAAACTTGCCTCGCCGCGATTAAATGTTCCGTCGCGTTGTAATACGAATCTGAGTTCAAAACGTCTGGATTCAGCGCCGGGAGGAGGTTCAAGAACGTCTCGTTCACCCCCATCCAGGACGGGAAGAGGAACTCCGCGTGTTCCATCGCTTTCGTTCTCACCGCGTCTGGAACGATGAGCAAACGAAGATACGAAATTACGAGGATCATTCCCACGGATGAGTAGAGTAAAAAGAGCGCGAGCACCACTCTCTTCTTTCCTTTCGTCTCCTTCTTCGTCTTCTCCTCCTCCTCGCGCTTCTTGTGCTTCTTTCCACTCGGTAACGGTAATGCATAATCTTCTTCCTCGTGAGTTCTTCTCCCTCTTCTCTTTCTCATCGTTTCAGAAACGACGTTCGCGTCGTCGTCGTCATCCTCGGTCCTCCTCGTCGTCCTCGCAGCCGTAGTGGTAGGTTTTGCAGCGAGGACGCTTCGTCTCGAATACGTTTTCTTTCTCGTTTCCAACATCATCATCATCACCCGATGACGTTTTTTTTCTCCCCCACCTTTGGGACAATTTCTGAGGTTTTTAAGAGAATTACCCTCACAAAAACACTTCATTCACGAGCCGTTGGTATCATCGACACAGAACGAACGAAAAAACGAAACGGACGAAAATGACGACGAGTGGTTGCGCTTTCTCCTCGCTGACGTCTTCGGTGTTTTTTGGAGGGAAACGACACCAAAGTTTACTCGATGTAAAATCATCGAATTGTAACCGCCGACACCAAGGACGAACAACGGGGACGCAGATAACGGCGATGGGGAAAAAAAGCGCGAGGAAAGGGAAAGCCGCCGCGCCTGCGCCACCGTCGCCGTCAAATACTACCGGTGGTGGCGGAGATGCCGCTGCTCCAGGAGGAGGAGGAGGAGGAGGAGGAGGCGCAGCTGCAAAGAAACAGAACCAATCGATGAAATCGGGAGGCTCCAAAGGCGTCTCCGAAGGCTCCGCCTACCAAACCGAAACGAGGAAAATAATACTTTCCTTGAATAAAGTGAGAAAAGTCACCCCGCAAGGGAAAGAGTTGATCAAAAACATCAATTTGGGGATGTATTTAGGGGCGAAAATCGGGATATTAGGCGCGAACGGCGCCGGGAAGTCGACGTTGATGCGGATTTTAGCCGGGCAAGACACCGCGTTCGACGGCGACATTTATTTGGACGACGGCATAAAAATCGGCTACTTGGAGCAAGAGCCCGAGTTGGACGCCGGGGAGACGGTCGGAGAGAACGTGGACGCCGGGGTGGCGGCGATCAAGGCGGAAATTACGGAGTTTGAGCAAATTTCCGTGGACATGGCGAACCCAGACGCGGACATCGATAAGTTGATGAAACGAATGACCCAACTGCAAGATAAATTGGACGCGAGTAACGCGTGGGAAATCGATCGAACCGTCGATCGCGCGATGGATGCGTTGAGAGTGCCACCGAGAGAGGCGCTGGTGAAAAACTTATCCGGTGGTGAACGAAGACGCGTGGCTCTTTGTCGCTTGTTGCTCGCTGATCCAGATATTTTGTTGTTGGACGAACCGACGAACCACTTGGACGCGCAATCCGTCGCGTGGTTGGAACAGTTTTTGGCGCAGTTTCGCGGCACCGTGGTTGCGATTACCCACGACCGATACTTTCTCGACAACGTCGCCGGTTGGATTCTAGAGTTGGATCGTGGCGAAGGTATTCCATTCGAAGGCAATTACACGACTTGGTTAGAGTCGAAAGCGAACAGGTTAGACATGGAGGATAAAAAAGCCTCGAGCATGGATAAAGCGTTGAAACAAGAGTTGGAGTGGGTGCGTAAAAACGCAAAAGGACAACAGAAAAAAGGAAAAGCGCGTTTGAGAGCGTACGACGAGTTATGCGCGGCTTCGGCGGAATACACCAAACGCGAAGGTATGGATTCTATCACCATTCCAACCGCGCCCCGTTTAGGCGACGTCGTTTTGACGTGCGAAGGCTTGACGAAAGGTTTCGACACGAGAGGATTACTCATCGACAACTTCACGGCAACTATTCCACCTGGATCGATCGTCGGTATCGTCGGAGGAAACGGTGCTGGCAAAACCACTCTCTTCCGAATGATTGTTGGCGAAGATAAACCTGACGCTGGGTCGTGCGCGGTTGGCGAAACGGTGAAACTGATGTACGTGGACCAATCTCGCGACTCTTTGGACCCATCGAAATCCGTCTTCGAGGAGCTCACCGGCGGCGCCGACGAGGTCAACTTAGGCGGTAAAGCCGTCAACTCTCGAGCGTATTGCTCCTGGTACAACTTTAAATCCTCTGACCAACAGAAGAAAGTCGGCGACCTCTCCGGCGGCGAACGCAACCGCCTCCAACTCGCTCGAGTGTTAACCTCCGGCGGCAACTGCCTCTTACTGGACGAACCGACGAACGACTTGGACGTCGCCACTTTGCGCGCTTTAGAGGAAGCCTTGCTCTCCTGGAACGGTTGCGCCTTTGTCATCTCCCACGACCGATGGTTCCTGAACAAAATCGCCACGCACATCGTCGCCTTCGAAGGCGACTCGCAAGTCACGTTTTACCAAGGCAGCTACGACGAGTACGAAGCGCATCGCATCGAGCGAATGGGCGGGGAAGCGCCGAAACCTTTGAAGTACAGGCCTTTGGTCAACGTTTAACCACGATACTAAATAGAGAGAAAGAAGGAGAGTTCGTCGTGTGTTCTCCTGTGTTCTCCTGTGTAATCAATACCATAACGTTGCGATATTATTCGTCAACCAACAGAATGGCACAAAAACAACTCCCTTATTGACTCCCCATTCCAAAGCAAAGTCCCAAATAATTTTACAAACGTCTCGTCTTCACAACATTGCACAGAACAAATGTCTCGCTCTAAGATTGTGAAAGAGGCCGGCGTCAAGCCGACCGATTTTGAAAACACGGTCGCCAAGGTACGTTTTATGTTATTTGAATATAGAATCGTTCGCGAGAATTTCGCGCGCGACGCGTATATTTGCGCGGAAATCTTCACCCCCTTCCTCCTCCTTCGCGCAAAAAAATGGCGGGGCTTTTCTGCGGGGAGTAAAAATGGGGCTCTGAAACGTTTTTCTCACGCGCGAGATGAGCGCACGAGAGTGGATGAACTCGAGCAATTCGAGTGAATTCATACCGCGCGATACTTGTTTCCTGTCGGGAGGTGTTTTCTGTGGAGTTTTCTCGGTCGCGAGGGTGTTCGTGAGCGCGCGAAAGGATGGTATTTCTGGCCCTACGGGGTGGGGGCGTTTCGCCGGATGATGTCCTCCTCTCGTCGCTCATCAAGAGTTTGTTTGGTTTCTGTATACTTACCTTTATATGCTTTCTCATCTCTGTTATTCTCTCTCGTCGATGGTTAAACAGGCCATTCAAGATTTAGAGAACACGAACCAAGAGTTAAAAGCGGACCTCGAAAACCTCTTCATTTGCGGCGCGGCAGAAGTTGCGATTGCGAACCGCACCGCCGTCGTCATCCACGTCCCGTACAGATACTTGAAGGCGTTCCACAAGATCCAGCAAAGATTGGTGAGAGAGTTGGAAAAGAAGTTCTCGAACAAAGACGTTGTTTTTGTCGGTAACAGAAGAATTCGCCCTGTGCCGAAAGCGAACTTTGCGCGAGCGAGACCGCGTTCTCGAACGCTGACCGCCGTGCACGCCAGTTTGCTCGAGGATTTGGTGTACCCGACGGAGATTGTGGGGAAGAGACAAAGATACCGATTGGATGGTTCTAAGTTGTTGAAGGTGTATTTGGACCCGTCCAAGAAGACGGAGACGGAGTACAAGTTGGAAACGTTTGCTGGGGTGTATAAGAAGTTGACTGGTAAGGACGTCTCCTTCGAGTTCCCGGCGCAACAGGCGTAAGCGACAGTTTATTAGTAGAGTTTGATAATAATAATAATATAAGTAACTAGCACATTAATTTTCATAAGAGTGTGGAGAATCGTAGACTTAGCGCGCGTTTTCATCGTTTGTGTTGCTTGTTTTTGAGTGGTATGTATTTTCGTATTCGCTCTCTATGATTTCATCTATTTGCTGTTCATTTGCTCGCTCTTTAATCTTCGGAGCTGTAATCTCACCTCCGAATCCGTTTTGGCTAAAATTCTCCTCTCTGAAACTCTAACTCTCGCCGCGCATACCGATCGCATGGAACTCTTGATCGCCGTGCTCGCATCTCCGATCCACATGCTCGCCTCCGGCATCTCCGGCATCCTTCCCAACGCTAAACCTTTATCTTTATCCACCGTGTTCGCGTATCTATCTAACGCGTCTCTGGTCACATCCGCCAGCATCTCTCGAACGGCAATCTCGCCTTGGACACCACCTAAAACCGCGCCTCGTTTACCTTTCGATTTTAAGACGTTTTTAGACGCTAATAACCCTCTGGCCAAATCGACACCGTTTCGCAACGATTTTGGCGCTTGGATATCCACAAACGCCGCGCGACACAACTCGTCCACTTTCGACGGGTCGTCCGGCGTGCACATAGCAAAAGATGCGTACTGTAACAATTGTCTAGGATACCCGTTCAACCGCAAAGGAAACGTTTCAAAAGCTTGAATATTTTGGCTCGCCAACGCGTTCACTTTTGCGCTCGCAAACGGATCCTCCTCGTCGATTTGTAAATTCAACGCGTACTCGTCGTCTGGATTATCGCCTACCGCTGGCGCAAACCCGTAGGAAATCAACAACTCTGAAGACGGTCTTTGGCCGTAACTTGCCCAGACTTGTTCCCCAGGTTCGTAACTTCTATCCGTCGTCAAACACACTTTCCTCGATCCTCGATCTAAATCGATAAACGCCTCGCAACCGGGTTGGTGATTCAACATATCCGCCCACGGCACCAACGCTAAGTTACCTCCTAAACTTTCCAACCGAATCAACCGACTGAACAAAATATCAAACGCCCACTGTAACGTTTTCTCGTTTAACTCCGGGAAGTTGACTCGAATTTCCGCAATCGCCGCCGCCACGCTCGCTCTTCGCTCCAACGCCGAGAACAAACTCGGCGACCCCGCCAACAGCGTCCTCACGTCCGATTCCGGCCACTCTAAAACCGACCCGGTGCTCCTCGGCAACGCTTTCACGTACGTCGCGAACCTATACTTGTTGGACGAATTATCCTCTGTGCTCAAATTCTGCGCCGTCTCCGCTAAAAACGTCGCCAATATCGACCACTCTTGCAACTCGGCGAGTTTTTTCTTCTCTCGTAACAAAGACTCCTTCAGAGCGACTTCGACCGTGATTATCGCCTCTTGGGGAATCTCCAGAACTTTCTCGCCTCGTTTGATCGACTCGGTCGCGACTAACCCTCGCCCTTCCTCCTTGAAGTATTCCAACTTCATCTTCTGTTCTGGGAGTTTCATGATATCTGCCAGCCACGCGTCTAACTCGTCTTTGGAACACGATCCTATTTCTTTAGGGAGGAGATCTTTCGAGAGCGAGGAGGACGTGGGGGTCGTCTCCGTTGGTGTCGTCGTTCGCGCCTCCACCGTTTCTTCTTCAGTCGCAGAGGAGGTCGACGACGACTGAATCGCTCTCATCTTCGAGACACGCATCGATGACGATGATGCTTTTCGTCCCGTACTCCTCGTCGCCGCAGTATTCAAAGCCGGAAAGGCTGCCGCTGATGTCGATGCGAACGCGGAGGATGCCATTTTTGCGCTCGATTTGATTAGCAGAGCACAAAAGAGCACTCGAACGCGTGTGTTTATTATGTGGGGCAAAAAGAAAAGAGAAAAAAGAGATCTCGCCTTTTGAATGTCTCCTCATCGAACCTCTTTCTTTTTGGTCACAAAACACAAGAAAAGAGGAGACAAAGAAAAACAAATTTTTTCAGAGAAGGCAAAATTCTCTCTTTTTGGCGGCCAAATTTATATCCTCGAAATATCTCGTGAGGGACCTCATTTGTGTTATCTCTCTCGTGCATCGTGTGCGCGTTTAGCGCACTTTTAGAGAGAGAGAGAGTTAGAGAAAGAGAGAAATGATGTCTCTTTCTCTCTCTCTTTCTTCTCCCTTTGCGAAACACCAATACCGCGGGTGCGTCGCCGCCGTTGCGCGCGATTTTGGGGAACGACGACGGTACCGAAAACACCAACATCATCCTCTTCCAGAAGGAAAACGCCGACGAGAACAGATTCTGATTTGTAATGGAAGAATATTGGAACGACGACGACGCGTAAAAACGACGACGACGGTTTATGCAAAAGTGACCACCTCTTCCTCCTCCTCCTCCTCGTCGTCTGAAAACGTAGGGGAGACCACGCAGAGCTTAAACGTAAACGCGAAGAGAGGAAAAATTCTCTTGGAAAAATGGTCGCAAAAAACGCAGTCGTTCGCAGAGTTGGCGACGGTGCCGCTGCTGGCGGTGACGTTACCGCAGATTCTTTTGAATCAGCAAAACATCGTGCAAGGGAATTCGCACTTATTGGCTGGGATTTCCTACGAAGGGTACGCGTGCGGCTGTCTCGGGAACTTGTTGTTGTTGTCGTATTTCAGCGCCATCGACGAACCCGCCGGGAGGAACATTCAAGCTATCGGGGTGGTGAATACCGTGTTTTTGTTGTCGCAGTTATTCTTTACCGGGAATTGCGGGGACGTGAACCTGGCGACGTACGCCGCGTGCGTTTCGGTTGCTTTGTTTGGGGTATTTTCCGCGTACTTCAAAAAGAAAATGTTCTCGGACCCGACGGCGAGAGAAAACGCGTGCGCGTTGTATGAACGCGCGTTAGGGGTGGTTGGGTACACGTTTGTTCCGTATATTTTGAGCCACGCGCTGTTCAAAACGTCCACGGAAGTTTCACAAATGTTAGCGCTCGGTGCTTTCGCGATAATTTCGTTACGATGTGCGAACGATTACTTCGGATGGAGCGAGAAGAAAAACGTAAACTTCTTCGCGCTCGAACAGTTTATGAAAGTAAAATGGCAAACGTTGATGGGATGGACAGCGACCTTGTTGTTTTCGTTGTTACCGATCGCACAAATATCGACGTCTACGACGGACCCGTCGAACATCGCGTCGTTGTCGTTAGTCGCGGTGGTTTTAGGCGGCGCCGGAAACGCTTTGATGTTTGCGCGCGCGTGGCACATTCGCGATTGGTGTTGGAGCTTAGGATCGTTCGGGGGAAGTGCGGTTGGGAGTTGGGGAGTGCTGCTGACCATGTTCAATTATGGGCACAAGCAAGTCTCGTGGGGCGTTTTCGCGGCGCTTAGTGCGTTGTATTGGGGATGGGTAGCGTTCGTGATGTGGTACGACGACCAGTGCAAGAAGAAGGCGAACATTTAGAAGACGTTAGTGAGAAGATGAAGAGATGCATACTAAGTCGATAAAACTTGTAGAAATACTTTAGAAAGAGAGAGAGAGAAAGACGCGCACATTGCTTATTATATATTGTAATAGTATTTGCAGCAGCAGCAGAGTTGAATAAACGCATTTTAAATTAGAGGACACAGAAGGCGTTAGTGTCTATTAAACGTCTCGCGAAGGCCATTTTCTCTTCGTCCGTATCAAACGGCAAGTCTTTCACTTCTACTCCATCCTCGTAGTTTGCGTACAAGACCGTCGCTAGCGCGTCTAAATCGTCGCCTTCGATTTCAGGGTCGATTTTTAAGCAACTCGACGCTTCTCTGTAGGCGTCGGCGTCTAGAATATTCGCCGAAGCGCCTTCCATGTGTAATTTTCTATCGTTGTTGATGTACGTGCGCAAGCGAACGACGCCGTCGTCGCAGTCTTCTAAAGACGCGCAGTTTTTTTGTACTAAACCTATTTTGGAGCTCATCGACGGTTTCGCTCCCAACGACGCTTTGGTTAATCGTGTGTGTGCTTTCGGCGGCCTGACGCGTTCACGCATGAGGTTCCCGAGGAGCTTTTCCACCGACCCGGCAAAGACGTTGTTCTTCATCATGTTCTCTACGACGACGTTACAGCATCGCTCTAAAAGTTTTTTCGAGTTTAGAAAGTTAGCGTCCGTTTCATCTAATCGAGATAAATGTCTCAAGAAATCTCTCGGTGGACATCTTCGTAACTCGACGTTCGTATTTACCGCATCCGCCAACGCGTCCGAGAAGACGTGTTCTAAAATATCCGCAAACGTATTCCGCTGATTCACCGAAATCGTCAAATGCAAACTCGATTCGTCTTTTTTTCCATCATTTTCATCTTCACTGGTGATGCAAAACGCCTCGTGAATCGTTCCTCTCGGCATATACATGACATCCCCGGGTTCTAAAATGACTTCCACGTACTTCATCTCCTCCAACCGTTTCCTCTCTTCTTCCGAAAACTCCTCGCTACTAAACCTCGGAAACTTCTCGCTCACATCTCTCGTTGGATACAACCGCCATCTCTTCCTCCCTTCTATTTGCAACACAAACGCATCGATATCATCCCAATGTGGGGCAAACCCTTGACTATTCGCCGGCGTCCAATACGCGTTGCACCCCGTGGGCGACTGCCAAAAATTTTCCAAATTCGACAACAACGCCCACAACTTATCCGACCACCTCTGCGGATGCAACACTCTGACCGAGCACCCGTCTTCCTCGAACCGTTTCGCGACCGTTTCGTAATCCGCGTTTTTGCTCACGTTACTAAACCCATCGTTCGCGTTGTGCGTTCTTCTCACGCCGTCTTTATAACTCGTCACGTCGACGTTCGTCCCGTACGTCAATTTTTTCTCCTTCAACCATCTCTCGATGTCCTCCGAGGTGAGTAAATCCTCGTACCCACTTTTGCTCGTTACGCTTTGCTTTCGAACGAAACATTTCCGTTCGAATATTCGTGACTGGAACACGTCCGTCGAATACGGAAAGAACAGCCAGTGCGCGCAGTCCTCCGGTGTAACTGTTTTAAAGCCGTCGCGAATGACATCGGACCAAGTAAGATTTTTTGAGTGTTTCGGAGCGTACGCCGAGGACGGTTCGTCGATAACGTCCACTTTGAAACTGTTCTCGACGTCTTCGAAGTACGTCGACGTTTTCGACGCGTCGAAGAAGACTCGATCGTCCGAGTCCTTGTGCGATATCGCATCGTTCGAATGTTTCATCCTCTGCGCTTTTTTCTTTTTCTCCCCCATCATGTACCCGTCGTCGATGTCGTGCGGGGACATCGAAACTGGACCGGGCGAGAGGAAATCATTCGGTGAGGCGCGATGTTGACGATTTTGGTCGCCTCCTCCTCCTCCTCCTCCTTTGTTTTCAGTGGACTTGCGCTTCTTTTTAGACATGATGTTGAGTCACACTGTCTTTAAAACTGAGGAGAAAACAAGAGATGGATTTTTTAGACAACTAGTACGAATGTCGATAATAGTATTAAACAAATCTATGACTACGAATACAGCGTAAAAACGACAATCCCGTCCTCGTCGTAAATTAAGCCTTGTAGCCTCTGGACGCTCTTCTACCTCGCGCCTTTTCAAACTTTCTCCCCTTGTGCTGCACGTACGGCTTGGCGTGCGAGTGCGGCACACCCGGCGCGCCAAAGTGCTTGACGGCTTCTCTGGAGTTCTTCGGACCTCTCAAAAGCACGACGCCTTCGCCAGTCGGCGCCTTCAACGCCAACTGATCGAACGTCAAGCACTCACCACCAGCCTTGACGATTCTCGCGCGAGCCGTCGCGGTAAATCTCAACGCGCACACCGTCAATTTCGGCACTTCAAACATTCTCACGTCGTCCGTGATGGTTCCGACGACGCACGCCACCTTCCCTTCTTTGCCCTTCATAAACTTCGCGAGTTTGGACAGCGACAACGGCGGTCGGTTCGTTTTCGACATGAATAATCTCTTCAACACCGTTTGGTTGAATTTAGAGTCCGTTCTTCTCGCGAGGAAACGGTAGAGTTTCACCAACAACGCCAAGTAGACGTTTTCGGACTTTTGCGAAGTGCGCTTCGTCTTTTTGTTGCGGCCGCCAGCTTCGAGATCGATACCCTGTTAAGAGAAAAGGAAAAGGTGTTGTCAGCGCTGATGGTAAAAGGATGAACACAAACGCGTTTCGTCATAGTTCTTCTCTGCTGCGAAAAGAGCCCGGAACGCACGCGTGTGAGAGGCAGAGAGAGAACGGACGAGAGAACGCGAGGAATGCGAGAGCGAAGCACTCTTTCCCGACAGACCCTTCTTGAGGCAAAAATTTCTTCCGTCTGCGAAACGCGCGGAATCTCTCTCGCGCGTCCAACACGCGCCCGCTCGTTTCATTCGTCGCGTCCGAAAATCTTTCCAGAACATATCGAAGGTACGAAAAGTGCGACACGTCCTTCGCGACACCACACCGTCACACCACTCGCAGAGAGAGATGTTTTTACGCGCACATTTTTTAGGCGTAAAATCTCTCCCTGTGTCTGTTCGCGCGAATAAAACTCCCAGACGCGACGATGCATCATCCGCGCCTCCTGCAAAGACGGAAACGATGACGCGCGATAAAACGAGATGATAAAAAAGTACGAGGAGAAGACATTTCATGAATAACGTACCATCTTTCTTCTTGTCTATCTAAATTTATGTCGTCTTTTAGGCCTGCTGAGAAGAATTTCATGGAGAGAGAGAAGGGTTCCTTAATTAAACCCTAACACACCCTAAACAATTCTTCGCCCAGAAATTCAAAAAAATCATCTTTCGCGACACAAAACACAGCGCGCGTTTGCGGTTCGAGTAAAGAGCGTCAGAGAGAAAGCGCCGCCGCGAAAAGAAGAAGGCGTTTGAGGCTCTTTCGGGAAATTTGTTTTTGTGTCGTCGCATTCGGGGTATTTCAAAGAGAGTGAGTGAGAGAGAGAGAAATTCTGTGGAAATCTCTCTTTGGACGACGACGGACAGTTGACCAAAGCTACAGAGAGATTCGTTTACTAATAAAAGAACAACATGGAGAACATCGACGAAGGAGGTCACGGTACCAAGACCACGACCAACTTCGGAAGAGGAGAAGGAAACGGAGTTTTAGGGGCGAAATTTTTGATTCAACCGCACGTGGACGAGATATGCTCGCAGTTTGGTATTTTCGATGAGGAGGAGCAAGAAGAGGAGGAAGACACAGAGGCAAAAGAAGGAAGAAGAAAAAATAATCGATACGCGGAAACGTCCGCGGCGGTTCTCGCGAACATGGTCTCTGAATTTTCCGTCACCAGAGGCGTCTCGGAAAGCTCGCGACGTCGTTTACTCGACGAAGCGAGGAAAAGAGGGAACGAGGAAAAGTTTGAAAGTTTGTACGAGGCGCTGAAGCGCTCGAACGCGGTGCCGGAGTTGGACCGGTGGAACGCGGTCGTCGCGAAGATTGCGGCGGACGAGGAGTTGAAAGAAGCGGTGAAAAGTAGGGACGCTTATAGTAGGAAAGTTTCGGAGCGGTCGCCGGTGAGAGCGACGAAGAAGTCGTCGCCGAGAAAACTGGCGGAGGAACAACCGGCTTCGACCGTTTTGAAAGCGTTGCGCGAGATGACTTTTGATAAAGACGGCGCGGCGGCGCATATCATCGGAGAGAATGACAGACCTTATGGAGAGGAGGAGAAAGAAGAAGAAGAAGAAATAGACGAAGAGAACGGACGAGCGCGACAACGTGAGCAACAACGAGTCGTGAAAACTACTGCAACATCGACATCCGCCGCGACAACGAGAAAACCAACATTTCCTAGTTGGAACGAGGATGGATCTTCATCCAACCGTCCATATTTAACGAGCAATTTCTTAGGCATAGAGTACGAACGCGACGTGGACGCTATCCCGTTAGCGTCTCGGTCGACCGCGGAGCAAGAGTTGCTCCTCTTGGACGATTTTTTACACGCTGCGCTCGGTTTGGACGGTCGATACGTCACCGCGAGACGCGCCGCCTCAATGAAAGCCACGACAACGAAGAAAAGGAACGGCGGTAGCAACGACGACATCAACATCAATAATAACAACGAAGATGCAAATAGAATAGTCAAATTCGAGTGCGAGAGCGGTTGCGAACCGAGTTTGCGCGAACTCTTAGGCCGAATGCTCCCGATGTGCGAAGATGCGTTTGCCTGTTCGCGCTTCGTCGAAAAAACGCTCTACGGCCAAACAAAAACGTCCGGCAAAACGAGCAAAGCGTTGGCGACAGAAGTGCGAGATTTACTTGGCGACTGGGAACGTATGATCGCGCAACTGGAGAGGAAAAGAAACAAACGTGATCTGAGTTTACAGTCGGCGTATTTTTACGCTCGACCAGCCGCGGAAGCGCTTCGCTTGTTAGCCTCGGTCTCGTTCGCCTGCGAAAACGAAATGGGCGGAAAGCTTTTGAATACTTTGAGACGGTTGAAAATCCGGTTCGGGGGCGATTCGGAAGCGGAGAGATTACTCACTCGCCTGGAAAACGCGACCGCAAAATCTTATTTAAAACGATTAGAAAAATGGATGTCCGAAGGCGATTGCGAGAACGACACGTACGAGGAATTTTTTGTCGTGGAAGACAAACGCTTAAAGCCAGACTCGCTTTCCGAACGTTTCGATAATAATAACGCTTACTGGACAGAGAAATATGTTCCGAGAGAACCGACGCCATGGTTTTTGGACGATGCGACGAAAGTGTTGGCGTTAAATGCCGGGAAGTATGTCAACGCGCTTCGAGAGATTACCGTTATTAGTAGAGAGACGTTGAGTAGCCAAGTCACGGCAAACGGAGAGGAAGAGGGGATAAAGAGTATCGTCGTCGTCGACAAAGAAGAAAAAGAAAAAGAGCGGAAGAAATTGTCGTTCTCGAACATCTCCGACGTCGTTCGTGCCAAACACGACGTCTCCAATAAACATTTCTTCGACGCGTTGCTCCTTTCTGGAGACATTCGCAACAAGTTGCAATTGGTCAAAGCGACCTTCTTATTGGCGCAAGGCGATTATCTCTCACAGTTCTTCGACTCGCCCTTCAAGGCCTTCGAAGAACTCGAGAAACCGGCCAAGTTTTGCGACGAGCAAAAGTTGAGAGATGCTTTAGAGGTGAGCATGAAAAACTCCTCGATGTATGCGTTCAAGTATCACGAAGACATCAAGTGCGCCCTCGAAAAGAATGGTAGTACGAGTAATGACGCGCGAGGTTTGGAGACGTTTACGCTCGACTACAAAACATCCTTTCCAGCGAACGTTGTGCTTTCAAAGAGTACCATTGCCAAGTATCAAGCGTTGTTCAAGCACTTGTTCCGCGCGAAAGTGATGGAAAAGAAAGTGTGCGAAACGTGGGCGACGCTTCGTCGGCTTCACAAGAAAATGCACCGGCGGCAGCAGCAGCAATCGTCTTCTCGAATGGAGTACGAGAATCCCACAGAGGAGCACTTTCTCACGAGGGACGTCTTCGTTCACGCCAACGCCGCGCACTGGACCGCACAAAGAGCAATCAGTTTGATTCAAAATGTCTTGCACTACGCGACGTCGGAAGTCATCGAGCCGAACTGGGCCACGATGGAGAGCGAGATATTTTCTTCGTCCACCTCCGCGGACGACGTCATCAAAGCGCATGCCAAGTTTCTGGAAACCACCGCTCGAGAGTCCATGCTTCTTCGACCGACGCTTTTGAACCTCTACGAATCTATCCTTCAATCGTGCTCGAAACTCTGCGACGCGTGCGAAGACTTTGAAAGAAACGACGAAGAAGAAGAAGCGAAACTTCGCGCCGCCGGCGACTACGACGATCGCGAAGACCAAATGGAGGACTTTTTGCATCGAATCGAATTCATATCCTCTGAATTCGACGAGAGAACGGCTGCATTTATTGACGCGTTGAAAGATGCCGCTCGATTCGAGAGTAAGTTTGAAAGTTTGATCAGCCGCGTCGAGCCTCTCGAACAGTCAAATTCGAGATACTAAAGTAAAAACGCTCGAAACTTTCATCATAAAAACAATGGATAACGCTTCTGAACACATGTTACCGAGAGCCTCCAATACTACTACCGCGCGAACGACGGCGATAACCACAAAACACGCTTTACAAATAGGCCAATGCGTCTCCGCGTTAGGTGCGGTGTTCATGACGAGTGTGATCCTGTATGCCGCGGTGAATGGAAACGGAAGCGAGGAACTCGATTGGTTGTTAAACCACCCCTGGGGGGTGGTTTCTCTCGTTGACCTGTACGTCGGTTTTACCCTTTTCTCTCTGTGGATATTCCTGCGAGAAGAGAGCGCGATGACGGCCTTAGTGTGGACTGTGTTTGTGATGTGCTTGGGGAACTTCACGACATCGGTGTACGTCTTTCGCGCGTTAAGGAGTTCGAACGGAAATTGGCAGAAATTTTTCTTGGGAGATTCGCATGCGTCGTCTGTATCAGCAACCGCTTCGAGATGATGATTTCTATTGCGAACGCGCGGCGTGTACTGCTATCATCATCTTTCTCGGGAAGTGCATTGTAAAACAAATTATCGTAGTATTACTGCTATAGCTTTATTAATTAATCATGCCTTTGGACCGGCCTTCAAACCCGGGCCGGTTCCTCTTCTTCTCTCTCCTATCGATGTTCTTTTCGATTTTCTCGTCCGCTTTCGCCTTGATGTTCTCCTTGCGCTTTTTCTTCTTCGCGTTTTGTTGGTCCTGAACCGTTTTCGTCCGCTCGTTCCATTTCTCTTTGTTCTTTTGTTTCTTCTTTTCTTCTCTTTTGACGGATTTGCGCAGAAGTTTCGGGTCGTCCAAGACTTTCTCTCCTCTCGCGCGTTTCAACGAAGCCTCCCAGGCGTGCTTCTCGGCGACGCGTTTGCCTTCTTTGGTTTGGTCGCCGCCAGCGTCGGCTAAATCTTTTTCTCGCTGAAGTGCTTTCGAGAGCAGATCTCTCTTCGTTTCTTTTTTCTTCTTGCCGTTTAATCTAGATGATGGAACCTCGTCCACGTCCACGTTACCAAACGCCAAGTTCATCTTCGGGTATCCGTCTTCTCCTCTGTTGGCGGCGGTTTCATCGCCCTTCTTCTTTTCGTTGCTATTATTCCTCATCGTCTCTCTCTTCTTCGCGTCCACGATCTTCTTCATCCTCTTCTCCCTTTCCTTCTTCTCCAATTTCATCTTCTCCCGTTGCTCTCTCCAATCTTTCGCGTCTTTCACCTTCTTCTCGTGTTCGCTCGCTTTCCGCTTCTCCCTCGAATCCTGAATTTTCTTCTCCAGACGTTTTCTCAACGCTTCTAACCGTTCGCTTTTTTCCTCCTTCGTCGGCGTCGAGGCGTCTATAACCATATCTTTGAACATACTACCCCCGTTTGATTCCTTCTTCTTCTCTCCGTTCGCTCCTTCCTCCTCCTCTTCCTCTTCCTCTTCGTCGCCGCTCCCGGATTCCTCCGCCTTCGCCGCGTTCGCCCTCCGCGCCTCGTCCTCTCCCTCCTCCTCTGTATCCTCCAAACCTTTCTTCCTCTTCTTTTCCATTTTCTTCTGCAGAGTCTCCGCGTTCGTCAGAACTAAATTCGGATCGAGTTTCTGTCGTTTCTTTTCCATCGTTTTCATTTTCACCATTCTTTTCTTCTCCGCGGTGGATTTTTGTGAGGCTTTTTTCGCCCCGAACCTGCCTAAAGAGGCCATCAGCACCTCCTCGTCATCGTCGTCGTCCCCGAAGGATTTCTCGGTCGCGAGGTAGAACTTTTGCGGGATGTGTTCGACGAGCGCGTCGAAAAAGTGGGAGTGTTCGTTCACGCGGGCGTTGATCGTCGTCGTCGTCTGTTTTATTGTTGTTCATATCGTCATCGAAAGAGAGTTAAGAGCGCGTCAGAGAGAGAAAGAAACGGCGGCGGAATGAGATGCTTTTCCTCTGATGTTTTGCAACTCTTCTTCTCTTAAAGTCGGAGACGAACGAGAGAAAGAGAGAGAGAAAGAGAGAGAGAGAAAGAGAGAGAGAGAGCGATGCTCGCGGTCGTACCATTAAAAGACGCGCGGCGCGTTTATTGTTACCGTTGTTACGATGCGTGTGCGCGCGTATTGTGAGGAGATGATTTCGTCGTGGGGAAAAAAGTCGTCACTTTGTAACGCTCGTTGTGTGTATGCGCGCAAAGAATAATGTCTTCACCGGAAGAAGAGGAAAGGGACGGAGGAAGAGACAGAAGCAAAAGTCGTCAACCTTCGTCCTCCTCCTCTCTGTTCTTCGTTCGGGTGGATTTAGAGGAGAATAGTAATACGAGCGATGATGACGACGACGAGGAGGAGGAGGACAAGTTCCCGTTCACCACCGGGAACAAAGTGAAGCGCTCGGAAGGGAGTTTGCGGTTATTCCGAGAGGAAGAAGACCAAGAAGAAGAAGAAGACGACCAAGAAGGAATGCAAAACGCTCGCTCTCGTAATTCGTCGTCGTCGGAGTCGAAACTGGTCCTCGTGCCGTTCATTCCGTCCTCGTTCTCGGTGGCTGATTTCTTGGATTTCATCGCCCCGGTGAGAATGAAATTGAAAGAAGTGAGAGTGGTTGTTCCTCGAGAGCGAAAGCGCGAGGAAAGCGACAAAGCGAAGAATACGAATAATAAAAGCGCTTCGTATTATTATTTCGCGGCGATATTGCTCTTCGACGACTGCGAAAACGCGAGGATGTTTACGAACAATTTTCACGGGCAACCGTTTAGCAGCTTGAACGACGAGGAGATTTGCCGGTGCGTGTTCGTGAAGAGCGTGAAATTCGGGAAGAAAGATGATGATGATGATGATGATGATAAAGAGAAGAGCATCACTGAACTTCCGGCGACGTGTCCAGTCTGTCTGGATCGGTTGGACGGGGATATTTCCGGGATATTGACGACGAGTTGCGGGCATCACTTTCATTCGGAGTGCATGTCCGGCGTGTCCGGGAGCGTCTGTCCGGTGTGTCGTTTTGCGTTGGACGCGACGGCGAAACGAGAGGCGAAGTGTGAAAGTTGTGATTGTGCGAACGCGTCGTTGTGGACGTGTTTGATTTGTGGCGTCGTCGGGTGTGGGAGGTACGAGAATCGACACGCGGTTGCGCATTGGACGGAAACCGGGCACTGCTATTCGCTCGAAATCGGTAGCGGACGAGTGTGGGATTACTCCAGAGACCAGTTTGTGCATCGATTGATCGAAGGGAAGCATGGTTTGGTCGAGCTAACGCCGGACGAGAAAGGAAGGAGAGGTCGCGCGGGGAGACGCGTCGAAGGCCCAGGCGGAGGCGAAGGAGGGTACGCGACGAACGGCTATTCCGACCCTGACGTTTTGCACGAGGAAGACGATCCTGAACTCACGGAAGCGTTGGTCGCGTCCAAACTAGACGCCGTCGCGAACGAGTACGACCAACTGTTAGCCTCGCAATTGGACCAGCAAAGACAACATTACGAACGTCTTTTGATGGACGCCGCTTCGGATCAATCGGAGATGATGACGAAAGTTGAAACCATCGCCGAACAGGCGACGAAACTTCGCGTGCTCAATCGAAGAGCCGACCACGCCGAGAAGGAAGTCAAGCGCTTGGAAGAGGAAAACGTGTTTTTAAAACAACTCAACGAGCAATTATTGAGAGACGCCGGTGAAACGCGCGAGACGAAGATGACGTCCTCGACGAAAGAGAAGGAAAAGATTGCGTCTCTGGAAGAAAAAGTGAGAGAGCTGGAAGGCATGAACCGAGATTTGATGTTCTTCTTGGAATCGAAAGAGACCATTCAGAAATCGAAAGGCTCGGAGTTGGACGCTCGATTCGGTAAGATCGAGCTAGAAGAGAAGGAAGAGATGCAACAAGGAGAATTAGTACGCGGCGGGAAAATTTCTTCGAAGGATCGCATGCGAGCGAAACTGAAAGAAAGAAACAAAAAATAATTGAAGTCACTGGTAGACAAATAGCTGTATATGATAGAAGGAAAAAGCGCACGCATAGATTGTTAAAGCTTGTACAACATACAAATGTAGTATTACGAGGTAATATATTACACACTTCGATTCTTCTTCTTCTTACTTTCTTACTTCTCTTTCTCTTCGCGCGTGTTATTTTACACGGAAAAACATTCGTTTTTCAAATACAAACACGCCTTTTTGCGAAGATCATCCAAACAATAATATTATTAATAATAGTAACAGTACTCTACTAGTATACATGATGATCTCAACATATCTCATCGACATCTTCTTCTTATCAAGCGATATCCACAAAGCCGTCTCTCTCACCTTTCAAAAACGGCGAAATCATGGTATCGAGGGAGTGCGCGATGGCGCTCGCGTACGTGACGACGCATCCCGCCGACCAAAGAACGCTCAACTCTCCCGAAACGCCGTTCAACCCGGCATACGGATCACTCACTGTTTTTACAGCCTCCAAGTTTTGATAGTTATCTTCCAACCGTTTGATAATGCTCTCCCATTTCTCGTCGAACTCATCGTCGTCGTCTTCATCTTCGTCGTCGTCGTTCCCGTCGTCGCCACCTCCTCCGTTGTTTGAAATATCGTCGTTCCCGTCGTCGCCATCCCCGGTATCGTCCTCAAACGCCTCCTCCTCGTCTTCTGGCATCCCGTAATCCCCAATGTGCATCATCGATGGTGAATCCTCTGGTCCGCCAGGTCCGTCTTTCCTTCGTCTTTTTTTCTTCTTTTGAATTCGCGAGACTTTCGAGGGGCAAAACACTTGACTGTCGGAGTCTTTCTGAATTCTCTTCCTCGGGGGCGCGATGACTCGATTTTGAACGACACGACTCGATGATGATGCGCGGTAAAAAAAGCTTCGATGATGATTCTTCTTTTTCGTCGTCGAAGCAGAGGAGGAGGAGATGTTGTTCTTGTCGTTCCGTCTCACTAAAGCAGCCCTTCCGCAGTTCGTCGTCGTGAACGGATTCATCTTCTTTGCCGTTGTTCAACGAAAGATGTGTGATCTATTCAAAAAGTCGTTACGAAATCAATCTCCCGAAACGTCGTGTCGATTTACTGATGATCTCTTTGACTTTCTTGTTTTTCCTCTGTTTATATATATATATATATGTAAGAAAAAGCGGTGGTTAAAAAACGAAGAGCTTCTTCTCTCTTTCTCTGCGAGAATGAGTGGTGTAAAACGGAGGCAACGACCGTCGTTTGACGCCACAAACGCGCGAGAATGTATTATTGCGCAGTAACGAAGCAAATTTGACGACGTGTTGCAACGGAAAAGATTTGGTTTTTTCGGTTGTTTAGGGTGTGAAATTTGAAAAAAACGAAAGGACGGCTCAAAGAGAAAATGTTCTGCTTTTCCGCACTCGCTTTTTTGGGGTTCGTGATGCTCCAAAAACAAGACACGAACAACAACAAGCAACAACAACGATGCGAGGATACAAGCAACAATAATAATGGGAGGACGAAGAAAGAATCCACATCCTAAACGAGCGAGAAACGTAAAGACGGTTTTGAAAGGTGATGAGAAAGAGGAGAGGGGAAGAGGAGAAGAAAAAGAGGGAGACGAAGAGCTTCGGTTGTTGCGGATGCTCCGTTGCGGTTCTCCCTGTGAAGACGATGAAAATGTCGCGATGGAGCAAAATCATCATCACGTGCCAAAGGCTTTTATTATTCCCGCTGCGAAAGGAGTGAAGAGAAAGAGAGGGCAACACGAGTGCGATGTGTGCGAGAAGAGTTTTTATGATTCTAGTGCTTTGAAAATCCACATGCGTATTCACACGAACGAGAGACCGTATAAATGTGATGTGTGCGAGAAGTGCTTTCGTGAATCTAGTAATTTGAAAACGCACATGCGTATTCACACGAACGAGAAACCGTACGAGTGTGATGTGTGCGAGAGGTCTTTTCGTCATTCTAATGCTTTGAAAGATCACATGCGTATTCACACGAACGAGAAACCGTATGAATGTGATGTGTGCGAGAAACGTTTTCGTCAATCTAGTGCTTTGAAAGTCCACATGCGCATTCACACGAACGAGAAACCGTATGAGTGTGATGTGTGCGAGAAGAGATTTAGTCGAGCTGATGCTTTGCAAAGCCACATGCGTATTCACGCGAACGAGAGACCGTACGAATGCGATGAATCTGCTTAACAAGATTCGGATAAGATGGAACTGGAATCAAAAGTCTATTTGTGAGCAATGATGCAAAGGTCTCGTAGCAGTAGTAGTATTACGTTCTCGTACTATAGCAAAGTAGTAAAATCTTTCGTTTTCGTTTTTCGAATTGAATTTTGTTCTTCAAACTTCGATTCAATCTTTTGTTGTTGCGTTTTTGGGTGTAAACCCACCAACGTTGGTATTCGCTTTCTCTTCGAACTCTCTGGTTCGTCTATTCGCGTCGACGCAGAAAAAGGAGACTAAATTTTTAAACACGCCTTTATCGAACGGGTTTTTAAACGTCCCGTCCGTCGCTCGCAAATACGTGTACCGGTGCAAGTTCATCAACTCGTTGGTGGTGATGTTTCGGGCGACTTGCGCGAGTTGCGAGGAGACTAACAGCAGGACTGGGATTAAGACGGCGACGTCGCAGGCGACGAAGAATAAGACGCCGGTTTTCGAGCGTTGCTTTTCGGACGGATTTTCTTCCCAGACTCGAATGACGGCGACGAGCAAGGAGACGATCATGGCGAACGTTTCCAGGAGCAGAAAGATGACAAAGTCGCGGTGATTTTTCGCGCCAACCGTGTTGCCCATCCACGGACAGTAGTGGTCGAATCTCCTGACGCACCGTTTGGCGATTTGGCAGTGTTTAGTTCCAGCCGGTTTGACTATTTTACACGTGACGCAAAGACGTTCCCAGTTGCCCGCCCAAAGCTCGGGGTGATCGAGCCACTTTAACGAGGAGGCGGCGGAGGAAGAGGTAATTTCACTACTACTACTACCTCCTCCTCCTCCTAATCCTGATCCTTTTTCAATGTCGTCGATATCGTCGCTGTGGTTGATTAGATTTTCAACCGACGACGACGCGTTTTTCAAACTCTTCGCGGCTAACTGCGCTCGCGTGGATACGAATCCGGGATCGGTATTCGCCACTCGCCAAAAGAAAATCAAACCGGTGATTGAGCTAATAACCACCATCCACGACCATGCTGCTAACGCGACGTCCACGCGGGGCGTCCCTAGCGGTCCGACGACGACAAAATTCACAAACATCAACGTCAACCCGCACACGACGGCTAAACAGAATATCGCCATGCCTTTTTGCGACCACCACGTCTGGCCTTCTTTGAGAGTCACCAACTGATTGGTCAACATGTTCGATAAACTCTTGTGACCTTTCTCCATGGCGAGTTGCGATGGGGTGTTTCCATCCGTATCTCGCGCTTTCAACAACTCTTCGCCGCCACACAAGGCTAAAACGTGCGCGGCTTCCGCTTTCCCTCGTATCGCCGCCCAGTGCAATGCCGTGCACCCTTCCCTATCCGGGCGCATCACGTCCGCGTCAAACGCCAAGAGTAACTTGACGACGTCTTTAAACCCTTTATACGCGCCCCAATGCAATGGACATCGCCTATCTTCGTCCATGCAATTCACGTCTAAATTCCATCGCAACAGAAAATGGTACAACATCGAAGCGTGGCCGTACTGCGCGGCGACGTGCGCCGCCGTGTACCCGCGAATATCTTGATTGTGCAGCTTTGCTTTTCGCTGCAAGAGTAATTCCGCGACTGGTAACGCGCCTCTCACTGCTGCCCAGTGTAACGCTGTTTGCCGTTCGTCGTCCCCGGCGTTCACGTCCGCGCCTAAATCCAACAAATACTTCGCGATCGCGACGCGATTGTTCAACGCTGCCCACTGTAAAGGCCGAAATCCGTTCGCATCTTTCGCATCTATTATGATCGAAGAAGACGGGGCGTTGTTCACGAAAAATTCGAGCTTTTCTTGGTTCCCGTACGCGGCCGCGCGCCAGACGTCCCACTCTTTCTCTTCATCTTCTTCCTCTTTCTTCTTCGGTGCCGAAGAAGCGAGCGAGGAGTCTTCGTTCGTCGTCTTCGTAATGTCGTTGGTTGCCTCCATCTCTCTCTTTTATTCTAAATGGAAATGGAAAAACTCTTCTCAACAAAGCAGCTCTCAAAACACACGCACGAACACACAATGAAATAATGCACTCGATTTTGATGATCCTTCAAACGCAATTTCAAACTCCTTTAGGATGACGACGACGAGATTGATGATGTTGACTCTCTTATGTGACTCTTTCTCTTCTTGTGTCGCGTTGTTTTTTGCGAGATTTGATTTTTCGAAAATTTCAACGGAACCCGTTCCTTTTGTTTTTCATTTAGGGTTTCCGTTTTTGCGAGCCAAGCTTTTTGTTTGCCGAGTCAGAAAAAAAAAATCCATCATCATAAAAAAAGCAGTCGATGATGATGATGATGCAACAAGCGCAACAGCAGTACCACCAACAAAGGTTCGCGCACACGTGCGCGCGAAATGAGAGGAGGAATACCGCGAGGTGCGGTTTTGTTGTTGTGGGATTCTAAGTCTTTTTTTATTCTCTGAACTCGTTTCTCTTTCTTTTTTCTCTCTTCGATTAAAGAGCTCTTCTTATTTCCATTCTGTTGTTGTTGTTGTTGTGGATAATGTTGCAAATGTACTGCGACTAATAAACGTGATGTTGTTCTCTCTTTCGTATCGCAGATTTTCTTCTTCTCAGCGACGAAGACAACAACGAGTTAAAGTCTCGGTCTCGATCGAAAGCAGCGCGAAAAAAGCCTTCTTTTTCCCCGGTCAAGGCGCACAAAACGTCGGCATGGCGAAAGAGTTGTGCGAAACCTCCCCGGAGGCGAAAAAAATGTTCGACACGGCGAAGGACATTTTAGGGTACGATTTACTCGACGTGTGCGTGAACGGACCGGCGGAAAGATTGAACTCGACGGAAGTGTCGCAACCGGCGATTTACGTGTCCTCGATGGCGGCTTTGGAAAAGATGAAATCAACCGCGGAAGGGCAAGCGGATATCGACGCCGTGGACGTGTGCGCGGGATTGAGTTTAGGCGAATACACGGCGTTGGCGTTCGCCGGGGCGTTTTCTTTTGAAGATGGGTTGAAGCTGGTGAAATTGAGAGGCGAAGCCATGCAAGCGGCGGCGGATGCGCAGCCGAGCAGCATGGCGGCGATTATTGGGTTGAGTTCGGACAAGTGCGAGGAGTTGTGTAAAGTGGCGAGCGAGCAAAGCGGGAAAGACGTGCGAGTGGCAAACTATTTGTGCAACGGGAACTACGCGGTGAGTGGTGCCATCGAGGCGATCGAGAAAGTCGAAGAGATTGCAAAACCAGAATTCAAAGCGAGAATGGCCGTTCGATTAGCGGTTGCCGGCGCGTTTCACACGGATTTCATGAAACCCGCGGTGGAAAAGTTAGAGAAACAGTTGGCGGAGACTCCCATCAACGCGACGAGAATACCGGTCATTTCCAACGTCGACATGCAACCACACACGGACGCGGATTCGATCAGAAAGACGTTAGCGACGCAAGTGACGAACCCGGTGAGATGGGAAGGGTCCATGCAAAAGTTGATCGAGGAAGGTTTGGAAGGTGGCACGGAAGTTGGACCCGGTACAGTCATCTCCGGCATCATCAAGAGAATCGATAAGAAGTTGCCGGTGGTGAATTACACCGTTTAAAAATCTCGGCGAGTGAATACGAATACGATGAGCTTTTATTATTACCTAGTATATAATTTGGAACCTATTCTGTGTTATACAAACTGCTACTAGTAAGAAACGAGCGCAACATGAATCTAATCTAATCGTCGTCGTCGTCGTCGTCGTCCAACTCTTTTAAACTTGCCGTCTTGATGAACGGAAACGTCTTTTGCAAACTCTGCGCGGTTGCCGCGGCCAACGGCTTCGGGCCTCGAAACCCCAAAACGACGTTCCCTTTCCTCCCGTCCACCTCTAAACATTTCACGACGCCCCCGTACCCTTTCACTCTATCCTCGATGCTTTTCAAGTGCGCTCCGACCGCCTCTTTCGTCAACTCCGGAGGCGCCTGCCCGACGTCTCCGCTCACGTTGATTACTTCCTTAAACGCATTCTCGCCGAACGTTTTCCTCAACACGGATTCCACGCCGCCTTTCATCGTCGCTTGCGAACTCGCGCACGACGCGCACGCGCCTAACAACCGAACCGCCACGATCCCGTCTTCCTCGGAAACCGCGACCACTTCGATGTTTCCGCCGTCGTTGATCACGTACGGCCGGATTTCCTCCAACGCTTCGTCGACAGTTTCTTTCGTCAGTCTCGGATATATCTTCTTCTTGTTTTCTTCTTCATCTTCTTCTGAGCGCACTTTGCCTTTCCTCAGCATGGCATCTGCCACGTCTTGAAACGGAGACACCATTTCGATGGTATTCTTCGCATCGCCTTTCCTCTTTTCGCCCCCTGAATCGTCCAAAAAGTCGTCTCTCTCCTCTCCCGTCGTCTGAATCTGACTCGTCGCCTTCGCCGCTCGAATAATAGAAACACCACCACGCTTTCGTTGTTGGCGGCGTCCACTTCCTCTCCGCAACCTTTCCCTAGTGTGTATGACTTTGGTGTTTTTATCATCGTTGCACTCGTAACAACAACACCGTTTTAACTGCAAAAAATGACCACCCGTGCTACTACTTTTAATACCTCTCGTCGTCATCATATTTGTTCTCGTCGAAGTCGTCGCATAATCTGTCGTCGTTCGATGTTGTTTTAATGCCGCACTGATGGCATTAGAAACAATCCTTCCCTAAAAGAGAGGTCTACTTTCGTGTAGGGTTGCAAACCCTAAACATTCGAGACTGAAGCAAGAAGCGGGAGGAGTAGGAGCAGTGGTGTTATTCTATTTACGCGCGCGAATACACGAGAGAGAGAACGAGAGATCGAGATTTAGAAGAGAGATTTCGTTTTTGTTCGCGCGTCGTTATTACATGCGCTGCTTGTTTCAAAAACAAAGAGGAGGAAGAAGAAGCGTCTCATCATCATCATCATCATCATCATCGGTTTTGTTCAACATCTCGAATACAATGCGAAGCTGTTTGAACGCATCGTCATCGGGAAGCGGCGTTCTCTCTGCGAGCAGAAACACGACGACGACGACGACAAAAAATGCGATGTTGGAACGACGAAAGATTATGACAACGACACCGACGTTTCCCCGACGAATGAATAACGCAAGGAGGAGGAGGCGTTTTTTTGCGTCCTCGGTGTCGAAAGGATTAGGAGGAGGAGATGCTTCAAACGCGTCTTCGATAGCGTCGTCGGCGCAAGAACGATTATTGGAAGAGGAAGGAAAGTTTCTTCTCAAAAACGAAGTCCTCACAACTTTGGAAAAAGGGTTATCGTACGAAATCAGAACCGGGTGTTTAAACGCGAGAGGGAAAAAGTACAGCAATTTTGAAGAGTTTTTAACCGCGCAGTTGACGCTGTTGAGCGAGGACGCCGCGGTGAAGAACTCGGTAAAGTCGAGCACGATGGTTCGAAGGATGAAGGAGGATGGAGTTTTGTACGGACGGTTACCGGCAAGCGAACGCGAGAGGATGTTGACGAACATGAAAGGGGCGCTGCCGATTGTGTTGGCAGAGGTTTCGAGTAACGCGAGTGATTCAAAGGGTACGAGGAACGACGAGAGAAGCGCGAGTGGGAACGAAAGTAGCACGAGTGGTGGTGGTCTTAATGGTAGCGCTCAAGTTGTCGCCGGGTGGCAGCCGCCGCCGAGCGCGAAAAGAACCGCATCGTCACCACCACCTTCTTCTTCTTCTTCTTCTTCCTCCTCCACCTCCTCTTCATCTTCTATGAAGAGCTTAGGGGTGTTGTCTTCCTCAACCGTGCGAAAGGAAACGTCATCTTCCGTGGCATCGAAACAACCAATCGTCGAAGATGTAAAAGATAAGAAAATGCCTACGGTTATTGTATTCGATTTAGAAACGACCGGTTTATCTAAAGAACGCGATCGTATCGTTGAAATCGCTTGCGTGGATTTGTCCGACGTGACGTCGGCGGCCTCGGTGGCGGGAGATGGAACAGATATCAAAAATTTTCAAACCTTAGTGAACCCGGGAAGATTTTCTATCCCGTCGCACGTTCAAAAACTCACCGGCATCACGAACGCGATGGTATCCGCGCCAGATATTCCGAGTTTTCAAATGGCTGCCGAACGATTCGAAGCGTTCATCGAAGCCGCGCGATTGAAAAACAAAGAATCTGGGGACGGCGCGTACAGCGGCGAAGTTTTGTTAGCCGCGCACAACGCGAGGCAATTCGACAGTTCGTTTTTACAGAGAGAGTATTGGAGACTTGGCCGCGAAATGCCTTCGCACTGGCGGTTTTTAGACACTTTACCTTTATCTCGATCCGTTTTGAAGAAATCGGGAAATACAAAGTTCACCTTAGATGCTTTGAGAGAACACTACGAGATCACCATCAACGAAGGCGACATGATGCACCGAGCGTTTACAGACGTTAAGGTGCTTTCTAGAATTATTCATCAGCTTTTAGCGGATAACGAGAGAGCAAACACTCGCTTCTCGGAGGATAAAGTAAGATTGTTAGATTCGTATTCGTTTTCGCTCGGCGATCCGGGCGCGGGATCTTTGAAAAGGCAAATCGCCGCCGCGACGTCGTCGACGACGGGCGCACCGGCCAATCAACCGTGGTTTTCGGGAGGTACCACGAGAACGTCCACTGGTGGCATTGCCGATGCCGTGGACGCGTGGGAAAACGTCCGCGCCATGAGCGGTGAAGACTTTGGCGTCGACGAAGATTTCAACGGCGGAGACGACGATTCTTCCTCAATCATGTACAACTTAAAGCAACAAAACAAGGAGGAGTCCGAGGAGGCGAAAACCAGAAATCGCTTAAAGCGACCGTTTTGGGCGCAAGCTGATCCAATCAACGGATTTGCGCCACCAACGCTCGATTTTGCAAAGCTTTCGACCACGGACGAGAACGATGATAAAGATCTCCGGGCGCTTCGCAACGACATAGACGCGTGGAAAGAGACGCCAATTCGAGAGGCGTTCGGCGCAGGATCTTCCTACGAACTGGACGAGAAAACTTTGAAAGCGCTAGAAACTGAAGGCGTGGACACCGTGGAGGCTATTTTGCGCGTCTGTCCGCGAAAATACCAAGAGTATTCGCCCATGTCCAACGATTTGCGACCTGGCACGTCGGTTTCCTTACTCGGCCGCGTCGTCGGCGTCCAAGTTGCACCGTTTACTCGTGGGAGGTCGAGGCAACCGAACGTGATTACGTTGGAAACAGTGAAAACGTCCGAAACCAACGAGGCTAGCGAAGGAGAGGGTTGGGGCAAAAGTCCGCAACGGTTCAAAGTGAAAATTTGGGAGTACTTGACCAAAGACGTCAAGAGTTCGTTGACGCGAGACGCGATCGTAAAAGTGCGAGGAACTTTAGGCAATTTTACTGGTTCTGAATTTTCCGTCGAGTCCGCAAAAATTCTAACCGATGCTCAAGATGTCACGCCAATCGGCGAAGCCGGCGAAGTCGTCGCCACGTACGCCAAGAAAGCGTCCATGACGAACGAAGAGTGGCACAAAGCTATCCCTCGCGCGCTTGAGTTTTTCTTGAAGAAACTCAAAGGCGATCCGTTGGAAGTCTCTTTGGGTAAAGAAAACGCTTTGTTGAAAGAGTTACAACTGGTTTCGCACGCGGAAGCCGTCGCGAGCATTCACGCGCCGGCAACGGTGGAACAAGTCGCTCGCGCGAGAGAACGCTTAGCGTTTGAGGAGCTTTTGATTTTACAAGTTCAATTAATGGGTGAACGTAAGCGCTTACAATCGTTAGCCGCGGAGAACGAAGGCGAAGGCGATAAGGAAGGTATTTCCATCGTTTCTACGCACTTGTGCGATCAACTTCGCAAAGAGCTCTCGTTTTCCTTGACGAGGTCGCAAGACCAAGCGTTGGAGGAGATTTTAACCGACATGGCCGGTCCGGCGCCGATGTTGCGCTTACTCCAAGGCGACGTCGGGTGCGGTAAGACCGTCGTTGCCGCGTTGGCGTTACTCGCGGCGGTGGGAGCTGGACACCAAGGCGCACTGATGGCCCCGACGGAAGTCTTAGCCAATCAGCACTACAAAACTTTATCGGACTTGTTGAGAGAAATGGGCCCGGATGCGCCAAAGTGTGAAATCATCACCGGGAGTACGAAGCAAAAAGAGTTGAAACTGATTTACGAGAAGATTGAATCTGGAGAGATTTCCATCGTCGTCGGCACGACTTCGTTAATCAACGAAAATGTAAAGTTCAAATCGCTCGGTTTAGCCGTCGTCGACGAGCAACACCGCTTCGGCGTCAACCAACGCGCCAAACTCCTCTCCAAAGGTGGGGAACCGCCGCACATGTTGACCATGTCTGCGACGCCCATTCCTCGAACGTTAGCGATGACTAAGTTCGGTGAGATGGCGCTATCTGTCATCGAAGAGAAACCCGCCGGTCGTTTACCAATCTATACGAAAGTTCTCGACCCGTCTGAACACGAAATCGCGTTCGAAGCCATCCAAGAAGAGACGCAAAGAGGCGGTCAGGCGTACGTCATCTTGCGTTATGTCTCGGACAAAGACACGGAGAAGAACCAGACCAAAGGCGCGGAGGAAGAATTTGAGCGTTTAAAGCTCAGACTTCCAAGTGTCAAGTTCGGTCTCTTACACGGCCAACTCTCCTCGGAGGAGAAACAAAACGCTCTGGATCTCTTCGCCAAAGGCGAAACGCAATGTCTCGTCGCCACCTCCGTCGTCGAAGTCGGCGTGGACGTCCCAAACGCTTCTTTGATCGTCATCGACGCCTCTGGTGGCGGCGGATCTGGAGGTTTCGGTCTCGCCGCTTTGCACCAACTCCGCGGCCGCGTCGGTCGCGGCTCTCGTCAGTCCCGGTGCTTCCTCTTAAACACGCCGAACCCGGACGAAGATCGCGAAGAACGCGCTCGCGACCGCCTCACCGTCCTCGAAAAAACCAACGACGGCTTCCGCGTCGCCGAATCAGACTTACAACTTCGCGGTGCCGGCGATTTGTGGGGTTCCAAACAATCCGGAAACAGCGTCGAGTTATTCCACGCGAGTTTAGCGACCGATTTATATTTACTCGAAAGCGCTCGCAAAGCCGCCGCGGAACTCGTCGCGGCGAGCGAAGTCGAAGCAGCGCCGACGACGGCGATGATGAAATCCTTACTCCCCGCGCCCGTGCAAATCGCGTTGGAGAAGAGGGCGGTCGTCGATTTGAGTTTAGAGGCGAAGTTTTGATAATTATCACGCGTCGATCGATGGTCGGCACTAATATGTAATATGTAATATGACAGTTGAGTTCAAATTTCATCCATTTTTTTCCTTCACCCTGCTTCACTAAAAACACGTATACATTAACTTAATAAAAATGGGTTGCGTCTCGTCCTCTCCGACTACGAAGAACGGTGAAGGTGATGGTGCCTCTTCTTCGGGGAAGAGCAGGTTCACCCAGACAACGCTAACAACAGAGTCGGCTTTGGGTGAGCGCACGTCGTCGTCGTCCTCCTCTAGGGAAGATGTTCTCCACGCTTTGGGAACGACGACAACGGTTTCCAATCCCTCGTCTGCGTCGGATCGGAAGAGCGGGAACTCGAGCAGCACGAACAGCGAAAAGAACAACAACGCGAAGAATACGAAGAATAAGAAGAACAAACAGCAGCAGGAGCAGCAGCAGCAACCACCGCAACAACAACAGAGACGAGGGATATTAAAAAGCGCGAGTCACGATCGGTTCCAAAATCAAACGCCGCCTCCGTCGCCAAATTACGAGTTTTTATTGTCCAACGCGGTGAGTTTGCGGGAGGACGATACCTTGAGCATGAGCAACGCGAGTCGATTGAAGAAAGCTGGGAGCGCCGGGGCGTTACAGATTGACCTCTCTCGAGTGCACGAGAACGATAGGAATGGCAGTAGTAGTAATAATAATAACAACAACTCCGTTGATGAGATGACGACGACGAGCGGCGCGTCCAGTCCGGAGAGAAATACCGAGTCGAACATTTTCTCGAGACTCCCTCCGTCGCCGACGGGGACGAAAAGTGGCGTGAAGCGGATATCGTTCGCGACAGATTTAGTGGACGTGATGGAAGACGACTCGCTGGTGGAGGAAGAGGAAGAGGAGAAGACGAGGCACTGGTCGACGAGTTTATTTCGAGGGAGTAAGAGAGATAGCGAGGATTTAGCGGAGGAGATTGCAAACGTGAAGAGAGGAGGAGGCGGAGGGAATAGTAATAGTAACAGTAATAAGACTCTTGGATCGAAGAATAACGGCGGTGGTGGCATTATTAATGTCGATAATTCGTTCTCGTCGGAAGATATCGACGTTTCGAAAATGTTTGAAAACGAGGACACGGAAAACAGCGGAGGAACCGATACCGCCGGCGGTAACTTTGAAGATGAAGACTACGAGGAAGAAGAATATTGGTTTCACGGGATTTCTGTGAGTACGCAGAGAGCACGGTCGGAGGTGTTGCACGCGCGATTGCAAGCCGCGGAAGGCGAGACGGAACGTTTGCGGGAGAACTCGAACGATAGTAGGAAAAAATTAGTGGAATTGATCATCTCGACTGGAATCACTCGGGAAGAGTTGCAGCCGGAAATTGAAGATTTGAAAGAAGAAATTCGGAAAGGTAAAAAAACGAGACGGACGAGAAGCGTGGAAACGATGGACATTCAAGAGGAGGAGGGAGAGGAGAGGCCGTTCGTATACGACAGCGAGCGAATTTCAAACTTGTTGCACAACTTTTTAGAAAAGATTGAAAGCTACGATTCAACCACCTCCGCGGCGGCGAGCGGAGGTTCCTCTCCAACCAACACCGGTAATGCCACGTCGCCTCCGCGAGAGCGACAGCAACCCGTCGCTTTGACTATTTTGACGCACTGGGCGAGAACCGGCGACGCTGAAGCCGCGTTATCGAGAGCAGAGTTGGAAAAGTCGCGTTTGGCGCACTCGAGCGCAAAATGGACGTTACAATCCGCCATGCAAGCGGTAAAAGATACCATGACGCGAGAAACCGTCGTAAAGGAGAAACTGAAGCGTCGGCAAAAGATTTTGGAGATTGCGACCAGAAGGAGAGAGTTAGCGAACGAAGATTTAAAAACGGCCGAGAATCGATTGGAGCGCGCGCAAGAAATTCGAACAGATATGAACGTCGCACTGGCGAAAGCCGTCGGAGATTTTGAAACTTCCAAAGCCGCTCTGGTATTGTGGAAGAAAAGGCGCAACGGCGCCATGATGACGTTTAAAGATGCCATTAACGAACTGACTGAGGAAACGGTCATTGAAGTTAATTCTAAAACAAAAGAGTTTGTCACCAGAGCGACGAAAGCGTCCGAGGCGTTATCCTTAGCGTACACTGCGTTAGGCAGTCGATTACAAAGAGCACTGGATGAAGGTTCGAGGCATCGCCCAGAGCCAAAAGACGAACAAAATTCGCGCGCGTTGAACAACGACGCTCGAGCGGCATTCGTTGCGCACAATCGCGCGGAGCAAGCCATGAACGCGCCAATTTCATTACATTTTGCCAAACTCAACGCGTTAGAATCCTCTACCAGACACTTGTTAGCCGAGTGCGAAGAGGAGGTCACCAAAGGCATCTCGCAATTTTACGAAGCCTTTCGCGTTGAACGAGAAGCGAGAGAGAAATCGGAAACGGCAAACTTGGACGCGAAGATTTGCGAGACGACTTTAGAAGTTGCGCAGTCGTACGCGCGAACCGCGGACAGAGCGTACGACGACGCTTTGTATTTCGCGCAAAGTACCATGGAACAAGAAATTCAAGAAGTAAACGAAGCTATGATTGTGACCAAACGTCGATTGGAGGAAGCGAGAGAACACGAGCGTTCAGCGCAAGCGCAATTGTCCGAATCGATTGCGAAATGGGGTAAAAAGAAAGCGCTGATGGGTAAAGATAACGCCAAATCTCCATGGAGAGCTGTCACGAGAGCAGTGAACGACGTTCACGATCTTTCCACCGTCATCCGTGGACGAGAGATGATTGCAAAACCCGAGGACGACAAGGTATCGTTTCCCGTGCATTATTTGAAGGACGAAGACGGGGTCATGAAGACGCAACTGAGCATGGAAAGCATTCCGGAAATGCACAACAACTCAAACGTTTCGTTCAACATTTCCGAAAGTCTTTTACACAGGTCGATTTCCAACAACAGTAATAACGCTTTGTTAGCCATGCAACAACTCCAAAGCGGCTCTTCTTCTGCAGCTGCTGCAGCCGCTGCGAGTGGAGAACAAGGCGTCAACGGTTTGACGCTTCAACAGACGGACTCGCAAGCGTCCATCGCCTCCACCAACTCCGACCTCGAAAATCTCATGCAAACGTTATCGGGTGGGAGTTTAACCGCACCGGAAGCAAAGAAAAGAGCGACTGTGCTCGATACAATAGATAAGCAAGCGGTGGAATTCAAGAACGAAGCGGATGTAGTTCGCGCGACGCGCTTGGTCGAATTGAAAGCTCGAGAATCGGTTGAAGATTTTAGCGGGCACGCTCATCAAACCGGTACGTTCTATTGAAATTGGTTGCATCTATTGTGTGCATAGCCTTATAATTGTGTGTGTGTGTATATATATATATCATTATTTTGTATATCATTATTATTATTAACATTTAAAACAACAACTCCCTTTCTTTTTCTCGCATCATAAATATGTGCGCATGAACGTGCACACACACTCTCCCTTCTTCATCTTATTATAACAATTACGCTTTGATGTCAAACGCCACGCCAGTCTTGTACGTCTTGCTCGCCAAGTGCGCTTGCACCACCACGTTCGCTTTCGCGCCGTCGCAAATCGAAAGCTCCTTCGCCAAATCCACCGTGCCTTGGCTGTTGTACACCGCGCGCGCCCCGGAGTTGGAGTTTTGCAAACCAACCGCGTACGCCAAACTCCCCGAACTTCTCCCGACGACGCACTCAATCGCACCGTTCACGTCTGAATTTAACTTTGAGCTCATTCCAAACTTTAACCGGTCGAGACCGTTATCGGCGGCTAAGGCGTAGGTGGTATCGCCTTGGCATTTTTGCAAGGCGACGCCGTACGACTGCACTTGCCCTGAGGTTGTCACCGTGCCATCCACACCAACGACCGTCCCGTTGCCCAGAATATCCGAACACACGTTCACAGATATCGCGTTTGGCGACGGTAACGCCATTTCGCACTTGACGCCAACGCCTCCGGTTGCGTATTGCGCGCACGCTTTTTCCAGAACGTTTGCTTTCAACGCACCAATTTTGCACACGTCCCCGGTTTTCAATTCAACCTTCATCCCGTTCAAAAGAACATCCGTCGCCGTCAACGTCGCCAAAACTGTTTTCACGTTCGCGTCTAAAACGATGTCCGCTTTGATGCCATCGACGACATCTCGCGAGATGGTCGTTTTATTGCTCAACGAGGAAGTGTTGGTGCTGATGAGAGTTTCCGATTTCGTCCCATTCGCGGTGCTGTTGATGGTAATTTTATCGCTCAATTTCAAATCTTTCGTGAGGACGTTGGAGATGGATTTGCCGATTTCGGAGAAATACGTCGTCATTTTATTATAATAGAGTAATAATAACGTGAAGAATAAGACTTCTTAGCAAGTCAGATGGATTTTGCGCTCTCGTTTGATGCGATAGAGAAGAAGCAAAAGAGAGAGAAAAGTGGGGAATTATTGCTGAGTCATAAAAAATAGAGACCCCTTCAAAGGGGGAAAACAGTCAAGTCCTCTCGATTTTTCCGTCGCGTGACGTAAATACCGCTTTTCAAATTCGCAGAGGTAGATGATATGTGATGTATGTATAGTAAAGTGTAATAAATTAAAAGTAATCTCCTCTCGTTGTTTTCGAGCGATGATTTTATGTTCTATGTTTGTTCTGGTGTTATAGTAGTACGTGAGGTACTTTCTTCTCGCGGCTTTGAAATATCTCTGGTATCTTTATCTTCGTCCGGGTCCCGCTCCCGCGCCGTAATAGCCTCGGCTCACCGGCGGAGTCGTTCCGTATTGCTGCGAGGAGTACTCTCGAGTGGTGGTTTGACCGCCTTTCGTTTCCGAACTTTCTCTGTACAACGGCCTGCTCTCGTCGTTGTTGTTCGTTCCACCCCCGTAACCCCCGCTACTTCTATTGTTCTTTTGTCTCAATCGATACCGAACGAAGCGTCGGTACATCGAGCGCAAGACCAAGTAGATGATAACGACAGCTAAGCCACCCATGATGGCACCGGTGATACCGTCGGATTCGCTAATGGTCAAATGAAACGTGTCCACGAGCCAGTCACGGAGGCCTTCGAAGGCAAACTCGATTTTGTTGGCGGTCCAGTGGATGGCGTTGCGCACCGGTTCCGGGAGGAAGCTAAAGAATTCGTCGTATTTGTTCTTCCGTTGTTCGATTAAGGTAACATCGACATCCGAAGCTAAAGCCGGGGCGCCAGTCGCTTGGAGTCGAGCGACTATGGCGCCGAGGACGTCTGGGTCGGAGAAGCGTTCAGCGATGAGAAGCTCTTTCGAGTCCACGTCGTCGGTTAAGACAACCATGCGGATTTCCGTGGCAGTTTCTCCATCAGTCGCAGCGGTCGCAGTAGTTGTTTCTTCGGTGGTGGATGCGGCGAAGTTTTTGGATTTAGCCATAGCCATAGGTTTTGCACCTGCTGGTTTTGCGGAGGATGAAGAAACCTTGTCCTTGTTCGTCAAAGACATCTTCATCGAGGACGTAGTCGGAAGCGCAAACGACTTCGAAGTGCTCTTTCGGTTCGCCACGGCAGCGTTCAAAGTCGCATCTTTCTTTGCTTTCACTTTCTTGATGTACTCGTTCAAGTAGTCTCTGTCGTCATCGTTCGTCTTTTCCTTGAGCGCCTTTCTCGGACCGCTGGAAGACGACGACGACGAAGTAGAAGCGCCAAGCTCGGGTCTAGATTGCGCCAAACCGAGCGCGGCGGCGTGGCGTGCAATAGATCGGCTTCTCAACACCGCTTCTTTCGCTCTCGATTTGACATCCGCTGCGCCATCCTTCGGTGCTTTCGCCAGGGTTGCTTCTTCGCCGATGACGGAATCGCGAACGGAAACGAGGACGACATCTTCAAGATTAGCGTCCACTGCCTCGGCAAACACGCCCTTTGCGGCGATTTCGTCCGCCTCGGTAAAGTTCGCCGCCGTAACGCCTTTCAAAAGAAGCTTGGTTTCTACGGCTTTACCTTCGTCGACGGCGAGCAACGCAGCTGAGATCTCATCGATCGATTCTTGCACCGGATACGACTCGCCCGTTTTGACTCCTTTCGCTTCCGATTCGCGAATAAGGTCGATGCCTTTCGACGCGCTGACATCGACTTCAACAACTGGGTCGTTAAGATCAACGACGCTGTTCGTGTCTCGATTCTTCATAGTCGTTACGACGGCTTTGTCTTCGTTCGCATTCGTCATGGCGTCTGCAACCGCCGCCGGCGTACCCGCTGGCACTTCAACTTCTTCGTCGTTGCCGGAGAAGTTTAAGATGCTGCTCGAATCATCGTCGTCGCTGCTGCTGCTGCTGCTACTCGAAGTCGTCGAGGACGAGGACGACGAGGACGAAGTGGACGTGTACTTAGACGAAGGAGAAGAAGTGTAACTCGAAACGCTCGAGCTCGAATCCGTCGGAAACGAAACTTCAGACTTCAACACAGTTTGCACCTCGTTCTCGCTGTCTTCTGCCGTCGAGGCGAGATCTTCGTCGCGAGTGTCTTGGTCATCGATAACCTCTTTCAACACTTCTTTCGATTCTTCGATGGCTTCATCGATGTCCTCGACGGTCGCGGCTTTGTTAGTGTACGGCGTACCCGTGGCGTCGAGGTTTTCCTTCTCAGCCTCGATTTCCTCGGCGCGGTGTTGCAAGTTCTCCTCTTGGAGCTTAAACACTTCACTCATGGCGTTCGCTTCTTCGACCAACTCGATCTTCTTGTTGAGCAAGTCCAACTCCGCCAACTTGGCTTGTCTTTCATCCATGTCGTCGACGGTTGCGCCGAGCGTTTGAATCTCTTCAATCAACTTCTCCTTTTCGGCGTCGTAGGAAGACAACTGCATTTGCAAACGCGAATTCTCCGCCGCTAACACTTCTTTCTCGGAACTAACTTGCGCTTCTTCGCTTTGCACTTGGCTGATTGTGACCTTATCCGTCATAATCTCCGCATTTGCGTCGTCCAATTGCTTGGATAAGTCTTCGACGTCGTCTTTGTAGTTCTCGGCGTCGTCCTTCGCGCCCTTGTAGTCGGAATACACCTCATCAATCTGCCCTTTGGCTTCGTCCAACTCGTCGTCTTTGTCCTCTAAAGCAGCTTCGGCTTCTTCCAACTTGGATTGCAACTCTTCAATCTGCGAGGCTAACTCTTCTGCTTCGGAGGTGTCCGGCTGCGGCACACCCGCGGCGTCTGCTTTCACCGCCTCAGACGCATCGTTCAACTCGCTCATTTTGACCGCCAACTCTTTGTACTCTGATGAGCTGGAAGACATCTTCGACATCGCGTTTAACACTTCCGTTTGCTCCGTCATGATTTCATTTTGCGCGTTGATTGCTTCCAACTTCGTTGTCAACTTTTCCAACTTATCCTCCAACTCCGGTTCCGTCAGCGGCTCTTCCGGTTGAATCGCGTCCAGCTTGGTTTCCGTGAGCATCTTTTCCTGTTCCGCGATGCGAATCTCTTGTTCGATTTGCTCGACTCTGTTTTGCGCTTCCTCGATCGCGACTTGCTCCTCCAAAGTGTTGTTTTCGTCCTTGACGTCTTCCAACTCCTCTTTGATCTCGTCGCAATCGTCTTGATTCATCCCGGCTTTCGCTTCGCGCGTATCCTTGGGCGTAAATCGGCTCATGATTGAGGCAACTTTCGGTCGCACGGACGTGTGCGACACTGAAAATGGGTTCGTCGCGTACGGGTGCGCGACGGAGACTTTCGACGATGTTGATCGAGTAGCGTAGCCCGTCGACGGTTTACCCGAGGAGGACGAGGCATCGCTCGATCTCGAACTGAACATGTTCGCGTACTTGGCCGCGATTGAGTTCTTGTTCGATGACGCCGATTTACCAGACGTCGACGCGTCGCGACTGTACAGAGATCGAGCCGACGAGGCCAAATCCGAGTGTAAAGACGGGGCCGCCGCCGCCGCCGCCGACGCCGACGACGTAGAAGACGTAGAAGCATACGCAGATGTCGCGCGTGGTCTCAAATACTTTTGCGCAATCGGTGACAACGAACGCATAGAGTGCGAAGTCGTGATCGGCACGTATTTCGACTTTTCCGAAGCCGCCGCAGTGGAAGAAGTAGAATCAATCGAACCCGTCGCTGCAGTTTTCGTCGTCGACGACAAAGACTTCTCCGTCTCTTCGCTCGCCTCTTTCAAAAGCTTCTCGGCTTCGACTTCCATGTTCACGGAAGAAGTTAAAGAAGAAGCTTTGCGTGTGGAGGCGATTGGCTTCGTCTCCACTTTACCTTCCAACTCCTCCCCATTCACCGTCTTCCCAGACTTCAAGGAGGACTTCAAATCCTCCAAAGACGGATCTTCGTCCGCGCGCGCGTCGAGTGCCGTTTTCACCGCCGAGGAGAGATCGCCGCCGCCGGAAGAAGAACCCGAGGAAGACGAAGCAACGCTCGCGGCTTGTGAGCTGCTACTCTTCGCGGAAAAGTACGCGTCCAATGCGTCCTTATCCGAAATACTCTCGTCAATCTTTGTTCCCGACGTAATCGTCTTCGATCCGTCGTCTTCGTTTTTCCGCGACGCTGAAAACTCCACCTTTGTCTTTGCCTCCTCCGCGGTCTCTGCATCATCATTCGACGACTTCTTCTCCTCGGACAACTTCTTCTCCTCGGACGCTTTGTTATTATTATTACTCGCGTTCTCATCGAAATTAAAGTACCCGTCCAGCTTTTTCATCGTCTCGTCCGTCTCTCGATCGTCTCTCGCTCTCTCTTCGTCTCCGTCTCTCGAGAGCGATTCGATCGTCGTCGACCCCAATTTTCCTTCTCCCGCAACTCTTACAGCGGGTGCTTTCGGCGGCACCAAAACATCGCCGAGTTTGCTTTGAATGCGCTGCTCGTATTTCCCTCCTAACGACGCCACGTGGTCGTTTTCTCCTTTCGTCGTGTGCGCGAGCGGAACGTGATGTTCTTTCGCGTTCCTCTTCAAAGACGAGGAAGATGATGATGATGTCGACGATGAGGAGCCGCGGACCTGGGTTTCCCCAACACCATGAACGACATCATCTCCCGAGGAACGATGATGTTTTTGCGTCTTCGCCTCCGCATAAGGAGAAGACAAAGCTAAAGTAAAAACCCCGACCGTTCCAAACGCGAGATTGAGTATCGATGAAGAGGATCTCCTCCTTTTCTTATCGTTCAAAGACATCTTTAGTAATGTTCTTTTGCGATAGAAAATAATAGCGCGCTTCTTTGGGAGAAAAGAAGAAGTGGTTTTTGAACCCGTCAAAAAAATGTTTAGGGTTTTCAATTTGTGTGTTTTGTGTTTTGCTTTTTTGGGAGAAAATCGAGAGTTTTTTGTAACACACTCCTCTCACACCACGAGACACAACAAAAACAGTACCATGAGTTCTGCGCTGAGAAGAACCATCAGAGGTAGGTTTTAAAAAAGTCTTCTTCTCTTGTTGTCACATTCTCGTTGTCTTCTTCTTCTTGTTGTCTCGTATTCTTGTCGTCTTCTTCTTCTTCTTCTTTTGATGATGATGAAGACCGGATAAGTGATTGATGTGGTTTATATGTCTCATTTTTTCTCGTTTTCCCGATCCTCTTTTTCTCTCTCGTTTCCCTTCTGTGGAGAGAGAACGTGCAAATCTATGTATTATATCCGTGAGAACGCGTCGTCGTCGGTTTGGTGCGCGTCTCTTTTTGTTATCTCGGTATCGTTCGAACGCGAGAGCATTGATTGTACCGAACGCTTTTTACTGATGCTCTCTTTCTCTGATGAACAAACAATACACAGATGTCGCCGCACGAGCAGCGGCGCAAAAAGGAACAAACCCACCAAAAATACCGAGAGGGGCGGCGACCACCTTCACGACTTTTTCTTCCCCGGCGAACGAGAAAGTGGACGCGTATAAAGTCGGCGACTCCACGAACATCAAATGGCACGAAGGTTCCGTGGATGTGCAAACTCGGGAGAAAACTATGGGCCAGAAAGGATGCGTCTTGTGGTTTACCGGTTTGTCCGGCTCCGGGAAGAGCACCGTGGCGTATACGCTCGAGCACGAGTTGTTTAAAAGAGGGAACAAAGTCGTCACTTTGGACGGGGATAACATCCGACACGGATTAAATTCGAACTTAGGTTTTACCGCGGAAGATCGCGAGGAAAATATTCGCCGCATTGGCGAAGTTTCCAAGTTATTCGCGGACGCCGGGATGATTACGTTGGTGTCGTTTATTTCGCCGTATAAGAGAGACCGCTTGAAAGTTCGAGAACGCGTCGGGGATAAGTTTCTCGAAGTGTACATGAAGATTCCGTTGAGCGTGTGCGAAGAACGCGATCCAAAAGGTTTGTATAAAGCCGCTAGAGCTGGGAAAATTAAAGGGTTTACCGGTATCGACGATCCGTACGAGGAGCCGGAAAATGCGGAGATTGAAATGAAGGTTGCCGGGGAAGACGGAGTGTTGGCGCCGCCGCGAGAGATGGCGCAAGAAATGGTCAAGATTTTGGAACAAAAAGGGTTCTTGAGTGCGTAATTTCTTGTTCGTTATTGTTAGTAGAGAGAAGAAGAAGAAGTATACCTATTATCTATATATCTATCTATATATTAAAAGTCAACCTAATGAAAATTGTATACGTACTACGAACTGCCTCATTAGTTTCTCACGAAAGAACTTTGCACCCATCTTCTCCTCATTTCCGTCTCGTCTTTCCTATTCTTGATTATGCGAGCAAACTTCGTGCACTCAATCAAAGAGAAGTGCTTCTTGTTATCGTTGTCATCGCCGCCGCCGCCGCCGCAAAAATCCTCCACTAAACCTTCGTTGCTAAAAAAAATCGAACGCGTTCGATCGCTCCGGACGTAAAAATGGTCGCCCAATTTTTGTCCGTCTCTTCGCGCGTTTTCGAAACGAACTTCCGCTAAATCGCCAACCGCGTAATCTCTGACTAAACATCTACCTTGGCCATTACGTTTTAACGCGTTTGCGATGTTTTCGATGGCATTTTTGACCGTTTCTGGACTCAGCGCCGATAAGACGAAAACGCAAGTGCACACGTCCACCGCATTTTTAGGCACGGCTCCTTTCTCGCACACATCTTCCTTGGTAATGTCACACACGAACTCTCGTATCCTTAACTGGTCTTCTTTTGATAACGTTTCTTCTTTCCGTTTCCTCAAAACCTCGATCGCGTTCGCGGAATAATCGCAACAGTACACCACCGCGGTCGGGTCGTTCTTAATAATCGGAAACGCCGAGTTTCCGACGCCACATCCGAGCTCTAAATAGACCCTGTTTTCCTCCGGCAACGGTTTCACTTCCACTTCATCTTTCGTCGTGCTCTTCATAACTTCGCTCGGCTCTGCCGTCGTCGTGTCAAACTCGTCCACTTCGATGTGTTCCGGCATCGGTTCCTCCGTCTCTCTCCATTCTGGTTTACGAAAACATTCCGGGAACTCGCGGTAAAACCACTCGCGGTCGTTGAAGAAGTTCCCCTTGTGCGTCTTGTAAAACCGGTCCCAGTTCTTCGAGGCTTCTTGCTCGTACTTTTCCACCCAGAACTTTGACGCTTGGAACTTGTCCCGCGCGTAAAACGATTGAGACATCTGCGATTCGTTCGATTCGCGCGAGGTCGTTCGCTCGGCTTCTCTCCAAAACCAAATGCTCCCCCAATACACACACACACACACACACACACACACACACAATCGCTCGTCACTCTACTCACAATAAATCCTCCTCAACGACAGAGGCGCAAACACGTGTGATTATATAGATGCTGACGATTACACCTCTCCTTTCTTCTCCTTCTCTCGCCAAATCTCGCAGCACTTCTCGTATCGGTCGATGCTTTTCCTGCACAACTCAAAGTTCACCGTGGAGCTCGACACCAAAGACTTCGTCGTCGGTAAACTCGCGATGCACTTTTGAATGTTGCACGCCAAAGCTTTGCACTTGATTTCACAAATATCCGCGTCTTTTCGAGGTTTCTTTTTTGATTTTTGGTACACGAACGGCGTGTCGATGGCCATGTGTGCGTGGGTGCTTTTGAAGACTTTTCCCGGGAAGAGAAAGGAAAAATGTTGGTGTTGTTTTGTTGCACGAAACGGCTTCAACGTCGCACACAAACGACTGCGTTACAACTGTGCTAAAACAACTATGTTCATCTATTCTACCTATTCAGAGTATATAATTCTACGTTTTCTATGTGTTCTGTTCTTTTTTTCGATACACGTGACTCTTCGAGACGACGAGGTCCAAGACGACGTCCCACGGATCGAGCGGGATTTCATCCGCGTCGACTATTTGCGCGTCAAACGCGAGTCCGATTTTCACCGCCTCTCTCCCTTTCCCTTCGCTTAAAAACTTATCGTAATACCCTCCACCTCTCCCTAACCGTTTACACGTCTCGTCGAACGCTAAACCAGGTGCGATGACTAAATCTAACTTCTCGTTTTCCTTCAAATCCGCCACGTCTTCGCGCGGCTCGTTCGTCCTCCAATCCAACTCCGTCGGCTCCATAATCCCCATCGTTCGCTTCTCCAAGTCCTTCTCCATATCTCGTACGCGTAAAAACCGAACGTTTGAGTTTTTATCGTCCACGATTGGAACGTACACTTTAACCCTTTCTTCTCCGAATTCGGAAGAAGAGGAATCGAGTGCCTCGCGAATCAACACCGAGCAATCCACCTCGTGTAACTTCGGGTGCGCGATGTACACGCACATCCTTCTCGCGTTTTTAAACGCGTCCAACTCTAACACTTTCTCGCAAATCACTTTCGAATCATCTCGTCTCTTCTTCGTCGTCTCGGGGTCTTCTTCGCGAGAAGAAGAAAAAGTTGCTTTCAATTTCGCTCTCACGCGCGCTCGCAACGTCTGCTTCTTCTCTTTCTGTCGTTCTCTCAAACAAAGATCGTCACCGTCCATCGAAAAAGTCGCCATATATACGGAGGACGAAAAGACGCGCCTTCTCGAAGAGTATCTCGCCGATATACGAGCCGCGACAAATCGAATTCGCGACGAAAGCATACGCACGGAGAGAGTATATTGTGCTGTAACGAATTTTCCCCCTAAAAGTGGGACTTTCCCTAAAAAGGTCCGCGGGGGCACATTTCGCCTCATTTTTATTCCATCAGTGTGTCGCGCGTCCTCCGCGGCGGTGCGCTTCTCCGTTCGAGAGAGTGAGACGCTCAAACGGAGCGCGAAGAATGGTGTACGCGTATAACCTGCCCGATGTACACGGCGAACGCGGGTATGATGCGTATTATTCGTATTATTCCAGCAGCGCGTATCCAAGTCTCGGGAGCGGCACGCACGTGACTTCCCCGAATACCATTCACGGCCAAGGCGCATCGTCAGCGCACGCGCACAGAGCGAAACTCACGAAAGACCCATTCTCTGGCTTGGACGTGTCCTCGCACATCGTCTCGGCGTTAAACTCCACGGGGAACACGCAAAGATACGACGTGAATCACGACACGATGTTTCAGAATCCAAACTCGCAGTGTTTCGTGAAACCGATCGAGGAAGGCGGCGTCGGCGCCATGGCGAGTACGTCTTTGATTTAACGCTTCGATGATGCTTTGAGAAACTGACCAAACCGTTCTTACTCTCTCTCTTTCTTTTCTCTTTACGCTCTTTTCTTCTCGCGTATTTTCAAAAACAGTTATGTTCATATTCATCTCCGCGGTGGTCGTCGGCGCGATACCGCAATACGTCAAGTTGGTCGTTTTAGGGAACGCGGACGGTTTGTCCATGTCAAGTTTAGCACTTCTGAATTTATCGTGCTGGAGCGCGTCGTTGAACGTGTTTATTTTACACTTCGATCAGATCAAGTTTTGCATACGGCAGGAGGTGGAGTATACGATTGAGCGGTGCGAGGCGAGCATGTTGACGTTGTATTACACGTTGGTGTATACTTTGCTGTGGTTTCCTTTGTATCCTTTAGCCGCGAGTTACTGTTCAGATAGGAAGAAAATGTTCATGGGAAGATTGATGACGGAGAAGAATATAGCTTGGATGGGGTGGTTTGCCCACGGTATTCCGTGTTTAGCGTTAGCGGCGCCAGTCGTGCGAATGGTCGTCTGGCACGGGTGCACGGAATTTGAATCGTACGCGGTAGCTTTGGGTTTATTAAACGCAGTTTTAGAGGCGTTTAGATATGTGCCGCAAGTTTGGGAGTCGTGGAAGTTCCAAGGGAGTGGAAGCATGTCTTACGCGCGTTTGGTGTTATCAGTCGCGGGAGGTTTAGGCGCGTGCGTCCAAAAAGCGAAAATGCACGAAAGCGCGAGTACCTGGGCGCCGCCGTTAGTCGGGCACGGTTTAGAGATGATTATTTTGGTGATTAACTTATATTACGACGCGATTAAACGGAAAGAGAAGAAGAATAGCAGGGAGAAAGAAGGATACGTCGTAGGAGTCGGCGTTGGCGACAAAAGTCTCGCGAACGAACGCGAGAGCTTACTGGTCCACGACGCGCCTTCCGAAACGGAAGGCGTTGACGACCACTCGGACGAGGACGACGCGCGCTCCCAATCTTCCCACGCGACCGCCGATGTGGAGTCCTCCGCCGCCGCCAGTAACACCAACAAGAACAACAAAAAGAAAAAACCGTCCATCTTCATGTCCCGAAAAGCCAAGAAACAACTCGCGGTTCAACAGGCGGAACTCCGCGTAAAAGAGGAGCAGGCGTTTCTCGACGCCAAACGCGAGGAGTGGGTGGAAGAGTTCCCGGAAGATAAGAGAGAACACATCGGATATTTTTGCCATAACTTGAGAAATAACCCGAAGTTTTGGAAAGGATTGGTCAAATACATGTAGTAGAAGCGGATAGATTTAGATACGGTTAGATGGATATTTAGACGGTGTATTATTAGATTTTTTAGCATCAGATGCTTTTGTAAAGAAGGACGAACTTCTGAAGAAAACCATCACACTTTGAGAACGCATCGCATCACCACTTTGGCGAATGAAGAGCGGCTCCTTCGCGAGAACTTTGTCGAGAGCGTCGTTCACGTCTACATCTTCGTCGTCTTTGCGGAAGAAAACGCATCAAAAGCGCACCATCATGACGACGAATACTCTCCCAAAGTTTCCCTCGACGGTGGACACGAACGACATCGAACACATCGAGAAAGACATCGTCTCGACCTATTTCTACGCCATCGAACGCATCGAAAGCGTCCCATCTGACGCGAGGAGTTGGTCGAACACTTTTGCCGCGTTCTCTCGAGCGATCGGGAAAGCGAGCGAGTGCAGCGCGTTGGTGACGTTACCGGGCATGACGCACGAGAATGCTGAAGTTCGGAAAGCATCGAACAAAGCGAAAGACAGATTGAAAAGCGAACTGTTCGACGCGACGTTTTCGAGAGCAACGCTGTTGGACGTTTTCGAAGACGTTTTTACGAAGAGTTTTACCACCACGAGCGAGGAGGACTTCAACAAAGAGGACTTCAAGTTTGCGAGGAAAGTCATGGACGAGTTCACACGGAAAGGCACCGGGAACAAGAACCGAGAGAAGATCAGCGAGAACATGGCCAAGATTGAAAGTTTGTGCTCTTCGTTTAGCTCGAACATTAACGAGGACCAGACGTTTGTTTTATTCGCGGAGAGCGAGTTAACCGGGGTGCCGGATTTAAAACAATATAAATTAGACGAAGCGTCCGGGAAGTTGAAGGTGTCGCTGAAAGCGCCGGACGTGATGCCGATAATGCAATTCTGCGATAATCCAAAGAGTCGCGAAAAGTTAGCCAGAGCGAAAGCGACGCAGTGTCAAGAAGAAAACACGGATTTGTTTTTGCAGACGGTAAAGTTGCGCCACGAAACGGCACAGTTGCTCGGTTTTAGAGATCACGCGTCGTACGTGCTCGAACCGAAAATGGCGCAAACTCCGGAGAAAGCGATGGCATTTTTGAGAGATATTTTAGATCGATCGAAAACCCGCTTGAAGAAAGACTTGGAGATGTTACTCGAATTGAAACGCCAAGAAGAAGGCGAAGCGTGCACGAAGATCGAACCGTGGGATATTTCGTATTACGCTCGCGCACACAAAGCGACGTTAGGTGTTGATGAAGGCAAATTACGCGAATATTTCCCGTTGGAACACACCCGCGACGCGATTTTATCGACCTACGAAAAGCTGTTAAATGTGACGTTCGAAAAGCAAACGCACGCTCAAGTTTGGCACGAAGAAGTCGAGTGTTACGCGGTTTACGCGAACGAAGATACATCAAAAGCGGCTGGATACTTCTATCTGGACTTATTTCCTCGAGAAGGAAAGTATTCGCACCAGTGCGTCTACCCGCTTCGACCGTCTTTCTTGAGCGACGACGAGGCCGAAGTGCCTCCCGCGTGCGTCAATATCGGCAACTTGTCCCGCTCGACGGATCCTTCCAAACCAAGTTTGCTGAGGTTTCGCGAGGTGGAAACGTTTTTCCACGAATTTGGACACGTCATGCACTGCGTGTTGACGAAATCTAAACACTCCATGCAAGCTTGGGCGTGGTCCGCCGTCCCGTGGCCTGGAGGAGTCGAACAAGATTTCTTAGAGGTACCGTCGATGATGTTAGAAAACTTTGTCTGGCGCAAAGAAGTCTTGGGTACGTTATCGAAACACTATGAAAGCAACCGGGCGTTACCGGAAGATGAAATCGAAAAGCTTTCGAAATCGCGATTCGCCATGGATGGGTACAATCGGTGTCGATTTATTTCGATGGCCATGTACGATTTACTCGTCCACAGCTCGGAAGGACCTTTGTACGAATACAACGGACGCCAAGATCTCGACGCGAAAGAGTTATACAACGAAATGACGAAAGATATGAGCGGTATTGATTACATCGAACACGCGTTCCCAGTAGCCTCTTGGTTTCACCCGATGATGGGGTACGACGCGGGCTATTTCGGATATCTGTGGTCGGAGGCGTTCGCGGCGGATTTGTTCGCCGAGTTTGAAAACTCAAAAGTAGGTATTTTAGATGAATCTTTAGGAAAGAAGTATAGAGAGTGCATCTTATCGCCGTGCGCGACTATCGCTGGCGATTCTATGCTTGAAAACTTTTTAGGACGCAAACCGAGCTTAGACGCTTTTGTTCGTAGAATGAATGACTGATTTTGATTTACATAGACGCACATGAACGCACACAAAACGATTATTCGTTTAGTTATCGGACCACGCGCCTTTTCCGCCAATATCCCAAGCGTGTTCGCCTTTAAACTTCTTCTCTTGCAACTCTTCCGAGACCGCGGGTAAAACTTCTGGCATGTAATCCGTCGCGACGGCGTATACGGGATCGTCGTCTACGGAAACTTCCATTAAGTCCGCAGCTTTTCGTAATAGCTTTGTACAATCTGGCGATAAGTGCCTCAACGTGACGCGGACGTTCTCGCGCCGAAATTTTTCTGTGAGATCATCGATAGCAACCAATCCGCTCGAATCCCAAACTTTCGAGTGCGCGAAATCTAAGACGACGTTCTTCGCGGATTCTCTCCTAACGTTGATTTTCTCGAAAAAACTTTGTACCGATCCAAAGAAGAGCGGGCCGTACAAGAAATAAATAGCCTCTTCGCTGCCATCTTTGGCGGTACCGCGCACGCGAACGGCGTCGATGCGTTGACTGGATTTCCACGCGAAACCTAACGCACTCAGAATAACACCGGCAAAGACGGCCACGGCTAAGTTCGTCACTACGGTCACCGCGGTCACGCCGATAAGAACAGCGGCATCCGTCTTTGGAATTCTCGCGATTCGTTTGAAGCTCGTGAAATCAAAAATGTCCAACACTAAGCACAACATCGTCCCGGCGAGCGCGGCTAATGGAATTTTCTCAATCAACGAGGAGCCAAACAACACGTACGAAAAAATTGCCAAAGCGCAGACGACACCAGAGACTCTCGTTCTTCCTCCCGAATTCACGTTAATCATCGACTGACCAATCATTGCGCATCCACCCATGCCCGAGAAAAAGCCATTGGCGATGTTTCCTAAGCCTTGCGCGATGCACTCGGTATGCGTCGCCGTGCGATTCTCGACGATGTCGTCCACCAACTGTTGCGTCAATAAAGTTTCGATGAGTCCAACTGCTGCGACAGAAACGGCGTACGGCGCAATCACCAACAACGTTTCCAAACTCATCGGTACGCTCGGAATTGAAAATTGTGGCAAAGAACCCGCCACGCTCGAAATATCTCCAATCGTCTTTACCCCGTTCATCTGGGAACTAAACGCTTGCGTCAACGCGGTCAAACTGGCAATTGCCAATAGCGGCGACGGAATTTTCTTCGTCAGGTACTTTGGAATCAATTTAATCAACGCCATGGTGAACGCGGTCAATCCAACCGTAACCGCTAACGCAGACCCGCTCAACCCGTGAAAATGCTCGAGCTGACTCTTCCCAATAACAATCGCTAAACCGTTCACGAACCCAAGCATAACGGGTTGCGGAACTAATCGAATAAACTTCCCGAGTCGCATCGCGCCCGCCAGGACTTGTATCCCCCCGCACAGCAAACAACACGCGAACAAATACTCCACGCCTTTGGACGCCACCAATGGAGCGATAACAACCGCCGTCGCGCCAGCCGCGCCTGAAATCACGCCGGGTTGCGCGTTAAAAATGGCGCACGTTAAACCCATGAGACCGGCGGCGTGTAAACCGACAATCGGAGATACCCCAGCGACGAACGTAAACGAGAGAGACTCTGGTACCATCGCCAACGAAACCGTTATGCCGGCTAATATTTGACTCGTGAGTAAACTCATATTCCTCTGAATCGTCGTCGTCGAAATATCATCTTTCCCCGTCGCCGCCGCGAGCGCAGCGACACTTTTGCCTCTTGCATTTCTCTTTCCTCTTCCTCTTAATCTTCTTTGTCGAAAACTCATCGTCGTCGTCGTAGAAATATCTTTCCCCGTCGACAAAGACGCCGAAACAGAGAGCGCAGAAACGCTGCCCGAAACATCTCTCTCTCTTCCTCTTCCTCTTTGGCTTCTTCCGCTCGTGCAACGAAACGAATCGGATAAACCTCGAGTGGAATTCCATCGTAAAACAGTTGGGGCAAAAGGAGGATTTGTTGTCGACAACAACAACGCGTCCTTTCCTCTCGCTGCCTGACGAGTGCGTCTTCGATGAATCCTTCTTTTGAATCCTCCTATTCTTTGTCCGTCAAAGTGCGACAAAGATGTCGAAATCGGTGAAGCATTAATCATAATACAATCGATGGGTATAATGCGTCACACTTTTGGGGAACTTCGTCGTTCCGCTTTTGTGAACTGTTTTCCCCAACTGTTTGAGACGATGATGAAGAGAAAACGTGCAGCGACGGAAACGATGCAGAGGACTCGCTGCTCTTGGTGCACGAAAGACACGCTCTACGAAACCTACCACGACTCGGAGTGGGGCAAAAAAGAAACGAGCGGAAGGAAACTGTTCGAGTCCGTGTGCTTGGAAGGACACCAAAGCGGCTTGTCTTGGCTGACGATACTCAAGCGAAGGGAGAAGTATCGAACGGCGTTTCGTGGTTTCGACGCGGAAAAGATGGTAAACTTGAACGCTGAAGATTTAATGGACACGTGTGGATTGATAAACCATAAGGGGAAGATTCAATCTTCGATTAACAACGCGAAAGCGCTGGTGAAACACTTCGGGAAAGGCAGAGATGGTGAGAAGAAGTTCAGTGCTTTCCTTTGGTCGTTTGCGAAGAGGAAAGAGGAAAGACGAGCGAGGCGAGCGAATGACGTGTGCGAGACGAAGACGAAAGAAAGCGAAGCGATGAGTAAAGCTTTGAAAGCAAAGGGGTTTAGTTTTGTCGGCGCGACGACGATGCATGCTTTGATGCAAAGTGCAGGAATGGTTGACGACCACGACGCGGGATGTTTTCTGCACGCGTCGAGGACTGCGCCTGCGAAAGAGAGAGCGAAATCCACGTCCACGATGTCCGCGATGGAACGGAGAAACGCCAAGATTGCAGAGCAGAAACGGTTTAAAATGGAAAAGTTGAAGGCGTGGAAAGCTAGTAGGAGCAAAAGTAGTAAATAAGTTATAACCGCTTGTTGTTGTTGTTTCCGCGAGGTACCTCAAAATCTATTCCGGAGACGCGAGAGGAACGTCGTTGTTCTTCTCCTCTCTTCCTCTTTCGATAAACTTCAACAGCGCCTCGTTCACCTTTTCCGGGTCCTCCTCTAACAAGAACCCGCCGTGTTGCCACTGTCCTTGGTAAAAAATAGCAGTTTTCGGCCACGTCTTTTGAAACGTGTTTCGAATATCCTCGCTCGGTACAATTTCGTCTTTGCCGCTCAAGACGAGACAATCGCGCTCGTCCAAGGGACCTCGTTCCCAACTTTCCTGCGGAAACAATAGGCGCTTCATTAAGTGCTGCGTGGACGGATCGCCTTTCACGAACCAGGTCGACATGAAAACGTTCATAAAATCCATAGGCTCGTCCGGGTTTTTTATTTTCGTTCGAATGTACGATGAAAATTGAAACCACGCGTGTAAATGCTCCTCAAAGGCGTATTTAAGATATCGCCCGAACGACGGTACGAAACAAACCGGGTCGATAAATACCGAACGACGCACGACATCTCGACAGTACCTTCGAAACCCGGTTAAAACGACCGTTCCGTAGCTATGTCCGATACAATCGCATTTTATTTCACTCGTCGTCAACTGCGTTTTGTTTTTAACTTTTTTAATCGCGTTTTCCACGGATGTTCTCAAAAATTGCGCCAATTCCCTCGGCGTCGGATACTCGTGCCCTCGTTCGATTCCGTAGGAAATATTCGGCCATTCTGGACACAGAATCGTTCTATCTTTCGGTAATCTCTCTATAATCCAACTCGAATACGGCCCGACGCCGACGCCAAGGCCGTGCAGAAAAACAACCGGCACGTGTCTGTTTGGATTCTTCTCGTTTTTCTTCTTCTTCTTCTTCTTCTCATTGACGTCGTCGTCGCCTTCGTCGTCGTCTGTATTTTCACTCGACGAGCAGCTCTCCGACGTCGAAGAAGCCTCTCTCGTCCATAACACCACCCCGGTCTTCTCATCCGGCGGTGACTCCACAAAACCACCTTCTCTCAACGCTCGATTCCACCGTCTCCTATTCCACGCTATGAACGCTTGCAACAACAACGGCTTATAAAACGCGGTAATAGCGTACGTGTTCGGTCTAACAAACTCTGGATGGTTCTCATCCGTCGTCGTCCTCGTCGACGACGACGAGCGCTTGTGCTCTTTCTTCGGTCCTTTCTCTCGATACCCTAGCGCTTGAAACGCCGCGACGTTCGCGCCAAACGCTCTCTCGCGCAACGCGTTCGCCATCCCGCCGCTCCCGGATGATTTCCGATCGTCCTCCGGCATCGCCGGCCACGCCGGAACGTTCTTCGCGAATCGTAATTTCCCTTTCTCTTTCTCCTCCATGTTCATCAATATTTTATCCGCCGCTTCAATCACCTGTCTCGGGTACGTGTTCGTTTCGTACTCCGAACTCTCTTTCGCCGTCATGAAGAAACACAAGGCGTACACCGCTCGGTTCCTCGGAATCGTCTCGATTTCGGCGTCGTTAAACAAGTCCCGGAATAACTGCCTTGGGTTCGGTTGCGCTTTCAACTCTTTCGCGAACCATTTCAGGTGTTTCTTGAGATCGATGGATGGGTCTAACACGCGGCGAGGGGCGTTTTCCATGTCGTGGACGCGTTTTTGGTGACGCGCGAACGAGAGCGATTCCGAGAACACGTACGCGGAGAAAACCGTTTTTAATAAGAAATGTTTACCACCACTCTTGGGTGCTTTTGAAGAAGACAAAGATGAAGAAGAGAACATCGCGAAGAAGAGAGAGGTGGATTAATAATAACACGTATTAACACTCATCATCGTATCGTTCAAAGTGCGCGTCTTTAAAGAAAAGAGTCGTCGTTTTTAGTGCAGGTACAGCACAATTTATAATGAAGGTATTTACACATGAATGTACCAAATATCCGTTTTTCTCACGTCCTACGCGCCGCTTAAATGACCGGCGTTTGTTTTGTCCGTGTGCTGTTAAATTTAGTAGTAGGATTTATTGGCGCCGTTGTTTACGGGATTTCCCGCGCCGTACGCGTACGGTCCGGCGGGCTGTCTTACGATTTCCCCTCTCGCCTCTTGTCGCCTTCGCACGGCGTTTTCAAACACCGCGTGCATCTCTTCGTGGTGGATTTCGTTTCTGTCTTTGTCTTTGGCGTAGCAAACGAATACGGCGTCGGTGGTGTTGACGAGAATCATGGTGAAGTAACTCAAGGAACACCAGACGACGAACCCGGTGATTAAAGCGCAGACGAGCGCGTAGCCGGTAGCCATGATTTCTTCTTGGATTTCGAACATCGCGTAGGTGATGGCGAAGGAACCGGCCGCGGCGACTAAGGCGAAGACGATGGACATGATTTGTAATATCATGGATGGGAAGGCGTAGGTCCCGTATGCTAAGAGGAAGTTGCGTTGGAGTAAGTCGAAAATGGAACCCGCCGCGTCGCAAAAGGCTTCGCCCGTCATGGACGCTTGGAGCATGGCGAATTTCGAGAGGTACTCGATGAATTGCCATATGCACTCTAAGCACGATTGTACCATGCACAATAACAAGTTTTGTTCGTTTTCGTCTCTCGCGCGTTCCATGGCTTGGCGCATCATTTCAACCGCGGTCATGATGGCCGAGCCAAACGAGACGGTGCCAAATGACGGACCTAACGCGTGCTTTGTGGACGTCCACGTGAAGCCTTTAAACTGAGTGCTGCCTCTCGGAGCGAAATACCATTGGCAAACGGTTCCGCCGATGATGTACATCCTCGCTTCTAAAGCGAACGCGAACGCCCAGATGATCGAAATGATGGCCAACGCTTCGTACCACGCAACCCAGGCGCCTGGCGTGGTTGCGCAACAATTCACCGGTCTCCCGACGTAATCCGCGCACGCCAACGTCGAGGAGTTTTGGTAAATCGCTTTCGGGTTGACGTCTGGCGCGCCGCCTAATAAAGCGATGTAAACGAAACCAACGACTGGTATCACAAACGCTAACACGGCAACTTGCAAGCTCAACACGCAACCAAGAATGCCCGGGTTATCCTTCAACGCTTGAGAACTGACCGCGAGCATGGAAGCGACCACGTTCAACTCGTCCGTCCACAACCAATAGACGAACCATGTTAACAAACCAATCAACGCGAACGTGATGAACCCTTCCATGCTTCCCATGCTCAACATCGCCACCGCCATTCCAAAGAGCGAGAAAATCTTGAAATAAATAATCCCCCAAACTGTTTTATGCGCGCACGTTCGAAACATGTACACGATGAACACGCCCATGAGCACCGAAACGAGCAGCGATATTCCCGCGCACCACAACGCGGCGTTAATCACAACCGTCACGTCAAACGGTTGCTCGGAATTGAACATGATCTCTTTCGCCGCCAAGTGCGCGTTGTTTTTCTTCGTCGACTCGCTCACTCCGAGTTTTTGTTTCTGTTGTTGTTGTTGTTGTTCAGGACGACGACGACGAATACTATTCCTCTCGCTACTATTACTACTACTACTACTCGCGTCCGGACCGTCCGGTCCTAAACTTTCTCTTCTTCTGCTTCTTTTCATCAAATCCTCCTCGTAAACCTCGTCGTTTTCCTTCGTCGTCGTCAATCTCCTATACGCGCCTTTCCCCAACAAAGCCGTTGTTTCGCTCGTCGAAGCACCACCACCACCAGGTGGTAAAGGTACCGAATTCGCAACCTTATACCGCGCGTTGTTCGCTTCCAACTTCGCTAAAAACAAAGGTCCATCGCACGCTTGGCCAAACTCCATCTCCGACGGCGACGGAACATCATCTCCAGAACTCCCCGCGTTGTTATGCGCGTAATTGATGCCTCCAATAAGAAGCGAAGAAGAAAGAACAATGGTAAAAAGGAACGACCACAATCTATCTCTCGGTTTCCGTTTTTCTCGCGAACGCGCGAAAACAAAGTCATCATCCTCTTTGTTTTGCTCAACAACAACAAAATCTTTCTCCATTTTGCTCGTTTTGCGTGGTATTATATGTGTGCGGTGTGTATTCTCTCTCGCTTTTCGCTTTGCGCTTGTTGTTTACGTGCTAAGTATTCTCTCTAAAGCTTTAAGGAGTGAATGATCTCCAAAAGAGCAAAAGAAGAGCAGTTTGGTGTTGAAAAATTTTTTTTGGCTTGGATTAAAAAAACCCTAAATAGTGGCGGTTAAGGGTCCTTCTCTGTTTTTCCTCTCTTTCTTTGTCTCACAAAATTTGGAGCAAAATTAGGTCGTGTGTTCCCTCTGCTGTTTTGCGTTGACATTCAGACCATTCAAAAGAGCGCTCGAAAAGACAGAGAGAGAAAGAGAGAGAGAGAGTGGAGAGAGAGAGAGTTTCTCAGGTGAAGCGAAAGAAGAATAAAAGGTCTTTATAATAAAGCGTGTGTGTGTGTGTGTTTTACATTTTGTATAAGAGAGAGAGACATTTTCTTCCATTTTCAGAGCAGAGACGAAAAGTTTTATCATCATCACATCGGCGTCATCATGTTTGCGCTGAGAAACACCACGAACAACGCCACGGGTGCAGCGTCGTCGGTGTCCTCGAAAACCAACGCAAAAAAGAACAACGTTATCAATTGCAGAAGACGAGGACAACTCTTGAAAAAACGGTTTCCCAGTACTAAAAGTCGAGCAAAAGCAAAAGCAATGTCAATCAGAAACGGCCCGGAAACGGTCCCTATTGTCGTCCCACTCGGCGACGGGTCTCAGCAACAAGATTTATTCACGTTCTTGGTGAACAACCGAATCGTCTTCATCGGCGAACGCATCGACGAAGATTCTACGGCAATAATCGTGGCACAAATGCTCGCTTTAGAATCAGAAGCACCGAATGAACCGATAACTTTATACATCAACGCGACGGCGGGGACGCAATATTGCGTCGTCGCGATCGTCGACGCCATGGAGATGATCACGTGTCCGGTGAAAACGGTCGCGATGGGATGCGTGGCAGGACCGCCTTTGATGATTTTAGCCGCCGGGACGAAAGGTGAGAGATATTCCATGAAATCGGCGAGAATGATATTAGCGCAGCCGTTGGGCGGTTTGAGCGGAACCTCCGTCGAGGTCAAGTTGCAAGCGTTGGAGTTGAACAGAAACGCCAAGGCGCAATCGGCGTTCATCGCGAAATACACCGGGCAGGATTACGAGGAGTTGAGGGGTTTGATGACCAGAGATACGTACTTTGGCGCAAAAGAGGCGATTGATTTTGGGTTGATCGATCACATCGTCGAGTAAATAACTTTGATTAAGACCAGTATACTCGTTCATTACTACTAAGACCTTTCGCTTTCGTCGTTTTAATTCATCGTCACAACACACACATCGAGTAATCACATTTAGATGAAACACGACTACGAATAATGTCCTCTTCCTCCTCCTCCTCCTCGTCGTACTACACGCCGACGCAAAAGCTCCTTCTCTTTCTGCAAGTCCTCACCACGTGTTCGCTCTCTTTGCTCACGCAGTTCACTCTGAAACAAAACACATCAGATCCTTCCAACACGAAGTTCGCGTACAACTCGTTAACGGTCCCGTTTTTCGCCGAACTTGGGAAGTTAGTTTTAAGTCTCGTCTTGTTCTACTGGACGAGAGAAGAGAGGACGAAAACGAGTGGTATTAAAACGACGTTGGATGTGTCGAATTCCACCGTGTTCATGGCCGCGGTACCGGCGAGTTTATACGCGATATCGAACAATTTAAACTTCTTCGTGATTGCGGATTTAGGAGCGTTTTCGTATCAAATGCTGAACCAGCTGAAAATAGTCGTCACCGCGTGCGCGTTTAAAATCATGATGAAGAAACATTTAACGAAATTGCAATGGCGAATGATGATTTTACTAACGGTTGGGTGCATGATATCGCAGTTAGGCGCGAAGGAAGGCGGGAGTGGGGAGCACGTGAGATTCGCGGACGATCGGCACATCTTCGCCGGCGCGGGGATGACGAGGAGGAGAGGGGCGTCGCCGTATTCTTCTATGTCTTCTCTCGCGTCTTCGTCGGTGTCGTCGGTGCTCGACAACGAGGAGGAGAGGACGAAGCGACGAATGTTGCTCGCGTCATCCTTCAGCGATTACGGTCGATTGACGCAAGGGTACGTGTTGGAATCTTTCGCGATTGTCGCGAGTTCGATAGCCGGCGTGTGCGTGGAAATGTTTCTCAAGAACACGCCGAACCCGTTTTACTTCCAAAACGCCTTGTTATACGGTTGGGGGACTATGATTACCTTCGCGAGTTTGGTGTGGGAAACGAACGCGTTTGAAAACGGCGTCCATTACGAGCTCTTTCGCGGGCACACGCTCGTCTCGCTCGCGTTGGTCGCAAACTCTGCGTTTGGAGGCATCGCCACCTCGGCGGTGATGAAATATTTAGACGTCATTGCGAAGACGTTCGCGACGACGGTTTCTTTATTCATAGTCGCGTTTGTCTCCATCGCGTACCTCGGTGAAACCGTTCGCGCGGAGTTATTTCTAGGCGTCGTCGTTGCCGCGATTGCTATCGAAGGCTACTATCACGGACCGGCGTTAATCGACGAGGATCCTAATACCGTCCTCGAGAAGAAAGAACGAAAGAAAAAAGGCGCGAGAGAACTGAACAGCGATTTTACCCTGGGCGGTTTTGGTAACGACGACGACGACGACGAGGTAACCGACCCCGGCGCTTTTGAAGACGCCATGAAAAACGAGATGAACATAGAAGAAGACTCCATCATCAACTCTTCGGCGAAAGACGCCGTCGTGTGACGACTCGGAATTAGCGCGTACGTAACGCGTCGCTTTTAAACCATTTCTTATAGCAGCTAAACTACTAATGTACAACAACAGTCAATCTATTTCCTCCTATACGTGCTCGCATCAAACCTCTCCATCTTCCTCTTCTTGCTCTTGCTCAACCCTCTGACGTCCTCTTCGTCCTCGTCCTCGTCCGAGGAACTTTCGCGCTCTCGTTCCTTTTCCTCCATCCTCCTCGTGTGTTTCTCTCTTTGCACTCGATCGAAGATTTTCTTCTCCGCGATCGTTTGCATCGTCCGCGCGGCTTTCGAGTGGCTCGTATATTTCGCACCTAATCCGAGTCTTGTGTTCGCGCGTTGCGATCCTCCTCCTTTCCCTCCGTGGCGTCCGGACGCCGACGTTTCCTCTTCCTCTCTTTGCGCGTCCCGACGGAATGCCTCTAACGAGAACGTCTCGTTGTTGTTGTTGTTGTTTACGTTCTCGTTCTCGCTTCTGTCGGCGTTTCCGTCGTCCTCGTCGTCGTCCTTCTTCTTTACCAGACCTAACCACGACTTGGCGAGGTTAAAGGCGACGCCGTTTGGAACGACATCTATGACGCTCCGGTCGTCTGTTCTTTTCCCCATGCGAAGTGACGAATGTTCCTCAAAAGTGTTCGTCTCGCGCGCACGTCATGGCGGCGGGTGCTTCGGCTCCGTTGGACGCAGGAAACGACGACGAAAACGACGACGACGATAAACAACATCATCATCATCATCCGTTTCAACACGCGGCGACGACGGAACCATCCGAAGCGGCCAAATTGTTTCGGGAAAGCGTGAAGAAACACGTGATTGAAACGAGAACAGAAACGACGGCGGCGAGGAGGAAAAGCAGAGGTGACGATGCTTTAGACGAGCAGGGGGAGGAGGAAAAGGAGGAGGACGAAGGTGAGATTAAAGAGGATCGCGATGATGATGACACGGTCGCTCGATACCAGCGGCAAAAGCGAACGAGTTGCGTGCACGAAGTGGCTATTCCAAAGTCTCTCAAATTAAGTGCCATGGAGGTATCGCTATTAAAGACGCCGACATTTTCATCGGAGAAATACGCGAAGAAGTACGCGTTCGAGTTAGACGCGTTTCAGTCGACCGCGGTGGCGGTTTTGGAACGAGGCGAGTCGGTGATGGTGGCGGCGCACACGTCGGCTGGGAAGACGGTTGTCGCGGAATACGCGATAGCGATGGCGTTTCGCGATAAGCAAAGAGTGATATACACGTCGCCGTTGAAAGCGCTGTCGAATCAAAAGTTTAGAGAGTTAGAAGAGGAGTTCGGGGACGTTGGTTTGATGACGGGGGATACGGTGATTAATCCGAACGCGACGTGTTTGGTGATGACGACGGAGGTTTTGAGGTCGATGTTGTACAGAGGCGGGGAGGTGATTCGAGAGGTGCGATGGATCATCTTCGACGAGGTGCACTACATGAGAGATCGAGAGCGAGGGGTGGTGTGGGAAGAGAGCATAGTGTTCGCGCCTAAAAACGCGCGGTTAGTTTTTTTATCGGCGACTTTGCCGAACGCGTTGGAGTTTGCCGAGTGGGTGGCGAGTTTACACGAACATTGCGTTCACGTCGTGTATACCGACCATCGGCCGACGCCGTTGCAACACTACGGTTTTCCGAAGGGCGGGAAAGGATTGCATTTAATCGTCGACGAGGTTGGGAATTTCAGGCGGGAGAATTTCGAAAAGTTACGCGCGGCGTTGAAGAATAGTGGTGGTAATAGCGGAAATAGCGGCGGAGGACGAGGAGGACGAGGCCCGGGACGAGGAGGACGAGGCGGACGAGGAGGAGGAGGACGAGGTAACGGACAACACGGCAACACGCAAGACGAGTCGGATATTTTACGCATCACTCGGATGATTAAAAACAAAGAGTTCTTCCCCGTGATCGTGTTTTCCTTCTCTCGAAGAGAATGCGAGGAGTACGCCAAACAGTGCAAGAAAATTCACTTCAACGACGAGGAAGAGGCGGAAGCCGTGGAAGAAGTGTACACGAACGCATTGAAGTGTTTAGACGAAGAAGATAGAAAATTACCCGCGGTGCAAGGAATATTACCCCTGTTGAAAGCGGGCATTGGAATTCACCACTCGGGTTTACTCCCGTGCTTGAAAGAGCTCGTGGAAATCCTCTTCAGCGAATCCTTGATCAAATGTCTCTTTGCGACGGAGACGTTCGCGATGGGTTTGAACATGCCCGCGCGAACGGTCGTTTTTACCGCGGTGAAGAAATTCGACGGAAACGAAGAACGCGTTATAGCACCTGGAGAGTACACGCAAATGTCCGGACGCGCGGGTAGACGAGGTAAAGACGATCGAGGCATATGCATCGTCATGGCTGATGAAAAAATGGAGGAATCCGCGATGCGCGAAATGTTACAAGGCAAACCGCAGGCATTAAATTCAGAGTTCAAGTTGAGTTACTATTCTATTTTGAACCTGTTAAAACGAGCAAGCGGAACTATGGACGCGGAATTCGTCATTCAACGATCGTTTCACTCGTACCAGCACGCCAAAGCGGTTCCAGGAATGAAAGTCGAACGCGACCGAGTGCGAGAAGAAATTGCCGGAATAGATGAAAAACTCAAAAACGTGAGCAAAGAATCCACCGAGTATGGAAAACTCATCGAACGGGCGCGTCGACTGGAAAAAGAGTTGAAACGTCACGAACTCGAACCGACAAGAGCGATGAAGTTTCTCACGCCGGGGAGATTGCTGAAAATCCGCAACGGTTACGACGATTTCGGATGGGGGTGCGTCGTAAACGCCTATCAACTCTCGGACGAGATGTTGAGAATGCGAGGGATTGATCCTTCGACGAAAGATATCGCACCGGAAACGGTCGTCGTTGATTGCTTAATGCGCGTAGGACCGGGTGCTTCGGAAGGTATATTGACTCCAGCAGATGTCAACATCGACGCCGGCGGGACGATTTTAGAAGGTGAAAAGAAAAAACGTAAACGAAACACGACGGAAATCGTTCCCGTCAGTCTCGCGTTGGTGGCGAACATCGGTGAACTCATTTTAGAACTGTCCGACGATCTTCGCGATTCGACGTCGAGAGACGCGGTGTACGAGAGCGTTCGCACGATTGTGCATACGTTCAAGGAGAAGAAAGGTTTGCGGGACGTGCCGAGTTTGGACGCCGTGAACGCGCTAGGGTGCGTCGAAGTTTCGTACGCGTCGATGGTTCAAGAACTCGAGTCTGTTCGCGAAAAGATTAAAACACATCAACTGTATGAAGCTGGAGACGACGAAGAAGAGATGTATTACGAAAAACAAAAGACGCTCAGAGCGAAGATGAAGGATAAAAACGCCCCGAAAGAGGATTTTGACGAGAAAGCGATGTTTGAGAAGAAAGCGACTCTCGAGGAACGATCGAGAGTGTTATCTTCGCGCATAAAAACGAGCGAACTGTCCAAGTTTCGCGACGAATTATCTTCGCGTTCAAAAGTTTTACGCAAACTCAACCACGTGGACGCTGAAGGCGTCGTTTTACCCAAAGGCCGATGCGCGTGCGAAATCGACACGGCGGATGAACTTTTGGCCACGGAGTTGATGTTCAACGGCGCCTTCGCGAAAGCGACGCCGAGAGAACTCGTCGCGTTGTGTTCCATGTTTGTTCCAACGGAAAAGTCGAACCAAAAGCCAACCATACCGAAAAATCTAGAGGTGCCAATCAAAGGCGTTTTAGACGCGGCGAAACTCATCGCCAATACGCAACTGGAACAAAAACTCGAAATCGACGTGGAAAAATACGTCGATTCGTTTCGAACGTTCTTGGTGGAAATCGTGCACGAATGGGCGGGAGGAAAAACGTTTTCGGAAGTGTTGTTGCGAACGGATTTGTTTGAAGGCACTATCGTTCGCGCCATGCGTCGATTGGACGAATTGATGTTGGAGCTCGGCAGAGCGGCGATGGCGTGCGGGGATGAGAATTTACGCGAGAAGTTTGAAAAAGGAGCGGAGTTGTTGCGAAGAGGCATCGTCTTCGCGCCTTCGCTGTACGTGTAGAATAATAAAGGAGTTGATAGCAGATACAGTAACTATTATTGTACCCTTGTAGTGTGATATACAAACCAAATTCTAAAACAACATTTTTCCTTCGCTTTCGGTAATCCTCTTCGACGCGGACCTCGTGTACTTTGGCGCGTTGTCCTCTTCCACGTACTGCGAACTCATATCCGAAGCCGTCGGCGATGTTCCGCCGCTTCTGTTCTGTTTGTATCTCTGCGCGTCTTCGTGTTGTCTTCTAACCTTTTCTTTAATCTCTTCGAACCGCATCAATCTCTTTGACGACGCGTCTGACGACCGAGGACTCGGTAAAGTTCCATTTCCATACACCCTCTCTCGTTCCTCTTGCAACTCTTTCTTCACGCTTCGCACCGCCAAGCGCTCTTCTTCTCTTTGCTCGTACTCGCGGATTAAATCCGCCATCTCGTTCGCGTCTTCCATCACCTCTCTCAACTCCTCTTTCAACATCTCCACCTCTTGCGGCTCGTGCATAGCTCTCGCGGCGACCGCTTCTGCCATTTCCTTCTCCTCTTCCAACTTTTTCGTCAAATCTTCCACGTCTTCCTGTAATCGATGCACGAAACTTCTCGATTTATCCAACCGTTCTTTTAACTTTTCGTTCTCCTTCACTTGCTCTTCCAAATCTTCTTGCGCTTCTTTCAGTTTGTTCGCGTAGTCGTCCGATAATCGAGCGACTAACCAATCCGCCGGCGACTCTGGTTTCACGTTACTTCGCAACAAATCGTCCAACGCTCTCGTCAACTTATCTAAAGTTCCGTCCAAGTTCAAATAATTCCGAAACTTTGCCTCCCTGGAGGACTTCATCGCCTTCTTCGTCCCCGCGGACATTTTCGTCGTCGTCGTCCCGACACCGCTGCTCAAAGTCGTCGCCGCTTTCCCTCCGGCTCCTCTCTTCATAGCGTTCGCCGCGTTCAATTTAGACTGCGCCGAGTGAAGTTGTTTCCACGCCGACGACGACGTCGACGGTTGTTGGTGTTCTTGTTGCTCCTCCTGCTCCTGCTGTTGAAAGCATTCTCCACGAGAAGGAGGTAAAGGCCGCTCGTGAGACTCTTCGCCTTTCATACTCGACGCGTTGATGTTGTTGTTGTTCTTATTGGAGGAAAACAGCTTGGAAAACAAACCATTCGTGGTGGAGGACTTTTGCTCTTTCTCCGAGACGACCTGTTTGTTGTTGTTCACGTTTCGAGGAGGAGAGCAGCGAAAGCAAGAAAGAGGGACGAGAGAGAGAAACGTTTCAGGGTCAGCGAGTGCGTTTGCGAGAGGGGACGACAGAGAATACGAGAGAGAGAGAAAGCCTAGTTGTTTTGTTGGTCTCCAATTTGTTTCCCCCCGCGGGGAACCACAAAGCAGAGTTTTACTTTCGACGTACAAAACGCGCCTCGGGGGCAAGAAAGAAGTAAAGAGTGAGATTCTCTCTTTTTGTCTAAAACTGCGCACCATCTTCTCGCGTTGATGTTGTTCTTCCAACTTCGTGCAAAACGACGAAGCGCTCTTTCTGCGCGTGCGTGTGTGATATATCTCGCGCGCGCGCGACGAGATGAAGTGCAAAGACTCATCTTCTCTCTCGAGGGTGTTAGAAAAAAAACTGTTTAGGGTATTATCAAAACCCTAAATAGTCAAAAAACGAGATACGACGACGCGATTTTTCAGAACAGAGAGAGAGAGTACGAGAAGAGTAAACACAAACGCAAACACAATGACGACGACTTTTACGACGACGTTACGCAGAGGATCATCTCTGAGGGGGGTATCGTCTTCATCGAACTGCTGCAAAAACGACGCGCTCGCCTTAAAAGCTTTAACGGGGAAAAGACGTAGTGCATCATCATCGATTAGTTTTCCCAGGAATCACGAAGGAGGTCGGAAAAAACAATCATCTTTTGTCTTGAAAGCAACGAACGAGGACAACGAAAACGCAACACTCGCCACAGGCGAAAGGGATTCTACCACGTCCTCCTCTGCCTCTGCCTCGACATCGTCATTCGATAAAAACTTGAACAAATTCGTAAAAAAAACCGCAACCACATTCGCCCCTTCTTCGTCAGGAGACGCAAAGAAGAAAAAAAATCCAGCGCAGAAAGGCACCGTCTTGTACCAAGTGTTTGAAGTCCAAGCGTATTTGGCAATCTTAATCGGAGGTTTACTCGCATTCAACGTGATTTACCCATCCGAGGAACCGACGATTGCGAGATTGATGGGGATGTGGTCCGTGTGGATGTTTACGGTGCCGTCGTTGCGAGCGCGAGACTGCGGAGCGAAGGAGAAGGACGCGCTGAACGTGCTCTTCATCGCGATTCCATTGATTAACGTTTTGATTCCGTTCGTTTGGAAATCGTTCGCCGGGGTGTTCACCGCGGACGTTTTGTTGATGTTAGGGGTATATTATTCGAAAAATGCGCCGCCGTTTGGCGAGGAAGAGTTGACGGTCGCGGAGCCGAGCGAATAAGAATGAGAGAGAAAGAGAGAGAGAGTTTCGACGAGCCGACGGTAGACGCGCGGACGACGACCACCGTATTGTTTTTAAAATAAGATATATCGCGACGAAAAGAATAAAACACTTCGCCACAGCAACGCGCCACATTTTCTCTTCTTGTTCTCCGAACAACAACAACAAGAACAACAACCTTCTTCGCGTTCGATCCTCTCGCTTTTATGTACTCCAAATCTCCCCAACGGAATCTTCACAAAAACACACATCAAACACACGCTTTGTGCGCGAGACAGAGAGAGAGAGAGAGAAAGAGAAGGAAAAAGGAAAGAAGCAATATCACTCAACATGCTCCTCATCAATCCCGGCCACGTTCGGTTCGCGGTGTTTCTTTCCTGCGGCGCGTTCATCGAGATGTGCAAGAGGCGAGGACGACGACCGATGGTTCGTCCTGCGCCTCTTCCTCCTCCTCGCGAGGATGCGCAACGACACCAAGAAGAAGAACTCGCGTCGTTTTCTTCCCCAGAAACGAGGACGACGACGAGGAATATTTTTGGGTCAAATAATGCTGCGGGAGAAGAGGACAACAACAACAACGTGAACATCCAGTGCAGGTTTTGCTTCGGATCCGACGATATGAGTGAGATGATCTCTCCGTGCGATTGCTCGGGAAGCGCCGGTTACGTCCACGCGAGGTGTTTGAGACACTGGCAGTCGGTGAGTTTACAAAACAGCGGGAACACGGAAACGAGATGTCGCGTGTGCCAAGCGACGTTTAGGAACTTGCCGAGACGGTCTCGCCGAGAGCGGTTTTTGGAGTGGTTCGCGCCGACGGCGAAGGATCGAACGCACCAATATTTCAACGCGTGGAGAGACGCGCTTTTGAACACGTTGATTCCAATCGCCGCGGATGCGGATTGCAGAGAGTTTAATCGACTCGGGGATGTGGTGGAGACGATATTAGGGTGCGAGGTGCGAGTGTTTTATAGCCGCGAGATGCAACGAGGGAATAAGCTGTTTATTTTGCTGAGGAAGTGGTTTCATCGCTTGGAGAAGACGCACGTGTACACGTACATCGCGAGGACGCTCGGGAGGATGCTCATTGCCGGAGTATCCAGCGTCATCGACGACGACGGGACGATGGTGCGGACTCGACATCGGGTGGACGCGTTCGTGCCGTTTGTGACGGCTATTCGAGACGTGCTCGTGTGTTTGCAAACGCCGATTGAAAGTTTGATGCGATTTCACGTGCCGTACGTGTACGCGTGTTCAATCATTGAAAGGTACCCACAGTTTCGAGTGAACTGCGGAATGTACGATAACTATACGAACAACAACAACAACAGGAACAACAACAACTTCGGAAGGAGGAGAAGAAGAAACCAACAACCGCCGGGGATATTCGAGAACTTTTTTGCGATCGGTAAAGAAGAAGCGAACGCGATTGCAAACATACGAAATAACAGGAGTAATAATAATAATAATAATAACAACAACAACAACAATACCGCAAACGGTGGTATAGGTGGTAACCTCTACCGCCGAAGAATTGCGAGAGCTCCTATAACAGGAAGAAACAACAACAACAACAACAGATTTCAATTTGGTGGGTTCAATTTCAATCCGCCGCGACGCGCGGAAACGGCGCGCTGAAAATGTGTACAACATACATACAACGCTATAGCAACTACTATCAAATACAGATGGGCTCGGACAACAAAACGCCCAGCGCGGCGCGCGTCCTCCATTTTTGCAACAACACAGAAGAAACACAGAAATAAACGCACCCGCGGTGCGCAACGAGAGAAAAAAAATCAAAACGTCGCGCCGGCGCGAATCCCATCCCACAGCTCCCGAATCTCCATCGCCCACGCGCGCTCTCGACTTTTCCTCGCCTTTGCGTCTTTGATTTCCATCACGTGCGTCGCTTGTACCTTCTTCTCTTTACTCAACCACCCCATGGCGCACACGTACGCGCCTTTCTCGATCTTTCTCTCCCCGTCCGTGTTCACCTCCACCGATCCGGTCCCGTCCGAGACGACGAGGACGGCGCCGTTGTTCGCGCTCGACGTCACTTCGCCTTGGATCCACACGCGGCGAAAATGAGGTCCAAACGGTTTGTTGAAGTTGGAACCATTCATCCCGCCAACCACCCCACCACCACCGCTGGTGGCAGCTGAAGCTTTCTTCGCAAACCTGTGAACGTCCGGGTGGTGCGCCGCTCGGTGCGTCGGAAATCCAGAGGACAAAGCATCAATAGAAGAAGCAACGTTGTAAACGTCGAGACCGAGAAACGGGTCGTGGTAGTCTTTGGTGTTCTTCTCGTCTTCCGCGCTGCCCCGCTTTGGATCTATCATCAACACCGAGGCATGTATCATCGAACAGAACATCTTAGGGACGGTCGCGTCGAGTTTCCCTGAACCACCACCGCCTGAACTCATCTGTATTCTTCGCTTCTTCTTGCTCGAGATGTATGTCGTTGTGTTATTCGTATTATCGGTGCATTCTTTTTGTTGTTTGGAGCGTATATATATACAAACAAGTGCGCTGAAAGAACTCCTTTTTGTGCGGTTGTTTGAGTTTTCCAATTCAACAAAAGTGGATAACGCGCGCGAAAAGACGCCAGAGTTTACCTCCTCGCGGACAGCACAAACTCCAACAACGTATCAGAGGAGGAGGAGGCAATATCATCGTCTTCAAATAATGTCGTCAAAAACTACCGATTCCAAAACGGGAGGAGGACGAGGAGAACACGAGGAAACACGCGTCATCAAATTCGTCTTCACTTTGGTGATGATGAAAGCGGCGAACGACGTCTTTGAACGACAACACGGGATATCGCCGATACGTGGGTTTTTGAAAGGGTTGAACGAAACGAGGAAGAAATTAGCGAGAGCGATCATGCCTTCGAGCAACGGTGGGAATGGTGGCGGAAACAGGAATAAGAAGAAGTTTAAAGGGAAAGGGAATAAGCTCGGGAAGAAGTGAAATGTGTAGCGAGCGCTCGCGATGCTGCGAGCGCATAGGTAATGTATTATTAAAAGATATGATGAACCGTTGTGCGTTTCAATGAATGTAAAGAATGGTACAATTAAGTCTGTTGTTATTGCAAAGCTTTTTTATGTGTGGTTTCGTTATGTTTTCTTCTCTCTCTTTCTCTCTTTCTAATTCTCTCTTCTTTCCGCTTTCGTCCTTTTCTCGACTCTCGAGTTATTGCATGTACGGAACGACAACCTCCAAGTTGTCTTCCTTCAAGTACAACTCGGACTTGGCGTTGAACATGATCTTTTCAAACTCATCGCCATCGATGTTTTCCTTTTCCATCAACACGTCCGCAACTTTGTGCAATACGTCGATGTTGATAGACACTAAATCCTTCGCTCTTCGGTACGCTTTGGTCACCAACTCTTTGACTTCGCTATCGACCAAATCCGCCGTTGCTGGTCCGTAATCCGCAGATCGACCCATTTCCCCACCCAAGAAAGATTGACCGCCACCAGTTTTCAACGCGATTTGACCTATTTTCTTGGAGAAACCCATGGTTTCAATCATTTGTCTCGCGGTTTGCGAGACTTGTTGGAAATCGCCCGAGGCGCCAGTGGTGACGTCTTCGGCGCCAAAGATCAACTCTTCCGCGACACGACCACCCATGGCAACCGCCATTTGGTTCTCGAGGTACGATCTGGAATACAAACCAGATTCTAATCGTTCTTCGCTCGGGGCAAAGAAGGTCAAACCACCCGCAGCGCCTCTCGGGACGATGGAGATTTTGGCAACCGGATCGTATTCCGGCATCAACGCACCGACGATGGCGTGACCGGCTTCGTGGTACGCTACGAGTCTCTTCTTCTTCTCCGACATGACGGCACCTTCCTTGGCGGCACCGGCGACGATTCTTTCGAGCGCATCGGCGATTTCTTCCTTGGAAATTTCTGTCAATTCTCTTCTGGCGGCAATGATAGCCGATTCGTTCATCAAGTTGGCCAAGTCGGCGCCGGTGAAACCCGGGGTACGTCTGGCAACCTTTTCAAAGTCAACATCCGGGGAGATGGTCTTACCTCTGGAGTGCACCTTCAAGATTCTGATTCTGCCGGCAACATCCGGTCGGTCGACGGTAACTTGACGATCAAATCGTCCCGGACGCAACAAGGCGGAATCCAAAACGTCCGGTCTGTTCGTCGCCGCCAAGACGATGACGCCAGTGTTCCCTTCGAAACCATCCATTTCCGTGAGCAACTGATTAATCGTTTGTTCTCTCTCATCGTTACCACCGCCCATGCCGGAACCACGCTGTCTCCCGACGGCATCAATCTCATCGATGAAGACGATACACGGCGCCTTCGATTTGGCTTTTTCGAACAAATCTCTGACACGAGACGCGCCGACGCCGACGAACAATTCAACGAACTCGGACGCCGCGCACGAGAAGAACGGAACACCGGCTTCACCGGCGACCGCCTTGGCCAACAACGTCTTACCCGTACCCGGCGGGCCAACCAACAAACAACCCTTCGGGATCTTGGCGCCTAGTTGCGTATATTTGTCCGGGTTCTTCAAGAAATCGACAACTTCTTGCAATTCCAACTTGGCGCCTTCGACGCCGGCGACGTCGACAAAAGTGACGCCGGTTTCCGGAACTTCTTGAAATTTGCTCTTGGATTTACCGAAATCCATCGGGCCACCGCCGCCCATGCCGCCCATGCCACCCGGCATGCCACCGCCAGAGCCAGATCCATCTTGCGCTCTTCTGAACAAAAAGAATAAACCGGCAAACGCGATAACCGGGAACAACACGTTGCCCAACAAACTCGCCGCGTTCCCTTGTTGCTCGCCTTCGGAAACGGAAATGTCGACGCCGTTCTTGGCCAAAATATCCACCAACTCCGGATCGTTCGGTAAAACAACCGTCGCTCTGTTCCCGTTCACCGCGGTCAATTGCAAAGACGAACCGTCTTTGGCGAATCGCACGCGTTCAACTTTCCCGCCTAAAACGGCTTTGATGAATTCCGAGTATCTCCACGTCGCGCCTTCCGGCAATCCAGAGGCGTCGGTCGTCGAGGCAACCGTCGTGGACGGTGCGGACAAACTTGGGAACGCTTCCGTCGTTTGTTCCGCGGATTGTTGTTGCTCCGCCGCCGGCATGGCCGGGAAGTCGATGGCTGATGCCATCTGCGCGTTTTGCAAGGTGGCAAACGCAGTCAAGGTGGCGATGGCAATTTTTTGCGCATCACTCGAGGATTCCTTGTTGTTGTTGTTGTTGGACTGTTTGAGAAGAATTGAAGAAGATGATGATGTTAGTCGAAGAAGACGAAGACGAAGAGACAGTAAAGTTGAAAGGCATCACGTTCCGACGAGGGTGGTGACGACAGCATTCCCGAAGATGCCACGTCACGCAACATCTCGCGAAAACGCGCGCGAAAGTGAACACGCGAAGGCATCGAGGCGTAAAAGACGGTCAACAGTGCTCGAAAAACGCACGATTGATGCGTTTCTGCGTCGAATTCACCCGCACCACCTCCCAAACTCTTCTCAAATCGATAAAAAACGAGATGAGACTACTAATCTTTTACGCACCTTCATCACAGTCGCTCGTTTCGCGACTCTCGAACGCGCGTTCGAATTCGCTCTCACCGACGGTCGCGCGACCCCGGCGAGTACATTTTTGCTCGCTGCAAATTGACTCATAGTATCTGTATATATAGTTTACTTTTATAAGACTACTATAATAAGTGTGTCTTTTCGTTTACTACGTCGTCGTCGTTTACTACGTCGCGTAAAAAGTATGACGACGTTCAACTGCTCGAATTAGATAGAAAAACAAAACTCATGGCTCACAGCAGTTTCACTTGGAAAAGCAAAAAGCACTTAATTGTGCACTAAACCCTACACCCTAAAGATCAAACCAGCGCTTCCTTCTGTGTTTCCCTTTTTTTCTCTTGGAACGAACGCTCAGAAAAACAACGTATTCTTTGTTGTCGTAAAGAAGCTTCAGAGAGAATGTCGTCTTCTCACCAGCGAGGAGGAGGACGTCGACAAAAAGGCGTCCCTTTGGACGCGTTTTTGAAAGAAATGAAGGAAAATAACGGAGAAGACGACGACGATAAAAGAAGAGAGAGGATCGAATGCGATGATGAGTTCGATGAATTCGACGAGGAAGATGATGAGGACGACGAGAGCGAGGAAGAGGAGGAAAGAGAAAAACAACACAGACGACCACGCGAGAATAATAACAATAAGAGAGAAAAAGGAGGACGACGAGGACGATATGCAGACTTTGACGAGGAAGAGGAGAATTTCCAACCTTTGCCGCCTCCAAGAGAAACTTTGCTCGAAACGGAGCGCGTTTTAAAACGAGCGACGAAAGAACAGTTGTCGAGCTCGATGACCGGGGAAATGCCCGCGAAAGAACAGATGGAGAAGTTAGAGCGAGCGCTGCAGAAATGCGTGCAGATGCAAAAAGCAACCGCTTCGGACGACGTGAAACGAGAGCGGTTGTTGAAGAAGCTCGAGACGGTGTTGACGGCGAGATTCGACGCGGTGACGATCGATCCGTTCGGGTCGTTTGTGAGCGCGTTTCACACGAAGAATTCGGATATAGACGTGTCGTTGACGATTCATCCGTCCTCGCAGTGGTATAACGAGGAAGAGGAGAGGAAGTATAGAGACGCGCAGAGTGGCGCGCCCAGGCCGAGAGCGCAAAGGAGGCAGCATAGGACGAAAAGGGTACAGTTGTTGGCGAAGTTTGCCAGCGAATTGAGATGGAGAAAGTACGACGACGTGCAGTTGATCGCGCACGCGAGAGTGCCATTGGTGAAGTTTCGAGATCCAGAAACTGGGGTAGCGTGCGACGTGTGCGTCCATAACGACGGGGTGTACAAATCGGCGGTGATGGGTTTCGTGGCGGACCACGATCGATTGTATCGAGATTTAGTTTTTTGCGTCAAGATGTGGGCCAAGAATTGGAACGTGAACGATGCGATAAACGGGACGTTTAACTCGTATTCGTTGTGTCTGTTAGCGTTGTTTACTCTCCAAAGACACGGAATATGCCCGCCAATGGCGAATATAACGTTGCCGGACGAGGAATCTTTGGAAAAAGAGATGCAACGAGTACAAAACGAATGCGAAGAAACGAAAGAGTTGGGGAAACCGAGAGAAGTATCGCACGAGAGGAAACGAGCGGACGCGCAAAGGAACCCGCACGCGATAAAGCCGAAAGCAGATAAATATCACTCGTACAGCTCGGGAAACCAGAAGACGTTGGCGGAACTCTTCGTGGACTTTTTCGTCACGCTGAGCGCGGTAGAGCCGCTGTGGGCGAAAGGATTAGTCGCGTCCACGTACGCCGGAAGATGGACGTGCGGTTGTTCCTGGCCACTGCGTAAATATAAAATTGGCGTAGAAGACCCGTTCGCGAGTGGAGATAACGTTGCGAGAGCGGTACAAAGACGTTCGGCGCCGGTTGTTTTTGGCGCCATTCGCGGCGCGGCGATGACCGTGAAACGCATTTTATGGGCAGAAAACGACGAACAGTTTGAAATGGCGATGATGGATATGCTCGGAGACCCGGAGCGAGTGCACGAAAAAAACGTGCACTCGAACAATAACAGATTTCCACCGTCTGGAACTGGTGGCAGGGGTGCAAGAGAACGACGCGAAACGAGACGCGCGGCGCAGCGCGCGACGGACAACACTTTGACTCAACCGCCCCCGATGCCTTTACAACCACCCATGCCGATGTCGCAACCACCGCCGCCGCTCCCGATGATGGGACATCAACAGCAACATCAAAATATGCCTCCGCGTCTACCGACAATGCCTAGAAACGGCGTAAATCCTCCCGCTGGTTTACAACCGACTCCACCAGGTGTGTCACCTCCGCTATTGCTCAATCAAGTTCAACATCAGCAACAACAACATCAAAGAGAGAGTAATTTGCTCGCACAAATGCAAAGCATGAACATGAACATGAACGGGCATCAAATGCAACAGCAACAGCAACACATTACAAAATCTATCGCCGAGCTCGAGCAGTCTGTTATTCAACAAGCGCAACAGCGTCAACAATTACAGCAGCAAGAACAAATGTTGATGCGTCAGCAGCAGCAGCGACAACAACTGCAAAATAGCGGTGGGTTCGGAGACGAACTTGGCGGCGGTATCTTTTCGAGCATCGCGAAGAATACGCACTCGTTCGGGTTTGGTGCTTCACCACTACCAACGACTCAGCAACAACAACAGCAGCAACAGCCACCACCGTTACAGCAAGCTCTGTTTGGAGGTAGCGGTGGGTCTTCGCAGGGGAGCGGGTTAGATATTTTCGGTAATCCGATGCCTCAAAACTTCAACTCGGCCTTCGAGGGATTACGCAATAGCAATAATAACGAAAGCGTAACAAAAATATTTGAGCGAGAACAACAACAACAACAACAACAACAACAACAACAACGAGAAGAATCTAACGTTTTCACCGACGATAACGATTCTCCGAACGGCCTCAACGAATCGCCTCGGAATCGCGAATCGCGCAACGCCTTTCGAAGAGGAGGACGCGGAAAAAATTCGTCAGGATTGCGCGCGAAGAAACACGAACATCTGAATGGCGACTTTGAGGGCGGTGTAAAGTCTTTCCCGCAGCCGCGACAATAATAGATAGGTACAGCAGTAGTTTATACATCAATAATTGTTTCGCTGAATTTGTAAAAACTAACAAACTAACTTCTACCGCGCGCTAAATACTCGTCGAGAAACGGATGAAAAGATTCTCTCTCCTCGCCATTTTTTCCGTCTTTATTTTCGTGTTCTTTTTCGTCGTCGTCGTCGTCAAAAGAAGAAGAAGAAGAAGGGGCTAAAATCGTTACTAATTGGGCGTTTTGCGCGATGTCTCGCGTTTTACGAACGAGTAAAGCGTGTATTGGATCATTCGCCAACCAATTTTCCGGCGGCGATTTCGCGTCGTCTTTCAAACAATAGTTTTCGTATAACCTCCCAATTACTCGAAACATTTGCTTTAAATACTCCTCGTCTCTCTTCACGCGAAAGACGGAAGTGCCTCGAGTCACGTTTCGCATGCACAAGAAACACGACGACGCGTTTGCGGAAACCATCTCCAGTTGTACTTGCGGTACGTGATACGCGGGAATAGTTTTCGGTAACGGCGGATCGCCGACGCGATAGTATCCGCTTTGCGTTCGATAAAACGGACTTCGATTCTTCACCTCTACGACGACGCGTTCAACCGCGTTCTCACCATCGTCGCTACGAATGAGTGCGATTGCGTCCGGACTCGCGCCTAAGTGAGGTAATTTACATCCGCACATCTCTTCGTACTTCAACAAAACGTCCTTCGACATGCGACACAAACCAACTTCGTGAATCTCCTCTACGTTTGGGAAATCGTTCAGTAACTGCATCAGCGCTCCCGCTTCCGCCGTATTCCCCCACGCTAATCTCACGGACTGTTCGCCTTCTCTCGCTTTCATTCGACAAAATCCAAGACGAGTGAGGCCTAAAGTTCCACCAAACGGTTGCTCTTCCACCCCCGCGAGTTCTCTCGCTTTTTTCTTTTTCTTCTTCAGTTGTTTCGCTTTCTTTTTCTTCTGTTTTTTCGATCCTTTCTTCGCGTTGTTCGTTCTTATTTTCGCCGGACTTTTCTTCGTCGAGCGGTTCACGTGTGAGTTATCAACCGACGCGCGAAGGATGTCCAACGGCGTTGCCGAGGAGAAATCGAAGTGATGTTGAAACCGACCTTTGCTATTTTTAATCGGCGGAAAGAACTTTTCTTCTTTATTATCTTCTTCGTCCTCGTCTTCCTCGTCCTCGGCGGCTGAACTCGAAGCAGATAGATCCTCCTCCATCTCGTCGTCGTCGTCTGAATCGTTATCGTACCACCCGTCACTGCGCTCTTCCTCCACACTCAACATCAACTCCTCGTTATACGCCTTCACGATCGCCTCGTTCTTCTCTCTCGCGTCGTCCTCGTCCCTTTCGTTCTCTCCCGTCGTCGACGGGGCCTCAACTACCGCCGCAGCGTCTTCCCGCATCACCATCACCGCGCGCATCAAATCCTGGTGACTCGCGCTTTCGCTGTGCAATCCAATCTTTGTCACCACGTGCGCTTCCTTAAACCCAAGCGCGCCTAAAATGTTCCCCGACGTTAACACGCCTTTATGTAAACTTGCCCACGTATTGGTGCCTTGTCGACATAAACGGTGACTTTGTTCGTCTTTCGTAAAATCCAGCCAACTCTCCGGCGGTAACGCGAGGAACTTTTTCTCTTTCCGTAACCGTTCTAAATCCACGTTGTGGAATCCAAACAGGTTTGGTATCTTTCCAACCGTGCCGACGAGTTGCGTGCGGTTCGATTGGATCGAAACGTTGTGAGACGCCGCTTGCGGGGAAGAGAAGAAATCAACTTTGTCGAACGCGTTGCACTCATCTTCCAAAGGTTTGAGCGCGTCTTGAGAGTAGTTTTTGAGCAACGCGCGAGGTAAAAGCGACATTTTCTTTTCCTCTAAATCCTCGTCTTCGTCTTACTCTTTATCGCGAAGAGGTCCTCTCTCTTGTCGCGTGTTCTAAATTGCACATCCACTCATAGATATACAACTGTATTAGGACGAGATGTGAGGAAAATTGGTACCAGTTACAACGTGACATTAAACGCTCTACAGTTCTACACCACACGCTGCGACGAGAACGCTAGACCATCTCTTTTTCCACGTACTACTTCCTTGTCTCTCTCTCTTTCGGCTTTTTCTCACGACAACGATTTGAGCGACGTTCGTTCGAAATGTTCGACACACGAGACGTCTACGCTACCGTCCTTCTTCCGATACCGCCGAACGCACGTCATCCAATCCCCACTCTCATCTGTCGTTCTCGTCGTGGATTCAAACCCGAGTTGAGATGTGGACGTGACTTCGTGCGTGCGTGAACTCATATCCCACGTGGCTTTTCTGTGCACTTCTCCCGGCCCTGGGCCGAATATGTTGCTCTCGCCTTCGTACTTTTCCACGAATTCGCCCAGAGGGTACGATAACTTTCTTTTCGTTCCCGTGCTCGAAACCGTCCACACCGTAAACGCTCCCTCTCCCAAAAACGTATTCGTCGCCTCATCTGTTGTTGTGTCCCAAACTTGCACGTACGTCGCCGTGGAGCGATTCCCGTCCATATCGTGCGCTTCGAGGTATTCGAACACGTTTTCGTTTTTGGACGCATCCCGATGCCATCGACCGAGAAAGGACTTGTGCGCTTCGGACAAAGCGCGCATTTTTAAGCGCTTCTTCTCGTCCGAATACTCCTGCGCAGACCAAGAGGCAGAAGAACAACGGAAGGTGGTCTTCCTTTCAATGCGTGGTTGTCCTCGTCTGTGGGTTGTGAATACCAGCGATGATGATGAGGCTACGGACGACATGTTCGCATTTTATTCCATTGACAATGGTGCTTTTTCCGAAACAGTTACGTTTGTTTTTCCCTTCAAATTGTACGCGTATACTTTTAAACGCTAAAAATCAAATCAATCGTATCTAAATCCCGGTCCAGGCGCGGCGTCGCCGTATTCACTCCCACTGATTTCAGATTTCGAACCACCGTATAAACTCTCGCCGAAGACGCTGCCGGTGTATTGGGAATCCGTGTCGTCGTCTCTCTGCGCGGCGGAATTGGCGAATCCGATGTTTTGGGCGCCGACGCGAGGTGCGGTGGTTAAATTTCGTTTCCCGGACCAGTTATAACCGCCGTCGCCGCCGTAATCATTATCGGCGATGTAATTGTCGCTACTGTAATTTTCACCACTCGTGGTGGTTTCTTCGTGGATGGTTTCTTTGGCGACGAATCGCGCGAGGCCGGCTTTTGCTTTCCATCGAGATTGAGGTAACGCGACCATGCACTCGTTCAGTTGGTTGATGTTGTTGCCTTCGACGAGGCATTTGTTGTCTCTGAAGTGTTGCAACATGTCTCTGAAAAGCGGTTGTTTCGCTAACACTTTCGGATTACCGACAATCATCAAACCAAGTTTGGCTCGAGTTAACGCGACGTTCAGACGCCTGGGGTCGTTCAAGAAACCGATCCCTTGACGGTCGTTCGATCGGACGCACGTCACGATGATGTACTGTTTTTCGCGTCCTTGGAACGCGTCGACCGAAGCGACTTCCACTTCTTGGTATATGCTCGGGTGTAAAACCCCGGTTCGAGTTAAGTAGTTGACGACGTACGCGCGTTGGCCTTCGTAAGGTGTGACCACACCGATTTCCTCCGGTGCGATGCCGTTTTGAAGTAAGTGCGTGACAATTTTCTCCACCGCGTACGCTTCGCCGCGGTTCAAGTACGAGTATCCGCTCGCAGACATCTCTTCGACGCCCATTTGAGCCCAAAACAGCATCGGTTTTGACGGACACGGCCACGGGAACACGTCTTCGCTATCCGCACGTTCTGCCTCGGTGACACCGTTTTGCAGCGTGCCTTCGTAAAACGCGTTGGATGGAAATTCCGAAAGACACGGGTGCATTCTGTATTGCACTTGCAATCGAATCGGTTGGACGCCCATAAAGATTAAACGTTCGAACAAAGATTGACTCAAACCGGCTCTCGAAGCACTTCTACAGGTGACGACCGGTCCTAACTGACAGTGGTCGCCAACCATGACGACTTGTTTTGCACCCATGATGATTGGAATGAGCGTCTCTGGTTCCGTGGCTTGCGTGGACTCATCGAATAAGACTTGTCGAAATCTATATTTTTCGAGTCTTCGGTCGCCGGCGCCGACGGCGGTGACGCACACGACGTCAGCGTTTTGTATGATGTCGTTTTCTATTTTCTTCAACGCTTTGTAATACCTTTTCTCGTCTTCTTGCGATAACTCGCCGATGGAATCTTTCAATCTTTGCAATTTCGCGAGTTGACCATTTTTCTCCTTCTCTGCTATTCTTTGAACTTGATAATGCAACGCTAAGTGTTCCACCGCCGAGTTGACGTGTTCGCGCGATCGAGCGACGATTCTTACAACTTTTAAACCCGTCTTCTCAATCTTCTCGGCGAGTTGATCGACTGCGACGTTCGAAGGCGCGGCGACGATAACTTGACCGTCCCCTTTCGTCGCTAAATGGTACACGATGGTCGCCGAAGTGACCGTCTTTCCCGTCCCGGGAGGACCCTGAATCAACGATAACGGTTGTTGCAACACCATCTTCACCGCGGCGATTTGCGAGTGGTTCAACTCCGGTAAATTCGGTGCCGACCATTTCTGTTTCCCGGAAACGTCAATGTTTGAGCCTCGATGGTGCATGACGCTTTCGTTCACGTCGTGGCCTAACAATTTGTGATAGATGTAACCGGAAACCGAAGTGTCGTCCACCGCGAACGCTTTCAACGCCGCTTGGCACCGGTCGTACGACACCGATTTCCACACGCACTCGATTTCGTACCCGCTCGTCACGTGAACCGGAGCGTCCACGCACGACCTCGCGTCCAACTCTAAACCAATTTCTTCCTCCTTTACGTTGTATCGAATCACGGTCCCGTCGCCTCGCCAAATTTCCCTCCCGTCTACGCTCTTCAAAATCGCGACTAACTCGTCGCCCAACAAAATCTTTAAATGCTCCTCGTCGCTACTAAATCCAAAATACATCACCCTCCTCGCGTTCAACCCCACGTCCCATCGCACGGAAACATTACCCATGTGTTGACTCTCCTTTTGACTTTTATCGTAATCCGCCTCAATCGCAATCAACGGTCCGAACACGTTCTGATACTGATACGCGTCCGCGTATCGCAACGCCACCGGTTGCGGCTCCGCGTCTTTGTCTCTCTTTTCCACGTCGTCAATCGTCGCCGTCGGATCGCTCTTCCACAAATCCTCCAGCGCCGTGGCCTGAGCTTGCGTCACTTGCCTCGCTCGCATCGTCTCTCTCTCGTCCGGCTCGTTCACCAACCAACTCAAAATCGTCTTATCCTCCGTAACCACCGGTTCCCATTTCGTCAAATCCAAATCCAACGCCTTCAGCGCCGCCGTCGGTTGTAAAACGACGTCTCTGGAAAGTAACGCCACCGTCGGCGGATCTTCGTCTTTCTTCACGATAAACCCGAGATTAAAAACGTTCGTGGAATCCGTCACGTAACACGCCGGTTCGAGTTCGCCTAAAGGTGAATCCGGGTGTAACGCGATCGCGTTCGATCTCGATTTCACCAAGTGAAAGACCACGCAGGACGCCGGCAAGGCGCCGGTTTTCGAGTTGCAGAACCATTTGTTCGTTTTCTTACACCGAACGACGCACGCCGGGTTGGAAATCCCGCAGTACGAGCACGCGTGCGCGGGTTGTTCTCCGTGCGTCGTTTTATCTTCTTCTTCTTCTTCTTCTCTGTTGTCTTCGTCTTCGTCGTCGACATCGTCCCGCTCTTCTGATGCGTCATCATCATCATCATCCAACGGGGACAATTCATCCTCTACATCTTCTTCTTCTTCTAACGTTAAATCTTCCAAGATTTGTTTCATAATTTGCGAGTCCAACTCTTCGTACTCGTTTCTCTCTTTCTCGTCTTCGTCTTTCTCTTCGTCGTCTTCTCCCGCCATATTTCTTTACTCTTGTCTTCTTTAACGTCTTCTTCTTTAATGTCTTCTTCTTCTTCTTCTTTGTGTCGTCGAAAAAGGTCTCGTGTTTTTATTTTTTTTACAAAAAAAACGTCTTTTCGTTTGAACGAAGAAGGTTTAAAGTGAAGGAGATGTCGTCGATTTCGACTTTGGAAGTAGCGTGGGAGAATAAATCGTTGTGGCCGAGACTGTCGAGACACTGGAGCGAAAGAATTTTCTGCTCGCAAGTTGCTAAAACGAATAAACTCGAGTTGCTCAAGTGGGCGCGAGAGGAGAAAAAGTGTAAGTGGGATAAATGGACGATTAATACGGCCGCATATCAAGGTAATCTGGAAATGGTAAAGTATTGCGTTGTAAATGAGTGTCCTATCGATGAGTGGACGTGTGAATATGCTGCCAAAAACGGTCAACTCGAGGTACTCAAATACTTACACGAAGAAGTCAAAGCGCCTTGGGATTCTGATACTGCCAATTGCGCCGCTCATAGTGGTCAGCTTCATATACTCGAATATCTTGTTGAGCGTAAGTATGATCAATATAGCGAATATGCGTGTATGTATGCGGCCGAGGAAGGTCACTTGGACTGTTTGAGGTACTTACACGAAACCGCCAAAGCGCCTTGGGACGAAGAAGCGGTACGCTACGCGCACAAGAAAAACCAAACCGACTGCGTACAATACCTCCTCGACAACGACTGCCCGTTACCAAACGGTTGGCGATACGAACGCGGCGAGTTATACGCGTCGTAATAAATGTAAAGATTCAGAAAAACGTGTACCACTACTCTTCCACAAAAAGAGAGAGAAACAGACTCTTCTCAACGCGCGACGTCCGATACATCGCTTCCTTCTTTTCTCTTCTCTCTGTCCGTTCAAAACTCGAGTCAAATAATCCAATCGCACGTCACAACTTCTCCGCTCTCACTCACGAACACACACACATCGAACACTTATCAAAGCGCACAGTTTCCTTCCTTCGACGAGTATTCAGCGGAGATCTTCCTAACCGACGCGCAAAACAGAATGAACGCGGACGAGGCGTCTCGATGTTTGGACATTTCTCGCTCGAAACTTGCCTCGGCGACGTGCGCGTCGGATTTGGATTCCGCGTTGAAATTTGCCAAGAAAGCCGCGAAACTTTCCTCGTCTTTGGCGCGAGAGGTTGCTGAGTTAGCGCGGGAGATTTCAGAGCGACGAGCGAAAGGGTTCGCGGCGTCTTCGTCTCATCCCGGGGAGCGAGCGAAAGAGGCGAGTGCGAGACGCACGGCGCAAGAGACGACGAGTGGACAGTCGACGAAACGAGGCGAAGACGCGTACGTCAAAGGGACTGCGGAACAAGAAAAGTTGATGAAAGATATCACATCGAAGAAGAACGATTACTACGCGGTGTTGTCCGTCTCGCGAACGGCGACGGAGAACGAGATTAAAAAGGCGTACAGGAAGTTAGCGGTGAAGATTCACCCGGATAAGTGTCAAGGGACGGGCGCGGAGGAGGCGTTTAAGATTGTGAGTAAAGCGTTCGCGTGTTTGTCGGACGCGGAGAAAAGGGCGGCGTACGATAGGTACGGGAGCGAGGAAGGGCCGCAAGGTATGGCGAGTGGGATGCGGAGGCGGCACGCGGGGCAAGCGCACTCGCCGTTTGGTGGGTTTGAGGACGATATCGATCCGAGGGAGATTTTTAACATGTTCTTTGGCGGAGGTATACCCGGGGTGAGGTTTCAAACGTTCGGAGGGAACGGGTTTCACGCGCACGGGTTTCACTCGCATCGAGAGCAAAGGGCGAGGCAGCAGCAGAGACAGAGAGAGAATAGAAGTAATAATAGCAGTAGACGACAGTACCATCAATCGGAACCGGAACATTTAGCGTCGACGTTTGCGAGGAACTTTATGCAAATGATTCCGATTCTTTTGTTTTTGTTCTTGTGGGCGTTCTCGCCGGCGCCGGAAGTGCACTATCAACTCTTTCCGGATTCACCGAACAGCGGGTATCAGACGAAATTGCAGACGAAAAAGTTAGACGTGCCGTATTACGTGAAGAGTAAAGCGCATTTTGATAAAAGTTTCACCCCGGGAACGTTCAATCGACAACGCATGGAGCAAACGATCGAACGCGATTATCAAGGCATGTTAGAAAACTCGTGCTTGTTCGAGAGAGGGACGAAAGAGAGGATGTTGAGGAGTTATTCCAGAGATCAGAGAGAGAAAGGCAAAGTGTACGAGATGCGACATTGCAACGAGTTGAAGAAATTGCGGCAAAAGATGCGATGATGTCGTCAATAGTAGAGCGCAAAATATGGAGCAGTTGTTCAAAGTTTTAATAAATAATTTCTCTAACTAAGAAAGCACGTCGTTTCCGACGGCGTAATTCCACACGACGCGTATCATGAGTAGGAATACGGCGAACATCATCATGCGTTTCGCCCATATCATGCGAATATCGATGATGCCGTCAAACTCCGGGCCGGTTTGGATCCAGTCGTGGAAGCCTCTGGACACTTTGCGAAGCTCGACGCGCACGACGTCGACGAGCGCGAAAACGATCGCACTCGTAGCCGATCGCACGCACTGCGTGGCCATTTCAACCGCGAACTTCCGCGAATTCGGCGTCGCTCTCACGACGTCGAATAGATCTTTCGCCAGTTCGCCCTCGAACGTTCGAAAGTTCCCACCACTTCCGCCGCCCGTTGTGGGATGTTGTTCCGCGGCGAGGTTCGCGTTGGACGGTCTACGAGGCGGTAACCCGTTGAATCTAGGCGTTTGGTCTGGAACATCTCCGGCGGAGTCTCCCGGGATGGATTTATCTCCATTTTGATCTTCTTCATCATCGTCGTTTTCATTGATTTCTCCCTCTTCTCTTCGTCTTTGTTGCGCCAACGCTCTTTCCAACGGCGTCTTTGGCGATCCGCTCTTCTTCTTCGGTCCTTGTCCTTCTTGATCTTCTCCCATGGACAATCGTTTTTCCATCGCAAAACTTGCGCTCGCGCGAAACTCTTCCGCGGGTAGATCTGCGATCGATCCGCGACTTCTCGGGCCTCTCCTCTTATTCGATTGTCTCGCCATTTCCGAGACGAACCCGCTCTTGTGCGTTTCCGCTACGTAGGTTTCCACCACTTTCGTCGCGACTGAATCGATCAATTTGAATCCGATTTGAGGGTTCGTCTCTAACGCTTTGATGACGTCGTTGAACGGATTCGCCTCGTTTCGTTGATTTTCCGAAACGAACGATCGCACGCCGACGTCGATGAGATCAAAAAGAAACTTTTTACGCTTCTCGATTTCTCGCATGGCCAAGTCTGCGACGGTTTCGTACGTGAGAGGAGACTCTCCCTCCTCCGCTCCAACACCTAACGTCAGCGCCTTCTTCGTCACTGTCGCCACCGATTCCACGCAATTCGTAAAAATAGAGTTAAACCTCAAAGCGCTCTCTTCTGTTTTCAACACCGTCTCGGTCACTCGCGATGCGAAGTCCGCCATTCTCTGCTCCAACACACGCAAACCCCCGTTACCACTACCACCATCATCGCTATTACTCGAACTATTCGGCGCTAAAAGAGAAATCCCCGCCCCGATGTCGTTCGCTCTTTGCACGCTCTTCATCACGCCGACGGCGATAAAATCCGACACCGCCTCCATCACCTCCGGCTGTTGAGCGCACCGCAACATTCGCCGCAATCGTTTCGGTACCGGTTTAGAGTAACGCATTTGCTGCTCCTCGCGTTCGTCCTCCTCCTCGGACGTTTTCGTCGTCGTCCCGCATCCTCTTTCGCTCTCCGCTCGAACGTTCCTTTCCTCCTCCTCCTCCTCCTCCTCGTTGAGGACAAAATCACTCACATCCGTCGCGATCGTTTGTACGAGTTCACTCAGGGCATAAAACGCCGTCGCGTAGTGCGTCGTCGCTTTTTGAAACTTCCGGTAGTTCGGGGAGTCTCTGATCGCGTGCACCACTGTTTAGAGAGAGAAAGAGAGGTTAATAAACGCAACGCAAATGCACGACGGAACCCGTCCCGGGGAAATTCAATTCGATTGGATTGAAAAGAAAGATATACTAAACGTACCGTAATACCCGCACGCGCCGGCGACGACGGACCCGCACGCGGTTTTGAGCATCCACCTCTGTCTGTCCCCTCGCATTCTGGGAGAATGTACGTCTCGTGTGCGTACTCTCGCGTCTTTTGTATCTCTATTAAAGCGGATAAATTCTGACGCCAATGTGCCATTAATTTAACGCGCATTGTTTATTCGCGCATGAAGTCCTCGTGCCGTCGCTTCGGAGGCCTTTTAGGAGGATTACGAGGAGGAAAAGGAGGACAGCTTCACCACTCGTTGTTCGTATCTTCGTTTTCCTCCTCCTCTCGGAGCTATCAAGTGCAACATTCCAAAGACGACCAAACGGAGACGAAGCGTTTGTTGGATTTACTCAACAAGAAACGCGCGAACGGAAACTACGTCGAAGGAGGATTATTCGAACACGAAAACCACCGAAACGAACGGACGAAGCAAAAACAGACGCTCCTTTTATACCGCAAAGCTCTGAGACAAGCGAAACGGTTCCCAGACCCGACGTTGAGACATTTCGGGTACCACAGAATAGCGGAGCAATTCAGACGACACAGGTGTGAACTCGCCAAGAAGAAAATACGCGTGTGGAAGAAAGAGGCGACGAAGCAATCGAGACGGATGGAACGCGCGATACGAGGCGACCGGGACGATTACAGACACTTTCTCGAGTTAGCGTACGGGGTGAAAGGAAGGTTTGGGCATTTGATGCGTCGATTTGAAGAGGAGCGGAAAATTGAAAAGACGAGACGCCAGGAGAAGTTTCTCTTGAAACCAATCGACGAAGAGACGATGGAGACGTTTTCGGTGAAGAATTTAGTGAGGATGGTGGAAGATGCGAGTTTGAGAGAAGGGGCGAAGTTTGAGGAACAGATGGAGGTTTTGAAGAGGAAAGTGCCGACGTTTTACTACGATCGTCGTAAAAGTTTTAGTAGGAAGAGCGACAAAAGTAAGAGTAACGATAGCGTTTCATCAGACGACATATTCGCGTACGAAGACTCTCGCGCGCGATCGAGAGCGACGGAAGATGCCATCGACGCGATAGAATTAGGAGATGTTGAAGACGACGCGGAAGAAAAAGCAGAAAAAGAAGAAGTCATACTATTACGATCCAAACTCAAACACTGGCACGTTCACGAGGACACCGCGTTTGAAAAATACGCGCCGAGTCGACTGTATCACGGATTCGACGGCAACTGGGAGAATAATCACGTGGCAATGCTGAAATCCATTTTCGAACCGACGATGATTGATCGATTAGATTTCATGCCTCGCAAATGGTTTCGAACGTACCGAAGGACTTTATTCGAATTGGAAGGCGAATCGAATTCTTCGAACAAAAGCAACAAAAATCAGCAAAACGTCAGCAAAATCTCCTCGGACGCGTTGAAAGACGTCCAAAGAACCACGCCTTTACGAATAGTCTTACCCGCGGAAAGTGACGACGAACAAAAAGAACGAGAGTATTCAAACGTCAGCTATAATACTAAAGAAGGAGAACACGAAGAAAAATCAATGTTGTCCGCGAACAAAAACAAGAGCACGAAAGCGGGAAAGATAAAACTCGCCGAGAGTACCCTCTACGCGGATTAAGAATATACGGACGCATCAGAGTATTTTAGCGCGAGTAGTCAGAGCGAGATACGTAGAGAAACTGTAAACAATGCGCGCCTGTTGATTGAAACCACCTTCACACGTTAAGCGTCGTTTACCTTCCTCGCATTGACATTGTCGTCGTTCGTTCGCGTTTTTCCTCTCTTTTCGAGAAAACAGTTGGACCGAAAAGCGCCACAATCCGATTCAATCGATCGATCACATCAACCATGTTATCATTCACCCAATCCATCTCCACGTGCCCACGGGCGGTAAAAACCACCGTTAAACGAACGTCCAAAGTTTCTCTCGCACCAAAAGCCGTGATCCACGAGAACATAACGTCTTTAATCGGCGACACGCCGGTTGTTAAAATAAACAAATTAGCCCCCGACGGCGTCGAGTTGTACGTCAAGTGCGAATACTTCAACCCGTTATCGTCGGTGAAAGATCGTTTGGCGTTAGCCGTGATTGAAGACGCGGAGAAAAGCGGGAAGTTAAAACCCGGGATGACCGTGGTCGAAGCGACGAGTGGGAATACGGGTACGTTTTGTTTGTTAAGCGCGCACTTTTGGATGGGTTTTTGATCGGATTGGTGTCGTTTAATTAGGCGGTTTAGGCGATTTGATGAGATATTTTTCTTCCCTCGCGCGAGTTTCAATTCGGACCCAGAATTCACCCAAACGCGATGATTCTTATTCCTCTCTCTTTCTCTCTATCACAGGTATTGCGGTTGCGATGGTGTGCGCGCAAAGAGGATACCCGTGCGTCATTTGTATGGCGGAACCGTTCTCGATCGAACGGCGTAAAATTATGCGCATGTTAGGCGCGAAGGTTATCGTCACGCCGAAAGGCGGGAAAGGCACCGGCATGGTGAAGAAAGCGGAAGAGTTGGCGGAGAAGCACGGGTGGTTTTTGACGAGTCAGTTTGAAAACGAGGCGAACTGGAAGTTTCACGAGAAGACGACCGGGCAGGAGATTTTGAGAGACTTCAGCGGGAAGAATTTGACGCACTTTGTGACTGGGTACGGGACCGGCGGGACGTTTCACGGCGTCGCGAAGGCGTTGAAAGCAAAGAGACCGGACGTGAAGATTTGTTTGTTGGAACCGTCGGCGGCGCCGTTGTTGGCGTCTGGGACGAAGACGGAGAGAAAGCCGTCCGGCGCGCCGGTCGGGTCGCACCCGGCGTTTACGCCGCACCCGGTTCAAGGTTGGACGCCAGATTTCATCCCGCTCGTTTTGGAATCCGGGATTGACTTGCACGACGAATTGATCCCGATCGACGGACCGGATGCCATGCAGTGCGCGAAAGATTTAGCGTCCAAGGAGGGCATTTTTACCGGTATCTCCGGCGGGGCAACCTTTAGTGGCGCTTTGAAAGTGGCCCGATCCGCGCCAAAAGGCAGTTCGATTTTGTGCATGCTTCCGGACACCTCGGAGAGATACATGTCCACGCCTTTGTACGACCAAATTCAAGCGGACATGGACGAGTCCGAGTTGGAAATCGCGAAAAGTACGCCGAGCTTCCAGTTAATTCCAGGACAGGAGCCAATCTTACAAGCGTAAACGTTTCTTCGTTATTCAATAATTAATTAAATTTATCACTATTATCAATCACATTTCAAACTTGACTACTACTCGCGTAACTACTGCTACTACTTCTTCTTCTTCTTCTCGCTTCCTTGATTCGCGCGTTGTTTTTGCACTCTCAACAGCTGCACTCCGCACTTCTCGCACGACGGCGTCGTCAACCAAATCTCGGCGTTTGGCGTCGCGACTTCTGATTGTGGCATCGCCGCGTAACACCGATCGCACTCTACCGAAGCGTCGTCGTCCAACTCACGCAAATCTAACTTCAAATCCTCTGAGCTAATCGATGGATCTAGAACTGAAAACTCCTTCATCGCGTTCGACTGCTGGTTCTCCTCTTGGTACTCTCGCACGTACTCGTCGTGGTTTATTTTCTCAACCTCCGGTTCGATCTTTTTCTCTTTCGATTTAAAAGTCTTGATCTCCTTTTCGGCCAAGTACTCGTCCACGACTTCCGGACCGCCTCTTAAGTCTATTTCGTCCCCATCGTCGTCGTCTGAATCGTCGTCATCGTTCGTTGACGGGGTCTTAGTATGGCTGTCCAAGAGCGTCTCCACCGCCTGAATCGGGTGTTCGAATTCGTCACTCGGGAAGATGAACGGCGATCGATGGTTGCGGGAGACGCCGCCGTACTGTTCTTTCAAACACATCTTATACTTGAACCCTGGCGACGCCGCCGATTTTTCTCCTGTTGTTTTTAACGCGTTCCCTTCTGTACTATTAATACTACGATTGCTTTTTCTACCCAACCGCGCGTCTTTCGGATCGTCAATCAAACACAACTCGTGCGTTTGGCGCATGTCCATGATAGTTGCCGTAAACGAGCTCTTGCCGGTTCCGATAAAATCCACCATCATCGAACACGTCGCCTTGTCGATGTAAATCGCTTTGCTCTTGTCCGGTTCGTTCCGGTGCATGGACCACTCAACGCGTAAACCGCCGATTTCGTGCAACATGCCTCGCAAAGTGTTCACCGCGACGCGACCGTCGTACCGTTTGTCGTCCGGGTACACCTCCGGGTCGTTCGTCAACAACAAAACGGTTTTCAATTTCGAAGCTTCTGCTCTGTGAATGATTCTTTCCGCGGCGTAGCTGACGTTTTTGACGAAATCGTTGCCTATTCTCTTCCACAAGAAATCCTCTTGGCGCCAGTGGACGCACAACGTGTCGCTCGGTTCAATCTTTAACTTTTCAATCTCTTTGTTCGCTTCTTCGTAGATTTCATCGTTCAAGTTCCCGTTCGAATAGCACGGTTCGATGCTGCTAAACGCTAATAAGTTTCTCGCCCGTCGTCTGTTGGCGTTCGAGTTTGCGTTTTCGTTCCACGCCTCGCGAAAAGTCTCCTCGGAAAGTTGATGTTCCGCTTGCAACTGCTGCTGTCTAATTTGTTGTTCTCGAGCTAAAAACATATCTCTGCGCGGTATGTTTTGTTGATTGACGGCGCGTCCGAGCGTTTCACCAGTTGGCAATAACCCAAAGGTACTGATGTCGTTGTTTTTGTCGTGGCGGTCCTTGTTAAAATTCTTCTCTTTCGCTTCGGCTGCTTTCTTCGCTCTCGCCGCGTCTCGCTCCCTTCGCCTCTTCTCCACGGCTTCATCCGCCCACCCTAACTTCTCCGTCTCGCCTTTCACGTACCTTTGCGCCTCTTTCTGCCACACGTTCGGATACTTCTTCCCGGTCTTTGGATCCACCGGCTCGAAATCGTACATCCCGGCGAAATAAATCTCCTTCCCGGGACCGGCGTTCTCTTTCGCTTCCTCTAAATTCGACGTCACCACTTTCCACTCAACTTTATACTTATGCTTCGGTATTAAATACTCCCCGAGACGGTGCTTCTCAATCTCGCACCACCCTTCGACGAGCTCGAAACACGGCATCCCGTTCACCGCGTCCGCGGTGATCCTCCTTCCTAAACTTTCCACGTTGAACGAATACGCCGGCGACGCCAACGACGAATCATACGTATCGCCATCACCCCCATCCATCGCGAGAACCGCACTCTTACTGTTACACGAACGTAAACTCCTCTCGTCGAAATACTCCATCGGGTTCATCGTTGGAAATTGCTCTTCGTCCCCCGGTTTTCGTTTACACGCCGGAACGTGCAAGGTGTCCACCCTCAATTTTTCCGCCAGCCATCGCGCTTTGACGAGGCAGTTTTCGCAGTTTGACGCGCCCCCGAACGAGCCGTAATACATGTGCACTTCCTGGTTATCGTATTCATCGTTCTGTGAAGGGTTGAACTGTTTCGCGAAGCCGAGCTCGCCGTTATCCTCCGTCAAAGCTTCCTCGGCGTTGACTTCAAAGCGAACATTGGAAACGGAAACGGAAAGGAAAAGGAGGAAAAAGATGCGCGAGGATGATGCTCTCATGCGTCGCGTGGTCGAGCAAAAGGACAAAAAAGACTCAATCTCTTTCGTTTTGATCAAATGGCAGGGTTCGACGTCATCGTTTCTTCGTAAACGTGGCGCGTATGTGTTGCGTTCTTTTCTGAAGATTTTGAGGCATTTTAAGCCGCGGGGTGTGTCTCTTTCTTAGGGTGTGAAGCCGCGCTCGTGCTTAATACGTACGATGCTACCGTTACTATTACAACTACTCGTTTACTATTATTCTCAAGCGTTCTCGCTCGTGCCGTAGGTGGTGTTCTTTTTCCCTCGAGCGAGGGTGTGACTCTTCGTCTTCTCGTCGTCGTTCTTCGCCAAGAGGGTCTCTTTTTGCGCCTCTTCGACGGTCGATTTTCCGTCCAGAGGAGTGCGCTCGCCGGAGGAGGAGGGAGTATTACTATTGCTCGTCGCGGTGGTTCCCCAGTTTTCCATTTCTGGGTGGATGCACTGGGCGATTTCCATCAAGATGAGCGCGATGCAGGAAACGAAACAGAACACCGAGGTGTACTTTAATAAGTTGGTCACGTCGTGGCCAAAGACGGTGAACTTTGCCGGGGTGAGCAAACCGCCGCCGTTGGGGAGGACGAGGACGTAATCGGGCATCAAGTAGACGTCACCTTCGGAGCCTTGGATTTCGGACCATCGCTTATCGCTGCCTTCGGCGCAACTGGTTCCATCGGTTAACGGGTAGTTTTGCTCGGAGTATAAACCGCAGGCGCCGTAGGCGCCGCCTTCGGTTAATTCCATGGCGATTCGCGCGTAGCCGTCCTCTCCCCAATCGACGCCGTAGGAGTTTTTGATCAACCAGTACGGTTTCTTGGCGGCTTCGTCCATGCCCCAACCGACGATAACTGCGGCGTGGTTGATTGCGGTGACCGAATCCGTCGAAGCGGGAGGGCAATCGGCGACTTGGACTAAACCTCCGCCGTATAATTGTAACGGTTTGACGTTCAATCCAACCGCGATGGGTTGTTGCTTCACCGCGCGCATTAAAGCCAAAATGGTATCTTTGCCTTCTAACGGCGCGATTTCGCAGTACCCGTCGATACCAATTCCTTTCGGTTTCGGAGCCTGCGCCTCGGGGAGTATTTCCCCGTTCGAACCTAAGTTGGACGGTAACGGACACTCTTCCGCGGACGTTATGTCGGTGCTGAAATCTCTCGAGCGCAAGATGCCGTCGCGCTGGACGCCGATCCACGCGTACGCGGTCGCCATGTTACCCGTGTGACACCCGGAATCGAGCGTATCGCAAGATAACAAGTGATACGGGGACAAATCCGGTCGAGTACCGGTGTTGATTGCTTTTGAATCTGCGATGACTTGTACCGTTGAATACGCCCAGCACCCGGAACACGCGCCTTGCGAATACACCGGACCAATATCGATTTTGTTTCGCCAATCGAAATGTTTCTTGAACGTCGTCGTGTTCGCAGTTGGATCGTTGAACTCGTGAATTTGGACGTCGATGACGTTGTTTGACGCCTCGTCGTTTTCGGCTTCCTCGTCGGATGATTCGTTCTTCTCGTTTTGAAAGTTGAACTTATCGACGACTTTTTTCTTCAAGTTTTCATCCTTGGTGATCTCGCCGAGTTGAGGGAGTTCGCGCGCGATGCCTTGCTTGGCGTTCTTCAACTTGTTCGCTTTGCGAGCTTTCTTGATCTCGTCCGGGGTCATTTTCTTCGCGCGTTCTTCTTGTTCTTTGCGTTGCTCTTTCGAGAGGTGCTTTCTGGTGCTTGTCTTTTTTTCTTCGTCCCGTTCTTCTTTCTCTCCTACTTCCGCCTCCGAAACTTCTTCTCCTTCTTGGACGACGACGACGGTTTTCTTGTTCTTATTCGACGACATCGCGTTGGAAGCTTTCTTCTTGAAAGAAGAAGAAGAAGAAGAAGACGTTTCGGAAGAGGAGGAAGTCACATTTTCCCCTTCTTCTTCGATTTCCTCCTCTTCTCCGGCTTCCTTCTTTGGTCGTTGATCTTCTTCGTCCTCGTCTTCTTTCGAGGCGAATTCCTCTTTCGTCACCGAATCGGTCGTCGTCGTCGTCGTCGTTTTGTCTTCCCCCTTTTTGTTCGCGACGACGGAAACATCTTCCTCGTTTTCTACCGAAACTACTGCTTCTTTGTTCGCGAACAATCCGTGATGGTTGTGTTTGCCAAACTTTCTCGAACCGCCTTTCGCAGACGCCTCGGCGGCGATTTTATCCTTCTTAGCTTTACTCGCCTTTCTGTGTTCTCTCTCGGCTTTATCCTCTTGATGTTCTTTTGGCACGTACGTCGCGTGCGTGTCTTCGAACTCATCTTGCGTCAAATCCGCGAATCGCGTGATGCCTTTGCGCATGTGCGATCCTCGTTTCTTGGCTAGTCTATTTTGCTCGTCGATTTCCTTCACGTTGGCGAGGAACACGTCCTGCTTTCGAAACGCAACTTCGCAAGGCCACTGTGAATCGTCGTCGTCGCCGCAATACTCGGACCTTTTGTCGTATTTAAACGCATATTTCACGAATTCCGGATCTAACGTCGCGTCTTCGATGTCACTCAGGGAAAATTTCTTCACCCCGGCGGCGTTTTGCATCTTCTTCGGGATGATAACTCTCGCGTTGACCGCCTCGCGTTCTTTTTCTGGGAACTGTCTGGATAAAATGTTCTCCGTCTTCTTAGTCGTTTCGATAGAACCACCACCAACTTCGCGAACGGCACTTTCGATGGTTTCGTTTTCGTTCGCGTCGTCGATGATTGCTTGTTTCAACTCCTCCAGCGTCGGTCCGGATTGGTCTTTCTCGTCGTCTACTTCCTCGACAACTTTACCGAAAATACCCTTCTTAGAAGAAGAAGAAGAAGAAGAAGAACCGCTTTGATTATCTTTTATCTTCTCCTCAGAGCTTTGTCCTAAACTGGCAATCGCGTACGACCCAGCCGTCAACTTCTTCATCTCCTTCGTGGCGACCACGTTGTTCTTCTCGCTCGAGTCTTCAAAATCCTCTTCCATCTCTTCCTCCTCCTCCGCGTTCTTCTTGTCTCTCCAAAAAGGCAGCTGCTTTTTCAAAGTCGTCACCTCCTCGCTTTTCCTCATCCCGTTCTCGCTCATCAATCTCTCGTATTCACTCTTCGTCAAATCCGCGAACTGATTATCCACGCTCAGCTCTAACTTTGTCTCCGTCGGCCACCCTCGCTCGACGGCTTCGTTGTGCCTTTCCACCCGTCTGAGGTTTTCCAGATAAATCCGCTCCCGCGCGAACGATTGAGGACACAACCTAAACTTTTCCGACGACGACGATGGAGCATCCGCAGCAAACGCCTCCTCCGTCTCGTCATCTTTCCCGCCGCAATACGCGCTCGCTCGTTCCGGGAACTTACGAAGCCAATCCTCGAAGCGACTGTCCAATCGATGCTGCTCTCGTGCATTGCTCCTCAATTCTCCGTCGTTCCTCCTCCTCGACGAAAATGCTGACGACGATGGCAAAAGGTCTCGCTCGTCGTCGTCTTCCTTCCGCTTTTCCTCCGTCATTTTTTCCTCCGCTTCTTCAACCTTCAAAATGTGGTCCAGAATGGCCTCGTGCCTTCGAATGTCCACGCTTTCATCCCTCGCGCTCTCGTCGAACGATTTCGGCGTTTCGAGGTACGCGAACGCGTCGCGATGCGCATCAAACTCATCTTTATCATCACTCTCGTTTGAATCGTCGCTCAGTTGAGGAAACGGAGCGGTGGTTTTACCGCCGGAGAGGATTTTATTCGCCAGATCCCGCGCATCCATTCCACGCGGCTCCTCTCCTGGGGGGAAATGTGACGATGATCCTTCTTCCTCTTCTCGCGCATCATCATCAAAGAGGGCTGAAACAAAAGAGCAATATAAAACGAGACAAAGTATAGCGAGCATTCCTTTGGTGTTGTCGCGTCTTTTCGTCGTCGTCGTCATCTCTTCTTCTTCGTCTCGTTCTCCTCTGCAATGAGGAGAAAAACACTTACCGCGGGGGGAGAATTTTACAAGTAAAAAGTTTTTAGGGTTTCTAAACCCTAATAAGAAGCTTGGAAGTTCTTTGAAGAAACAAAAGCGCGGAAAGAAAGGAAAGTGAAATAAGACTTCGACGACGCACACGCGCAGCCTTAGCAAAGACGCGCATGCACACACACGCGGCA